>ERZ795057.2800-NODE-2800-length-12650-cov-8.614530_pt1 | contig 12650 bp, 10 predicted proteins | sample MGYA00375141_ERZ795057 | MGnify/ENA primary metagenome ERZ795057 (study PRJEB30186, sample SAMN05720163) | activated sludge metagenome | isolation source: Anaerobic digester | place: Hong Kong | collected 2015-01-26 ... | reverse complement strand
GCCAGCACTTCCATCAGGGCCTGCACCCATTTGTCGAAAAAAGTCTTCTGCAGCAGCACCATGTCAAAGCTCTCGCGCACCAGGGGCACGAAATTCAGGCCCAGCAGGCGTGAAATGGCGACTGACGCGATGCCCACATCGGCTTCCCCGGAGAGAAGCGAAAGGCCTATCTCCATGTGGGTGTACACCTCTTTTTCGTATCCCTTAATTGACGCGTGGTCGATTCCCAGGCGGGACAGGTTATAATCAAGGAGCAGGCGCGTTCCGGAACCCGCCTGGCGGTTGATAAAGGTGACCCCTTTTTTCGTGAGGTCGCTGAAGTCTTTGACCGGTTCTTCGCAGCGCGGCGACACCAGGAAACCCAGCTCCCGATAAAAGAGATGGACCACCGCGACATCAAGGTCTTTTAAAAGATCGGCCACCTGGGGGATGTTATACTCGCCGGTCTGCGGATCGAAGAGGTGGCACCAGGCAATGTCGGTCTCGCCCTGCATGAGCAGGTTCAATCCGGCAGTGCTGCCCGTGGCGCTGGTGTAAATATGGAATTCAGGGTAAATGTTCATCATATAGGTGAAAAGAATATTCAGTATGGGGTCATTGCTGCCGGACGCGAGGAGCACTCCCTGGTTGGCCTTCTTTTTTGCTCTGCGCGTTCCGATTTCTTTCTGGGCGTTTGAATGGATCCACTCATCAATAATGTCTTTCGGAAAAAGCCATTTGCCCGTGACCCTGGTGCAGGGAATTTTTTTCTGCTTGATCAGGGCGTATACCTGCTTCTCGTGAATACCCAGGTAGTCAGCCACCTCTCTGGTGTTCATCATTATTTCTGACATTAAAGCCTCTGGTAACAGTTTTTAATGATATTTTCTTATTTAAACGTTTATTAATCAAGAAGATTATCCATAAAACAGGACATATTTGATGGTAGCAAATTATTTTTAGGGGCAACCGTTTCATAACACATTTTGTTGTCATCCCGGTTTACCGAAGGTAATACCGGGATCTCATAGAAAATATTCATGAATTTATCGCATGAGATTCCGGTATTTGCAAACTCGGAAGATGCAAAACCGGAATGACAAAACTACGTTACCCTCAACATTATACTGCTACCTATTTGATACACGAAAGAATCTGTCAACAGGGACGAGCGGGAACAAAAAAATTCACCGTTGATATCCAAATCATCGGGGAAAACATTGTTTATTTTTTCTTTCTCTGTGTCGCAGTGTTGAATCTTCTTGTAACCTGCGTATCCTGAACTATATTTCTCTGTGTCCTCTGAGTGTCAGTGGCATTCTTATAATAGTCCATGCCGGTGCGGTTATCCCTTATTGTCACCGGCCCGGCTGAGCTCGACAAAATACCAGGTCATCAGGGAAAGAATGAACACGAACCCGGTCATGATCAGGTATATTCCGGGGTCGCGGATGACCAGCAGAAACAACTTCTGCTTGTCCGTGTCCGGCGTGACTTTATACACCTGCTCCTTGTTGCAGGATTCACCCGCGAGTTCAGTTTCAACCGGTTTCTGTTTATTATCAGAACCAGACCGGCGCTTTTTCACCATGTCAAGATGCAGGTGGTAACTGCCCAGCACCGCGGGGTGCAGAAACGAAACCGTGATCTTTTTATCAGCGCTGTCCCTGAGGAGCACGGTTGTCTGGGCAATACGGTCGTAGAGAAGTGAATTCTGGTCATAATACGTATGGGTGATGCAGTCAACCGCCAGGTCAACACCGGGGCCGGCGAGGCGGATGGTTTCTCCTTCGCTGAGTTTATACCGCTCCCAGGACCCGGCAACGGAAGTGATGCAATGGCCGCACAGAATAATTAAAAAAAAGCAATGCACCAGGGATGGCGAGAGCCTGAGCATAAAGGTCCTGCGCCCCGTACCTTTTCTCGTGGGCCACAGGGCCATGATCCGTTTCAGGGAACAGCAGAACGTGTTCAGACCGAGCAGAAACAGCGCGATGAGCACAGGCGGCAGCCACCAAATGAGCCCGGGCCTGAGTATCCCTTTATTGATCATCCATCCCTGCAGGGTCATTTCATTCATCGTGTCGAAATAGGCATAGTTCGATCCCATGTAAAAAGACCCGATAAAAAATAGTGCGACGCAGGCCAGCAGGATCCAGAAGGTGAGCCTGAGGCTTCCGAGCATGCCCCAAATTTTCCGTATCATCTCATCCCCCTACCCTGGGAAAATGCATTTCGTGCAGGTTCGACAGGAACGAACCGACAAACACCACCGCGGCCCCGACAGCGGCGAACACGGCCTTTTTCTTCGCGTCCCATTCAGAAAGAAAGCGCAGGTGCAGGTACGCGGCGTAATACAGCCAGATCGCGGCCGACATCATGTGGCGCGAGCTCCAGCGGAAGGTGTTGCCCCATCCGAGGTAGCACCACAGCGCGCCCGAAACCTGGGCGATCGAAAACACGACAAATCCCCAGACCAGGTATCCGTGATAGGAGGATGTGTCTTTGCGCACCAGGAGCGACTTAAACGCGAGGAGCGCGCCCGAATAGAACAGGGCGTGGGCGGTCACCTCGGTGAAAAAGAAAATGTTCGCCAGGAACGTGACCTTCTTCGGCGTGGGCGGGATCATCCCCCGCGGATACGCGAGCGCGAACGCGGACGCCAGAAGCACCGGGAGCAGCAGGGGCCCCCAGTCGCGGTCGTGGTCAAGCAGCGCGGAGAAAAGGGTTATGGTCGCGATCGCGCACGGAAGAATATAGGGCCCCTCGAACATCGGGTTCGCGACAAACGTCCCCCCGAGCCAGCCCCTTCCCACCAGGTACAGGATGTGGAAAATAACGCCGAACAGCAGGAAAGCAAGGGCCGATTCGCGGATACGGATGTAATACAGGGCAAGGGCGACGACATAGGCGCCGACAGCGACATAAAGAATCAGGTGGTTGCCTGTGGCAAACATGGAAAGAACCTACCGTAAATTGAGAATGACTACATGAGACAAACCCCACACGTCCCTGTCAACAAAATAATCCGCCGAAGGGGCGAGCATGTAATCTGATTTTCTCTTTCCGTCGACCTCGTTCGCCAGGAACATGGACTCACCTTCCCGCGTGGAAAAAATTTCGCGCCCGGACAACAGCACCCGGTATCCGTCGCAGGCCACGAAAAGAAAAAAGTCGCCGCTGCCGCATCCGGGAAAATTCGCCCTGAGAAAGGAGCGCAGCCCGTAACCCGATGCGGCTGACACGCCCTTGTAGCCCCTGCCGTGCCCTATCCTGACCCAGTTTTTTACCGAGCACGGCTCCAGGCCGCTCAGGCGCGCCGGGCGGGGCGCACCTTCACTCACGCAGGTAAGCGACGGCGCGCCGCACTTCTCTCCCTTCTTCATCTTCGGCAGCACGGCATTGGGCGCCTCGGGTTCGGACAGGACGATCTCCGTGACCTTGTCGAGGTAGCGGCCCGTGTCACTATCGCGCGGGCACACCAGGCGCAGGCCTTTTATATTTTCAGTATGGATGTTTTTCGTGTACAGCTCAGGGTCCTTGGAGGGAAGCACCTGGGTGCGGTCATACGCGAGCAGCACCGGGTGGCGGTCGTCGGCCATGGTGAGTTCGCCGTAGCTGAAAAAAGATTTGCTCCCTTCTGAAGAGACCACGGTGACGAGCATGTCAAGGGGACGGTCAAACGCCGCGGCCTCGGGCTTTTTGGGCGCGACGCCTTCGAGGATGTTGTACAGGGGCACGCCCAGGTAATTATAGGCGCCCTCGTATTTCCCGTCCGCTGAAATTTCGCGCGTGCGCACCCTGGTTCGGGCAAAGGCGTTGAGCGCCCCGGCGCTGAACCGGTATTCCTTTTTCACCATGCCCGTGACCTTGAGGGACATGCCCGACGGCACGTCCCGGTTCACGGCAAGGGGCGTTGCGCCGGTCACGGCCATGATCTGGGAGTAGTCGCGCGCGAGCCAGGCCCGGGCGAAAACAACTATAAGAACAAGTGAAAGAACAATGATCGCGATGTTTTTTTTATTCATTGGGATTATTTTCCTTATATCATATTTGAGCAGAAACACCCCAGTAGAACATACATCCCGGGCCGGGGTTTAACGGATCAGCGTTATAGTCATCCAGCAGATTGAGCCCTTTCACATAGATGGTGAAATGCTCGGTAATATTCTGCGATATTTTTATATTCAGGAAAACCGGGTCATGCAGCCGTTGTTCCAGGTAGTAATCTGTGCTGAAAGAATCATGAGCTGCAGGAACCGTTTTCATCACATATTTAATTTGATCAATGCTTGACGATAACCACAGGTTGAAAGAGGTGCCGGTTATAAAAGCGGTACGAACGTCCAAACCGATCTGGTGTTCGGGAGTGTATTCAAAACGATCACCTTTATTCAGGTCGGTATCTTCAACATCTGTTTGGTTGCGTTTATCAATAAAGGTATAGGCAATCGAAAAAGAAATATCAACAATGCCGCCTACATCCTTAAAAATTCCACCAATTGATGCCTCAATTCCCTGTATGAGAGCTGAATCGACATTAAAGTATTGTTTGTCTCCGGTATTGCTGTCGTAAATGCTTTCAATTTTATCATCATATTTGCTGAAATAATAATCAGCGCGCAAAGACAGGGTCTTCTTAAGAAAAGAGAACTCGAACCCTGCGCTTGCGTTCAACGACTTTTCAGCCTTGATGAGAGTATCAAGTGATATTTTTTCGTTTACCGCATCTTTTGATTCTACTGTCTTTGAGTACTGCTCAAGGTTTGGGAAGTGAGCTTTATAAGATAATGCGCCCCTGAGTGTGAGCAGGTCTTTAACCGGGTCTCCGGATATGCCGAAAACCGGGCTGAAAAAGTCCCGCGTGCCGCCCAGAATAGAGTCGTCTTTGGCAATGTACTGGTCGACCATTTTTCTGCGGCCATCGATATCAATTTTTTTCTGGAACCGGGTCAGGTCCTGCATGTCATAAGACAGGCCCACAGTAATACGGGTACGATCATAGATATTAAACTCATCTTCAAGGGCAACGGTAAGATTTAACGACTCGATAAACTGGGTCTTGTATTTTTTACGACCATAATCATCAATAAGAGCCGTTGCCTGTCGCTGGGGTTTTTCTTCTTTGAGGTGATCGTCCATTCTGAAGGAAATAGCGGCATTAAGCTTGTTCCATGAGCATATTTTATAAGATGGATATATATTGAATCCATATGAATGACTTGTCCATATTGACCAGTAAGCCGTGGTTTGAAACATGTTCCAGGCGTAAGTAATCTCTAATGGATCCTTAAAGCCTTCCAGGGTGTTCGACTGTTCGTAGTAATATCCATTGATCTTGATGCTCAGGTCTTTCCACTCGGCATACAGGTAGGGGGAGATGTTATAATTATAATATTCGACCCAGTTGTTGGACATATTGCTGAAAAAATCACTTTGCATGGGCTGCGACCATGTACCGGTACTGGGGACCCAGGAGCTGTACCAGTTAGTCTGGTAGGTGCTCCCTTTTTTTTCAGTGTTGTTGTAAAAAGCTGAGACGCCAATTTCTACTCCCTTGACAATTTCGTAGCCCATTTTCCCTGAAATTTTATACTTCATATGACTGATGTGATCAACCAGGCTATCGTCATTAAGATAACACTGAAGAGCCTTATTGTCAGCGAAGTCCGACAGATCAAAATTGCGCGCCGGACTGCTTGAAGGTACCGGAAATTTGTCATACCTGGTGAGCTTTTTTATCCATTTAAGGCGTTCACTGCTGTCAAGTGCTCGTGACGCCTGATATCCGTCAGATTTATCAAAGGTTCCGGTAATCCAGTAGTAGAATTTTCCAATGGGCGCGCCCTGTGAAAGATTTACAAATATGTTATTGTACAGGCCGTATTCCGCTGAAACCTTTCCATATAGTTTATCCGGCTTCTGTGTTACCATATTGATAGTTCCCACAGCGCCCCTGGTACCGTACAGGGCTGATGATGCGCCTCTGGTGACAATGATCTTTGAAAGATGTTCTACCCCTATATTATTAATGTCCATATTACCGCCGTAAGCGTCAGTGATGGGGATTCCATCAATAAGGACCGCGATACGGTCCATGGAAAAACCGCGAACTTCAAATTCCTGATTGCCTTTTTTTCTTTCTACGATCTGCAGTCCCGGGACCATGCGTAATGAATCCGCCAGGAGCTTATCACCATGTGCCTCGATGTCCTCTGCGGTGATTTCTGTTGTGGTCGACGCCTCTTCGATTGATGCTATTGCCCGGTCGCGCACTACGATTTCTCCGACAGTGAATGTACCGGGAGTTTCATGTTTTGGCTTTGATAATATTTTTTTATTGGTCCCTTCTGATTGTTTTTCCCCAGCGGCATTTTCGGCCTGACTTGCCGGGGTCGATCCATTAACAGAACCATTCGGCTGGGTTATCGTGTCTGGTTGTGTCGTCTGTGTTGATTTTTTTTCCTGTGCGGAAAGTGAAAAAGATATAATACATAATTGTATGATTGCAATAATAAATATCCGGTACATGATTGCCTCTCAAGCATTATTAAAAGGACTGTCCTAAAAGTCGTCTCGATACTAATTTCGTAACGCTCATTGAGTGATTTTGATGAAAAAAACATCAAAATCGTATCGAAATGAGCGGGAATACTGTATCAACTTTACGAAATTCACTCGACGAACGTTTTTTTAGGACAGCCCCATGAATTTAAAGTAGATCAGGGTATCGCATCTGCGATTTCGATCTTGGTGACGTATTTTACACTCTTGTATGGCTGAGTACTGTCAGAAGAATCGACAAAAACGATTTTACCCTTTGAACAGGGGTTTTCATCATCAGTGCCGGCGTCTTCAATGTTGGTAACGATGTATGCCTGCTGCATGGCGGCCCAGTCATAGGTATTGTAAAGATTATCTGTATCCAGTGTATCATTGTTTACATATCCATCAGCCGCAGTAACTATAAAGTATTTGTCTGCAATATCGGCATTGATATCGGTAGTAAGGATATCAATCATGGGTATGGCTTCATTACTTTTCTGTTCATCATGTGAATTATTCCAGTAGGTAATAGACTGGCTGGTGTAATCGTTAAGGGTCACATAGGTCGTTGTTGAATCAACGTCGTTATTGACGATCTGTATCATCCTTCTGAGCTCAAGAAAGGTGAACACCTTCATCATGTATTTGCCGTTCCAGTCGCCTCCGTCAGTACCGCTGGGTGATTCATACCCGGGATATGTCGGATCGCCGAATGGCGGAAACCATGCGCGCGGATTGTCAGCAGCAGTGTCTCCATTGTACAGATAACCGGTCTGGAACAGCTCCCAGGTCAGGTCAGGGCTGCTGTCGCTTCTTGACGTGAATCCATCCGAACCGATAAGGCGGTATCCAAAAGTCTCGCACAGTTGCGCATTGGTAAGTTTGTCCTGCTGGTCATAGTCTTCAAGGTCTGCCGGAATAACTATCTCAAGATAATCTGTTCCCGCAGTTCCGCTGACCTCAAAAGGATAGCCGTCATAATCTCCTACATCATCCATTTGCCAGGGATCTGTATTCTTATTTAATGAATAAACGGTGATTGTGTCAGGAACGACTGATCCGGTACTGTCAGGCACTTCAAACCTCAAATCATACGTTACGGTACTGCTGGATTTACTGTTGTCATCATCATCATCACAGGCCATAACAAACGGAAAAATGAGTAAAAACATGAGTAGAAAAGCAGATAATTTTTTCATGGTTCCCTCCGGAAATGTTTTTTAATATTCTTGTTATGTTCAATTATGCATAACAACCATTTCCAATTGGAAAAAGGAAAAAGAGCCTGTCAACGAGAAAGTTATAATTGGTAAACAATCGTCATTCTAAGGATTATTTTATATAATTGTAATAATTTGTTATTATTTGTAAATAAATTAGAATATTCGTACAAATATTCCTTAAATGCTCCATTTGCGGCCCAATATAAAATTAAAAATTTTTTATACTGATTCCCGAAAACACCGGTTCTGACCCTGTTTCGTGTTTAACTTATGTGCGGGAATGCATCAACGGCATAAAGGCAAAAAAAAACGGGCATGACCGCTTTCATTTTCTGAGGGAGATAGTTTATGAAAAGCAGACTTTTTTCATGCCCGATAATGGAGGCCTGGCGGCCCCGCTTGATCAACATCGCAACAGGGGGTGTTTTTTGTCAACCACAAGAACCGCATTTTTTTATTTTTTGTAGAAAATGAATGATTTATCTATTGATATAGTGAAAAAAATATGGATTGAAGATAATTAGATTTTATGAAAAAAGGATACCATGAAGGCGTCAATTGTCGATCTTCGCTATAAAATGAGGGACATTTTGAAAGCGCTTGAGCGTAATGAGCGGGTCACCATTCATTATCATGGAAAAATCAAGGGCATTATCAGTCCTGTTAATAATGAAATTACTGAGGACATCAGAAACCATCCTTTTTTCGGAATGAACAGCAAGGACGCGTTATCGGTCGACGAACAGATGCAGATAATCCGGGGCGGCAGGGACGATGATATTTGACACTGACGTGTTAATCTGGATCCAGCACGGCAATGAAAAACATTTCAGGCACATAAAAGACCTGGCCGTCACTTTATTTTAAACCCTGAGTATGTGCGCTATACCCCATTCCTTTAAAAGGCGCGCAACCGCGGCCGGGACCAGGTGCTCCCAGGGGGCCCCTTCGATAATAAGCCGCCTGACCTCTCCCGCGCTGATGCCCTTTTCCTCAGGAGTGACATCCCGTAACACCTCGGTCGCCAGGCCCAGCTCAGTGAACCTGCGGAGCTTCTCCCTTCCCCAGTCGTCATAGATCGTGAGGAAAAACACCGCGTCCATGGGCACATAATGCCGCAGCAGGTCGGGCCTGTTCACCGGAAAGGGCACCACCGTGAATTCCGAAAGGGGGACCCCTTCGCCGGCAAGAGCGGCGCGGACCAGCTCCTGCCGCTGATAGTACGTGAGGGGATTCGATTCCTCGGAGTCCCGGCCCGGGGCCGCTTGCTCGCGGCCGCTCAATACCGGGTCAGGGCTTGATATGCCCACCACCAGGCGGCGGCACCGCGCGCGCCCTGCCATGATGTACTTCATGTGGTCACGGTGGAGCACCTGGAACCTTCCGTGGACCACGCCTGTTTCGTATAAATTCATGAGCGCTCCTTTTACAGTTTCAGGGGGGATGACCTGCCCGGCCAGAATGGCTGGTCGGCCGCGCAGTCCCTGAGCCCGGCGAGTTTCGAGCGGTCCATGATGTTCAGTATGCTCAGGATCAGCTCCCTGCCGCGCAGGGTGCCGAGCGCGCCTGTCGCGGCCCGTATCTCATCGTAACGCCTGACCCTGTCCCGGCGCGTGCCCCTGCCGCAGAAAATGACCGGGACCGGCTCACCGGAGTGGACGAGCGGCCCGCTTGACGGGGTCGAGTGGTCGCCCATGACCACGACGAGAAGGTCTTCCCTGGCGAGCAGCCCCTTCAGGTGCGCGCCGATGCCCCGGTCCAGGGCCTCGATCGCTTTCATTTTCAGCACCGGGTCCTTGCGGTGAGACGCCTCGTCAGGCTCCTTGGAATGCACGTGAATAAAGTCGTAGTCGCGGAACTTTTCCAGGGCCAGTGAAATCTTCCCGGTGAAGTCCTGTTCCGGGGGCCTCGAAGGCAGGACGATCGAGTCCATGCCGATGTAGCCCGCGATGCCCCGGTATATCGACGCTGAAGAGATGGACAGTGACCTGAGGCCGTAACGGTCATGCATTGCCGGGACTTTTTTAAGCCTTCCGGCGCGCTGCGTAACGATCGCGTTGATCGCGTTCAGGCCCTGTTCCCTTCGGGCGGAGTTGATGGCGTATCCGTTCAGGACATGGTGGGCCCACAGAGTGTAGCTGTTCATGAAGCATGACGTTTCCACTGCCTCTTCATCCGCCTCGGCCTCTTCCCAGGGAACAATTTTTTGCAGGGGCAGGCCCCTGGCAACGGAATCCGAATCAGTGATGAAAGGCGAGGCGTTTTCAGAAAGGATGATAATGCCGTACGCGCCCTTATACCGGTGCGCCCTGAGTGAAATCCCCTTTTTTTCATAGCGGCTGACGATCCCGAACAGCTCATCAGCCTCGCCGTCAGTGAGGGCCGGCTCCCCGTTACGGAGCACGAGCGTGCCGTCCTTTTCTTCAACGCAGGCGAGGTGCGCGAGAATGGCGACCTCACCGGGGCCGAACTCGATGCCCGCCCCCAGTGCCTCAAGCGGGCCCCTTCCCGGGAACTCGTCAATGCCGTAACCGAAAATGACCAGGTGGGCGGTTTCGCTGGGAAGGTTCTGGCCGACCTGCGTGGCATGATACAGGCCGCAGGAGCCAAGGCGCGCGAGGGCATCAAGCGCGGGAGTGCGCGCTTTCTGCAGGGGAGTTTTATTGCCAAGGACTTTATGGGCCCGGTCGCCGACACCGTCGAGCATAATAAGAAGACATTTGGTGTTCATGGTTTGCCGCCTGGGACTGATGATTAATAGTGTCTCATCAGGGAGGGTTAATTGCAAGCCTTTTAAAAACCGGCGGCGGGAATGTTACTTGCGGGGCCTCCCTGCGGTCAACACCGCAAAGAAGCCCGTTTAATGTACTCATATACCATCACTGCGATTGACAAGCGCTGGCAGGCATGCACATGTTAAAATAGCCATTGTAGCAGCAGACCCAGTCATAGCCCCAGGGATTACAGTCAGGATTAGACGAACAGGCATATTGCTCATAGGCACTGCACATACTTGAAGACAGACACATCTTCTCACCGGTCAGACCACAGCACTCGTATCCTTCATTACACTCCGTGTCAAAAGCGCATTCTGACAGAAATGACCCTTCTTCAGCTTCGCACGCAACCCCGCTGTCGCTGTTGCCGCTCTGGCCCGTACACCCGATCAGGGCGTCCTCCTGAGCGGCGTCCATGGTGAAGGTGAACCCGCCCGGGCATTCGATCTCCATTGCCCCGCTCTCCGTTATCCGGATAACGATTTCCTCATTGTCGGCAAACCGATACGTCATGGCCCCTGATTCGTTATAGGCCACGGTGCCGCACAGGGTTCCCATGGGCCCGTAATATTCGAAATCAAGCCCGCCGGTAAAAATATTATAATCGGACTCTATGCGCGCGCCATTGTCGAACGTCATTTCATATGAAGGCATTCCTCCCAAAAAGCCGGGGTCTATGACAAATGAGCATCCCCCCTCAGGAGAAAAACACCCGTAGAATTCACCCAGCGCCTGCGCGCAGGTCCCCCAGAAAGGATTATCATCATAAGAGCCGATATCGCAATCAGCTTCAGCGTTTTCACCGGGGTCAGGGGTTCCGATCTCGATTGAGCGTATGTGCTTGCAGCTCTCTTCAGCGCAGTCAGCCCCGTCATTGCTGCTCACGATCATTCCCCCGGTGACCACCCGTGTGGTTATAGTCTCATTGTAATAGATCGTCAACAGGGCCCTTTCATCCTGCTCGATGGTCATGCAGTAATTCCCGTAGAGGTCGGTATGCCGGTATGAGTAGATGCCTCCGCTCATACCAAGATCATTGTATATCTGGGCTGTCATATAGGCGCCACCGACGCCATTCCCGCTTGAATCAACCACTTTACCGTGTATGCAGGTAGGTGTCGAGGGGTCATCGCAGTTTTCCCAGCTCAGGTGGCTGATCGTCGCGGCATACGTTCCCGTACCCGGATCATACGTGCCGTCATTGTCGTGCTGTACCCATATACAGTTTTCCATATCAAAATACCACATATTTATGGTATCGGGCCGGGTATCGATCCCTGACGGGGCCGGAAGGCTGATGTCGACAGAGCTTCCCTCCGCGATCTGGAGCTTTTCGCCGCCGAGCCTGACCGTGACATCCATGATCCCGTAGGTCTCGAGCCTGACCTCATGGCCGTTCAGGTCAAGAGCGCTTAACTGGCCCGGATACGCGAGCGCTTCGTTCTGTATCGAAGGGTCAAGGGGCGTCAGGTAAACGTCCACCTCTCCGGTGACCGGGGTCCCGGAAGAGTCAACAAAAACACCCGCGCCCGCGGTGAGCGAAGCGTTTCTCTCGCCGTTCACCGTCCCCCCGAGCAGGGCATTGAGCTTGAGGGGAATCGCTTCAGGGGCCATTCTTACCGTGACCGTGTTTTGCCGGTTCTGTTTGATATCGACTTTCTTTATGGTGTCAACATAGCCGTTTCGGGTGAATGTGATCAGGTGGTCAGGTTCAATCGCCAGTATAAGGGAAAAGGTGCCGTCATCAGCACTTGTGGCGGACAGGCCCCCGCAGGCGATGTTCACATCCCCTATGGCATCGTCCTCGAGGTCCAGAACGACCCCGGTTAATTCTGATTTAGAGGGATTGTCGCTCGATGAGTCCTTGTCGCCCGTGCAGGCATTCATAATGGACACGGCGGCAATAAGCAGGAACGCTGTCATGCCATACAGAAATTGAAATTTGAATTTTCGGAAATTCATGATTCATGCCTCCTTGATTCAAAAAGTCTGGTTGCAGGGGAAAAATCGGCCGAAAAGAAGGAAAAATTGTATGTTATAAATTACAGACCGCGGGAAATTATGTGTTTGTATAAGGGAACCTCTATAAATTACATTTTTGATGTTCCCTTGTGGGCACATTATC
>ERZ795057.2788-NODE-2788-length-12682-cov-7.140017_pt1 | contig 12682 bp, 8 predicted proteins | sample MGYA00375141_ERZ795057 | MGnify/ENA primary metagenome ERZ795057 (study PRJEB30186, sample SAMN05720163) | activated sludge metagenome | isolation source: Anaerobic digester | place: Hong Kong | collected 2015-01-26 ... | reverse complement strand
TATGTTTTATGTTTTACTTATTAAGCCGGAATGTTTCGTTTCCTGTCTTAAAGTAATCAGCAATTTGTCTTGCAGCTGCCACTCCGGCATTGATATTAGCTTCTTTTGTCTGAGCTCCCATCTTTTTTGCAGTAAAGATGAATCTGTCTTTATATTTTTCATCGAACTCATTTTTACAATCGGGGGCTACATCGGAGAGATAGCTTATATCACTTCGTTCGGCAAAGATTTTAAGCAGTCCGTCTTCATCTATGACTTCTTTTCTTGCAGTATTAATCAACACAGCGTTTTTAGGCATTTTTTTGAGGAGTTCATAGCCTATTGATTTTTTTGTTTCATCATTAGCAGGTATATGAAGAGATACATACTGACATTTTGCAAAAAGATCATCAACTGTCTTACATACCTTTACTCCGGCTTTTTCAATAGCTTCTCCGCTAAGGAAAGGATCGAAGGCGTAAATATCCATTCCGAATCCTTTTGCAATATCTGCCATATATTTTCCAACATTTCCGAAGGCCATCAATCCGAGGGTTTTTCCTCTCAGTTCTGTACCGGCTTTCCCTGCAAATCCTCCTCTGGCCTGATATAGCATCATTTCAAATGCCAGTTCAGCCACTGCATTTGAGTTTTGGCCCGGGGTATTCATTGCTACAACATTATGAGCTGAACAGGCTGTAAGGTCAAGATTATCATAACCGGCACCAGCTCTGACGACAATTTTCAGATTTTTGGCAGCATCCAATACCTGGGCTGTAACCTTGTCGCTTCTTACAATAAGAGCATCGGCATCAGCTACTGCAGAAAGGAGATCTTCAACATCTGTATAGTTTTCCAATAATGCCAGCTCATGTCCTGCTGCTTCTGTTACTTCGCGAATCATATTTACTGCGAGGGGTGCAAATGGTTTTTCTGTTGCTACAAGTACTTTCATCCTGATATATTTTTTTAATTATTTTTCTCAAATTCTTTCATAACCTGAACCAAAGCCTGAACGCTTTCTTTCGGAAGGGCGTTGTATGTTGAGGCTCTGAAGCCACCAACGGATCTGTGTCCTGTTATTCCTATCATACCTTTTGATTTTGCAAATTCGTTAAAAGGTTTTTCCAGTTCTTTATACTCATCAGCCATAATAAAACAGATATTCATTACGGAACGGTCTTCAGGATCGGTTACTGTAGGCACGAACAATTTATTCCGGTCAATCTCATCATAAAGAATAGCAGCTTTCTCAGCATTTTTTTTCTGCATTACTTCAACACCTCCCAGGTCTTTTAACCATTGGAGTGTCTGCTGAGCTGCATAAACTGCAAAACAAGGAGGAGTATTGAACATTGATTCTGCTTTTATATGAGTTCTGAAGTCAAACATTGAAGGTATCGGACGGTCAACTTTCCCGAGAATATCTTCTTTTATTATTACCATAGTCAAACCTGCCGGAGCAAGATTCTTCTGGGCGCCGGCATAAATAGCGGCATATTTCGATACATCAACCGGGCGACTGAAGATATCGGAAGACATATCTGCCACCACTGGAACTGATGAATCCGGATCTTTTTTCAACTCAGTACCGTATATTGTATTATTTGTTGTTATATGGAAATAATCGGCATCAGAAGGAACACTATAGTTTTTGGGGATATAATTATAATTTTTGTCTTTAGAAGAAGCAACCTCAACAGCTTCACCGAAGAAACCAGCTTCCTTAAAAGCTTTACTGGCCCATGAACCGGTAATTAAATATGCTGATTTCTTAACCATAAGATTCATTGGTATCATAGCAAACTGAGTACTGGCACCACCACCAAGCAAAACCACCTGGTAACCGGAAGGAATATCCAATAATTCCCTGGTTAAAGCTATCGTATCGTTCATACAAGCTATAAACTCTTTACTCCGGTGTGAAATTTCAAGAATTGATAATCCGGTACCAGCAAAGTCTTTGATTCCTTCAATTGATTTATCAAGTGTATACTGTGGTAGAATTGAAGGTCCTGCATAAAAATTGTGCTTTTTCATAATATGGTTTGATTTATTTAAGGTAAAAAATCTGTTTTTGAGCTTTGCAAAAATAATTAAAAAATGAACTTAATTGTTAAATAAATAACAGTAAAATTACATAATTATAAAATATTATCAACAAGAATATCATTTTGTATTACAGGGATCTTTTCTGTATAATCCATTGTAAGGCAAAAGTCTATACAATCATCCAGACCTTTATCCCGTAATCTTGATCTCTGGGCTGTCTTATCAATGTAAGATTTGAGATCAGGCTTTGCCACAGACCACAGGTCAAGAGCTGCGAGTGTTGAATCGCAGTCTGTCATGAAGCGGGAGCTTTGCATTATTCTCTCAGCAAAAGCTCCGGCACATATTGTGTCCTCAAGATTGAATCGGTCTTTCCAGCCTGCACAGAAAAGTATAACATCATTATCTCGGTTCATTATCCACCTGATAAGAGAAGATATATTAAGAAAAGACCCTATTACAACAAATCCTGATCCGGAGGCCTGTTTAATAATACCAGTGCCATTAGTTGTACTGTAAACAATGGATTTACCTTCTACCCTTTCACGAGTGAAATTGAAGGGAGAATTACCAAAATCAGCAAAATCGAGAACATAACCATCTCTTTCGGCAGCAACAAGAAAACCTCTTTTTTTATATTCCTTTGCTTCTTCTTTTGTTTTTACCGGAATGATCGATTTTGCACCGTGTGCAAATGCAGTACATATAGCTGATGTTGCCCTTAAAATATCAATAATAATCACTATTGCACCCTTATGATTTTGAGGTTCAAAGAGTAATGGAGAAAAACAGGTTTCAAGTTTTCTGCTATTCATTATTTATTAAATATTACGAGGTATTGGTATTCAGTTTTCACGGAACAAATATAATATGGAAGCAAGAATATTTCAGAAATAATCTCTTTTAATGATCATCAGTGATCATTTCAACTAAAAAACAAAGCTTCTGATATTAAACTGGTTTATAAAAAGGAGGATTAACCACATTTGCTCTGAGGTCTTTATTTCTTATACGAATAAATATTTCTGTATCGGGCTTCCAGTAACCATCTGACAGATATGCCATACCTATTCCCTGTCTGAGCATAGGCGACATGGTTCCTGAAGTCACTTCCCCTATCACCTTCCCTCCAGAATCGACAACTTCATAATGTTGTCTCGGGATACCTCTGTCAATCATCACAAATCCTTTAAGTTTTTTTGACACTCCCTCTTTTTTTTGTTTCAGCAAAAACTCTTTGTCAATAAAATCCTTTTCATCTGAAAATTTTGTAATCCATCCCAGTCCTGCTTCGATGGGGGAAGTATTTTCGTTAATATCATTCCCGTAGAGGCAATATCCCATTTCAAGTCTCAGAGTATCTCGTGCTCCAAGTCCGGCAGGTTTTATTTCGAATTCCTTCCCGGCATCAAAAACCGCTTTCCATAATTTTTCACCGTCCTCAATCCTTACATATACTTCACATCCTCCTGCACCGGTATAACCTGTAGTTGAAAATATTACGTCATTTATACCGGCAAAACTCATTTCTTTGAATGTATAATGATCCATTTTATCAACTGGCACATCAGTAAGCTTCTGCATTGTTTTCAAGGCAAGTGGGCCCTGAATGGCAAGCTGAGCAATGCTGTCAGAAACATTTATAAGGTCGTTACCTTCTTTCAGTCCAAACTTTAGGGCATGCTGCATACACCAGTCCCAATCTTTTGCGATATTGGCAGCATTTACAACGAGTAAATATTTTTCTTCATTAAACCTGTATATAAGAAGATCATCCACAATACCGCCTCTACCATTGGGGAAACAGGTATACTGTACTTTCCCGTCATAAAGCTGAGCCACATCATTGGAAGTAATATACTGAAGAAAATCCAGGGCATTTGGTCCTTTTACCCAAAACTCTCCCATATGTGATACGTCGAAGACTCCAACTCCCTGTCTCACATTAATATGTTCATCGTTTATTCCTGAGTATTCTACAGGCATATTATAACCGGCAAAAGCCACCATTTTTGCGCCTGCCTTTTTATGAAATTCAGTAAAAGGAGTATTCTTCATTTGTGAAATAATTATTAAGGATATATTTTTTTATAGATTCTTTTTCAATAAAGCTATTGGTCAGAATTCAAGTATTTTAAATTCAACTCTTCTGTTACGTGATCGTCCTTCGGCTGTTGTGTTATCTGCTATTGGCTGTTGTGGTCCGTATCCTCTGTATTCAAGTCTGGCAATATCGATACCATTTTTCACAAGATAATCAACCACAGCTTTAGCTCTGTTTTCCGACAGACGGAAGTTAAATGATTCGCTGCCTGTATTATCAGTATGACCTGATATTTCGATCCGCATATGTTCGTTTTCTTCCAGTATATCTATCAACCGTTCAAGTTCAGATGAGGAACCAGGAGTAAGCACCGATTTTCCTGTTTCGAATAATATATTATTAAGAACAACCCTTTTACCTACTTTCACCTTAATAACTGACACATCAAGACGTATAAAATCTTCTGTAAGACTATCAGGTATGTCAACCCTTTTCATTTCAGAAAGGAATCCCCCGGCACGTATATCTATCATCCAGGGTTTGATTTCCGGTAATCTGATCCTGTAAGATCCGTCTATTTCAGAGCTTGCAGTAGTTGTAACCACAATATCTGTCATGATATCTATAAGATCGATTTTAGCTATAACAGGATCGCCGGATTCAGAATCAGTGATTCGGCCTGTAAGATAAATAAAAGCTTTTTCTTCAGGTTCAGGGGCAGGCTCAGGTACCGGTACTGTCTGGGTTATTTCTTTTATTATCACCACAGTATCTCTTACAATAACTGTATCCGGCAACACAGTCTCCGGTGGCTTCTGTACAGTTTCAACAAAAGAAGTATCGGGTTCAGGAGGAATTATCCGTCCTGTGAAGATATCCATTCCTCCCAGGCTGCCGGAACGGTTTGAACTGAAATAAAAATGATCATATTGTTTTTCAGGCGGAAAAAAGAACAGTTCGTCCCATGGAGTATTAACCGGTATTCCATAATTTACAGCTTCTCCCCATATACCGGCCGAATCTTTTACACTATAAAATATGTCATAACCTCCAATACTATTATGACCTTTTGAGCTGAACCAGAGAGTATCTCCATCAGGAGAAAATCTGAGAGACTCCTCATCTGATCCTGTATTTATATTAGGCCCTGCATTTTGAGGTTCTGACCATTTATTTTGATCTGTTTGTCTGACAAAATAAATATCCTTTCCTCCATAAGAATTTTTCCCTTTATCTGTAACAAACCAAATTTCACTGCCTGAAGGAGAAAAGGTAAAAGAAGTCTCAGAACCTTTTGTATTTATTTTGAATGGCACTTTTCCCGGTTTACTCCATTTTCCGTTTTTCATCCGGGAAACCAGGATATTTCCTCCTCGCTGATAACCGGCATAAATATACATCTCATTGCCCGTGGGGTTAATATAAAGAGGAGCTTCGCAATATTGAGTATTCAGTTCATCGCCTGTAGTGGTTGCATACTCCCATTCGTCTGACAGTGATTTTGAAAAGAATATATTCTCATCATATTTAGAATCTTTATATGTTTTGGGTGATTTCGAAATTTTCCGGCGAGAAGCAAAAAACATTGTATCACGATTAGCGGTAAGAACCTGAGCATAATCATCCGCATCAGAATTGATCTTTTTATCCATATTTTCTATTTCGACATTCAGGCTATCTTTCAAAAGGATCAAAGCATAATTACATTCTGAGAGATATTTACCGGCCTTATCTTTTGCCTCTTTTGTTTTCTCACTTTCAGACGCCAGGTATGAATTGATTTTTTCTGCTGCTTCTTTGTAATCACCCATATACTGTAATGCACGTCCGGTCATCAGAAGGTAATCGTCCGGCAAATCATCAGTGAGTTCTGCAGCTTTAATAAAATATTCCAGTGCTTTATCCTTTTGATCTGACAGCAGGGCAGTCACTCCTGTTTTATAGTTCAGTTCAGGATTAAGGTCATTGTAAAGAGCAGCCTGTTTATATTCTTCAAAGGCATAAGAATACCATATACCTCCCAGCCTGAAAAAGGAGTCACCATCGGTAATGTGTTTCCAGGCCTGGCTGAAACCATCTTTTTCTTTCCTGAATTCACTTTTCCTGATCCGTACATCTGTCTGTGCCATTGATGAGGAAGAACAGAAAATAAAAAACAAAACAAAAAGGCATAAATTATACTTCATAAATCTGATATTTTTCGAATCATAAAATTAGCACTAATTTACTTCTTTAAAAAAAAACCGGGTCATCATACAGGCAAATAGAACATTTTAGCAAAAAAATATTTTATATTTGTTCAGCTTTGCAGGCAGTAAACCGTAATATTATCTTCCAAATAATATGGAATATAAATATATCAACACTGAGTATCTGGATTCAGTATCCGGGGATGATAATACTGTTATGTCGGAATTGATAGATATTTTCAGGGAACAGGTTATTGAGATAATGAATGAGATGCAACAACTTCTGTCGGATAAGGATTATTACTCTCTTGGTCTTCTGGCACATAAAGCAAAGTCGTCAGTAGCAATAATGGGCATGGATGAACTTGCTGCAATACTCAAAACATTTGAGCTTGAAGCAAAGGAAGGGCGTAATTCTGAAAAATACGGAAATTATATCAGCAAGTTTGGCAACGATACTGACGGGGCTGTAAAAGAGCTTGACCATTTACTTATCTGCCGGTTAAATAAAACCTGATGATTAGCATTGAGAGTAAGGACAGGATTGTTATTATAACATTTAACACTGACAACATCAATGCTCTGAACGTTGATGAAATAAAAAACCAGATAATTAAGACCCTTGAAGCCGGCAATTCAAGGGTAGTTATTGATCTGGCTAATATAAAATACATCGACAGTACCGGATATGGCTGTTTACTTCAGATAAACAGGGCAGCAAGAGACAATCTTGGCATAATAAAGTTCACCGGTATTACTCCTGAGGTAATTGAAGTATTCAGGACTCTTCATCTGAATACCATACTGGAAATACACGATGATCGTGAGACCTGCATCAGGTTAATGCAATAATTATTCTTTAACTGAAAACAAGTTTATTGTCTTTCACAGACACCTTAACACTGGAGTCTCTGTGGATGTTTCCGGCAATAATCTCTCTGGATAATTCACTAATTATTTCTTTCTGAATGATCCTTTTCACAGGCCTTGCACCTGACTGAGGGTCGTAGCCTTTTTCAGCCAGCCATAACATAGCTTCGTCAGTGATTTCCAGATCAATATTATTATTCTGCAGCAAATTTTTCACATTTTTAAGTTGTATTCCCACTATTTCTTTTATTTGTTCGAAAATAAGAGGTTTGAACATGACTATTTCATCAACGCGATTAAGAAATTCAGGACGTAATGAATGTCTCAGAAGTGAGAATATCTCTTTGCGCAGTTTTTCTTCTTCCTCTTCAGGCATTTGATTATTCCACTTTTCCATTCTGTCTCTGATTATTTCAGATCCCAGATTGGAAGTCATTATTATAATGACATTTCTAAAGTTTACTGTACGTCCCTTATTATCAGTCAGTCTTCCTTCGTCGAGTACCTGAAGGAGAAGGTTAAACAAGTCGGGGTGAGCTTTTTCTATTTCGTCGAGAAGTACTACAGAATAAGGTTTATGCCTTACAGCTTCTGTCAGCTGGCCTCCCTCTTCATATCCGACATATCCGGGAGGTGCTCCTATCAGTCTCGACACTGAATGTCGTTCCTGATATTCTGACATATCTATTCTTGTCATAAGGTTTTCGTCATTAAAGAGGAATTCCGCGAGGGCTCTTGCCAGTTCTGTTTTTCCCACACCTGTGGTTCCAATAAAAATAAATGATCCTACGGGTCTTTTCTGGTCCTGCAAGCCGGCTCTTGATCGCCTGACAGCATCTGCCACGACGTTTATTGCTTCATCCTGTCCCACTACTCTTTTATGTAATTCGCTCTCCAGACGCAATAGTTTTTCTTTTTCACTTTCCAGCATACGCGAGACAGGTATGCCTGTCCATTTTGAGACTATTTCTGCTATATCTTCCGACTTAACTTCTTCACGGATGAGAGAGCCGCCGGATCTTTTCTTTTCAATTTTTTGTTTGAGATCATTTATTTCATTTTCAAGCTGTATTATTTTACCGTAGCGTATTTCGGCCACTTTCCCGTAATCACCTGAGCGTTCGGCCTGTTCGGCTTCGAAGCGAAGAGAATCAACTTCTTCCTTCTTTATCTGTATGTTTTCTATCATTTCCTTTTCGGAAGCCCAGGCTGCTTTAAGTTCACTTCTTTTAGACTGTAACTCACTCAATTCACGGGCTATACATTCTTCTTTCTCTTTATCTCCGTCGCGTCTGACAGCTTCTTTCTCTATTTCAAGCCGGGTGATAATTCTCTCTGTCTCATCTATTTCTTCCGGAACGGAATTCATTTCCAGTCTGAGACGTGCAGCTGCTTCATCAATAAGATCAATGGCCTTATCAGGCAAAAACCTGTCAGTGATATATCTGGTTGAGAGGTCAACAGCTGCAACAATAGCTTCATCTCTGATAATAACTTTATGATGGGCCTCATATTTTTCACGTATGCCTCTCAGTATTGATACTGTATCATCGCGATCAGGTTCATCAACCATCACCACCTGGAATCTTCTTTCAAGGGCTTTGTCTTTCTCAAAATATTTCTGGTATTCATTGAGAGTAGTAGCGCCTATTGCCCTCAATTCGCCCCGGGCCAGCGGGGGTTTCAGTATATTGGCGGCATCCATGGCCCCGTCTGTTTTTCCTGAACCGACCAGAGTATGTATCTCATCAATAAAAAGCACTATATCGCCATTTGCACTAATAACCTCATTGACTACCGACTTAAGTCTCTCTTCATATTCTCCACGGTATTTTGCTCCTGCTATAAGAGCTCCCATATCAAGAGAATATATTATTTTCGATTTAAGATCCTCAGGCACGTCGCCTCTCACTATCCTGTGTGCAATACCTTCAGCGATAGCTGTTTTTCCCACACCCGGTTCCCCAATCATCAAAGGATTATTTTTTGTACGGCGTTCCAGTATCTGAAGTATTCTCCTGATTTCTTCATCTCTTCCCACAACGGGATCCAGTTTTCCGGAACGTGCTCTTTCATTAAGGTTTATAGCATATCTGTTAAGTGAATTAAAAGTATCATCTGCCGTCTGACTATTGACAGTCGCACCTTTACGCAACTCTTCTATGGCAGCCCTCAGTGTCTTAAGCGTAGCTCCATGATCTTTAAGTATTTGAGATGCCTCATTTGTGGTATCAAATATTCCCAGAATAAGATGTTCTGCTGTAATAAATTTATCCTTCATCTCTGAAGCATACTTATTGGCTTTTCTTACTGCCTCAGAAACCGAAGGTGAGATATATGTTTCTGCCCCGGTGACTTTTGGATAAGAAGCTATAAGCTTTTCCAGATCACGTATCAGTGGTTGTATGGGAACTCCCATTTTCCCAAAAATAAATTCGCATATACCTTCTGCCTCGCTGATTATTCCTCTCAGCAAATGGGCACATTCCACAGCCTGTTGACCTTTTGATTCTGCTATATTCGATGCCTGTTGGAATGATTCCTGAGCTTTAAGTGTGAAATTATTCTGATTCATATTATTACATATTTTTGTTTAGTGGTATCAAAATATCTGCCAACAGGCACAGGGAGACGAATTGGCATATCAGGAGATATTGATCATGCCAAATTGACAAGTCGTGATACGTAAGAATTGTGCAGTTACTTCAATAAATTTGCATCAAAGTATTTATTTTATACCTTCATATCGAAATAAATTCAGATGACAAATGAGTGAAAAGATCCTTGAGACTCTGATGCAGCTCTTTGCAATAATAGCAAGGCCTCATGCGAATGATCTGGAGAGAAGGAGTATTGTTGAGACATTTCTGAAGAGGCTTCTGAATCAGGAGTTGACGAACAAGTATCTTTTAAAATATGACATGGCTTACAGTGAGGCCCGGAAGAAGCTTGAAAAGAGCAGTACAGAGCGCCGTGAAGGAGCTATAGCCATCAGGATAAGGAAGCTATGTAATGAGATCAATGAACAGGGACAACTTGATCAGGAACAAAGAATAGTTGCTGTAATACAAGCTCTTGAGTTTTGCAAATCAGGAAGCAATGAGATAAGTGATCTGGAACTTGGTTTTATCAGTACACTTGCAGAAGGTCTTAATATAACAGAAGAAGAATTTCATTCAATCGAAAGGTTTGTATTAAGTCCATTCAGAAATTTTCCCGATCATCATAACTTTCTGCTGATCAACGGAGAAAGGAATTCATATCTGGAAGAAGCCAGACACATATACAAAGAAAACCTCAAAGGACAGATATGGATCCTTTTTTTACCGTCAGTAAGGCTATATTATCTCCGTTATGCCGGGTCGGGTGAACTGTCAATGAAAGGACAGCTTTTACAGGAAGATAAGGTGTACGCTTTCAGTCCGGGATCGTCAATCAAGGGATATAAGATCAAGCCTGTCTATTACTGGGATGTAACGATGCAGTTTCTTAAAGAAGTCTTTAGATCTTCGAGAGTTGTTTATGAGGTAAACAATATTGAATACAGATTTAAATCGGGACAAGTAGGAATTCATCATATGAGCTTCAAGGCAGAATCCGGCAGAATGGTTGGTATTATGGGGGCAAGCGGTGCAGGGAAATCAACTCTTTTAAGTGTTCTGAACGGAACCAATCCGCCCAACGACGGGGAGGTACTGATCAACGGCGTAAGTATTCACAATAAGAAAGATGAACTCAAGGGCCTGATAGGCTATGTCTCACAGGACGATCTGTTAATAGAAGAATTGACTGTATTTGAAAATCTCTACTACAATTCAAAACTTTGTTTTGATGACCTTTCAGATAAAGAAATAAGAGAAAAGGTAGACATAATATTGAAGAATCTGGGATTATATGAGATACGTGACATGAAAGTCGGTAGTCCGTTAAATAAGAATATCAGCGGAGGCCAAAGGAAGAGGCTGAATATATCGCTTGAGTTGATACGTGAACCGGCCATAATGTTTCTTGACGAACCTACTTCCGGATTATCATCGCGCGATTCTGAGAATATACTCGATCTCCTTAAGGAACTTACACGAAAAGGCAAACTGCTTTTCATTGTCATCCACCAACCATCTTCTGATATATTTAAGATGTTCGATAAGCTTATCTTCCTTGACACTGGTGGCTATCTTATTTATAACGGCAATCCGATCGAATCGATTGAATACTTTAAAAAGAAGATTGGGCAGGCCAATTACAACGAAAGTGAATGTTACGTTTGTGGCAATGTCAATCCCGAACAGATTTTCAATATTGTTGAAGCCCGTGTTTTTACCGAGAGCGGGCAACCTACCGATACGAGAAGATTGTCTCCGGCAGACTGGAGCAATCTATATAAATCAGAGAAAAAAGAAGATGTTATAGAGCCTGAAAAAACACTGCCGGATATAAATTTCAAGACTCCTGGGCCACTTAAGCAGATAAGTGTCTTTATTAAAAGGGATATTCTATCCAAGATATCTGACATTCAATATCTTATGATAACCCTACTGGAAGCTCCCATTCTGGCAGCAGCTTTGTCATTTCTTATAAGATATTTCGACGAAAGTTCTGTTAATCCCACATACACCTTGTATGAAAACAGCAACCTTCCCATATATATCTTCATGTCGGTGATAATAGCAATATTTATGGGCTTAACAGTAAGTGCGGAAGAAATCATTAAAGACAGGAAGATACTGAAAAGAGAGGCCTTTCTGAATCTCAGCTGGAACAGTTATCTAATATCAAAAATATTTGTACTACTGGGTATTTCTGCAATACAGGCTTTTACTTTTGTTTTGATTGGGAATGCTATCACAGGAATAAAAGAAATGTTTTTTGAATACTGGCTTGTTCTGTTTTCATGCTGGGCCGGAGCTAATCTTATGGGTTTGTTGATTTCGGACAGTTTCAAGGCTGTTGTGACAATATATATACTCATCCCTTTTCTGGTTATACCCCAGATAATCCTCAGTGGGGTAATGGTTAAATTTGAAAAACTCAATCCCAAACTATCCTCTCCTGCATCCATACCATTATATGGTGAATTTATATCAGCCAGATGGGGTTACGAGGCTCTTGCCGTTAAACAGTTTAAAGACAATCGGTATGAAAAACAGTTCTACATCTATGATGAGGCAATGAGCAAGGCAAAATACCGGAAAGACTACTGGTATATTGAGGTAAAAGGAAATCTGGAGAATGTTAAGAACGATTTGGCAGATAACACAAGAAGCGAAAATTTTAACAACAATCTGGTAGTTGCATATAATGAATTCCTTAAACTGGCAAAGGTTAATCCCACACTACTATTTGAAAAAGCTGAAATGCTGACACCTGAAAATGTAACAGTTGAAACGGTGGAAGAAGCTCTCGACTGGCTTGAGTACATAAGAAAATATTATGTTGCTTATTCGAACAACGCAAAGAACAAAAAAGATGCACTTATAACGTCCTTGCAAAATATTGACAATAAAGCATTTTTAAAATTACGGGATGACCACTCCAATGAATCTCTGGA
>ERZ795057.2787-NODE-2787-length-12688-cov-5.421278_pt1 | contig 12688 bp, 9 predicted proteins | sample MGYA00375141_ERZ795057 | MGnify/ENA primary metagenome ERZ795057 (study PRJEB30186, sample SAMN05720163) | activated sludge metagenome | isolation source: Anaerobic digester | place: Hong Kong | collected 2015-01-26 ... | reverse complement strand
GGTCGCCCGTGCTCAGGCCCTCCTGCAGACTCTCGATGTAGCGCTCGTAGCCCGCGTCGAAGTTGCTCAGCTCGGTGCGCGACAGCTCGTAGCGGAACCCCGCCCGGCTGTAGCGCGTGCCGGGGAGGCGCCGGCCCAGCGGATGAGCAGGAAGATGCCGGCGAGGGCCAGCACGGCAAGGGTAACGAACAGGGCCGTCATGCAACCGGCGCGCGACTTCTGCCGTTTCATCAGGTAGATATCGGGAATGGAATTGGGCGTCATGTCGGCGCGGGGGGGGGCTGGTTGGAATTTCAGGCGAGGCGATTGAGGTCGCGAAGCACGAGGACCATGTCCGGGTAGCGGTCGGCCGGGTTTTTGGCGATGCATTTCATGACCAGGCTGGCGAGGGCGGCCGGGACGTTGGGCGTGTGTTGCCGGATGGGAACGGGGGGGGTCTTGGGATCGATCTGGGCGGCGCGGACCTGCTCGATTTTCTCGCCTTCGTAGGGTTTGTGGAAGGTGAGCATTTCATAGCAGCAGATGCCGAAGGCATAGATGTCGGCGCGGTCGTCGGCGGTATGGTCCACGAGGGTTTCGGGGGGGACGTAGGCGGTGGTGCCGGAAATGGTGGCCAGTTTCTTGAAAAAGCGCTTGCGGGGCAGGGCGAGGTCGAAATCAATCAGCACGAGGCGGCCGTCGGGGCGGATGAGGATGTTTTCGGGTTTGATGTCGAGATGCAGATAGCCGCGGGAATGGATGTACTGAATGACGTTGGCGAGCTGGCGGATGAAGATCATCACGTTGTCGGTCAGGAGCGGTTCGCGGTAGAGCAGGAGGTCGCGGAGGGTGCGCGATTCGATGTATTCGAGCACCATGTAGGGGATTTTGCCTTCGTAGCCGGCCTTGATGAACGGGACGATGTTGGGATGGGGCTGGGGATGGTGCATCCGGGCGATCACCTCGCCGCCGTGGAAAAACCGCTTGCGGGCGCGGCGGTCCCGGGCGCTCACGGGGTCCAGCACGCGGATGACGTAGCGGGTTTGCTGGGCGTCAATGGCGACATAGAGTTTGGTCATGCCGCCGCCGGTGATGGAGCGGGTGATGGAGTAGCCTGCGAATTCCTGGTTCATGGCCAACCCTTCTAGCGCAAACGGGGGGGCAACGCAATCTCTTGTTACCCCTCGCGGGAGGGGGGAAGGGCGGGCGCGGGGCGGAAGTCAGTCGGGGGCGGGGGCTTCCTGAATCTGGTCGGGGACCAGAACCGGGGCGGCGGCGCCCTGAATCCAGTATTCGCGGCCTTTGACGCGCACGCGTTTGTCCTGGAGGCTGCGGAACTTGGAGGCTGCGCCGTACACATGGCACAGGACCTGCCAGCGGTTGTTCTGCCAGCGGATGACGCGGTAGCGGGTGGGGGCCTCGTTGATGAGGGGCGCGGCGCGCAGTTCGCCTTCGAATTCAGCCATCCGGCCCTGGCCCTCCAGCGGAATCAGCTTCAGGTCGGCCGGCGGGGGCACGGGGATGACGCCGGAGGCGGTTTCGCGGACGGGGACGGACGGTGATACGATGGGCGTGGGCCAGTCGGCGGCCTGGGCGGCGGTTGCCGCCGGGGCGGGGGCCGGAGCGGCTTCGGCCGCCGGTTCCGCCTTGGCCTTGCGCTTGCGGGCCGTTTTTTCCTTCCGGGCGGGCTCGGCCGGGGCCTCGGCGGTTTCGTCGGCCGTTTGGGCGGGTTCCGGGTCGCCGGTGAGCATGTCGACGAAATCGCGATGGATCCAGACGCGGGCCGTGGGCGGCGGGGCGATCTTGAGCCAGTCGGAGACTTCGCCGCGGGGGTCGACGACGGCGCCCAGTTCCAGGGTGTCCACGACGTTGTAGTTGATGCTCGGGCCGGCCCGGACGTTGACGCGGGTGGCGCCGATGGTGTTCTGCGGCTGCTGCACGTAGGCCTTGCTGATCCAGAAGTCCGTGGCGGGGGGCGGGGTGACCGAAATCCACTCCTCGCCGATTTCCCAGGCGGTCAGGCGGTCGTCGTACTGGGCCTGGCCGAGCACTTCGGAGTTTTCGAGCCGCGGCATGGCGCGCAGATTGACGTTGTGGGCGGTGACCCGCACGGGGGTCTGGGCCCGGAGGGGGGCGGCGGCGGCCAGCAGGGCCGCGCACAGGCACAGGATGGAATACGTTTTCATGGCGGGCCAGCATACGGGGAGCGGGAGAAATCGGCAATGCCGAAGTGCAACGGGATTGATTGTTGACCGGGATTGCGGTACAACCGGCGACCATGGCAACCAAACCAAAACACAGGGGCCTGGGCCGGGGGCTGGATGCATTGATACAGGGAGGCGCCACCCGTCCGGGCGGCGCGCCGAAGCCGGCGGCCAGGGCGGCGGGGCACAAGCCGGCGGCGGCCGCGCCGGAAAAGGGCGCGGTGCACCTGGTGCCGGTGCACAAGATCCGCAAGGGCGCCTGGCAGCCGCGGCGGCGGTTCGCGGAAGAGGCGCTGAAGGAGCTGGCCGATTCCATCCGCGACAAGGGCGTGCTGGAGCCGGTCTGGCTGCGGCCGGTGGAGGATCTGTTCGAGCTGATCGCCGGGGAGCGGCGTTTCCGCGCGGCGCAGTTGGCGGGGCTGGCGGAAGTGCCGGCCCTGCTGCACCGGGTCAACGATCTGGAAGCGCGGGAAATGGCCCTGATCGAGAACCTGCAGCGGGCCGACCTGGATCTGATCGAGGAAGCGGAAGGGTACCGCGATTTGATGCGGGAAGCCGGCCTGACCCAGGAGGAGGTGGCCCGGAAAATCGGCAAGGCGCGGGCGACCGTGGCGAATGCCCTGCGGCTGCTGGATCTGGCGGACGGCATCAAACGGGCGCTGTCCGAGGGTGCGCTGACGGCCGGGCATGCGAAAGTGCTGCTGTCGGCGGAGGCGAAGGACCGCGAGATTCTGGCGGCGCGCACCGTGGCGCAGGGATTGTCCGTGCGGGCGCTGGAAAAGCTGGTGGCGGGGCTGGCGGCCGGGGATCCCCGGCGCAAGAAGCCGTCCGCGAAGCCGGCCGGGGACGGGGCGCCCGATGGGAAGAGCGCGAAGCATTTGAAATTCCTGGCCGACCGCATGCAGCAGGAGCTGGGTACGAAGGTGGTGCTGTCGCCGGCCCGGACCGGGAGCGACGGCAAGCGCGAAATGGGCCGGATTGTCATTGAGTTCTTCGACAACGAAGATTTGTCGAGGCTGCTGGAGACGCTGAATCTGGGCGATCTGGTCTGAGGGGCGGTCGCGGATGGGGAGCTGGTACGACGAACGCCGGGAGGCGCAGGCGCGCGCCTACGACCGGGCCCAGGCGGTGCTGTTTCTGGTCCGCTTTGCCCTGCTGTTCGCCTTGGCGGCGGTATTCTGGCTGTCGGGATGGTCGCGGGCGCTGGCGGCGGGACTCCGCGCGGGCCTGGCGTTTCCGTTCGGCTGGGCGCTGGTCCACGCGGCGTTCGTGGCGCTGGCGGTGTTCGGCTACGAGGCGGTGCTGTTTCCGCTTTCGGTGCTGGCGGGGTATTCGCTGGAGCGGGTTCACGGCCGGCTGGAGTCGGAATTCGGGAGCTGGCTGCGGGGCTATCTGGGAACGCTGATGCTGGAGATGGGGCTGGCGACGGCCGGCTTCACGGGGCTGTACGCGCTGATGCGGCTGTTTCCCTCGGTGTGGTGGGTGTGGGCCACGGGCGCTTATGCGGTGCTGGTGGCGGGCCTGGGGGAGTGGGGACCGTCGCAGCTGCTGCCGCGCGTGCGTCCGCCGGTTCCGGTCCGCGACGACTCGCTGGAGACGGCCCTGCGGCGGATCGGCGAAAAGGCCGGGCTGGAGATCACCGGGGTGGCCTGGTGGGATTTTGAACACCAGGAAGATCTGGAAGATGTGCGCCTGACGGGGTCGGGGCGCCGCCGGCGGGTGGTGTATTCGGAATGGGCCTGGCGCCGGCTGGGCCGCCGCGAGCAGGTGTTCCTGGCGGCGCGCCACATGGCCTGGCATCGCCACGGGGCGGCCTGGGCGGCGCAGGCGATGCACATTGCGCTGGCGGCGGCGGTGTTTCTCGGCGCGGCGGCGGCGGCGGACCGCGCGGCGCGGTTGGCGGGGCTCAGCGGCGCGACTGCGCCGGCGGCCTTTCCGTTTCTGGTGACGGCGCTGTTCGGGCTGGCGGCGCTGGCGGGCCTGGCGGCGCATGCCGTGGTGCGGCGGCTGGAACTGCGCGCCGACCGGTTTGCCATCGAACACGCCGGCGGATCCGACGCACTGCGCACGTGCCTGGAACAGCAATTCCGGAGATTGCCCTTTGCGCTGGATGCGCCGCTCTGGCAGGTGCTGCTGCTGCACCGCATGCCGACGCCGGCCTGCCGGCTGGCCCGGGCCGAATCGCGGAACGGCAAGACGGCCTGACGCCGGACATAAGCCGAATATGCGTTCGCGTTTCCGCGTCGGCTTCGCGGGTTCCGTCCGGGCAGATTGCGCTTGGCGGTGGGAAAGTCCGGCTGATAGAGTGCCGCGCCATGGAGCCAACCTTTTTTCAGGGCAGGGGTGCCGTCCGGACGGCGGGGGGATGTCTGGCGGTTCTGGTCGCGCTGGCGGCCGGGGCGGCCGCCGCCCAGCAACCGGTCGTGACGCCGCCGCCCGCCGCCCAGGTGGCGGCGGTCACGCCGGAAACCGGCGTCATTGACATCCAGGCCGACAGCCTGGCCTACGATGCCGCCCGCCGCCTGGTGATCGCCCGCGGCGGCGTGAAGGTCGCCCGCGGCGGCGATTCGGTATCGGCCGACTATGCGGAAGTGGACACCGCGGCCGAAGTGGTGCATGCGCGCGGTAACATCGTCATTGAATACCTGGGCAACGTGTGGCGGGGCGAAGAGGCCACCTACAACTTCAAGACCAGCACCGGGGATTTCGGCGCGTTCGAGGCGTCGGCTCCGCCCTGGCACATGACCGCGCGGGATTCGCGCCGCTCGTCGCCCCGGATGATGGAACTCGACGGCGTGATGCTGACGACCTGCGAGCCGGACCGGCCCGAGTATTCCATCCGGGCCGCCTCCGCGACGCTGGAGGACAACAACATCCTGCGGGCGAAGCACCTGCGCTTCCAGCTCGGCCCCGTGCCGTTTTTCTATTTTCCCTATCTGCGCGCCAATCTCGAAGAACTGGCCAAATTCGAATTCACCCCCGGCTACAGTTCCACGATGGGCGCGTTTCTGCTGACGGCCTACAACCAGCCGCTGACGGACGTCTTCCGCAGCCGCACCCATTTCGACGTGCGCACCAAGCGCGGCGTGGGGGTGGGGCAGGACATTCTGTGGACCGACCCGGAAGGGCGGGCGTATGACGGCCTGGTGCGCGTGTATTACGCGAACGACAGCGAGCCGTGGAAAGACGAAGAACAGCGGCTGGCGCGCGAGGAACTGATTGACGCGGACCGCTACTGGCTGCAGTTGAAAGACCGCCACAACCTGAGCGACCGCGACTATCTGATCACCGAACTGAACTATGTCAGCGATCCGTGGCTGCTGAACGATTTCTTCGACGACGACTACCAGAAAAACGTGCAGCCCGAGAACCGGGTGACGCTGTCGCACCGCGGCAACCGCTACACCGCGGGCGTGGGCGTGAACATGCGGCTCAACGATTTCTACGGCAACGTGGACCGCCTGCCGGAAGCCTTCCTGAATTTCAACCGGCAGCAGATTTTCCAGACCCCGCTGTACTACGAAGGCGCCAACACGCTCAGCTCCCTCGAACGCGTCTATCCCGACGGTTCCGACGACGAGGCGTACGACGCCATCCGCTTCGATACCTTCAACATGGTGTATTGGCCCACGCGCCACTTCGGGTTTCTGTCCGTGATTCCCCGCGGCGGCTACCGCGGCACCTACTATTCGAAAACCCCCGAACGCACCACCGTGACCAATGTCGTGGCCGTCACGAACGACCTGGGCGAGGTCGTGGGCACCACCAATGACGTCGAGACTCTCCTGAGCGACGGCGGGGCCGTCTGGCGCAGCCTGCCGGAAATCGGCATGGAGACCTCGTTCAAGGCGTTCGGGGATCTGTACCACGGTCCGACGGGGATCGAAGAAGACGAAGACCTGCGGCACATCGCCGAACCCTACGCCGACTACACCCTGCGCTTCGAGCCCAACGAACTGCCCGCGGACCTGTGGCAGTTCGACGCGGTGGACCGGCTGGACTACGCCAACTATCTCCGCCTGGGCATGCGCAACTACCTGCAGACCCGGCGCCGCGCCGCCGTTCACAACCTGGCCTATGCCGATGTGTTCACCGTTCTGAACATGGATCCCGAAGAGGACGAAGAGACCCTGGGCGACATCGGCTTCAAGACGGAACTGCGGCCGTGGTCGTGGCTGAAATGGGATTTCGACGGCGCCTACGACACCCAGGACGACAGCGTCCGCACCTTCAACACCCAGATGGAACTCCGGCATCCCGAGTGGTTCACGTTCGGCGTGGACTACCGCTACAAGCGGGACACGCGCGACGTGGTCGCCGGCGATCTGGAACTCTTCCCGGAACAGCGCTGGTCCGGCCGGCTTTATGCGCGCATGGACCTGGAGGAATCCCAGGTCGAGGAGCATTCGTACTATCTGATCCACCGCACCCGCTGCCTGGGCATCGGCCTCGGCCTGCGGATCCGTCCGGAAGAGGGCGAGGACGGCGAGGACAACTACACGGTCTGGTTCCGGATCTGGCCGCTGGCGTTCCCCGGATTCAGCAGTTCCCTGGGCGGCTGAGGCGGACGGCATGGGCGCGGAGCATCTGGTCACGGGCGGAGCCGGCTTCATCGGGTCCAACCTGGTCCGCCGGCTGGCGGGCATGGGTCATCGCGTCCGCGTCTTCGACAACCTGTCGTCGGGGCGGCGGGAAAACCTGGAGGGGCTGGACGCCGCGGTGGAATTCGCGGAAGGGGATTTGCGCGATGCCGCGTCGGTGCGCGGGGCGATGCGCGGCATCCGCCGCGTGTTTCATCTCGGCGCGCTGGCGTCGGTGCAGGCCTCGGTGGACGATCCGGCGACGACCCACGACGTGAATGTCACCGGCACGCTGAACGTGCTGCTGGCCGCGCGCGACGCCGGAGCGGAACGCGTCGTGTTTTCCTCGTCGGCGTCCGTGTACGGCGACAGCCCCGAAATGCCCAAGCGCGAAGACATGCCGCCCGAGCCGCTCAGCGGCTATGCGCTGTCCAAGCTGGCCGGCGAGCACTACGGGCGGATTTTCCACAGCCTGTACGGCCTGCCGGTGTTTTCGCTGCGCTACTTCAACGTGTTCGGTCCGCGGCAGGACCCCGCCTCGGACTACGCCGCGGTCATTCCCCTGTTCATGCGCGCCTATGCCCAGGGGCGCCAGCCGACGATCTACGGCGACGGCGGCCAGACGCGCGACTTCACCTTTGTCGAGGACATCGTCTCGGCGAACCTCGCCTGCCTGACCGCGCCGGCGGAGGCCGCCGGAGGCGTTTTCAACGTCGCCTACGGCGACCGGATATCCGTCAACGACCTCGCCCGCGAAATCGCCGCGCTGGCCGGTTGCCCCTTCGATCCCGTCTACGCGCCCCCGCGCCCCGGCGACATCCGCGAATCGCAGGCCGACGCCGCGCGGGCCCGCCGCGTGCTGGGCTGGACGCCGAAATACCGCTTTGCCGATGGCTTGGCGGCTACGTGGAGTTGGTTCAAGGACCGGTTTCGCTGAAACAGCCCGCCGCGGTAGGGGCACACGATCACCAGCACTCGCCACATCAACAGGATTCGTGGTTGGGACAAGGAGGGGAAACAGACGATTCCTCTCCAGCCAGGGCGTGACACAGGCGATTGTATTGGGTACGGTATCCGCATGGCAATCAATGCAGACAAAACGCATCTCTGGAAAGCGGACGTTGAACGGTCGATTGATTTCTACAACGACTGGTTTATTCGTTTCGCGCCCGAGACCTACCGTACGCAGCGGAAAGCCACAACTGCAGCCGTTCTCGATGCCTTCGGAAAGACGAAGAACCTTGCGAACATCGCGCCGTCGGTTCTCCACGACTCGCCTGGATTGCTGCGTATTTTCCGCATGATGACCGCGCCGCCTTTGGCCCGCGACCGGTTGATGGGCTTGGCCCATGTCGGCAAGTCCCTGATTGACGTACTTGAAGGGAAAGCCGATAAGCCTCCCCGGCTGCCTAAAAGGATGAAGAAAACAGAGCTGCTGGAGAATCTTCAGAAACTCTGTGATGTTCTGGCGGAGTTGGTCGATGACGACTTATTGCCATGGGTTGCCTCCGGGGAGAAGCCAGACAAGAAAGACCTGGATAGAGCGGCCACCGTCATTGCGGATAGAATGTGCGGCGCATCCTCGGATCCGATTATCCGCAACGCCCAAGAGAAGAGACAGTTAGCTGCGCTGGGTCGATGGCTTCGCCGAAACGGCTATCGCAAAGTCAGCACCAAGGAAGGCAAGGACCCGTACACAATGCCGCCCGGCACTTTTGCCTTCCGCCTTTCCTTGCCGGCCGGTGATGTGAACTCGTCTGTGAATATCCCCATCGACTGCGTTGTCAAGCCGCTGAATGCCCCGGCCCGGGGCTTGCCACTTCTGATCGAGGCGAAATCCGCCGGCGATGCGACCAACACGAACAAAAGGCGGAAGGAAGAGGCGCAGAAGCTGCATCAGTTGAAGCAGCGGTATGGCAACGATGTGGTTTTTCTCCTCTATCTGTGCGGGTATTTTGAGCCGGGCTACCTCGGATACGAGGCGGCAGAGGGAATCGACTGGGTTTGGGAACACCGGACAGGCGATTTCGCGCCACTTCTCACATCGGCGCGAAAAAAAAAAGCCCCGGTAGCGCGGGAAGAAGCGGCAGAATACATCGCCACTGAACACGAAGTCCAAGAGGCTCAGCGAGCTGATGCTCAAAGCGCGGCGGATTCTGCGAAAACTTCCCAGGACCGCAACCAGTTAGGCCAATTCTCGACTCCTTTCCCCATTGCTTGTCAGATGGTTGGTCGCGCGTTAATGGAGATGCCCCATAATCTGCCGGTCAATTTTCTGGAACCCGCTCTCGGCTCAGGGGTATTCTTCAGCGCACTCCTTCGGCAGGCATCCGCGCCGCATATCGCAGGCGCCACCGGGTGTGAAATTGATTCGGCATACGGCGACATTGCCCGTGCCATCTGGGCGTCTTCCGGCCTGCACGTTGTCCCGGAAGATTTTGTTTCGTTCGCAGCCCAGGCAGAGAATGCGGGTCGATTTTCGCTGCTTTGCACCAATCCGCCCTATGTCCGGCATCACCACCTTTCAGTCGAACGGAAGGTGGAGCTTCAATCCCTCGTAATGCAGCGTCTTGGACTGCAAGTCAGCGGGTTGTCCGGTCTCTACGTTTATTTTGTGCTGCTGGCTGATGCTGTGCTGGCGGAGGGCGCGATCGCCTCGTGGCTTCTGCCTGCGGAATTTCTCTACGTCAATTACGGTCGGGTTCTGCGCGACTACCTTGCGTCCAGAGTGACGTTGCTTTCGATTCACCATTTCAATCCTGACGATGTCCAATTCGAGGACGCTCTCGTATCCTCGTGCATTGTCACCTACCGGAAAACGCGCCCATCCGGCACATCGCGGTGTCATGTTTCGTACGGCGGTGACTATCTCACTCCTCAGGAGCAGCGGACCGTCGCGATGGCAGAGCTTCGGAGACTGAACAAATGGACGATGGCTCATTTTGGAGACAGCGCGTTGCCGGCCGACACGCCCCGTCTCAAGAACCTGTTTTCCGTGAGGCGCGGAATCGCGACCGGCGCAAATGGCTTCTTCATTATGGACGGCGATACTGCCGCCCAATACGACATCCCAGAAACTTTTTTGAAACCCATCTTGCCGAGCCCGCGCTATCTTCATGATCCGATTATACGTGCCACAGTGAATGGACTGCCGGAGGTGTCCGGTTTTCGTTATCTGCTGGACTGCTCGCTTCCTCCCGATGAGGTACGGAGACGATATCCCGGATTGTGGCGGTATCTTCAGGAGGGTGTGGCGCGGGGCGTTTCCGACGGTTATCTCTGTGCACAGAAAGAGGCGTGGTATTACCAGGAGAGACGGGCGCCGGCCCCCTTCCTGGCATCCTATATGGGCAGAGCCAGCGGAAACCGGGAATGCCCGATTCGGTTCTTCGTGAACTTCTCAGATGCAATCGTTACCAACGTCTTTCTGAATTTATATCCGACTTCCGGTCTTGCGGCTTGCCTTGACGGCAACCGTGAGCGAATGGTTGAACTGGGACAAGCGCTCAACAACATCCCGGTGGAACACATCTTGCATGCCGGAAGAGCCTATGGCGGAGGACTCCATAAGATCGAACCGAAGGAGCTGCTTGAAGTCCCGCTGGTATCGGCTCCCGATTGGCTGAGTGGAACTCTGAACCGGCAATTGCTGCTGATATAGAAGCTCCGGCAGAACGCAAGGGAAACAGAGGGCAGGATTCTATTTCGCCTTCGATCGCAAGCGCACAGTTGGGCCGGCCACCATGAACCGGTCGCCGCCCAGATGGTGGATGGTTTTGAGTTTGCCGCTTCCGGAAACCTTCCACGCGGCGACGGCCTGGAGTACGAACAGGTCATAGCGGCGCACCAGGCGCATGTCCGTGACGCGGCATTCGATGTTCACGGGGCATTCCCGGATCAGCGGAGCCTGCACCTGCGAGGCGCTCAGGGGTGTCAGTCCGAAAGCCGCAAACTTATCCATCCGGGCGCCCGACGCGTTGCCGCAGGCCACGGCTTTGTCGGCGATCTCGATGGTGGGCACGTTCAGGACGCATTCGCGGGTCGCCTTCAACGCGGCGAAGGAATGATTGCGGTCGCTCATGACCAGGCCGATCACCGGCGGATCGAAATCCATCATGGTCAGCCACGACAGCGCCATGACGTTGGGGCGTCCCTGGCGGGCGGTGGTGACCAGCACCACCGGGCCGGATTCCAGCACGGCGTAAACTTTCGACAGCGGCAGTTTTTTTCTGGGCATGGCGGGACCTCCGTTTCCGCCGGGCAGGATAGCGCGGCGGCATCCGGCCGGTCAATCGGCCGGCCGGGACGGGAATCCGGATTTTCCATGGCGTGGAAAACCCGCCGGATATTTTTCCATGGCGTGGAAAATCCGGAATGCAGGGGGGGATTGCGGTTTGCGCGCGCGCGGCGTTGTGGTACACCGCACGGCCATGGCGTTATTGAGCTTACAGGAGGTGTCCATCCAATTCGGCGGCCCGTGGCTGCTGGAGGGGGCGACGCTGAACATCGAGCGCGGGGAGCGGGTATGCCTGCTGGGCCGCAACGGCGAGGGCAAGTCCACGCTGCTGAACCTGGCGGCGGGCCGGCTGGCGCCGGACGCGGGCGAGGTGGTGCGCGCCCGGGATCTCTCGGTGGCGATGATGCCGCAGGTCGTGCCGGCGGACCTGGCCGGCACGGTGCTGGACGCGGTGGGCCGGGGCGTGCGGGATCAACCGGCCGCGTGGCGCCGCGAGGCGCAGGCCCGCCAGGTGATCTCGCGGATGGGGCTGGAGGCGGCGGCGGACTGCGCGGCGCTGTCGGGCGGCATGAAGCGGCGCGTGCTGCTGGCGCAGGCGCTGGCGGGAGAGCCGGACGTCCTGCTGCTGGACGAACCCACCAACCACCTCGACGTGGAGGCCATCGAATGGATGGAGGGTTTTCTGTCGCGGGTTTCCGGCGCCATTCTGTTCGTGACGCATGACCGGGCGTTTCTGCGCCGGCTGGCGACGCGCATCGTGGAACTCGACCGCGGACGGCTGCGGTCCTGGGACTGTCCCTATGATCAGTATCTGGAGCGCAAGGCGGCGGCGCTGGAGGACGAAGAACGGCAGGCCGCGGTGTTCGACAAGAAACTGGCGCAGGAGGAAGCCTGGCTGCGCCGGGGCGTCAAGGCGCGGCGCACGCGCAACGAGGGGCGCGTGCGCGAGCTGATGAAGCTGCGGGCGGAGCGCGCGGCGCGCCGGGATCCCGGCGGGCGCGTCCAGGCCGTCCTGCAGGAAGCCGGCCGCTCGGGGTACAAGGTGATCGCGGCGACCGGGCTGGGGCGGGCCTGTGACGGCCGCTGGCTTTTCCGGCGCCTGAACGTGGAAATCAACCGCGGCGACAAGGTGGGGATACTGGGGCCGAACGGCTGCGGCAAGTCCACGCTCATCCGGGTGCTGCTGGGGAGAGAGGCGCCGGACGAGGGGCGCGTGGAACACGGCACCCGCCTGGAAATCGCCTATTTCGATCAACTCCGGGAAGCGCTGGACGAAACCCGCACGGTGTTTGACAGCGTGGCCGACGGAAATGAGTTTGTGACGGTGAACGGCCGGCGGCGGCACGTGATCGGCTATCTGGAGGAGTTTTTGTTTTCGCCGGAGCGCGCGCGCAGTCCGGTGCGGGTGCTGTCGGGCGGCGAGCGCAGCCGTCTGCTGCTGGCGAAGCTGTTTGCCCAGCCGGTGAATGTCCTGGTGCTGGACGAGCCGACCAACGACCTGGACATCGAAACCCTGGAGCTGATCGAAAGCCTGCTGGTGGAGTATGCCGGGACGGTGCTGCTGGTGAGCCACGACCGCCAGTTCCTCAACGAGGTCGTCACGAGCACGCTGGTGTTCGAGGGCGGCGGGGCGGTGAACGAATACCCCGGCGGCTACGACGACTGGCTGGCCCAGCGCAAGGCGCCCG
>ERZ795057.2784-NODE-2784-length-12696-cov-5.780081_pt1 | contig 12696 bp, 15 predicted proteins | sample MGYA00375141_ERZ795057 | MGnify/ENA primary metagenome ERZ795057 (study PRJEB30186, sample SAMN05720163) | activated sludge metagenome | isolation source: Anaerobic digester | place: Hong Kong | collected 2015-01-26 ... | reverse complement strand
TGCTCAAAATGAGCAAAATGAATAGAAAATAGCCATGAGGTGCCAAATCGCACTTAGAAAAACCCATGAGGTGCCAAATCGCACTTTAAAAAATCAGGAAAAAACCCATGAGGTGCCAAATCGCACTTTAAAAAAATTGCTATTTTTTAGGCTTGAGATTTTTAATTTCGCTACCTATTTTGTTTGATCTAAGAATCATTTTTACAAAATGAGGAGACGGATGTAATTTATAAATAACATCATCAATATACCTTTTACCCTGCTTCATAACGTATTGAATATCTTCATCAAAAAAAGCTACACCCTTTTCGTCAAGCGGATTAAAAATATAGTTTTGCTTGATTAACTCATCAACAGCTCTTTTTATCGTCCGTCTCTGATATTTTAAATGTTTATCAGTAATTAAATAAGATTCGTTAAGAATCTCCTTAAGAGTAATTGAAAAAACATTATAAGAACCAAAATCAACATTTCTGAATTGAGATGTCATTCTATCGGCAATCCAAGTACTTAACCGATTTCCAAAAACATTATTCAGTAGGAAATTGTAATGGCTAAAATCGCAATTAAGAATAATAGATGTCACAATAGGGGGAAGCAAAACAGCACCCATTGAAGTGTTTTTTGAGGATAATTCATCATCCCCAATCCTATCAACAAGCATACCACCATCGTGTATTACAGAACCATTTTTTCTGATAACTACTCGAGAACCCAACATAACATCTAAAGCGTGTTTAATTTGTGGAACACTTAATGACTTTTTAATTAAAGAAAGGTTTTCTCTAAGAATAACATAATTAAATTTAACCCACGTTTCTTTCTTCGTACTTTTGTATTTTCTTAAATTCACATCAATCAACATCTTGTGCAAAACACGATCTAAATAAAATTCAAAGTCACCGGGATAAAAAGGGTACAAGACTTTAGAAAAAACCGCTGAATTTAAATCATCCTCGTTTTTAAATGAGGATTTATATCTTGATTTAAGGGCAGGTGGAATTGGTAGCAATGCCGGAGTAATAGAGCAAGAATACCTGTCACCGTGCTTATTAACAAAACTGGTTAGAATGCTATTTGTTTCGCCTGAAAGCCTGACTTTATTTTGATCTCTGTGTGATAAAATACAAATTGGCAATAAGGAATAATCACCCAACAAATTTGAGTATTCATTTTTATTTTTAACCAACCCCAAAAAATCCGAAAATAAATCAAATTGTTTAGGTTCTAAATTACCACCTTTAAAATCTATAATATCATCATCATCACTCATCCCACACTCCGTTAGTTCTGTTTCAACGATTCATCATTCAAATCACCTGTATTAAACCAGACTTCATAAGAATGTCCTGATGTTGGCTTTTCTGCATAACCTGAAATTACATCTAAATAAATATCATCTAATGCTTTATAGAATTGCATGTACTCAACAGATAAATCTTCAAACTCCACGCCTTGCTCAAACTTAAATTGCTCCAATTTAAGTCTTTTTAATTTATTCTCCGAAAATGACAAAACATAATCTTCAGCTTTATCTAACCAAATTTCCGCATCATCAAAACACTCCCAGTCTACATACGAAAAGCTTATTTCTATTCCGTATATTTCTCTAATATTCATCCCACACTCCTATAATTTGATTCAAAGAATGCCAGACCTAAAGGGATTCTCTGAAAATGTTACCTCAGTTAAATTCGTTTCTCGATTTTCAATGCTTGCAAGCATATTAATTGTATCTAATCTATACTTACCGGGAGCAAAGTGATTTAACCAGAAAAAGTATCTTTGGATGTGTTTTTACACAACCGCAAACCAACACCCCTGTTCCGGGCATTAAGCATTATAAAATCAAGATCAACATATTTACTCATATATTTATTATATGTCGGATTCCGACTTTATACAAGAACTATTTAGCCTTTTTTCTCTTAATTCTTCACATAAATCCAACACTTCTTTTTTATCGTCATGATGAACCCAGGGTTGTATTTTCTTAAAACCTAGCCTTTTCATTTTGTCGTCATATTTTTCTCTTCTGTCTTCTTTCTTCATCATTATAATTAATCTCAAAAAATCTTTAGTTGTCGCAAGCTACGCTTGCTTGTTATTTGTTAATTAGTGTGCGCTAAGCTGTTAATCAAGTTGCGGGTAACTCACTTGTTAGTTATCCATCGACTTGTTAATAGTTTATCCACACGATTTCAGCGTTTAGCTGAAAAATTCACATTTTAAAGGCTCTCAGAATGAAATCTGAGACGCATACCCTGTCAAACCCTTACAGATTTTGCGTAGAGTGTTCACATTCATCCGATTTAAACCTTAAATACCTATAAACAGATGGCTTACTTAAATTATATTTGTTTTCTAACTCAGAAATTGTTAAACCTGATTCTCTATCTAATTTCATTTGTTTTATCTGCCTATGACTTAATTTCATTGTCCTCCCAAATTTAATACCTTTTTCTAAAGCTACTTGAATACCCTCGTTTTGTCGTTCTTTTCTTATCTCATTTTCAAATTCAGCAATACTTGCTAAAACCGAAAACATTAATCGACCCTCTTTAGTTGTAGTGTCAAAAGACTGATCCAAAACTTTAAAACCAACATCCTTAGAAGTAAGGTAATCTACTATCTTGTGTAAATGCAAAGTAGAACGTGCCAAACGATCAAGTTTGGTTATAACAAGTACATCGCCCTCGCGAACATAATCAAGGCACTTATTTAACTCAGGTCTCTGAGCTGTGGCTCCAGATCTCTTTTCATGGTAGATTTTATCACACCCTGATTCGTTTAATTTATTAAGCTGAACATCGAGCGATTGACCCAGTGAAGAAACCCGAGCATAACCAATTATTGCCATATTTATCATAAACCTTTAGACATTGTGATAATGACATTATATTACAATTTATTTTACATTGAAAGAAGCGTTGTCCTAACCTATACTTTTTGAGAATTCAGAAATGAAACAGAACTCCATGCGAAGTGCTTCATATTGGGAGATATTGAGAAAATGTGAAGTGGCTAAGAATAAAGCTCGAAATCGGATCGTGATTTAGTGAATGTCTCGATATGAAACAAAATTACCCATTTTGAAGCCATAAAAAAGCCCCTATAAAGGGGCTTTGTTGGTTGGATGATGAAAATAATTAATTAACAAAAATATTTTCAGGTATACCGGATACAATGCTTAATTCACAATTCTCATAACTGTATTCATATTGGAATTGTGCACATTTATCATAGCTACCTTTAAATAACACCTTATCATCAACACTAAGCATCCCAAAATTATTTTTATTTATAATATTAAAATTACCTGTTTTAACATTAACTAATAAAACATGACCGTTGTTTCTAGTTTGATTAATAGCTGACACCTGTTTTTCAAACTCAGAATATAAGCTCTTCTCAACATCTTCGGATAAAATTTCATGAGAGCGTCTTAAGTTATCAAGATAATAATAAAAATCATCTAGAAAATAGTTTATATCATCATAACCTATTTCATCATAACCCGACAAGCCGTTACTAGCGATAAAGTCGCTTATTAATGATTTATGAGAAACCAAAACATAATCATCATTATTAAAACTATCTTTATACATTTTAATTTTTGACATAATAAACCTCCAAATAAATATTAAAAATACTAATCAGAGTTACCAACCTTATCAGGCTAGTAAAACTAACCTGAACTTTGTCCGTAAAAACAGACATAATAATTATAATATAAAATTACATAAAAATCAAAATTACCCATTTTGAAGCCATAAAAAAGCCCCAATTAAGAGACTTATTAGATTGGCTTATTTATATTAAGCAATACGAAAAACCAACTTCATACTTTAACATTGAATCCTCATCAATTGCGTTTTCCACTTGAAGTAAAAATTTTAAACAAAGAAAATAACTTATTTCCTTCATCTTCATTAAATTCAAATCGCTCAAATGAGCCACAAGAACTATATAAGTATCGGCACAAATCATTTATAAAATCATCTAATACTCGATAAGATGATTTTGAATGCCGGGAGATAATAAAATTACTAATCATAATTGAATTAGAAACATCACTGTGTTCTCCCTCAGAATGGATTTCATAACCTTTATAATTTGACATAAAACTCTCCTAACTAAAAATTAAAAATCTCAAGCTAAGAGAAACCAACCTGTTCAGGTCGATTTCTCAACCTGAACGTTGCCTGTAAAACAGACAATTAAATTATATCAAATATCAAAACAAAAACAAAGGATACCGTCCTAGAACCCAAACACGTTTCGGGTCCAGGCCGGTAAGACGATTTAAATAACCAAAAACAGGCTTTCAGCCCTTGAGTTCTACGAACTCAATTCCTTGAAAGTATAGAAAGGGAAATAAAAAAGAAATGGTTTAACAACGCAATAAGATAATTTCAAAGCGGATATTTGGATGCAACCCAAAATATTGCGATTAACTAAATTTAATTTGAAAAGTAGATTTTATTTAAAAAATAAGACTTGTTAGATTTCAATAAACACGAATCAAAAAAACCAATATTCGATTTTTGATATTTAGTTGTTTTATAAGATGAAGCTGTTATTTTTGGCTGTAAAGATAACATATCACATTGTCCTGCATCTAAAGGTAAAGCCGAATCATCTAAAAGAACATTTTTGTCACTTATAAAAAACCATGAGTTTGAAAAAACAGTTGAGGGCTTGAAGTCAAAAGTATATAGATTAATATCTTCAATTTTTGATACATGAATATTACTGGAATAGTTCAAAATATCGTGCTTTGCAAGAACAATATCAGAGATCAATGAGTGGGTTTGATCAATAACAATATTGTTAAAAATAGTTTGACCACCACCACCTGCTATATATAAATAAGCATCACCATTCAAAGAAAATTCAACCGAATCTTTAGCAACAATATTATTAAAGTAAAAATTTGCTCGGTTAGAAATAATGCAATTTATATAAAATGTAGTTGCCCCTAAAGGAAGATTATTATGTATCAATTTTGAGAAATCGCCCTCTCCTGAACCGACATCAAGAGAACCATTGAAATCCGGGTGATTTCTGGAATTTGTACCATCACAACTAACAACATTCTCAACACCCCAAAACATCGAGAAATCTTCCCCAAGATTAACAGTACAATTTTGAAGTCCGCAAGGACCGACAAAATATTGTATTCCCGGAATGATACCTGAAAATAAAAAGACATCTAAAACCTTAGAAACAGTATTAAATTTAATGTTTGCAGAGTCATCCAAAACATCGTTTTGAGCAACCACTAATGATGAAAAAAGTATTAAACTCAAACAGAACGATTTCATTCAAAACCACCTTTAAAAATTAAATCACTTGGTATTCCACCAACGCAATACGCATCCCCATCAATTGTATTAAAAACAAAATGAATCTCTGTATCAGAAATGATTTTTCGTTTAATATTTGAATTATAAGCCAAAGAAAAAACCTTTGAGTTTAGATATAAGGTATAAGCATTGGAATCATAGCTTACCGCCCCACCCGACAATCTCGAACAACTCCCGATCTGTAAAGGAGTATTGGTTAAAGCATAATTATTGGAAATTGAAAACTCTAAATTAAAAGTAAACGGATATTTAAAACTATCCACAACAGCAAAATAATTTATATTAGAACAATCATAAAATTCATCAAAAATAACGGATTGGAGATTTCCATTAACATAAGCAAAAACCTCAACCTCGCATTCAGCAGAACGATAAACCACAGGAAGCAACATACCAAAAACATCAATGCCGTTATCAGAATGAACGTTAAGCGTTTGAGCCTGAGTATTAAAAATACCCAAGCCCAAAGCCGTTAGGAGAAGTTTAAATTTTACCATCATTAATTTGATAATACCTCTAATTGATCTTGCTTGAGAGAATCAGCAACCTGGCTAGCAATATAAGTCGCCACTTCTTGTAGATAATCCCCTTTTCCAGCCTTAATATCCTTAACTTTCAAAGACGGATTAAATTTAATCCCTAGAGTAAACTTATTGCTATGAATATCATCACAGCATAATTCAATCACAATTTTCTGCTTCATGTTTTTACTCATAAACAAAGTTGCCGTTATTGGATATAGCATCACCAGAGTTTCCGGCATAGATTAACGTGGCAAACCAACCCTTTTTTCGTTCACTAGGATAAACATTTTGACCGCATCTTTCATCCTCAGTACCGTAAAAGGTACTGACAGCGGATGATTGAGGGCGAACAACTCCGCTTGTAGTAAAACCATAACAAGTAGATGTTAAATCAGGGAAACCATCTGAAAACTCATTTATAATTGTATGGCCAGTATCAGGGTCATAAATCAAAACCAATCGAAAACCACTTGGGTTTTGACCACCACCATAATAATCACTACCATAATATTCAACATAAGGACGATCGGTTGAGACATAATAAACTGAATTTTCGGTATATAAAACAGTATCCTCAAATTGCTTACTATCAACCCTTTCAAATTGCACCAAACCTTTATATGAACTATAAATATTTGGTAATCCATTCCCGGTATTGCCATTATCTCTTTGCCAGTAAACTTGCCACCAACCCTGTGTTAAAAAATCAATGTTGTGTGTATTTAACCCATCATGAAAACGCATTCTTGATACTATTAAAGTGGTATTATTAACTGTAATCTCAGCACGAATCGGAGATAGCCACTTCATAACAACCGTCCCCTTTTGTGTCGTATTAGCACCACTGTTCGATGTGTTTCCACATGGAATACAGTGACCGCCTGTGGTTTGATATAAAGGCGAAGTTAAAGTACCCATCAAACCCCTGCCCTCGCGCCAGGCATAAACATCACTATTTGGTATATACTCACCAGAAAATGTGTACCAGATAGGAATACCATTGGAATCATGTGTATAAAGCGAACAAAACATAAAAGTTCCTGCATCTGTAAAGTTTGCAAGCTGTAATTCACAGTTGACACCCCAAGCACCCTGACGATCTTCTTCAAAACCATCAAAATACCAACCGCTATCGGGCATGTCTGGATTGAGAACCCAAAGCGGAACTAAACCGCTACCAAAAGATTTAAAAGAAAGGACTAAAAATAGCCAAAGAAAAGTTTTCATAATTCACCTCTATAATTTTCATGCTTATGTATTAATATCGTTAATTTACGCATTCGAGTATAACACAAAAAACATGAATAAAACCTGAATAAACATCATTCCACCGGACAACAAATACTCATGTACTTACGCTGATAATATTTTTCGTATTCAACAGTTTGATTTCCACAACCCGAGACAGGAACACCACATGGCGGAAACCTATACTCTCCAAAATCCTTGTATTTATTACTTTGCACAACACCACCCCCTATCATACCCTCCTCGAAATAAGAATAAACAGGGGCGTTCAGACAAGCGTTATAATTACTATTATAATAAAATTCACCTGGTTCTGTATCAGGATTATTGTAAGCATTTATCAAACCCCTGTTTGTATTAGCAATACTTCTACATTGGCTCTCAATACCAGAATAAAGCCCCATATTTCCTGCGTGTTCACGAGAATTTACACGACCCATCATTGCCCAAGCTTCAACGTATTCAAAGCCTGGAGCAGGTAAACCGTAAGTTGTGAATAAAGTAGTTCTAGGAAATGCACCAGTATAATGAGCTTCACACGTTGTATTTGAATCATAAACATATCTGTCTGGAGAACAAGCAGTGCACCAGTTTTCTACAGGTCTTGCATCTATTATACAATTACCATACAGTTCGTTTGGATCGGGATCGCCACCAGGATCACTACCACCATCCCCACAGTTCACGCCACCGGCACATCCGTTGATATCTGGAAAGCCCCAAAATAATACCACCCTATCATAATCCATTAACCCAACTGAAAAATCTCCCGGCACAATCGTGTAGTTAAAAGAACTTGTAACCCCTCTTACAGTATAAGTATTAGCAAGAATCACCCCTACCTGCAAAACTCCCGATTGAGTGAAACGATTAACAGTTTCTTTATACCAACCCGACACAAAAGAAACCACGCCTGCCAAATCAGAAATGTTTTGACCGTAACTAATAGGATAGTTAGTATAAGGATATGCGAAACCAAGAGTTTCGTTAGGAACGATTAAAAAGCGTAAAACTTGTTCATCTGTACCATTAACAGGCATTAAAGACTTATCCCAATATAAATAAGTTGATACACCAACCAAATCTTTAAACTGATTATCCCCATACTGCTCACCCCAACCATCAGGCAAATAGCCTGCTGTACGCAAAGCAGAAATCATAACAGTCCCGGAACTATCATCAGCCAACGAAGAATAATTAACCCCTGCCCATGATTCCCCTGCCTTATAAGTACGCTCATACCAATGAGCCAATTTATCTTTTTCAACGCTTGCTTTTGCTACATTAGCCCTATCTCTTATTAAACCCGATGTCCAATAAGCCAAAAAACCAATAATAACCACAACAACCATTAACTCAACCAAAGTAAAACCCTGTTGTTTATTATGACGTTTGAAATAAATCATCTTTTGACAAACCTCCTTTTGAAAATTTAGCAATAGCAATCTTTTGTCTTGATATAACTTCATCAAAAGCATTAAATTCAGCCTTAATAATATTTGATTTAAAGTTTTTCATGTGTTCATCAGTTAAAGAAAACAAAACACTACCTCTGATATTAAACTTCTTCCATTCATCTGTGGCGTTTGGATTGTATATTTTTTGTTGATGAAAACAAAAGCGAAATGTGGATGCAAGCAAATCAGCCGAACTCTCACGGTTATCACCAAAACTCGCCCATTCAACTAACTTTTTAAGAGTCGCATCAACAGAGCGAGCATGAATTGTTGAAATAACCAAATGACCCTGAGAACTGGCGATTAAAGCCTGTTTAGCCGTTTGTTCATCTCTTATCTCACCCAAATAAATAATAGAGTTAGGCATAATTGTGTAACGCCTTAAAGCACCTTTTAAATGCTTCCTGAAATCATCATTAACATCAGTCTGCAAACAAGTTCCGTTTTCACCCCAATTCCCCTGCATCGAATATTCAGGTGGGTCTTCATAAGCGTTACAATGACCTCCGAATTTTACCAAACGAGAAACACATGTTGCCGTAGCCGAAGTTGTTTTACCCTCACCGGTAACAGCACTAAAAAGAATTAAACCGCCATTACACAGATATTCTGAAAGCAAGACTTCTTTAACACCCGGCAAAATATCCAAATATTCAAGCAAAGGCGGATCACCGGGCTTTGTTCTTATATTTAACGAATGACCTCCAATAATTTTTTCCCAATGGCAACGCAAATTAAAAAAAACACCTTTTGAGTTTTTGAGTCTGTGATTGTATTCAATGCAATCCTCTTTTTCTAAAGAATGAATATTGCGTAATTCAGCCACTATTTCATTATAAAGATTTTGAAAAAAACTAAGATTTTCCTTTGTTTCATGTTTAAAAAACATTTTAACTTTAGGCTCTTCATTTGTGACATAATAACTCATAGCAGAAAGGTTATGCAAAACAGAAACAGAACCATCCTTGCTAGGTGAATCAAGATAGACAAAAAATATATCAGAAATTGTCTTGTTGTCGTTTAAATTCATAAAAACTCCCTAGATATTAAATGCGTAAAAATAAAATAGTGTTACTTGTGGATTTACAATGATCAGGTAATGATAATTGTGTCTGAGATGGTGATTTTATTAAAACATCGTTAGCATCAATAAAATTAAAATGATCCCATAAATCAGCCAATATAACATTACACATAGCCTTATTCATCGCTTGAGGCTTAAGCATAAAACCCTGTTTTCTTTTAGTAATAAATGGAGAGTCATTTACAATCCTAAGAGGAATTATATTAACACCAACAAAGAGATAATTTTTAAAATATAAATTATTATCTCTAAAAACAATATCATGAGGAAACCCTTTTAATGATGATAAATACTGTTTGTCAATATTAACAACATTACCTTTTTCATTAACTGAATCTATTAAATTAGCAAGTTCCAAAATAGCAGAAGACAAAGACGAGTACTCTAACGAATCATCAGATATATTTTTGAATTTTGAAAACGCAAAGACAAAAAAACCAATCAAACTAATAACAACCATGAGTTCAAGTAAATTAAAACCCTGTTGTTTATTGTAAAAAGATTTCCTCATTTTCATAAAATACCCGTTATCTCTTGGTTATAGCAACCGAATTGGCATTATTGGTGCAATTAGCATTAATTGCAGCGATATCGACATCTTGAGTTGCACTGGTTTTTACAGGAATAGCATTAACAGAAATCAATTCAGCACTATCCCAATAACCGTTAACAAATAAATTACAAGGTCTGTTAGTCATATCAATTTGAGTTAAAAGCAAAGCATTGTTTACACCAGCACCCACAGAAGCAGGCGCAAAATCTACTGCATTCCCTTGAGGATTTAAAATTGCTGTATCACCGGCATTGTGATACTCTTTTAAAACCTCACTTGCAAGCAAATTAGCGGTTGTAACATTTGTCCAGTCGCCATTAGGTGCGTATTCGCTTGCTACGGAATAAAGGGCGTTTGTGTTATCAACCAAATTCTTTTTAATAATAAAATCACGAACAATAGGGAGGTTAGGTATAATAAAATACAACAACGCACCAATAAGTACAATAACCACCATTAGTTCCACTAACGAGAAACCACCTTGCTTTTTAAGTTTTCTTAAATTAAAATTTTTCATCAAAAATACTCCTAAAAGTTAAATTAAAATATTAAACAATCTTGTCTAATGAGTTATATGCTTGCTCCATTATTGGGCCAAGCATGGATATGTACGCCCATCCAATCAAAACAGCGATTATAATAAGCATTACAAACTTAATAGTTGACCTTAATTTATCAAATTGTTCGATAGTTTCTTCAATGTTATAAACCGCCAATTCTTTAATTGCCTCCGGTTCTTTTAACTTTGTAAAATCAATCAAATTAACCCTTGTGAAAGGATCAATAAGGTCAACATCAAATAAAAGAGTTTCGTCATCACCATCCGACGATGACAAAAACATTTTTTCTAAATAATATGATAGATACGGTGTAGAGTTATTTTTTAAAAACTTCATACACTTAGTTATTTCACCACCGGAATTAACCAAAGAAGATAACGAAATCAAAAATGATGAAAGAACCAATCTCCGATAAACAGTAAAAGGAAAAATCCTCTTATGTAAAAACTCTCTAAACTTGCCATAGCCACGAGGCAACCGATAAGCAAGCAATGAAAACATAGCAATAATAAAAAGAATAACAGCCCACCACCAGTTTTCAATAAAACCACTTAAAGAATAAAACGCTTGAGCATAAGAGGGTATATTTGCAAGCGATAATACTTTTGTGGTGGACGAAGACATATAACTCATAATCAAAATAAAGCCAACTCCAAAAAAAAGCCAACCCAATAAATAATAAATGATTCCCTTTACTGGTTTTTTTACCCGAAGTTGACTTTCAGCAAAGAATGAGGCATTTTCAAATCCAACATCCAATTGATGTTGCATTTCACTTGCAGAAATAATTGTAATTTCAGTTTTAGGTAGATAAGGAGATAAAGCCTCAGAAACAGTAGCCCCATTTGATACTTCTTCATAAGCATTAAATAAATACTGCCCTGCTTTCATTTTGTTTTCTGAATACAATTCAGAATAAGTTAACAAAGTACCTTTAATATCAAGATTGTTTTTAGACCTGAAAGCAAAAACCTTATAAAGCCCGGCACGAGTTTTTAACTTAAAAGCCGATTTCTTTTTGTAATCATCTATTATATTTTTTAAAAAAGAAATCATAAATCATCCACCAGTTTATCAATAATCCACACCGGATCAATTACACCCTCTTTAGCTTTAATCAAAGCACGATCCATCATACTTACACCATTAATACCATCTTTTGTATCAGCCCATTTTGAACGAGCCTCAACAAACTGACTGTTAATTAACAAACTATTTATTTCATCAGTGGGTTTATATATTTCATAAATCGGAGTCCGACCTTTAATGCCGTTTGACTCACCACAAGAAGAACATTCACCGTTATAATTACGAAAACGAATACCACTAAGGTCATTTTCAAAAAGATCAAAAATTTTAGATTGTTTACGCATAGAAAGCGTATCTTTCACATCATCGTATTTCAAACAACACTTATCACAAGTAACAGGAGCAAGCATCTGAGCTAAAACTCCTTTTAAAACCGATTTAAGACAAAGCGTATAAGGATTTAAACCAAGAACCTTAATTATACGAATCATGGCTTCGATCCATGACGTTGAATGAAAAGTAGATATTGTAAATTGACCACTTAAAACCTGATCAATACAAGCCTCTGCAACAATAGAATCCCTAAGCTCTCCAATAAAAACAATGTCGCTAGCCATCCGTTTAAAATCTTTAATAGCTGTTTGCCAGGGCGACAAATCGTTTTTATTTGTAAATAAAGAATGATGGACAACTGTTGGTATTTGTATCTCCACAGGGTCTTCAACTGAGACTGCTTTTCTTCTCCAATTGCTCACCTCTAGCATATTATTTAAAAAAGATGCGTTTGATGTAGTTTTACCTGAATTGGTTTGACCAACCCATAAAAACAAACCAGAGTCTTTTGCTGATAAATAATCTAAAAACTCAATTGT
>ERZ795057.2781-NODE-2781-length-12698-cov-5.314324_pt1 | contig 12698 bp, 9 predicted proteins | sample MGYA00375141_ERZ795057 | MGnify/ENA primary metagenome ERZ795057 (study PRJEB30186, sample SAMN05720163) | activated sludge metagenome | isolation source: Anaerobic digester | place: Hong Kong | collected 2015-01-26 ... | reverse complement strand
GGGCAAGCCACACCGCCCGGCGTACCCGGGCGTAATTCTTGGCCCCGAAGTTGTAGCCGATGATGGGAAGAAGTCCCTCTCCGATGCCGATGGGAGGAAGATAGAGCAGGGCGTCCAGGCTGAAGAAGATGCCCATGGAGGCAATGGCGAGATCCCCTCCGTACCTGCCGAGCAGGGTGTTGAAGATACCCATGAGAAGAGTGAAGGTGAGCTCCAGGAGAAAGGGAGAGAGCCCCACCGAAAGAATCTGCCGCACGAAGATCCACCGGGGAAGGAAGTTCCTGATATACAGGCGGAAGACGCTCATCTTCCAGGGGCCCAGGTAGAAGAGAAATACCCAGAGGAAGGCGATGGCCTGGGCGAGAACGGTGCCCAGGGCGGCTCCCCGGATTCCGAGGTTCATCTGCACGATGAAGATCCAATCCAGGAAGATGTTTCCTCCCGCTCCGAGAAAGAGGGTTATCATGGCGTACCGGGGAGCGCCTTCGGAGCGTATCAGGTGGTTCATCCCCATGCTGGTGACCCAGAAGGGAACGCCCCAGAGGATGACGGAAAAGTATTCCCTTGCCAGAGGAAGAAGGCTTTCGGTGGATCCCGAAAGCAAAAGAAGTTTTTCCGGAAAGAGAGCTCCTCCCAGCACGAGAAGTCCCGAGCCTCCCAGGAGCAGAAGAAGGGCGTTGGCCAGGCCTTTTTCCGCCCGGCGGCGGCGGTTTTCTCCAAGTAGCCGGGAGAGGAGCGAGGCCCCTCCGGTTCCTACCAGGGCGGTTACGGCGCTGATGGCTACCATGAAGGGAAAGGCCACCGAAAGGGCCCCGATTCCCTCGGGGCCTACGTAATGTCCCACAAAGATGCGGTCCACGATATTGTAGAGGGCGTTTGCCACCAATCCCGCCATGGCGGGGAGGGAAAAGTGAAGGAGCAGAAGCGGTATGGAGCTTTGCCCCATGCGTTCCGGATTTGCCATGTACATCATCACTCCTAACATAGAGGGTTATTGTAGCAGAAAGAAGACTGTGCTTCCTTAGTCGAAGAAATCCAAAGAAAACTCTTTTTTTGAAACCCCGGCCCTGGTGCGAACCCCCAATTCTTGGGTATACTGATGCGGTAGCAATCAACGAAGGCGGGTGGATGCATTTATGAAGAGACGTTACGAGGGGGAGTTCAAGAGAAGGATCGTTTTTCTTCCGGCATGGCTTCTTATGGCGAGCCTTGTCTGTATGGTCCTTCCTGGGTATGGAGCGGAGGAGATTCTTTCCTACGAAGACCGTATCGCCGCAGAGCTCGAGGGGCATCTCGATGCGGAGAAGGTTTCGGTGGTTCTCAAGGGGCTGGTTTCTTCGGGGGATGTGCATGGAGCCAAGGAGATGTTCTGTTTCGTCCGGGGAGCTTCTATCGGGGGGTTGCGCTATGATTCCATCACCATCTACGTGGAGGCGGTTTCCTTCAGGATGGAAGGCTCCCGGGTGGTGCTCCGTCATTTCCGGAAGGGAAAGGTTTCGGGGTCCGTGCTGCTGCAGGATATTGCGGAGGCTTTGGGGAGCGTCTATCCCGCTTTTCGCATAGAGGAGACTGTGGGGGGTCGCAACTGCCTGGAACTGAAGGGGGTCTACGTAAAAAACACCACCATACCTCTCAAAGCTACCGTGGGCTTCCGGGGAACCTATCTTCCTTTGGAAGACGGTACGGCATCCCTGCATTTTATGGATTCTTCCAGCGACAATCCCTTTATCTCTACCCGGGATATTGCGCATGCCATGGAGAAGGTGGCCCCGGTGCTTTCGTTGCAGTCCTTTTTCCCCTCTCAAAAAATTAGGGAGGTCCGCATTGCGGGGGATACACTCTGGTTTTTTTCGGATTCTCAGGGATTGCAGGCGGAGTTATGATCCTCGGGCTGGGAGTGGATGCCTGTTCTATCGAGCGCATGGAGCGCCATGTAAACTCCCCTTATTTCGAAAAGCGCGTTTTTATGTCCCAGGAGAGAGAGTACGCAAAATCCCGGGGGTGTCCCGCCCGGCATTTTGCGGGGGCCTTCGCCGCCCGGGAGGCCTTTGCCAAGGCTACGGGCATGGGGCTCGGCAAGGTGGGGTTGCAGGGGTGCTGGGTGGAGCGCACTTCTCAGGGGCCCTTGCTTCGGTTGAGCGAGGAAAATAAAGAGATATTGCGAAGCCGGGGAGTCCGAAGGGTGTTTCTGAGCATTACCCACGAAGAGAACCTGGCAGTGGCGGTGGTGATTCTCGAAGGGGAGGTGCCCGGGGGAGAGGAGGATATGCTATGACCCTTGAAAAAGATCGCGAAGAAAAGCTTGCCTCTGTGGTAGAGGTTTTGCGGAGCCGGGGAGGAGTGATTTTCTCCGGAGCCGGCATGAGTACCGCTTCGGGGCTGCCGGATTTTCGCTCCTCCCGGGGGCTCTGGAAACAGGCGGATCCTTCCCGGCTTGCGTCGGTGATTGCCCTGGAAGGATCCTATGAAACATGTATCGATTTTTACCGGGAGCGCATCCGGGCATGCTACCAGGCCTCTCCCAACGAGGGGCATCGCATTCTGGGAGAGTGGGAGCGCCGGGGTTTTATCCGGGGTGTCATTACACAGAACGTGGATGGATACCATGTCCTGGGAGGGACTGCGGAAGTGGTGGAGCTCCATGGAAGCCTTCGACGCTGCTCGTGTATGGACTGCGGCGCTTCTTTCGAGGGAGAGCGGCTCCTGGAAGATTCGTTGTGCCCTGCCTGCAAGGGACGGTTGCGTCCCGGGGTGGTGCTTTTCGGAGAATCTCTTCCCGTGGAGGCCATGCAGAGGGCGGAGGAGCTCGCGAAAGAGGCCTCCTTCTTTCTGGTCCTCGGCTCCTCTCTTTTGGTATCTCCCGCCAACTGGTATCCCCAGATGGCCCGGGATGCGGGGGCGTGGCTGGGGATCGTCAATCGGGAGAGCACTCCTCTGGATTCGCTGGCGGAGGGGGTTTTTCAGGAGGATATTCTCGACTTTCTCCGGGATGTGAATGCTCTTCTTCCGGAGGAGCAACCTTGATTTTCCGAAGTGCTTTCGAAATATTTCAGGAGTGTTTTTGGGAGCCCTTTGAAGGGTTTCCAAAAGGTGAAAAAAAGTAAAAGCGCCCCCTCCGCATGTTTCGGAAAGAGGCGCTTTTTTGAGGCTTGTAAAAATATTAGAGCGTAGTGCCGATTTCCAGGAGATCCGCTATATTGGCCTTGGGATCCAGTACGGGTTCGATCAGCCGGGTGCCGCAGGTAAGAAGGGTGCTTACTCCGGGGCCGTGTCCCGCCCGGAGACAGTCGCTGTGAACCACCACGCCGATACTGATGGCTCCCTTCCGGTAGGCTCTTCCGTAACGGTTGTCGTGATCCATCAGGGCCACGAAATCTCCGAAACGGATTTTGTCCAGATTATATTCCCGTACCGTTTCGGGATCGCTGGTCATAATGTCGTAATCTCCCTTGGCCACGTGAGCGGCTCCCACGCCGGAGCCCATGCAGGGAGCGGGAACCAAGGTGGTTACCGGAACTTGCAGAGTGCCTTTTCCGGTTTCCCGGATGTTCATTTTTTCGAGAAGATCCGGATCCAGGTTGAAAAGGCTGATCTCGGGATAGTCCAAAAGCTGGAGTCCCTGGCCCCGGCCGTTGATGAGAATGGTGTCCCCGTAGCTCATTTTTTCCTTGGCTTCCCGGGGAAAGTCCACGATGACGTGTTCCGATCCGCCGTGATGGCCGAGTACCACGCCTTTCGCATCCTTGGCGTCTCCGGAAACTACCCGGGCGCGGTTGCCTACGCAGGCGTAGATCTGCAGGGAGATGTTGGGATGTTCCATGTATTTTTTGGTATCCGCGGTGCAGCTTACACCGGGTTCGATGTGGTCCCCCGCCCAGCCGAAGGCGGAATCTCCCGCCTGGATATTCAGGGTAATGCCTCCTATGCCGGGAAGAAGAAAGGGCTTGCCATCCTTGTCCACTCCCCAGTTGCCCAGAGTTCGGGGTTGCCCCGGCTGGCATTGCAGGGTAAATTCTACGATTCTGTCGCGGTTTGTGCGTAACATGCGGTTATTCCCTCGCTTTGCTTTCGATAATATGGGTTTCCGAGGTGCGGCCTTTTAAAAAACCTTGCTCCCCAGTTTGCCTTGGGCCATGCAGGTGAGAGGCGTGGCCTCTCCGCTTTCTGCCTTGGGGTATTGTACACCAAGAACGAGAACCTCCGAAAGGGTTTCTCCCACCTTCCGGGGTTCGAAGTTGAGCACTCCCAGCACCAGGGCTCCTTCGAGCTCTTCCGGAGAGTGCTGGGTAAAACGTCCCACGCTGGTCTTCACGCCGTACTTGCCGAAATCGATCTTCAGCCGGTAGGCTTTTTTGGGAGCCTCCGGATCCACTTCCAGGGAGAGTATCTTGCCGAGACGGATATCCAGAAGATCGAAAACCTCTTCCTTGGAGACCCGGGGTTTCAGGGGCGATTTTGCCACGGTATGTTCCTCCTTCGGATTCGATGTTTTTTCGAAAATTTCCGTTTTCCACTATACTCGTTCGACCTCTTTTTTCGCAACCGAAAGAGCTTTTTTTCAGGGTCCCGGCAATTTGGAAAAGCTCTGGAAGTTGCAGTACAATAGAGGTTCACGAAATATTTTTTGTTCTTGAAAGGCGAGAGAAGGCGGGGGCGCTTTTTCTTTTTCCGGAGCTCTCGATTTCTTTTCCAGGTGTGCTATCGTGGATGAGGAAAAGAAGGTGCGGCTCTTTTTTTGTGCAGTAAGGGGTGATCAAGAAATGAAGGAGCATTTTCGAAGAGGAAAGAAATACGGAGCCCTTTTTTTTCTGCTCCTGGCATTTTTCTTTACAACGAGCCTTTCCGGTCATGCTGCCACGGATCCGGAAAAGGAGATTCTTCTCGGAAGAAAAGTGGGGGCTCAGATCGAGGAAAGCCTTTCCCGGGCTCGGGATGCGCGGATCGAAGCGCGACTGAACATGATTTTGCAGCGCTTGGTAGGAGAGGTGGATACGGCATACGATTACGAGGTGCGCCTTCTGGAGGAGGAGCGTCCCAATGCCTTTGCCCTTCCCGGAGGGCTTCTCTACGTAAACCGGGGAATGATGGATTTCGTGCGCACCGATCACGAGCTTGCGGGCCTTCTCGCCCACGAAATGATTCACGTGGAGCGCAGTCACGGAATAAAACAGGCCGCCAGAAACCAGAAACTCAATATCCTTTCCCTGGCGGTTATCGCCGCCACGGGAGGCCAGGGGGCGGCTATCGTTCTTTCCGGAGTGGCCTCGGCGGCCATTGCAAATAGTTATAGCCGGGAGTACGAGGAGCAGGCGGACCGGGAGGGGCTTATGCTTCTTCGCAGAGCGGGGTACGAACCCACGGGGATGGTAACGGTGATGGAGCGTCTTTACGAAGAAGGATGGAAGCATCCCTATGTGGATCCCGGAGTGTATCTGGATCATCCTGAAACGGAGGATCGGGTGGCCTATCTTATTCAGACCATGAAAGACCGGGGATGGCCCTTGAGACGGAAAAAACCTCTGGGGCTTCTGCGCCCTGCCTGGACTGAAGAGGAGGGGAAGTACGTGCTTTCCATAGACGGAATTCCCCGTTGGCGGGTAGCCGAAACCGATCTTTCGGATTTTCAGAGGCAGGAGATCCTGCGGGGAATTCAGGATTATCTGGAAATGGAGATGCTTCCCTATGAGATCGATCTGGAGGAGTCCGCTTCTTCCTCGGTGCTTCAGGTGGGAAACGAAGTCCTTTGCAATGCCTGTTCTCCGGAGCTGCGAAAAGCGTTGCCCTCCTTGCGGGAGGCTCTCGTGCAGGCTTTGAACGAGGCCAAGGGAGAGCATCCCATGGGGAGTTATCTTCAGTGAACCCGAAACCGGAAAAGGCGGATTTCGGGAAATTATCGCACGGGCGGAGGAGGCAGGAGTGAAAAAAAATCTTTCCCTGTATCGAAAATATCGTCCCCAGAACTTTGCCGAGCTTCTGGGGCAGCCCGGAGCGGTGGGAATTCTTCAGAGAGCCCTCCGGGAAAACCGGGTCTCCCATGCCTATCTTTTTTCGGGGCCCCGGGGATGTGGTAAAACCAGTATGGCCCGGATTTTTGCCAAAGCCCTGAACTGTAAAAATCTTCAGGAAGGCCCCGAGCCTTGCGGCGTATGTTCCAGCTGTGAAAGCATCCGGCAGGGGGATAATCTGGACGTGGTGGAGATTGACGCGGCCTCCAATCGGGGGATCGACGAAATTCGGGAACTCAAGGATCAGGTAGCCCTGGCCCCCTACGAGGAGCAATGGAAAATTTATATTATCGACGAAGTGCACATGCTTACGGAGCACGCCTTCAACGCTCTTCTGAAAACCCTGGAGGAGCCTCCGGAGTATGCCCTTTTCATTCTGGCCACCACGGAGCCTCACAAGGTGCCCGTTACCATCCGATCTCGATGCCAGCATTTGCCTTTTCACCGCATTCCCGGAGAGATCATGGTCTCTCTTCTGGAGGAGGTCGCCCGGAAAGAGGGAAGTTCTCCTTCTCCCGAGGCGCTTTGGGAGATTGCCCGCCATGGAGACGGCGCTCTTCGGGATGCCCTTTCCCTGCTGGAACAGGCTCTTGTGCTGGAAGAAGGAACCCTTACGCTCCAGAGCGTGCAGCGCCTTCTCGGAGGAAGCGGCCGGAAAGAGCTCGAAGATTTGGTGGCCCTTTTGCGGGAATCTCCCGGGGAGGCCTATGCCCGGTTTCATGAGCTTCTTGGCCGAGGAGGGTCGGTGGTACGCCTTTACGAGGGAATGTTCCGGCTTTTTTCGGATCTCTGGACCGTGGGAAAATGGGGAGACCAGGTTTTGGTTTCCCTGGATCTTTCGGAAAAGGAAAAGGAATATCTTCTCGCTCAGGCTCCTCTCTGGGATCCGGAAAAACTTTGGAGGGGTATGGATTTTTTGAGCTCCTGGCTTCCCCGGCTGCGTATGGGGATCGATGGCGAGCTTTTGGGGGGGCTCCTCTGGAGTAAGGTGACGGGAAATATCCCTTCTGCCGAGACGCCGGCGCACTCCGAAGGGATTCCCGAAAAAGAAAAAATTTCTCCGAGCCGGAGTTTTGCCGAGGCCTCTCCGGTTTCGGAAAAGTTTCTGCGAAAGGCTCCTAGGGATTTCAGGGATTTCGGAAAACAGGCCTCCCGGGAGAATCCTCGCTCCTTTTCCGAAGAGCCGAAAGAAAAAAGAGCCCCCGAGCTCCCGGGGGAAAAAGAATCTTTCAAAGCCGAAACCCCGGACTTTGCCGGAGAGAGCTCTTCCGAAGCTCCTGTGGAAAATCCTTTCTCCGGAGATTCTTCCTGGGAGAAACTCCTGGGCCGGCTTTTCACGGAAGCTCCCTGGCTCTGCTGTGCTTTGGTGGATGTGGAGCCCCTTTCTTCGGAAAACGAGATTCGTCTCGATTTTCCTCCCTCCGAGGGAAAGCATCGTTTCTTTCTGACTTCCTCGTCCCGGGGGCAGGAGCTTCTTCGTCCCCTTTTCGAAGAATTTTACGGAGAAAAATCCTTGGTTCTCACCCGGGGAGAGGTGCGTAAAAACTGTTTTTCCGGGGAAGCGGAAGAAGAGAAGGAGGAGGAGGGTTTTCCTGAAGACCCCGAAAAGAAAGAGCTCTCTCCGAAACCGCTCTTCGAGGAGATCCCCTTTTTTGAGGATTCCTTCCAGGAGAATGGAAACGAAGAAAGGCACGAAAAGGCTTTTCGGGAGGATCAGGGATTTGTGGGAACCGTTCTTTCCTGTGCGGGAGGAGAGGTTCTTCTGGAGAAGAGAGAGGGAGCGGAAGATGCGGCTCTTGAAGAGATGGAGGGAGATCTCCTGGATCAGGAAGAGTAGTTTTTTACGATTCCAAAAGGCCCCGCAAAGGGGTTTTTCTTTCGGAGCAAGCCAAGAAAGGACGTTTCATGAAGCAGGATTTTGTACATCTTCACGTTCATAGCGAATACAGTCTTCTCGATGGAGCCATACGCTGCGGTGACTTGGCGGAGCAGGTAGCCGCATGGGGATCCCCCGCGGTAGCCCTGACGGATCATGGAGCCATGTACGGGGCGGTGGATTTCTATCAGAAGTGTAAATCCCAGGGCGTCAAGCCCATCATTGGATGCGAGGTGTATCTCGATCCCCGGGGGCACCAGGTGCGGGATAAAAAAAGCCAGAACTATCATCTTCTGCTTCTGGCGAAAGATAACAAGGGTTATAAGAATCTGGTGAAACTCGTCTCCAAGGCGAATACCGACGGATTTTTCTACAAACCCCGAATCGATTATGATCTTCTGAGCACCTATGGCGAAGGCCTTATCGGCTCTTCCGCCTGCCTTGCCGGAGAGATCGCCTCCCTGGTTCTTCAGGGAGATGAAGAGGAGGCGGCGAAGAAGGCTCTCTTCTACGAAGACATTCTCGGAAAGGGGAATTTTTATCTTGAAGTAATGCACAACTCCCTTCCCGAGCAGGCCCGGGCGAATAAGGGCCTTATCCGCATCGCCCGGGAGACCGGGCTTTCTCTGATCGCCACCAACGACGCTCACTATCTTCGCAAGGAGGATGCGCTTTGGCATGAAGTGCTTCTTTGCGTGCAGACCGGGAAGACCGTGAACGATCCTAACCGTTTTTCCTTCGGGGCTCCGGATTTTTATCTCCGGTCTCCCGAAGAGATGTGGCGGCTTTTCGGAGCGGAGCTTCCGGAAGCTCTTACGAACACTTTGGAAATAGCGGAACGCTGTGATGTGGAGTTTACTTTTGGAGAGTATCTTTTGCCGGATTTCGATCTCCCCGAAGGAGAAACCCTGGATTCCTATCTGGAACGCCAGGCCTGGGAAGGACTTCGCTGGCGGCTTGGAGAAGAGGAGATCCCCCGGGAATACCGGGAGCGTTTGGAATACGAAATAGGTATCATCAAGCAGATGGGTTTTCCCGGATATTTCCTCATCGTGTCGGATTTCATCAAGGCCGCCAAGGAGCGAGGTATCCCCGTGGGGCCGGGCCGTGGATCCGCCGCGGGTTCCCTGGTGGCCTGGGCTCTCCGGATTACGGAGCTCGATCCCATATACCACCGGCTTCTCTTTGAACGTTTCCTTAACCCTGAACGGATCAGCATGCCCGATATCGACACGGATATTTCGGACAAACGGCGGGATGAGGTTATCGATTACGTGGTGGAAAAATACGGCCGGGAAAACGTTTCCCAGATTATTACCTTCGGCCGCATGATGAGCAAGGGGGCGGTGCGGGACGTGGCCCGGGCCCTGGAGGTCCCCCTGGCGGAGGCGGATATTATCGCCAAGCTCGTGCCGGACAAGGCGAAAAATCTGCGCCAGGCCCTCGATATGGCGCCGGATCTGAAGCAGCTCTATACCCGGGATCAGCGGGCCCGGAAGGTCATCGATACCGCCTGTAATATCGAAGGGCTCGCCCGTCATTGTTCCCAGCATGCGGCGGGGGTGGTTATCGCTCCCTGCCCCATTACGGATATCGTGCCGGTGCGGCGTATCGCGGATAACCAGGTGGTTACCCAGTTCGCCATGGAACCCGTGGAAAAGCTGGGGCTCGTGAAGATGGATTTTCTCGGCCTTCGTACCCTTTCCCTCATCGAGGATACCCTGCACAATATCGAAAGCGTGGGGCGGGAAGTTCCGGATATCAACGAAATACCCATGGATGACAAGGATACCTTCGCATTGCTTCAGGAAGGGGATACCCTGGGGGTGTTCCAGCTCGAATCCGAGGGTATGCGCCGGCTTCTCAAAAGGATGAAGCCCGATGCTTTTGCGGATGTGGTGGCCGTGCTGGCCCTCTACCGGCCGGGGCCCCTGGAAAGCGGGATGGTGGATCAGTACGTGGAGCGCAAACACGGGCGCCAGGAAGTGATCTATCCTCACGCCAGGATCGAGGAATGTCTCAAAGAGACTTACGGTGTTATTCTCTACCAGGAGCAGGTTATGCAGATCGCCTCGGCTTTGGCGGGCTATTCCCTGGGGGAAGCGGATCTTCTCCGCCGGGCCATGGGAAAGAAAAAAGTGGAGGTTATGGCGGAGCAGCGGGAGAAGTTCGTTCAGGGCTGCGTAAAGAACGAAGTCCCCGCCGCCAAGGCGGAAGAGATTTTCAACATCATCGAAAAGTTTGCGGGGTACGGGTTCAATAAATCCCACAGCGCCGCCTACGCCCTTATAAGTTATCAGACCGCCTATCTCAAGGCTCATTACCGGGCGGAATTTCTTGCGGCCTTTCTGACCAGCCAGATAGGAAGTAAAATGGATGTGCTCGGACGGTATGTCTATGCGGTGCGCAAGTCCGGAGTGCAGGTGCTTCCTCCTCATATCAACGAATCGGGGCGGGAATTTTCCGTCTCCGCCGGGGATGTCCGCTTCGGCCTCAACGCGGTGGCCAAGGCGGGGAGCGCGGCGGTGGAGGCCATGCTGGAAGCCCGGAAGAGCGGCCCCTTTCTTTCTCTCTGGGATTTTCTTCTTCGGGTGGATCTCCGGGTGATCAACAAGGGAGTGCTGGAAAATCTTATTCGGGCGGGAGCCTTTGACGGATTGGGAGCTCACCGCAATCAGCTTCTCGAAGTGCTTCCCCGGTGGTTGGAGCTGGCGGCGCGTCGCTCCGAGGATACTCAGCAACTGGGACTTTTCGAGGAAGATACCGAGGGAGATGATGGACCGGAAATCCCGGAGATGACGGAGCCCGAAAAGATGGATATCCTCGCCATGGAAAAGGATACCCTGGGAATTTATCTCTCCGGGCATCCCGTGGAGGAAGCTTCTTCGAGAATACAGAAATACTCCTACTTTACCGTAGAGGATCTTGCCTTCTGGAAGGGGGGCGAGGAGACCCGTATCGTTCTGGGAGGTATGGTTTCGGGGCGGAAGGAGAAATATACCAAGCGGGGGGATCCCATGGGATTCTTTGACCTCGAGGACCAGACCGGAAAGGTGGAGGTGGTCTGCTTTCCCCGCACGTGGGAGGAGTGCAAGCCCGGAATAACCAACGGAGCTCTTCTCGTGGTCACCGGAAAGGTGCAGGAGCGCATGGACCGTGTTATTCTGGCGGACCAGGTTCTTCCTTTGGAGGAGGCGGAGAAGAATCTTCCTCCGGTGGTGAAGTTCGTTCTTTCCGAAGAGGGACTTCCCCGGAAAAACCTTCTTACCTTTTTGCGGGAGCTCAAGGCTTATCGGGGAGAGAGTCCGGTTCTTTTCGAACTCAGGGAGGGAGAGCGCCAAGTGCTTATTCGGCTGAACGATCTGCGTCTTCGGGCGGATGCCCGGGCCCTTCTCGCCCTTTGTGAAACCCATCTCGGCGGAGCCGCCACGGTGGAGGTAGCTTAGATTATGCGAGACGAGGAGGGATATTGTGACGTATAAAGATGGAGGGAAAGGGAATTTCTCCACGGGTGACAGGGACTTTCACGAAAAGAAATATCAACAGAACCCCGCATGGGTGCTCAGCGATTTCTTCGCGGTGCTTGCCCTGGAAGACGGGGTTACCGTTATCGGCCTTACCCGGGGACAGGAGACCCGCTTTGCTCATACGGAAAAACTGGATGCGGGAGAGGTGTGGATGTCTCAATTCACCGAGCATTCCTCGGCGGTAAAAATCCGGGGCCGGGCAAGAATATATACGAAACACGGAGTTATAGAGAGCGGAGGAGAGGATTCATGAGAAAGGTAAAAATAGTATGTACCCTGGGCCCCGCCTGCAGTTCCTTCGAAGCCCTTCGTACCATGGCGGAGGAGGGAATGGACGTGGCCCGGTTCAACTTCAGTCACGGAGAGTACGAGGGACATGCCAGAAATTTGGAGCTCGTGCGCCGGGTGGAAAAGGAGAGAAAGCGTCCCCTGGCGGCCTTGCTGGATACCAAGGGCCCCGAAATCCGTACGGGACTTCTCGAGGGACACGAGCCGGTATACCTGGAAAACGGCCAGGTTTTCTGTCTTACCTCCCGAACCGTGGAAGGCTCTTCTCGAGAGGTCTCCCTGAGTTATGCGGAGCTTCCCCGGGAGGTTTCCCCCGGAATGGATATTTTTATCGACGACGGCACCCTTCAGCTTCAGGTGGAGGAGATCCGGGGAGAGGATATTTTCTGCCGGGTCGTGGTGGGAGGGGAACTGGGAGAGCGCAAGGGGATCAACATCCCCGACGCATCTCTTTCGGTGCCCACCCTCACGGAAAAGGACCGAGAGGATATCCGCTGGGGCCTGGAGCACGAAATGGAGTATATCGCGGTGTCCTTCGTACGCAGCCGGGACGACGTGCTGGAAGTGCTGCGGGTTATGGAGGAGCTCGGCGGCGGGCATACCATGAAGATCATCGCCAAGATCGAAACCAAGCAGTCCGTGGAGGCCCTGGAAGAGATCGCCGAGGTAGTGGACGGCATGATGGTGGCCCGGGGCGATTTGGGAGTGGAAATTCCCACGGAGGATGTGCCGCTGCAGCAGAAGCGCATTATCGATGTCTGTCGTTCTCAAGGGAAGCCCGTCATCGTGGCTACCCAGATGCTGGATTCCATGATACGGAATCCCCGTCCCACCAGGGCGGAGGCAAACGACGTGGCCAATGCGGTGCTGGATGGAGCGGATGCGGTGATGCTTTCGGGAGAAACCGCCAAGGGGAAATATCCCGTGGAGTCCGTGCGTACCATGAGCAAGATCGTGCGGCGGGTTGAAAAGGAACATGCCCGGTGGGAGCGGCAGACCACC
>ERZ795057.2776-NODE-2776-length-12716-cov-6.598215_pt1 | contig 12716 bp, 10 predicted proteins | sample MGYA00375141_ERZ795057 | MGnify/ENA primary metagenome ERZ795057 (study PRJEB30186, sample SAMN05720163) | activated sludge metagenome | isolation source: Anaerobic digester | place: Hong Kong | collected 2015-01-26 ... | reverse complement strand
CCTGGAAGATCATCAGGAGTTTTGGGGCCCCGGAGACGAAAGGGCCCGGGAGGTTCTTCTTCGGGGAATTCCTTCGAATACGCCGGTCTTTCTCGGGAGCTCCCTTCTGGAATGCCCGAAAATCCTCCGGGAGCTGGAACGCCGGAACTGCCCCTGGTACGGCCCGGAAAAAACCTTTTCCCCGGAAGATTTTCGAGAGGAACGGCGGGAGTTGGCCCGGCAGCTCTGGAAGGTGCTCGAGCTGGAAGAACCCTTTCCGGATTTTCCGGAATATCCCCGGGAGGAGACGCTTCTGATTCTGCCCCTGGGAATGCTCGCCCGGGCCTTCGAGGCCAACGACCCTTGCAGCACCCGGAGATCCCTGGAAAAGCTGGGCTGGGATCCTCGGGAGTGCACTCTCTGGTTTCATAACCGCCCGGATCGGCCGGGGCGTTTCGAGGCCTTTCGAAATCTGGCGGAGCTTCCCTGGAAAAACCGTTTTCTTACGGGGGCTCATCCTTTTCGACGGATTCCGGAATGGAACTTTCTGGGAAATCCGCAAATCGAAGAAATGCTTTCCCTTCTGGAGGGAAACATTTTCGGCTGCGGCAACGTGAAGGGGCTTCCCCTGAGGCTGATGGATTTTCTAGAAAGGAGAGCCTCATGAACCGGGAAATGCTGCTTTTTCTGATCTCTCTGCTGCTTGGATGGTTTTACTACCGCCGCACGGGATGGAGCGCCGGAGGGCTGGTGACTCCGGGATTTCTGGTGCTGCACCGGAACGATCCCGAGGGCGTTCTCCTGCTGCTTCTCCTGGGGGTTTTGCTCACCTTTCCCCTGGAATACCTGGTGCGGCGCTTCCGCCTCTTCGGGCGGGAACGGATGTTCGCCGCCTGCGTACTCTCCCTGGGAGCCCTGGCACTGTACAGTCGTGGATTTCCTCTTTCCCTCCACTGGTACGGATGGATTATCCCGGGGCTGGTGGGAGCGGAGTGCCAGCGTCAGGGAATAGTTCCCACCCTTCTCTCCCTGGCTTCCGTGGGAGGGGCCTCCCTCGGAGCGGAAAGGCTGCTGCCATGAAAACCCTTGTACGGCTATGCGCCCAAGAGCTAGGCTATCTTTTTAGAGGAAGCACTCCCTTTCCCCGAAAACTTCTTTTGCTGGGAATCTTCTTTACGGTGCTTCTCGGGGCTCTTTCCTTCTTTTCCTCCTCTTCTCCCGAAGCGGAGCGGGCCATCTTCACCGTGGCGGAAGCCCAGAAGGCTTTGTACGCCTGGCGACAGGAGCATGGCATAGCCTCGCCTTCCGGAGAGGACCCCCTGCAAAGCGGGCTCATCGGCGTGGAATGGAGCCCTCTTACCACCACTCTGGGAGATCTGGAGGCGAAACAGGCCGCCACGGATCCGCGATGGGCGGGAATCTTCATGGAGTGGTACGAAAAGATGGGGCTGCAAAAGGGCTCCCGGATAGCCCTGATCTGTTCGGGCTCCTTTCCGGGGCTTATTCTTTCGGCTCTCGCCGCGGCGGAGCAGATGAAGCTGGAGATTCTGCTGCTTCCTTCTCTGGGATCCTCCACCTGGGGGGCCAACCGGGAGGATCTTTCCCTTTTGGAGATCCTCGGATTTTTCCGAAGCCGGGGTTTTCTGCATGCCCCTCCCCGGGCCTGTTCCCTGGGGGGCAACGGAGATATTGGAGGAGGCCTCTCGGAGGAGGCGAAAGATCTGCTGCGGAGTTCCGCCGAGAAATACGACGTTCCAATGCTCTCCACGGATTCCCTGGAGGAGATGATCTTCCTCAAGGCCGGAATGATCCGGGATTTTCAAGCTCAGGGTCTGGTTTCCATCGGAGGAAGTGCCACCTCCCTGGGAGAGGATCCGGAAATTCTGCGCCTTCCTCCGGGGCTGCTCCTCCCCTCGCAAAAACTCCCCTCGGGAACGGGACTTCTCGGTCTGGCCCTGGAAGAAGGGCTTCCGGTGCTGCATCTTCTGCATATGCGGGAGCTCTGCCGGCAGCATCATCTTCCCTATCCTCCCATCGAGAAGGATCTTCGGCTTCCCTCAAAAATGCCCGGGATACTCGCTTTTTTCGGGATTCTGCTCTTTTTCGGAGTTCTTCTGGGCCATAAGCGGTGGGAAATAAAATAATGATTTTTCGCAGAACACGCTCCGATAGTGACCATGCGGAGGGAATGATCTTGTGCCACGGAAAAATCAGGTTACATGTTTTTGGCAACAAGAATTTTTCCGGAAATGACCGTACCCGTGGTTTGAATTTCCCGCAAATCTTCAAGGGACATCCGAAAGGGATCTTCCTCCAGAATCGTCATATCCCCGGACTTACCGGGATCCAAAGAACCGCATTCCTCTTCGGAAAATCCCGCGAACGCCGCCTCCCGGGTATAGGCATGCAGAGCCTGCGCGAGAGGAATACCTTGATCGGCTCCCAAGGGCTTCCCCTCTTCGGTTTTTCTGCTCAGGGCGGCCCAGACATTCTGCCACGGTGAGGGAGAGCTGATGGGAGCGTCGGTTCCCATGGCACAGGAAAGGCCCGCTTCGACAAAATTCCTGCAGGCTATCAGACGGTTTGCGCGCTCCTCTCCGAGCCCCCTGATATAATTATCTCCAAAATCATGAATAAAACAGGGCTGTGCCGTAACGAGCAATCCCAAGCGTTGCATACGTTTCATGGTGGAGATCTCGCACATTTCGCAATGCTCCAGGCGATGACGATGATTCTGCAAAGGGTCCTTCGCCAGGATCTCTTCGAAACACCGGAGGACTTCCTCTACCGCTCGATCTCCTATGGCATGGATACTTATCTGGAGCCGGGCGGCATGTATTTTTTCCATACGTTTTTTCAGCTCTTTCATATCCTTCAAAACCCCGTAATTTGACGCATGGCCTTCATAGGGCCGGAATAAAGCAGCGGTACGGGAACCTATGCTACCATCGGCAAAGAGCTTTACTCCTCCGAGAAGGAGTTTCGAATTTTGCCTTGCCTCTCTTTCGCGCAAATGTTTGAATTCGTAGAGAGAAGTGCAGGTGGGCAAATTCGAAGGAAGCCGGAACATGAGATAGGTTTTTATTTTTAATTTCCCCCGTCTCTCGAAATCCACATAGCAATCCACATAATGCTTTTCCGAAAGCATATCCGTTCCCGGGTCATGAACGCCCGTCAGCCCGAGAGCCAGGTAATCCTCCTGAGCTGTTTCCAGTGCACGAGCTACACCCTGGGGATCTATGGAATGAACTTGAGCGAGAGCCTTTTCCAGAGCTTTTTCGTAGAGCCAGCCATTGGGCTCTCCCGTCTCGAGACGCCCGATTTTGCCGTCCCGGGGATCCAGGGAATAGGAATCCAGAGAGAGCATTTCCAGGGCCTTGCTGTTCAGAAGAGCGCTATGGGTACAGCTTCTTACGAGAAAAACCGGCTTGCTGGAGACGATGGAATCGAGAAAAGATTTATCCGGAAAAGAAGGGAGCAGAGACTCATCAAAGTTATATCCCACAACCCAGGAATTTTCCTCCGAAGAAAAAACATAATCCACGAGCTGTTTTTCGAAAAACCCGAGGCCCTTTTCCCTCAAAACGCCGCAGTTAAACCGTCTCTTCAAGAATCCGTAGGTCATCATATGGTTATGAGAATCTATGAGCCCCGGCAAAACCGTTTTCCCCTTCAAATCCAAAATTTCCGAATTGCCCCGGTCGGCAAGGACTTCGGAATTGGATCCCAGGCAGGAAACTCTGCCTTTGTGTATACGAATTGCCTCCACGGGAGAAGAGAAAAAGTTTCGCCGCACTTTTCCGTTTATAAAAATAAGATCCCTCGGCTTCATAGAATGTTCCCCCTTCGAAAATCGGAAAAGGATCCCGCCTCTCGATCCTTTTCGTTCTTCAGCCTCTTTCGTGTGTTTCCCTTATATGTTTGTATAATAGGAAAAAGGAGGTACTCTGGACACTCCGTATGCTTCGATTTTTCATGTCAAAAACCGTTTTTTGTGCTTCCGGGAGAAGGGAAATTTAAAGTAGTGCCGAAGGGGCGATGATTCGAATGATCGATGAAACCAGCAAAAAAATACTCACCATTCTGCAAAACGAAGGAAGAATTTCTTTCAGACAGCTTGCAAAACAGGTGAACCTTTCTCCTTCGGCGGTGGTGGAAAGGATTCACAAACTCGAAGACAAGGGGATTATCAAAGGCTACAAGGCGGAGATAGATTATGAAAAAATGGGATTCCATCTGCACGCCTTCATACGAATGAACAGAAAGACGAACGAGATCGGAGTGCCCAAAAAAATAACATCCATGTTCGAGGTAAGAAATTTCTGGATCGTAGCGGGGGATCACGACTTTCTTCTGGAAGTGATCGCGACGAACAAGGAACATCTGGAAGATATTATCGAAAAACTCTTTCAATACGGAACCACCGCCACCGCGGTCATTCTTTCCAAGACCACCAAGGAAAGCCTTCTGCCGAACGACGCCATTTTCGAATATCAAAAGAAATCCTCCGACTCCCTCTAGATACCGTCCTGCGGAGGGATTCCCATCTTATAAAAATATTGATGACGTGAAAGAATTGACATTCTTCTCCTCTTGTGAGAAAAGAAGTTCCGAAAGGCATGAAACCGACAACCACATCACATGCCGAAAAGGATCAAAACCGGAGATCCCACATCTTACAATGGAGGTGCGTTGTTATGCTGAACCCTCTTTCCGAAACGGAATACAGCTTCGACCTCGAACGCTACATGAGCAGGGAGCGTTTCGAATCCCTGCGAACTCTTGGAAATTCCCTGGAGACCCCCTTTCTTCTGCTCGACCTTAACGTCATAGCCCGAAAGTACGATGCCCTCCACCAGGCCATGCCCTTTGCGAAGATCTATTACGCCGTGAAATCCTGCCCCCATGACAAGGTGCTCCAGGTTCTGGCAAACCGGGGAAGCTGTTTCGACGTAGCCTCCCGGTACGAGCTGGACCAGCTTCTGGCCCTGGGAGTTTCTCCGGATCGACTGAGTTACGGCAATACCATAAAAAAGGCCCGGGATATCGCCTATGCCTATGAAAAAGGTATTCGCCTCTACGCCACGGATGCGGAGAGCGATCTGCGCAAGATCGCGAAGCACGCTCCGGGATCCAAGGTTTTCTTCCGCATCCACACCGACGGCAGCGGCGCGGACTGGCCCCTCTCCCGAAAGTTCGGCGCCCATCCGGATACCATCTACAACCTCATTCTGGAAGCTCCGAATCTCGGGGTGGTTCCCTGCGGCATTTCCTTCCACGTGGGCTCCCAACAGCGGGATATCGGGCAGTGGGACCATGCCATCGCCACCTGCACCTACCTTTTCGATGCCGCCCGAAGCAAGGGAATCAACCTTTCGCTCATCAACCTCGGAGGAGGCTTTCCCGCAAACTACGTGGCCCCCACCCAGCCCGACGAGGTCTACGTACAGGAAATCACCCGTTTTCTGGAGGAGGATTTCGGCAAGAATATGCCCGAAATCATTTTGGAACCGGGGCGCTCCCTTTCGGGAGATGCGGGGCTTCTGGCGAGCGAAGTGGTGCTTATCTCCAAGAAATCCGAGTACAACCAGTACCGTTGGGTCTATTTGGACGTGGGAATGTTCGGAGGGCTCATCGAAACCATGGACGAAGCCATCAAATATCCCATCTACACGGAAAAGGAAGGCCTCGCCAGCGAAGTGATTCTTGCGGGCCCCACCTGCGATAGCATGGATATTTTGTACGAAAACGAGAAATACCTGCTTCCGGAAAGCCTGGAGGAGGGGGATCGGCTCTACTTTTTCTCCACCGGAGCTTACACCAGCAGCTACTGCGCGGTGAATTTCAACGGGTTCCCCCCTCTGAAGACCTACGTGCTGGGAGAAGAGGTTCTCGAGGAAAAACCCGAATAAAGGCCGCGAAAATCGAAAATGCGGCAAAACCCCTGTAAGGAGGCTCCCTGAATTCATGAAAACCCTGGAATGGACCGAAGACCGCCTGGAAGGCACCTTTGGAGACCGGAAGGTTCTGCTGTATACGGCTCCGCCCTCCCCCTCCTCTCCTCTGGTGATGTTTCTCCACGGGGTACACGGCTGTGCCGATATGGAGGAAGGAAACAAGTACCGGGCCCTGGCGGAGCTTCTCTATCAGCAGGATATAGCTTCCTGCCTGGTGGAATCCAGCCGGAAGAGACGGGATCGGATTGCCTTCGGAGAGGATTATCCCGCCTGGGCTCAGGGAGCCTTCGAGGGTAAAAGCTACGCCCAGGACCTGGGAGATTTCGCAAGGGCTCTGGCCTTTCTCCAGGAAAAATTCTCGAACCTGGATTTCTGGCTCTGGGGTTTCTCCCTGGGGGGCATTCACGCCACCCTCCTGGCAAGCCCGGTATACCGAAGGGTATTGGAAAAGGAAGGCCTGGAATCTCCCGCAATCCGTTCCAACTCCCTTAAAGGAGTTCTTCTCTCGGGAACCGGCCATTATCTGCGCCCCGAGCAGGCTCTTCTGTTACGGGCTCCCATTCTGGACAGCCTTCCTCCGAACAGCCTGCTTCTGGAAGCGGCGGAATCCCTGGAGTGCGAAAAGCTCTACTCCTTCTACGGCTCCCTGGACAACACCTTCAGCGAGCAATCCTGCCGGGAGCTTTTCGAAAGAGCCCCCCGAAAGGTGCGCCAAAAGTTTACGGTCATTCCCGGGGCGGATCACGCCTTTCGGAATCTGGAGGGAGTTCCCTCTCTGGAACCCCTGCGGCAAATGACGGAACGCATCATCCCCGGACTGCGATAAAAAACCCGCGATTTTCGAGGGGGCGGTTTCCTCCGGACTACCCGGAAGGACGTTTTTCGCCCCCCTGTTACATTTCTTTCGAAAAAACGAAAAACTTCCGCAACATGCATGTTACGTTCCGACGGTATGGTGGATCCATATTTTCGAGATCTTTTCCTTTGCGCGAATCCGTTTTTTTGAATGCTACCCGGTAAAAAGGAGAACACCATGCAGACGTATCGGAGCGTCTTCCTCTCGGATATGCACCTGGGAACCCGGTGGTGCAAGGCCAGGGATCTGGCATCTTTTCTTTCGGCAATTTCCTGCGAACGCCTCTATCTTGTGGGTGACATCATCGATGGCTGGAAACTCCAGAGAAAAAGCTCCTGGCCCCGGTCACATAACCGGGTTTTGCAGGAGCTGCTGCGGATTTCCCGAAAAAGCTCGGTGATTTACGTTACGGGGAATCACGATAGCTTTCTGGATGAGTACCACGGAAGCATCTTCGGCAATATCGGGATCTATCGCCAGGCGATTCACAAAACCCTGGACGGCAAAAAGATGCTGGTCATGCATGGAGACGAGTTCGATGCGGTGATGAACCACGGCAAATGGCTCGCCCGGCTGGGCGACGTAGCCTACGACGGAGCTCTCTGGCTGAACTATTTTCTGAACGGCGTACGCTCCTTTTTCGGCATGCGCTACTGGTCTCTCTCCCAGTTTCTCAAGCACAAGGTAAAGGATGCGGTAAACTTTATCGGGGAGTTCGAGAAACATCTGGCGGAAGAGATGCGCAGGCAAAAGCTCGACGGAGTTATCTGTGGTCATATCCATCGGCCGGCACTCAAAAGGCTGCAAGAGGGGCTTTACGCCAACTGCGGGGACTGGGTGGAAAGCTGCTCCGCCCTGGTGGAACATCTGAACGGAGAGTTCGAAATTCTACATTGGCACGAGGAAAAGGATCGGTTCCTGGAACTGCCCCGGGTTACCGCCCAGGGAGAGCTGGTGCTTCCGGAAAACTTTTCTCCCGAGGAAATTCATGCCTTCGAAAATCTCTGGAGCCTCCCAAAATGAAGATTTTGATCGTCACCGATGCCTGGCATCCCCAGGTCAACGGCGTGGTGCGAACCATCGAGGCCACCTCGGCGGAGATGAAGCGGCAGGGGCATGAAATTTCCCTTCTCACACCGCAGCAGTTTCCCTGCATTCCCTGCCCCACCTATCCGGAAATTTCCCTGGCCTGGCCCTTCTGGCAGATCTTTCGATATATGGAGGAGATCGCCCCCCAGGCCATTCATATCGCCACGGAGGGCCCTCTGGGACTCGGAGCCCGACGATGGTGCGTAGCTCGTGGGATTCCCTTCACCACCTCCTTCACCACCCGGTTTCCCGAGTACCTGCAATCCCGCTTCCGCATCTCTCCGGAGCCTCTTTACAGTTTTTTCCGTTGGTTTCACGCTCCCTCCGCCGCCACCATGGTCTCCACGAAAAGCCTTATGGAGGAGCTCCGTCAACGGGATTTCGCAAATTTACGATTCTGGTCCCGGGGAGTGGATACGGAGCTTTTTTCACCCTCTAAAAGAGAACGTCTCTTTCCGGAATCCCCGGTATTTCTCTACGTAGGGCGGGTAGCGGTGGAAAAGAACCTTCCCGCCTTCCTTTCCCTGAATCTTCCTGGAGTGAAAGTGGTGGTGGGATCCGGGCCGGATTTGGAAAGGCTGCGCAAAAAGTTTCCGAAAGTACGCTTTCTCGGCACCCTGGAAGGGGAGAAGCTTGCCCGAATCTACGCCTCCGCGGATGTCTTCGTTTTTCCCAGCAAAACGGACACCTTCGGCATGGTCATCCTGGAAGCCCTGGCTTCGGGGCTCCCCGTGGCAGCCTACCCCGTGACGGGGCCCAAGGACATTCTTCTTTCCGGAGAAACGGGAATTCTCTCGGAAAATCTCGCAGAAGCCGCCCTAGAAGCTCTCTTTCTGGACAGAAAGATCTGCCGGAGCTTTGGAGAACGCTTTTCCTGGCAGGCCTGTACCGAAGAATTCCTGTGCAATCTGGCTCTTCGAAAAGATACGGAAAAGCTCTGCAAAACCGGATAGGTAAACTCGAAGAGCTGCTTCGAAGCAACTCTTCGAAGAGGTCATAGATCGAAAGGCATCTCCTTCACCCCGAAAAAGCACCGGCCCTCCCCTTGCCGGTGCTTTCCCTTTTTTACAGCACCCGGAGTTTGAGCTCCCGGGAGAGATCCTCCAGAAGCTTCATGCCGCAGAGAGAATTTCCCTTGGAATCCAGGGAGGGACCGCAAACCCCGATGCCCATTCTTCCGGGCACCACCGCCACGATACCCCCTCCCACACCGCTTTTTGCGGGAATTCCCACCCGGAGAGCGAACTCCCCGGAGCCGTCATACATGCCGCAGGTCACCATAAGAGCCCGGATGATGCGGCAGGTACGGCTGGCAAGCACCCGAACCCCCGTAACCGGGTTGATCCCCCCTGTGGCAAGAGTGGCACCGAGCACCCCGAGATCTTCCACGGAAGCCTCGATGCTGCACTGTCGGAAATATCCCTCCAGCACATCCTCCACATCCCCCTTCAGGGTCCCGGTGCTCTTCATGTAGTAAGCCAGGGAACGATTACGGTGTCCCGTCTCTTTCTCGGACTCGAAGATTTTCTGATTTATCTCAAGCTCCGGATTACCCATAAGCCGTCGGGCAAGATCCAGCACCGCATTGCCCCGTTCCCGACCGTTTTCCCGGGGTATGAGAGAGACCACCGCGATGGCCCCGGCGTTGACCACGGGATTGTAGGGGCGGTTCACCTGGTGCATTTCCAAACGCATGATGGAGTTGAAGGGATCCGGAGTAGGATCCATGCCCACGGTGTCGAAAACGATCTCTTCTCCCACTTCTTCCAGGGCAAGGGCGAGGGATATGATTTTGGAGATGGACTGGATGGAGAAAAGATACTTTCCGTCTCCTCCGCTGGAACGTTCTCCCTCCACGGTGGCCAAAGAGATACCCAATATGTCGGGGGACGCCAGAGCAAGTTCTGGAATATAGGTGGCTACCCGGCCCTGAGTATAAAAACTGCGATTTCGGGTTACCAGATTGGCGAGAATTTCCTCCACTATTTTTTCCTCCTTCGAAAAACACATCTGTTTAATTTTCGCACATTCCGATAAAAAGAGACAGCCCTTGAAAGAGCTCCCTTTCTTGACAACCTTTCCACCCCATTGGTATCATGATTGCAGGGAGAGGTTTTTGTAATCCTTCTAGAATAGATTTTGAGAAAAACTGTGACAATTTTCTTTTAAATTCCGAAAAAAAGCCTTTATTCTCTACCGCAACATCGCCGTGGAAAAACGCAGAAAATGTGCGTTCCTTCGAGGAGGAATAGCTGCATAAATAAAAAAATTTTCATTTGGAGGATTACGTATGCGAAAAAGTCTTTTTATGAAACTCATTCTTCCTCTGGGCATCATCATACTTCTTTTCTGTATCTCCCTGGGAGCCACTCTTATCATCACGGCCCAGCAGAAAACGGATGCCCTTGTCATCAATCTCGCAGGGCGGCAACGCATGGTTTCGCAGAAAATCGCCAAGGCCGCCCTGGGATATGCCATTTCCGGCAAAGAGAGTTACCGCCAGGAGGCCGAAAAGGGAATGGAGCTTTTCCGGAACACCAACAAAGCCCTGATTTCCGGAGGCAAGGCCCCCCTGAACGCTACCGCCTCTTCCTGGGGAGAGCTGCCTCCTCCCTCGGAACGTTCCGGAAAAGCTCTGCAACAGGCGGAGAAAGCTTTCGGGAGCTATACCAAGGCGTTGGATACCCTCTTCGCTCGGAGCAATCCGGAAAAAGAAATCCTTGAGGAGGTAACCCAACGCTCTCTGGAGGTGCTTGCCGCAGCGGATAATGCGGTAGTTACTCTGGAAAGCGAGGCAGATCGCCGGGTTGCCCTTCTTAAGCTTATTCAGGAGATCTCTTTCGTCCTGGTTCTTCTCACGAGCCTGGCATGCGGCTTCTTCTACCGCCGGGCAATTCTCAAACCCATCGTGGAGATGGGGCACTTCGTACAAGCCTCCGAAAAGGGAGCGGATCTTACCTGGAGGCTTCCGGTACGCAACCGGGACGAAACGGGGCGGCTCGCCAGGGGATTTAATGATTTTCTCGAACTTCTCCGAAGCAATTTCTGGCAAACCTCCCAGGGAACTCAGGATTTTCTAGCGGCCTTCAACGCCCTCTCCCTGGCCCTGGAAACCTTTTCCGAAAAATTCGCCTCCATGCAGGAAAACATGGACCGGGGAGCCACCTCGGTAAACGAAATCACCCAGGCGGTGGAAGAACAGTATGCCTCTTCCGAAGAGATCGCCTCCACCGCCCAGGCCCTCGCCCAGATGGCGGAGAGTCTGAACCAGACCGTTTCCGACGTAGTCTCCCGGGCCCAGGAAGGGGAGGGAGCTCTTTCCGCCACATCTCTGGCCATGGAATCCGCCCGGAAGCAGGCGGAACAGGTTTCTCACCGGGCCGCATCCCTGGCGGAAAAGGCCACGGTAATCCATCAGGTGGTACAGACCATTCAGGGTATTGCGGAGCAGACGAACCTTCTCGCCCTGAACGCCGCCATCGAGGCGGCCCGGGCGGGAGAGGCCGGCCGGGGCTTTGCGGTAGTGGCCGAGGAAGTTCGTAAACTCGCAGAGGAAAGCAAGAGCGCGGCGGTACAGATCGGGGATAATCTGACGGATCTCATGGAAGGAGTGGACGGAACCTCCCAAGACGTGGTCTCCATGTCCGGAGAGATGGAGGAAGTGGCCATGAAAATTTCCGGAGTGGTAGAATCCATAACCTCCATTCTCGCGGGAATGGAGAGCACCAACGAAATCTCCCAAAGCGTGGCGGCCAGCGCGGAGGAACTTTCCGCATCCTCCCAGGAGATGGCCTCGGGAGCGGAATCGGTCTCCCGGTTCGCCTCGGAAATCAACGGCATCATCACCACCGCAGGGGATTCCGTACGCAGCCTGAGCCATCTGGTAACCGACTTTTCCAACCGCACCGAGGAGAGCGGCAAAAAAGGAACGGAGCTTCTGGAGCATTTGGGAATTTTCAACCTCGGAGCCGAGCAGGAGATGGAATCCTTGGTAAGAGACGCCATTCGGGCTCACGAAAAGTGGATGGCCGAGCTCCAGGCCTCTCTGGACGGAAGGCTCTGGGTACTGGAAACCAATCCCGAACGTTGCCGCTTCGGGCTTTTCCTCAGCACCTTCCATCCCCCGAAAACCCTCCAATCCGTATGGGATCGGGTAATAGACCTTCACGATAACGTCCATCATCTCGGCGACGATGTCCGGGCTCGACTTCGGGAGGGAAATCATGCAGAAGCGGAACAGGCTTGCCGGAAGGCCCGGGAGGCGGGAGCCCAGCTTATTGCACTTCTTCAGGAAATACTTCGGAAAAACGCTCCGAAGGCTTCGGATCGGCAGCCTCGCGCTTTGGCACCTCGAAACTCCTGATTCGTTACATCGCAAGATTGCACATAAGAGCGGAGCCGGGGTTTTTCGCCCCCGGCTCCGCTTCCGCTTTACAGAAAACCCCGGAATTTTTCAGGCGGAAGCGTGCTTCCGATGCCGCAGTACGTTCTGCAAGGTGAAAAGCAGAAAAAACCCGAGGCTGATAACCTTGTAGAGTCCCAGAGGCGTGACCATGGAGATTCCGATTCCCACGAAGAGCAATCGTTCCCAGGCTGCAAGGCCGTGAAACTGCATGCCGATGATACCCGACGAGAGGGAATAGATGCCGATAATGGCCATAATCACCACGAAAAGGAACTGCCCCAAGTGAAAGTCCACGAAGAGCAGCATGGGATTGTAGACGAAGAGATAGGGCAGCAAAAGCCCCGAGAGGGCCAGGCCGAACCCCGTTATGGCCACCTCATGGGCTTGGCTCCCGCAAGGCCCGCGGCGGTATAGCTCGTGAGGGCCACCG
>ERZ795057.2765-NODE-2765-length-12751-cov-9.651701_pt1 | contig 12751 bp, 6 predicted proteins | sample MGYA00375141_ERZ795057 | MGnify/ENA primary metagenome ERZ795057 (study PRJEB30186, sample SAMN05720163) | activated sludge metagenome | isolation source: Anaerobic digester | place: Hong Kong | collected 2015-01-26 ... | reverse complement strand
GAATACGATAATGATGGATTACTGATGAAATCATTCCGGAATTATGCTGATGGACGTAAAGCTGAGTTCTCATATCATTATGATGAAAACCGTAGGTTAATCCGCCGATTATTCTTTTTATCCAATGTTTTAGAAGGCAGCGAATCCTATATTTATAATGAGAAAGGACAGTTAGAATTTGCGAGATGGAATAAATTTGATACATGGCTGTCGGGTACAATAAGCTTTAAGTATAACGATAATAATCTTTTACAATCGGCAGAATTTAAAGGCAAAGACAAGTTTGATGCAAACATTCAATTTGAAAATAATAAGGATGGAAACCTTATAAAAATACATTGGGATTTTAGTTTTGGAAAATCTCAAACCTATTGGTTCGAATATAAAAAGTTGTAGGGCTATTCAAAAGTTATTCCGCCAGCATAAAGTTTTTTATGGACAATACTTTTAAAATTCCTTCCAATAGGGATTCTTTTATCGGCAACCTCCACATGGGTTGCCGAAAACATTTTAATGTTTTTAATAGAAACAATAAATGATTTGTGAATGCGGATAAACAGGTCAGAGGGTAATCCTTCGTCGAGCCTGCTAAGTGCGTATTTAACCAGCAAATGGCCTGTTTTGAAATAGAACTTTACATACTCACGCATACTTTCAATATATAAAATATCATCCAGGTTAATGTTATATACTTTTTTGTTGTCTTTAATACATATAATTTTATTGGGTGTGTTATAATCCTGTGGTTTTTTAATTTCTTTTAGTACTTGCGATTTATATTTATTTACTGCTTTTAAAAAGCGGTCGAAAGGTACGGGTTTTAATAAAAAATCGATAACATTAAGTTCAAAACCATCGATGGCATACTCTTTATGAGCCGAAATAATTATTACTCCCGGTGGGTTTTGTATCGACTTTAACAAATCAAGGCCCGAAATGCGGGGCATATTAATATCTAAGAACATTAAATCAATCGAGTTATTCTCTATAATTTTAAGAGCTTCTATTGCATTCTTGGCTTCCCCGATAACTACAAAATCATCCAGTTCTTCCAGGTAGCCTTTAATAAGCTTTATCGATAAAGGTTCGTCGTCAATAATCAGGCAATTTGTTTTCATTTTCTTATGTTTATTTCTAAGTAAATACAAAAACTATCTTTTCCTTTACTTATTTTTAAAATATGTTTTTTGGGGTAATATAATTCGAGGCGTTTTTTTACATTTTGCAACCCAATCTTTTCACGATTATCATTTTCTGTAAACATCACATTGTCAATACTGTTTTTAATGTCAATTATAAAAAAATCTTTCTCAAGCTTAAGTTTTATATCGATCCATGGATTTTCCAACGATTTACTAATACCATGTTTAAATGCATTTTCAACAAATGTAAAAATAAGTAAAGGGGGTATTGAAAATGCTTTATGATTTAATAAAACAGGGTTAATTTCGATATCTACTTTTAAATGGTCATCGTAACGGAGTTTTTCAATTTCTATATAAGAGTTAATTACTTCAATTTCTTTTTTAATATCAATGTACTGATTGCTATAATCGTAGAGCATATATCTAATAATATCAGATAATTTAAGTATTGTATCAGGCACTTTATCGGATTTCTCAACCGACAAACTGTATAGATTATTTAATGTGTTGAATAAAAAGTGCGGGTGTAACTGCGAATTTAATAGTGCCATTTGGCTTTTAATATTATTTCTTTCTAGTTCATGATTTTTTATTTCTACTATCGACAAATATTTAATTGTTTTGATAAATATGGCTGTTCCAAATATCATGAAAAGAATAATAAAATCATTAAAGAACTGATATATTAAAGAAGGTTGTTTATAGCTATTTACAATTAACGGTTTTATATATAATTGCATTGGTATGGAAATGCAATTTTGAAATATAAGTAATAGGATAAAATAGATAATAGGTTTGAAATATTTTTTCTCAATAAGTACTAATGGATAAATGAAATAAATTAAAACATAGGTTGATAAAATATCGAGAGGTAAAAAAAGGATATTTATCTTAAGGTAATTAGTAAAATTGTTGCTTTTTATACCTTCAAAGGTAAAAATACTTAGAAAAACTAGCCAGAATAATAAATGCCTGGTAAATCTGAATTTAAACTTATTATTATAAATAAGGTTTTTAAAAAAGTTCTGTTTCATAAATAGTTTAAATAGCTAATATACAAAAATATTGAATGATAAATGATTGTAAAACTTTATCTACAAGCAGTCATTAAATAAAAGCAATCAGTAATAAAGAAATGAAAATGTGTAAGTCGGTTACCTATTAATAAAATGAGTACACAAAATCATTGCACAAAAGTCAGTTAACAGCTCAAATAATCCATTATTATAATTTACGTGCATATTGTTAATACTTCAATTCGGTATGTTGATTTTTTTTTCTACACCAACAAACTAAGAATATTTTAGTGACGGTATGTGATAAGTATCTAACCTCAAAAATATTGGCCTAAAGCAAACTTAACAAAAAAAATGAACAGGGAATATTGCAAAGGGAAGATTCTTATTCGTATAGTAAACCCTAGAAATTAATAACTTAAAATTTTAATTTATGAGAAAACTAACAATTTTTCTTGCATTTCTGCTGTTCGCTGGCTTTCAGGCAGCAGCACAAATGCAAATTTCGGGTACGGTAACCGGCGAAGACGGTTTATCAATACCTGGAGTATCTGTTGTGGTTAAGAATAATCCAACGATTGGGACAACAACAGATTTAGATGGTAAGTACAATGTAACAGTTCCAAGTGATGCACAGGTTCTTGTGTTCAGTTTTGTCGGAATGGCAACGCAGGAAATAATGATTAATGGAAGGGCAATAATTGATGTAGTTCTTTCGGAAGATGTACTAGAAATGGACGAAGTTGTTGTTGTGGCTTATGGTGCAAAACGAAAAGGCGCTATAACAGGAGCCGTAGATGTTGTCGACCAGGATGTAGTAGAGAAATCAACAGCAGCCAGTTTTGACCAGATGTTACAAGGGCGTGCAACGGGTGTTCAGGTAACAGCAACTAATGGTATACCAGGCGCATCCGCCTCAATCCGGATCCGGGGTACAGGTTCTATTAATGCATCAACAGAGCCTTTATATGTAGTGGATGGAGTTCCGGTAGATTTTTCAAATTTTAACCTGATTAACCCTAATGACATCAGTTCGTTTTCAGTATTAAAGGATGCATCAGCAGCAGCCCTTTATGGGTCACGTGCAGCTAATGGTGTAATTTTGGTAACAACAAAAACAGGTAGGAAGGGGAAATCAGAAATCACCTATAGCTACCAACATGGTTATTCGTACATGCAAATGGGTAATATTGAAATGATGAATGCACAGCAAAAGCTGCAATATGAAATGGATTTAGGTTTCAGGTCGTATACACAAGCTGAGGTTGATTCATTAGTAGGCCAATCACATGACTGGTTTGAGACTTTATCAAGGACAGGGACAACCAAGAGCCATCAATTATCGATAAGCGGGGGTTCTGACAAGACAAATTATTACTTTTCATTAGGTAAATTTGACCAGGAAGGTATTTCTTACGGTTCATATATCGACAGGATGTCTTTGCGATTAAACGTAGACCACCAGGTAAAAGACTGGTTTAAAATCGGGAATAACTTTACTATAGCACAGGCAGATTATGGAGAAATAAGGGACAGAAGGAATGTTCAAAACCCTTTTGCGGCCATGTTCTTTTATAACCCTTACGAAGCAGAAAAATTGCCCGATGGAGAATGGAACAGGACACATCAAGGCTTTAGTATTTCAGAAGCTTTAATTAATAACCCCGAGACCTATAGCCGAATAAGAGGAGTTGGAAGCATGTTTGCTGAAGTTAAATTATATGAAGGCTTAACTTTTAAAACCCAAACAGGTATTGATTACCAGGAAAGGCTAAGAGAAGCTTATACCAAGCCTGGGTCAATTCTTGCCAGTTATGTAGGCGATGCAAAAACAGATGATTATACGCAAACGTATCAATATGTATGGACAAATACATTAAACTACAGAAAATCATTTAATGATGTTCATGAAATCAATGTATTGGCAGGTAGCGAGTATAACAAATATTATCAGTATTTCTTAACCGTAAGTGGTTCAGGAATGCCTTCAGATAAATTGAGCACATTAGATAATGCAGCTTCAATAGATAATGGCGGGTCAAGGAAGAACGAATGGGCTTTAATGTCATATTTTGGTATGCTATCCTATAGTTTTGATCAAAAATACTTTTTTGATGGTTCAATACGAAGAGATGGTAGTTCGCGATTTGGTGTCAATAACCGGTATGGTACTTTCTGGGCAATTGGTGCAGGATGGAATTTGCATGAAGAAGATTTCCTAAAATCATTGCCTGTTATAAGCCGTTTACAACTGAGGGCAAGTATTGGTACCTCAGGTAATATGGATATTGGCAATTACGAATCAATGGGTTTATATTCATTTGATAGCTATGGAGGGCAATCGGCAGCTATACAATCACAGATTGCTAACGAAAATATCTCATGGGAAAAATCATTTGCACAAACTTATGGATTGGATTATGCATTTTTTAACCATCGTTTAAGGGGTACTTTAAATTATTATATCCGAAATACAAAAGACCTATTGTTGAATGTCCCATTATCAAGGACATCAGGTTTTGTTTCACAGCGCCAGAACATAGGTGAATTAAAGAATTCGGGTATAGAGTTTAATTTAGAGGGAGATGTGTTAAAAATGAATGATTTAACAGTAACCTTAGGGGCAAGTATATCAACCAACCAGAATGAGGTAGTAGAATTATACGAAGGGCAGGATATAATTTCAGACCCAACAGGGCGTACAATTATAAGGGAAGGTGAACCAATCCATAGCTATTATATGGTACGCTATGCAGGTGTAAATCCGGCAAATGGTGAGGCTTTGTATTATGATAAAGATGGCAATATTACCAATGTTTGGAATGGCGACGATGCTGTATTGCTCGAAGAAACACCACATCCTAAATACTATGGTAATTTTACATTAGGCGTTCAGTATAAAGGGTTTAATTTATCAGCTATCCTTTATTACAACTATGGTAACTACATTGTAAATGGTATTATGTATTTTACGGATAGCGATGGAGATAACGTAGCAGACAATGTATCGACAAGGATGCTGGATGCATGGCAACAACCTGGCGATATTACCGATGTACCTAAGCAAAGTTTAACAAATACAGGACATTATTCAACTCGTTATTTAGAAGATGCATCTTATATCCGATTAAGAGATTTGACACTTTCTTATACAATTCCAACAAAATATACAGAGAAAGTAAAACTAAGCAGAGCATCATTATTTATTAAAGGTACTAACTTGTTTACCTATGCACCTAATTTTTCAGGATTCGACCCAGAGGTAGGTAGTCCGAGTGAAGAAAGTTCAGCAGGGGCACCATTTGGTACTTTTTACGATTTCAGCTATCCAACATCACGAACATTTACATTTGGTGTTGAAGTAAGCTTCTAAGTAAACCATTAAAAAGAATAAACAATGAAGAAACTATTATTAATATTAAGTATAGTAAGTGTTCTGGGAATAATATCATGTGATGATAAATTAGACCTTGAACCTTGGCAAAATTCTTCTACGGAAGGAGTATTTAAAACAATTGATGACTTTGATAACGGTATCAGGGGTATTTACAGAGAGTTAATGGATGCAGGTGCTTATGGTGGTTATCTGTTTATTTACCCCGATGTGTCAGCAGATAATTTAATTCAATGCAGAGATGGGCGTTTAACCTTGACAGATTTTCAGAACTGGAGTTATGCAAGCGACCATTATATCCCTATTGGTATCTGGACAGATTTTTATGATGCTATAAATAACTGTAACCTGGTAATATCTAACTTAAAAGATTTTGAGGTAAGTGCTTCTGACCAGGTATATAAAAATCAGTATTTAGGGGAAGCATATGCATTAAGGGCATTAATGCATTTTGAATTAGCAAAGGTATTTGGCAAAGCGTATTCGCAAGCAACAGCAAGTGATTTAGGAGTTCCTTATATGAAAGAATCAGCAGTAATTACCCCGGCACGAGAAACCTTAATAAGCAACTATCAAAACATTGTTGCAGACCTAACTGCAGCACTTCCATTAGTTACTTTAGATGAAGGGCGTTTCAGGATGTCACCGGCAGCAGTAAATGCTATTTTTGCACAAGTTGATTTAGAAATGGGTAATTACGATGATGCAATTACACATGCCACAGCATGTTTAGACGATAGGCCGATATGCCCATTGGCTTCATTTAATGGCATTTGGACAGATGATGTGGCAGCAGGAGGTGTATTGTATGTGCAAATAACCGAATTAAATGGCATTACATTAGGTACTAACTACAGCCAGACAAGCAGTGCTGGAACAAAGTCGGAGTATGTGGTTGATTATGAATTATATCAGCAATATGCACCTAATGATATTAGAAGAGGGGCATATTTTATAACTGGAGCATTTAATGGTACTTTTTATAACCATATTGAAAAATATATGCGTAAAACCGGAGCCAATACGCCAGATATGGTTGATTTAAAGGTGATACGGGCAGCAGAAGTACTTTTAATCAGAGCAGAAGCTTATTATCGTGACGGAAACGAAGTGGGAGCTTTAGCTGATTTAAATGCATTAAGAAGTGAAAGATACTCCGGATTCTCTGATGGGGCGGAAACAGGAACAGCATTATTAAACGAGATCCTATTACAACGTAGGTTAGAACTGGCATTTGAAGGCGACCGTTTATTTACATTAAAACGATTAGGTTTAGGTGTTTCGAGAAATGGAACTTATGGAGATCATGCAGATGGAACCGGTGATACGTATAATTTCTTAACACTTCCTGCTGATGATTATAGATTTGAGTTACCTATTCCTCTTGCAGAAATGAATTCAAATCCGAATATGGAACAAAATCCTGGTTATTAATAATTTAAATTAGATAAAAATGAAACAAATATTTAAATATATATTAATTATAGGACTTGGAGTTATAGTATTTACTTCATGCAAAGAGGATCCGATTACAATTTCTGAAAAAATTGTAGGGTTTGATGGCATGTCTGGAACTATCTCAGAAACTTCAGGTACACCTATTGCTATTCCAATCTTTAGTGGTTCTGCATCTGGAAATGGGACTACAGTAGCATTTACTTTCTCAACAGAGGGGATTAATAATCCGGCAATTGAAGGGGAAGATTTTACTTTGGTTAATAGTACAAACACAATTACTTTTGATAAGTATTACGGAACAGATACTATTTTTATCCAACCGATCGACAATGATATTTACGATAAAGATAAAAAGGTAAAAATTGTTTTAGGTACACCAACGAATGGTTATGAATTAACTAATGCATCAGTATATACGTTAACAATATCTGATAATGAACACCCATTAGCATTAATAATTGGTACTTATACAGAAAAAGATTATTTGTATGCTGACGGAACTTTGGAAGCTACTTATACTGATGCAATAACTATTGGGCCGCATCCAGATGACGAAACCAAAGTGATCATAAACAATTTCTGGGACGGTGGAGGTTACGATATTGAGGCAGATGTTGACCTTTCTACTAACAGCATGGTTATATTGCCAGGGCAGATAATATATGTTAGCGGAACTTACGGTGATTGTAAAATGGTAAGAATTGCTGGCGGGGCGTATGATAATGCAAATGGTATTAATTGTACTATTGATGCAAATGGAAATATAGAAACAGAAAGTTGGGCAGCATTAGTTTCGGCTGGTGCTTTTGGAAATTATGAGAGATCTGTATTAACAAAATCAGTAAAATAATTTCAGTAATTCTAGATAAAAAAGGGGCTATCCGATCGATAAGCCCCTTTTTAATTTATGTTTTCTAATATTTTAAGCTAATAAAGGGGATTAATTTTATTCTTTTATCTATTAATAGCCACTTGCAAATCAGAGTAAATACAAATGTAATGTGATTTAATCAAAAAAATACGGATTATTTCCATCTATAAGCATTCTTTCTTAAGTTATCTGTATAATATAGATTTTATTTCTATTCCCTGTTTTCAAAAAATACCTTAGTACACAAGCTTTTAAATGTAAGATTATCATTTAGCGTAGGTAAATCTAATACTTATAATTAAAGGCATTTCCTAAAATTAACCAATTAAAAATTTAATCTATGAAGAAACTGACAATTTTTCTTGCATTCTTGCTGTTTGCTGGTTTTCAGGTTACAGCTCAAATGCAAATTACAGGTACGGTGACCGGTTCCGAAGACGGACAGCCAATTCCTGGAGTATCGGTATGGGTAAAAGATAACCAATCAATCGGTACAACTACAGACCTTAATGGTAATTACTCATTATCTGTACCAAGTGGCACTCAGGTACTGGTATATAGTTTTGTGGGTATGAAAACTATTGAAGAGCCTATTAACGGACGTTCGGTTATTAATGTGGTTCTGGAATCGGAAGTTCTGGAAATGGAGCAAGTAATTGTAACAGCACTGGGTATTTCAAGAGAAAAGAAAGCTTTAGGATATTCTGTGCAAGAGCTGGGGGGCGAGGATATTAACTCGGTTAGAGAAACAAACTTTGTAAGTTCATTATCAGGGAAAGTTTCGGGTGTATCTATTAAACAACCAAATACAATGGGAGGTTCTGCTAACATTGTTATTCGTGGTAATGCATCTCTTCTAGGAAATAACCAGGCTCTTTTTGTAATAGATGGTGTCCCTGTTGATAATAGTAATACCAATACATTTTTACAATTGCAGGGAGGAGGAGGTTTTGATTATGGTAATGCTGCCTCCGATATTAATCCAGACGATATAGAATCTGTTTCGGTTTTAAAAGGAGCAGCGGCTTCGGCATTATATGGTTCCAGGGCATCTAATGGTGTTGTTTTAATAACTACTAAAAAGGGGAAAAAAGGGAAACAGGGTATAGGTATAACAATTAATTCCGGAGTTGTATGGAGTAAAGTTGACCAATCAACCATGCCTCAATACCAAAAGGAATATGGTGGTTCTTATGGCCCTTATTATGATGACCCTTCCGGATATTTTTTAATGGATGATTTAGATGGTGACGGTAATGATGAGATGATTGTTCCAACATTTGATGATGCTTCATGGGGAGCAAAATTTGACCCGAATTTAATGATTGTTCAGTGGGATGCCCTTGATCCATTAGCTGATAATTATGCACAAGCAACACCATGGGTTTTTCCTGAAAATTCGTTAGAGTCTTATTGGGAAACAGGTGTTAAGTATACCAATAATATTGCTTTTACCGGAGGAACTGATAAGGGTTTTTTCAGATTATCCTATACCAATGTTGATGAGACAGGTATTCAGGTAAACAGTTCTTTAAAAAGGAATACTATTAATTTAAGTGGTTCGTATGATTTTACCGAAAAACTTAATGTAGAAGCAAATACAAACTATGTATCAAATGAAAATGTTGGCCGTTTTGGAACAGGGTATGATGAATATAATATTATGCAGGTTTTTGGCCAGTGGTTTCAAACCAATGTAGATTTTGAAAAACTAAGGAACAATTATAAATCTCCTATCGATGGTACTCAAAGAACATGGAACTATCTTGATATACCTACAGTAGAACCTTTAACTCCATATTATGCAAACAATCCTTATTGGGTAAGGTATGAGGAATATAATAATGATGGAAGAGATAGGTTTTATGGTTATGCCAAAATAAACTATAAATTAACCGATTGGCTTAATGCAACTGGAAGAATTGCAAATGACTATTATTCAGAATACCAGGAAGAAAGAACGGCTATTGGTACTGCAATTGCAGGTAATACTCCAAAATATTCTCGTTTTGATAGATCTTTCAATGAACTAAATGCAGATTTAATGTTACAGTTTAATAAAGATTTTAAAGAAATCTCATTAAATGGTTTAGTAGGTACCAGTACAAGGAAAAACACGGTAAGGTCTATTTTTGGTTCAACTGTTGGGGGATTATCAGTATCTAATTATTATAATTTAGATAATTCAGTTGCCCCAATTATAACAAATGAGGAAGATTCCGAAAAACGAATTAACAGTTTCTATGGAAGCCTTTCTACTGGATATAAACGGATGATTTTTGTAGATCTAACGGCACGTTACGATAAATCATCTACCTTACCAGAAGGTAATAATGCATATTTCTATCCTTCGGTTTCAACCAGTTTAATTTTAAGTGAAATTCCATCCATAAAATCGATCAGCTATATTTCTTTAATTAAACTAAGGGCAAATTATGCTGAGGTCGGCGCCGATGCTCCTGTTTATAATACAAAACCATCTTATTTTACAGGCCGTCCTTGGGGTAGCTTAGGATTATTCTCAATGCAGAGTACTTTATATAATCCTGATTTATTGCCAGAACGTACAAAAAGTATTGAGTTTGGTTTAGAGGCAAACTTTTTCAATAATCGTTTAGGTATTGATTTCTCATACTATAAAAATAATACATTCGACCAGATCATGCCTATCGAAGTATCACGGGGGTCTGGTTATGGAGCAATGTATATAAATGCAGGGGAAATTGAAAATAAAGGGTTGGAAATTGCTTTAAAAGGAACACCTGTAAATTCTAAAGATTTTAGATGGGATATTGGAATTAACTGGTTTAAAAATGAAAATATGGTTGTGTATTTAGGCGATGATATAGATAATATATTATTATTCAGTGCATGGGATGTTTCTGTTAATGCAAGAGAAGGACAGCCGTATGGAGCAATTGTAGGTACTGATTTTGTTTACTTAAATGGTAAAAAAGTAGTTGATGCTGATGGTTTCTATTTAAAAACCGATGAAGAAAAGGTAATTGGAAATATTAATCCTGACTGGAACGCAGGTATCTCAAATACATTTACCTATAAAGGAGTTACATTAAGTGCTTTAATTGATATTCAAAAAGGTGGCGATATATATTCTGTTAGTACAAAATATGGATGGTCAACAGGTTTGTATGAAGAAACTGCTGGGTTAAACGATAAGGGGAATCCAAAACGAGACCCTGTGTCTGAAGGTGGAGGTATTTTATTTGAAAATACTGTGTATGAAGATGGCACTCCTAATACCACCTATTACGAAGCAAGCCAATGGGGCGAAGCTTGGGATTATGATGCTTCTCCAACTGCTAGATATATATTTGACGCATCATATGTAAAATTAAGAGAAGTAGCATTAGGATATAATTTACCTAAGAAATGGTTGGAAAAAACGTTCTTCGATAATGTTAATATATCATTTGTTGGTAGGAATATATGGATTATTAGCAAAAATGTAAATCATTTTGATCCTGAGGCAAGCACAAGTTCTGGCAATTTTCAAGGTATTGAAAGCGGATCTTATCCGGCAACCAGGACATTTGGGTTTAATCTGAAACTTGGAATATAAAAACATTATAAATAGTATAAATTATGAAATATTTAAAATATATATTAATAATAGGTTTGTTAGGTGTGTTTTCATGTGAGCTGCCTGATAATACAAACCCAAAGGAGGCTTCAGTAGTGCCTTCAACCGCTCTGTTTACCAGTGCTCAAGTAGCAGTTATTAACCAGGTAAATGAATTAAATCAGAATCTAAATATATCCAGATTATTGGCTCAGTATAATGCCCAAACTACTTATTACGGCGAAAGTACATGGAATTTCTACGACAGGGCATTGCCAGATGCAATGTGGGAGGAAATGTATAGAGATGCTTTAATCGATTTTAAAGAAGCAAGGCGTTTGGTAGGATTAAATAAAGCAATAACTGAAGATGTAAGAACAGCTCAACTTGCACAAATTGATGTGTTGGAAGTGTTAGCATATCATGTTTTAGTTGATGTTAATGGAAATGTCCCTTATTCACAAGCCTTGGTGGGAAGAGAAAACCCAACTCCTGCCTACGATGACGCAGCAACTATTTATTATGACCTTTTAGATAGATTAGAAGATGATGCTGCCATTTTTAATGGTGGAGAAATTGGATTCTCAGATGCAGATGTATTATATGGTGGTAATATGGGCTTATGGTTTAAATTTACCAATTCGCTTCGATTAAGGCTTGCAATGAGGATTGCTGATTATGATGTATCAACATCTCAATCCATTGCAGAAGATGCTATTTCAGATGGTGTTTTTGAAGATCAGGCAGAATCAGCATTGTTATATTATACAGGAATTACTCCCCATGTTAATACCATTTATGCACAGATGGTTGAAGCCGGACGCAGAGACTTTGTTGCAGCAAATACTATTGTGGATACAATGAATGCATTAAATGACCCAAGAAGGCCGTTCTATTTTACAACCGTGGGAGGAGAATATGTTGGTGGAAGATATGGTTACAGAAATGTATATAACCAGTGCTCTTCTTTCCCTGCAAGAATGAGAGAAGCGGATTATCCCGCAACAATAATCGACTTTGTTGAAGTAAAATTTTTAATAGCCGAAGCTGCAGCAAGAGGATACAATGTTGGCGGTGGAACAGCAGAATCGCATTATAATGAAGCAATAACAGAAAGCGTAATGGCATGGGGAGGCACAAATGCCGATGCAGCAGCATACCTTGCCCAACCTGAAATTGGTTACAACACGGGGACTACAGCTGGTTTATATAAAAGAAAAATTGGTTTCCAGAAATGGTTGGCGCTTTATGACAGAGGATTAGAAGGATGGGCTACCTGGCGGTTGT
>ERZ795057.2764-NODE-2764-length-12752-cov-2.895960_pt1 | contig 12752 bp, 10 predicted proteins | sample MGYA00375141_ERZ795057 | MGnify/ENA primary metagenome ERZ795057 (study PRJEB30186, sample SAMN05720163) | activated sludge metagenome | isolation source: Anaerobic digester | place: Hong Kong | collected 2015-01-26 ... | reverse complement strand
GGTATCTCCGATGGTAGGAGAAAATGCCTGAATAGAATACGTGCGCCCCGTCTGAGGTGCCTCTGTTATGGAATGATAATATCCGTCTCCGTCGGGAGCAGCAATTGTATCAATTACAGTATTATCCCTGTACAGTATGATCGTTGCATCGTCAACCAGTGGCAGATCAGCATTATCAAGCGTTGAAAGACTTCTACTCACCTGGAAATCCCAGGTTGAGTCATTGGTGAACAGGCAGTTGACCACCAGTTGAGCCGGGCGCAATGGGAAATCATCGATTTTTTCGGTAGTCTCACATGCGGAAGCGGAGAATATTATCAGTACGACTATAATTAATATTGCAAGTTTTTTCATCTCCGGGGTATTTAAAATCTGAAATTATAGGTAACTGACGGTAATATCGGGAACAGGCTCACACGCCGTAATGCCCTGTTATTCCTGGTATCATATCCGATGTAATAATAGAAAGGATTCTTCCTGTTGTATGCATTATACAGGCCCAGGGTCCATGTGACCTCCCCCCATTTTTTTTGTTTTGTCTTCTGAAAACTCACATCCAGGCGGTGGTAATCAGCGGCTCGAAATGAATTCCGGCTGTCAACATGGTAAATCTCTCCTGAAAAAGGTTCAAAAGTTGTCACCGCATTGCTGCCATAATAATACTGTTGGTAATAAAAATCGGGCCTGTTGCCAAAATAACGTTCGGTAGCAAGGGTGTGCGCTGTACCGGTACCGAAGATCCAGTTTGCGGAAAATTCCCAGTTGTCTTCCAACGGAATATTTACTACCAGGGCAAGGTCATGCCTTCTGTCGTATTTGTAAGGAAAAACTTCTCCATTGTTAATCCCATCAAAAAGCCTGTTCGACCAGCTCAGGGTATATCCCAGCCAGCCTGTCACCTTGCCCATCTTCTTCTCCACGTACAGCTCACCTCCATAGGACCATCCCTTTCCGCTTTCCACCTTATCTTCCCATGAGGTACTGGAACCCATGAATGAAGCCCCGTCGCTGTATTCGATCAGGTTATTCATGTTCTTGTAATACCCTTCCACGGAAATAAGGAACTGGTTTCCCAGGGAGCGGGAAATACCCAGGGCCACCTGGTCCGATAACTGGGGCCTGATCCGGTCCGTCGATGGTACCCAGAGATCCGTCGGAAGTCCGATGGTATTATTCGTCAGCAAATGGATGTATTGCTGCATACGGGAATAGGATGCCTTAATGGAGAGATCATTGTTTACCAGGAAACGTCCGGAAATACGGGGTTGCAACGAATGGTAAAAGCGATCATTTACGACAAATCCTGAATAATGCAATCCGATATTGGCTTTGATCCTGTCGTTAATAACAAAATCATCTTCCACATAGGCTGCATATTCCGAGGCATTTATCAAATTCTCACCAAAAGTTGTATCGATACTTCCAATATCAGCATCTCGTAATTTGTACACCGATGCACCAGGTTTGAATGTATGGTGAATGTAGTTTGCCCCAAAGCGAACAAAATGATCGGAAGAGGGTATGTAGTCGAAATCAATCTTCCCAGAAATATCCTGTATGCCAGATACAAACTGGAGAGAATTGATCTCCGTACTGACACTGTCCGCCGATTCTACAATACTCTCCATATAATTTTTTACCTGGTAATTGTATTTACTGTAAGTCAGCGTGGCATTGCTGAAAAGTTTATTGGTGAACTGGTGGTTCCACCGCATGGCGGAGGTAATATTCCCCCATCCGAATCCGGATTCGCTCTGCTCAGTATACAATACTCCCAGGTTCAGGAAGGTATAGGGTTCCACGGTCTGGTAAAAACTGTCTTCCCCGGAGTAAATACTGAAATATAAGCGGTCCCGGGACGAAAACTTGTGATTAATCTTTGCATTCAGATCGTAAAAATAATAGCCCACATTGGTATATTCATCTCCACCTACCAGTTCCCGTAACAGGGGCTGGGCCAACTTATCAATATAGGTCCTTCGTGCAGAGAGCAGGAAAGAAGTCCGGTCTTTTATTATCGGACCTTCTACCGTAAGCTTGGATGCCAGGATGCCAACAGAACCGTTCACCCTGAATTCCTGGCTGTTGCCTTCTCTCAGGCTGATATCAAGAACGGAGGATGATCGTCCGCCATAGCGTGCCGGGAATCCTCCTTTAATAAGCGTGACATTATTTATTGCATCTACATTGAACACAGAGAAGAATCCGAAGAGATGGGTGGCATTATACACCGGCGTCCCATCCAGCAGGATCAGGTTCTGGTCAGGTCCACCTCCACGCACATACAAGCCGCTGGATCCTTCCGTGCCGGACTGAACCCCGGGAAGCAACTGAATGGCTTTCAAAACATCCACTTCCCCTAAAATGGCCGGTACTTTTTTTATACTCTCAACAGATACATCTATAGAACTCATCTGGGTTGATTTCACCGACTGGGCCAGGGTAGCGGTTATTTCCACCTCTTCAATGTCCATGGAGGGATTCAGCTTAATACTGAGTTCGACGTTCTCCTTGAGATCCAGGCTTCGGTGTTCGGACTGGTATCCCACGTAGCTGAACACTATTTCATATTCGCCCTGTTCCAGCGTGAAGCTGAAAAATCCATAACTGTTCGATGCCGTGCCATGCGCACCGTCACTGGAATAAATATTCGCCCCGATAAGCGCTTCCCCGGAGGATGCATCCTGAATGTATCCACTGATCGTATATCGTTGTGCATGCAGAAATAATCCGGGAAGACAGATCAAAATTGAGATGAGAAGTCTTTTCATGGAGTGTTGGGTAGTTTAACAACATAACGGGTAAAATCTTCTCAGATTGTGAGTCGCTATGCTGAATGTTTCCATGAAATTAAAGAATCGTTTAATATAAATGGCCACCCCGTAACACTTTTTACGGATTATTAACGAAATTTATAATTTACCCGGCAGATTTCGTTCAATACTTAAGGTGTGTTATATTATCGCATTAATAACCAACTAATTAACCTCATTAATGTCATAGCCGACAATTATATTCCCGTGGCGGATATACATGATGCCATCATGGATCAACGGATGGGAAAAATGTTCCTGGCTGCCTTTGGTCAGACGGAAAGAACTGATGTCATTCAGGCTGCCTGAAATATAGTCCACGAGGTGAACACCCCCTGACTGATTATAATAATACAGCATATTATCTGCCCATACCAATGCTCCGCGACCAACTTTCAACGAATCGGTAATCACTCCCGAAGCTGCATCCAGCGCATAGAGGTAAGGCTTGGCTGTCCCTCCGCAATACAGTTTATCACCGAGTTTTATTACTCCTCCCATATAACTGTCGAAGGACTTGTTCCTCCATACTTCTTTTATATTGTTGCCATCTTCGGAAACAGCCAGTTTAACGCCGCAGTTTCCATCGCCTTCAGCATAATAAATATCGTTATCCTCAAAAATCACGGTGTTGGCATGTGTATCACCGTATCCAAACTTTCGCTGCTCTACCGGCCAGTTGTCCTGCTCGTGCGTCCAGAGCAATTCTCCGGAATCAACATCAAATCCCATCATATGGTATGCGGAGAACGTAATTAATACATCTCTGCCGTCTGCCAGCCGCACAACCCGGGGGTGGTTATAACCGGATCTTTCACCCTTGCCCGGTGATGACCACAGCAGCTCGCCGGTCAAACGGTCCATGGCTACCACATTATATTCCTTCCCGCCGGCGGTCCAGAAGACCTTATTCTCAAATATGTAAGGTGATTCGGAATGACCGAATAAGGGTAAAACACCTGCAAAGTCTTTCTCCAGGTCTTTGGACCAGATGACTTTCTGATCGTGTTTATTGATACAGAACAGGTTTCCCATACCGGTGCCGACATAGATCAGGTCGTCAACAACCGTAGGGGATGAGCGCGATCCCGGGTAATTTACCACCCATTCCTTACCCAGTGACATACTCCACTGCAAAATACCACCCAGGTCAAAGCAGAACAGTGTCGATATGCTGTCCGTTGTGCCGGTAACATACATCAGATCATCCATAATAACCGGAGATCCGTATCCCTGGCCCAATCCTTCAATAAAAAAGACTTCCTCGGGACCTTTTTCAGGCCACTGGTCAAGCAGTCCGGTTTCAAAAAAGAGACCTGTACGGTCGTCTCCCCTGAACTCGGCAGTTTTCACCTGGGTTTGTCCACAGGAACTTAATAGAAGTAAGGATACAGTCAGTAAAGTAATTGTTCGCATATCAGTGAGTTTTAAAAGATAAGAAGTAAATGTAAACTTTTAATGTCAGCAAAGCAATTACTGCCGGGGATTGTCTGTAAGAACATTATTAACAACTGTGAACTATAAACAAGTGTCTGTAGAATGCATTGATTAAGTACTATCAACGAAAGTGATTTTATTTGCGGGACAGTAGTAAAATATCTTATGAATATTAACAACTTACCTTTCTTTCTTTCTCCCTTTCTCCCTGTCATATATGATCCTTTGAACCGGAACTTTGCAAAAAGAATAGGTGTTTTTCAAACTATCTGGATTTCAAAATATTGTATAAATACTCTATCCTATATTCCGGTTCCAGCTTATCGGTATATACTATTTTCTGATAAAATGGTCTGTTTACTCTACATGCATTATCACAGGCAACCCCTCCGGATATATCTACTTTAAATACGTACTTTTTTTCTATGTCATCTTTAAAAATTACAAGTCCCACTGCTGGGGAAAAATGTCCGGGAGACGAGCCTTGTATTCCAATTATCGTATAGCTTTCCAAATCTATACTTGAAATTTTGCACATGGATAGTTCTTTGAATTCAGCTTCATTATTTATGATAAATCTGTTGGGCTTTGTTTTAAAATCACATGAATTATCCCAATTATAATATACGATTACTGAACCTTGTGAGTATACTTCATCTTGTTTGAAGAAGGCTGCGCAAAGAATAAGAAATAGTATAATATTAGATCTCATATTTAATTTCCTAATAATTAATTCATTAAAATAGAATACAATTTTTGATCCAAAATTCTGACCACTTATAAAAATTGCCTGCAGCAAAATGCACTGAAGGGGCAAAGTTGTCTCTCGTAACGGGCATTATATCCGGCATGACTGCTTTCTCGTTCAGGATATTATATTTCATTACGTATTCAACATCTCTGCCTTGCAACGAACCTAAAGATTACTGGATTTGAATCCGTATCTTTGACCAAACGCTTTACATGAAATTTGACGAATTTAATATTGATGAGGGAATAAAAAAAAGCCTGGCAAAGCAGGGCTTTATTCGTCCAACGGATATTCAGTTTAAAAGTATTCCGGCCATATTGCAGGGGAACGACGTGCTGGCCATTGCACAGACCGGAACCGGGAAAACAGCGGCATTTGTGATTCCTGTATTGCACATCCTGCAAAACAGGAAACAGAAGGGCAGGGGGAATGCCGTAAAATGCCTGGTAATGGCTCCCACCCATGAACTGGCCAAACAGACGGAACTTGTATTTAAAAAGATCGGCAAACATACCAGGATCAACACCTTTTGCATCCATGGCGGGACCGAACAGGATACCCAGATTGCCAAACTCAGGGAGGGGGTTGATATCCTCATAGCCACTCCCGGTAGGATGTTCGACCTGGTGAGTCAGCAGGAACTGGATCTTTCCGAGGTGCAGATCCTCGTGGTGGATGAAGCCGATCACATGCTGGATAAAGGTTTTATAAAGGATATCAGGGATATGGTAAGGTTCATCCCCCGAAGAAGGCAGACACTGTTCTTCTCTGCAACCATCACTCCGGAGATCAAAAAACTGGCCTACGAGCTTGTCAACGACGCCATTCATATCCGCATCTCCCCCAAGGACCCGGTGGGAAAAAACATCGATCATTCCGTTGCATATGTGGAAATGGATGACAAACGTTTCTTCCTGGAAGAGCTCATCAAAACCAACGAAGAAGCAAAAATCCTTGTTTTTGTGCGTACCAAGATTCGGGCTGAACGGGTGAAAAGCGCCATGGAAAGAGTGGGGATCGCTACGGAGACCATTCACAGCGACAAGGAGCAGCAGGACCGGAACCGGACCATGCATAACTTCCGTACTGGAGCCAACAGGGTACTGATTGCCACGGACATCAGTGCAAGGGGAATCGATATTCCCAATGTGGAATACGTGGTGAACTATGATCTTCCCGAAGTCGCTGAAAACTACGTCCATCGCTTTGGTCGCACCTGCCGTGCAGGCAAAAGAGGACAGGCATATTCCTTTTGCAGCACGGAAGAATTGCCACTGCTGAAGGCCATCGAAGAATACACCGGAAATAAAATCAAGCAACTGGAGATCACCAAAAAAGACTACAAACAGGTAATTCAGGAATCCAACGAAGATGAAACGGATTGGCAATCCCTCCTGAACGAGGAGAATGCCCGCCAGGATAAGAAACGGAGGAAAAAATAAGGATAAAAAAAGGTGTAAGGTTCAAGGTGCGGGATGCGAGGGGGCATTAACTTATTCAACTCTCTTTGTGGAATCGCTGTGTAATTTAGGCGTTAGGCATTGGGCTTCAGGCTATAGGAGCAACAGGCACTCTAAGTACTTTAGGCAATTTAGGCACTTCAGGCACTTAAAAAGGTGCAAAGGCCATAATTTAAATAATCAGATATTCGTTTGCCATACGCACTATCCCGATGTTCATCGGGACCAGCTTCGTTCCTCGCTGGCGCACTACGCAATTCGCAATTCGCTATCCTTGTCCATCTCACCCATAAATCATATCTTTGTATCTGCATATCTAGATACATAAATATGGAATTTAAACAACTCGAGTTATCCAACCAGGGAAGCTGGCTGAAACGCAAATTCTGGTCCCGACAGGCTAAAAAGACATATATCGCTATAATCATAGGCGCTACCGCCGGTTTTCTTTTCTTTTACTTTTCGGAAGGAAGGCACATGGATGTAATCACATCGGGAGATGTGATGAACAGCGTGCTCATAGGTGGATTCCTTGGATTTTTTATAACCAACAGCCCCTGTGCAAAGGGAGCCTGTTAACGCATTACTAGCAGTTTCAATCGCTCTGAATACCTTTGCTGCCTGATCTCGCAGTAGTAAATCCCTGCCGGGTAGGCACTGCTGTCGACCGAATACATGCATCTTCCAGGTCCAACATTTGCCTGCGTATTCAGGAAGACCAGCCGGCCATCCTGGTTGTAGACAGAAATGCTTATATCGCCTTCTTCAACAACATGATATCTAGTGTTGAATATATCTTCGCATGGATTCGGAAAGCAGATGGAATAGCATGAATCGACTTCATAAAGTATACTGTTTGTTACAGTGGAGAAAACGGGAAGGTTCCACAATGTAAGGTCATCAAGCACCAGTTTCCCGGCTTCTTCCTGGAATGATTCGGCTTCGGATGTTTCCAGTTTATTGTAATATTCAATTCCTTCCGGTGATTCGGTAAAAATGGATGCAAAAATCACGCAGGCAGACAGGTAGGATCCCTGCAGGGTAGGGTGGTTCCAGTCATCCTGGTGGAGGTAGTGCAGCGGGTAATCTTTCTCTTCCAATATGTGATACCAGGCCCAGCCCACAGGAGCCACGGAAATACCAAGCTGCTTTGACCATTCCAGCGTATTCGAGTAGATTTTTCGCTGCATTTCCGGGTAGCCGTCCGTCCATCCCTGCAGCCATGTCATGCCGTCTTCAAAGGCCCAGGGAAGGCTGAATAGGATGGTGGTTTTCGGGTTATTGGCCAATACCCATGATTTCAGGGTCCGCAACGCTGTAAATGCATCATTATCGGGACTGTATTCGGGATAAGCCACCAGTCGTCCCACCCCCTGGAAAACTACATAATCCCATTTCTCTGAATTTATTTTTTCCTTCGTCACGCTGCTTTCCGCATGGGTGGAAAGGTACCAACCCAGGGGGATATACTGATCCACCAGGACTTCCTTACCGCTGGCAGCTGCCAGTCCCCTGAACATCCCCGGAAGATCATTGAAATTAAAGTAACTGGATCCGATGAAAAGTATTTTAACGGGCCGTGGAGTCTCAGCATGTGCAGTCACCGGTATTGCCGGGGCAATCAGGATCATCCATAGGATGAATGCGATGAATCTCCGTTGCAATCTGGTGACGGTCATTGTTGTGGTTTGCGAGTGTATATTAATAGTTGAATGAATGCAAGTTAGGATAATTAAGAATAGAAGTCCAGTAATACTCTATTTTAAATAGCCTGGTTCCAGGGTTTGTGAAGGGTAGGGGACTGTCCTTATCAGCTTACGCCCAGCCTTTTTTTACCAGCTTTACAACTCTCCAGCCCGTCCATAACTTTCCTCTGATTATTATTTAAAAAAATTATAACTTTAAAGTAGCCTGTGGGAGAATGGAATAAATGGCAGTGAAGACGCCATATATCCATATGTTCATATGGTTACAAAGGAATTTGCAAATGTGCCTTTTAATGAAGAGTTTTGGATTTTAACAGCCGAAAAGGATGAGCCTGATCTGACAAAACCATGGTGGAAATTCTGGTAGGAAAGAACAACAATATAGAAAACTGGACGGATCGAGCCAAAATTATTCCTAATTTAAGCCTGAAATCAGCAATAAAAAATGTTCAACATCAGGTTCATGCCACCAACCCAACGCCCTAATGCAGAATAAAAACAGTTATATAAAAAATTAAAACCCTTGAAAAGAATATTAATAGCCGGATTTATCCTTTCCTTCGGCATACTCAATGCCCAAACCGATTTCAGACCGGGATATGTAATTAAGAATACTGGCGATACCATTTACGGACAGATTGATTACCGGGGAGATCTGTTGATGAGTAGTATATGCAGATTTAAAAATCCGGAGATGGAAACCACCGTCTACTTTCCCGACGATTTATATGCGTTTCAATTTATTGACGGCAAATATTATATTTCAAAAGAAGTTGGTATTAAAAGAGTTTTCCTTGAATACCTGGTTAAGGGAATCGTAAGTATTTATTATACAAGGGATGAGGAGGGGGATCATTATTATCTCGATAAGGCAGGCGAAGTATTAACAGAATTGCCGTATACTGAAAAAGTTAAGCATATTGAGAATAAGGATGTACTTTACGAATCAAACAAACATATGGGAATCTTGTACTATTATATGCAGGATGCCCCGGATTTTCAATCCAGGATTAAAGCCATCAGAATACCGGATCACAACAGCTTAATTAAATTAGCAGAGGATTACCATAATACAGTATGTAATGATGAGGAATGTATCATTTATGAAAAGAAAGTTTCACTAATAAATATCTCCGTTGAGCCATTCGCAGGACTGACATGGTATAAAGACCAGGAAAAATTTGTGTATGAATATGGGAGCTATCTATATGTATGGGTACCCAGGGCAAGTGAAAAACTATTCTTTAAGACGGGTATAGCATACAATCAGATTACTGAAGATGAAACAAATTTGAATATCTTCAAAGTACCTTTTCAGTTTCAGTATATATACAGGGCTCATAAAATCCAACCTCATATCAGTGGAGGGGTTAATTTCATAGCCGCGAAACATGGGTCTGCCCGTAATTTTAGTCATACCATAGGCCTGGATGCTGGCTTAAACTACCAGGTGTCGGATAAGATAAGTATTTGTGCAGCAATAAATTCTGATTGCTTACCATTTATATTTGTGCTGTTACCTGACGGTAGGATTGCTCTGGTAGGCTATGCAAGTATCTTAGGAGTAAGGATTGATTTATAAGCAGGAATACACGAAATAAACTCAAAGTTACAGTCCAACAATACGTTAAGTGATATTATCGTTAAAAATCTCTGTTTTGTTCATACAGAAACAATATCTAATTAAACTATGGTAGTCCTAAAATTTCAAAGTGATAGTAAAGATCACCTGACATATCAGCTTTTTGCTGCTTCCATGTCAAAAAGGATCAAAAAGAAGAGATTCCGATCAAAAATCATAATCCCGATTCTTTATATGCTTCTCGGGATTCTGTTTATTTTCTCAGGATCCATAGTATTAGCAATTGCGTTCATCCTGGTCGCTATTCTCTGGTTTTTATTCTATCCAAAATTTGAAAGAAACAGATATCTAAAACATTATCAGTCATTTGTAACCGAAAATTTTAAAGATCAAGGGCTATCCAAAATTGAATTGAATGAAGAAACAATCCATATCGAAGAAGAACTTGGAGAATCAAAAATACATGTGAAGAAGATCTCAGAGATCAATGAAATAGAAAATTATTTGTTTATCATGTTTGGTCCGGGAAAAGGATTAATAATTCCAACGAATAAAATCGAGAACTTAAGCGACCTGACTAAATGGATAACTGATACTAGTGAAAAGTATGGAATCAAAAAGAATTATTATCCGGATTGGAGATGGAAATAAAGGTGCTGGTATTTGATTCCTTAATTTCATACTGATATTTCAAGTTCACTATACAGTTATATGGAATTAGCTGAATATAATTAACCAATCAGAAATTAAATTATATCCTTACAGTCTAGTCTTCATATATGGGATTTGGCTTATGTTAAACAGAATGGCTAAACACATTTATAATCATTATTCCCATAATTAATATTATGTTAAATAGAATTTTTTAAAACAAAGGGAGAAAACATCCGCTTCCTCCCTTTTTATAGTCTTATAGATTCTTTAATCGTTCGTTCACATCCAGGTAGCGCTCATCATCTCCTCCATACAGTTTGTAATACATCCTTTTGAGCAGATCCAGGGCTTCCTTAACAATCGTACGATCACCGGCAGCAACGGATATTGCTTTTTCCAGCTTCTCTACGGATGCTTCGTAATATCCAACTCCTTTCTTATTCAGCTCTTCACGCATTCCGGGATCCTCTTCATAGCTTTCCTGCTCAAAATAGTTTGCCCCTACAGCATAGTTTACATATCCGCTCTGGTACCATACGTTGGCATTGGTCGGATCGTACATCAGTGATGTATCGTAATATGCCAGTGCTTCCTTGATAAGGTCCTCTTCCACATCTGATTTATTGGTAATCAGCAACCCTTTCCAGTAATAAGCTGCCGGACATTGTGGTTTTTCATTCAGACGTTCCTGAATGAATTCCAGTCCTCCTTCGTTATCTTTCATCAGGTAATACGCCTGTGCAGTAACGGTTACAAGGATTGTACTGTCGGGATACAGCTCAAGTCCATGCTTCAGGTTTTCAATAGCTCCCAGGGTATCTCCGATGGCATAAAAGTCTCTCGTCATCTGGATGTAGGCAGAAGATCCACCTGATCCAATCTCAGCAAGATCCTGGTAATACTTGATGGTTTTACGGTACATTTCTTCAGCTTCCTTTTCATTACCGGCTTCTTTAGCCTGGCGTCCAAGCTCCCTGGCAACAATGCCGCTATAATTAACCATCAATGTGTCGATCAGGCCATTATATACTTCAAACTTGTTTACATCCAGTATGGCTTCAAATGCATAAAGTGCATCTTTGTAATTCTCCAGGTAATACTGATTCTGTCCGTAACGCTGAAATTGTGTTTTCAACTCATCAAACTGTGGCTTTAGCTTATCCTCCAGTTTTGCCCTTTTGGACTCTTCTGTCAGATCAATGGCTTTTTTGTAACTCTTTAAAGCCTCATCCAGCGGTTTCTCAACAATGGGCTCATTTCTTGTCCAACCGCGCAGCCTGCCATTTTCAAAAATGTAGTTGATATAATCGTATTTCAGGATCTTTTTATTGTCTTCCGTTGTCTCAACACTTACAGGGTCTTTATAAGTAACTTTAAGCATGGTTTCATCCATCCCAAGCTGTGCTTGTTCAAGCCCCTGATTATCAACATCCTGGAATAATTTACCCCTGGAAATCCAGGTAGTAGGTTTTACTGCGGTTTTTTCAGCCTGTATAGCCTCATCACTTTTGGCGGCTTTTTTCTGAAGGATTTTATAGTTCAGTAACACAGGACCTGTTGCTTCCTGTGCTGTGGCACTTCCAAAAATCAGCGCTACCATAGCTGATAATAAGATCAAACGTTTCATTGTATCGGTTTTAAATTTGGTCAAAAATAAGAACTTTATGAACAATCTTCAAATAAGATGCCAATCTTTTAAATCGTTCTGAAACATCTGTGAAATCTAGGATTCTGATGTCTCATCCGACAGACCGGATTCAGCCTGATTATTTTCCGGTGCTTCCTGACCATCTTCCTGTTCATCTTCACCATTATTGGATGGCACCTGCGTAGCAGCTGCTATCATATCCCCTTCCCTCAGGTTGATGAGCCGTACACCCTGTGTAGCCCTGCCCATTACACGCAATGTGTTGATAGGCAGTCTAATAGCTATGCCTGCAGTAGTAATAATCATCAGGTCATCTTCATCTGTTACCGCTTTAATGGCAATCAGTTGTCCGGTTTTGGGTGTTATATTGATGGTTTTAACGCCCTTACCTCCCCTGTTGGTTACTCGGTAATCGTCCAGGTCAGATCTCTTACCGTAGCCGTTCTCCGAAACAACCAGGATATCATGTTCACCTTTCTTCGTAACAATCATTCCTACAACTGCATCCTTGTCGCTGGCCAGGGTCACACCACGTACACCTGATGCTGTACGGCCAATAGCCCGCGCTGCAGACTCATGGAAACGAATGGCTTTCCCCGATTTAACGGCCAGCATCATCTCCATATCTCCGTCTGTGAGCCTTGCTTCCAGCAGTGTATCCCCTTCCCTTACATTAATTGCATTGATACCATTCACGCGGG
>ERZ795057.2763-NODE-2763-length-12752-cov-6.191384_pt1 | contig 12752 bp, 8 predicted proteins | sample MGYA00375141_ERZ795057 | MGnify/ENA primary metagenome ERZ795057 (study PRJEB30186, sample SAMN05720163) | activated sludge metagenome | isolation source: Anaerobic digester | place: Hong Kong | collected 2015-01-26 ... | reverse complement strand
ATAAGATCGGTACCTACGCCCTGGCCCTGGCGGCCCGGCACCACGGAGTTCCTTTCTACGTGGCGGCTCCCCGGAGCACTCTGGATATGTCCCTCCGGAGCCCTGGGGAAATCCCCATCGAGGAACGGCATCCCGAGGAGGTGCGTGCCTTCCGGGGCACCCGGTTCTGCAGGGAGAACTCCTCCGTATGGAATCCCGCCTTCGATGTAACTCCCGGAGAATTGGTGAGCGCCATCATCACGGAGAAGGGCATAGCCCGGGCTCCCTACGGGAAATCCCTGGAGGCGATAATGGGGAATCATAAATCCTGAGTTTTTTGTACGAAAACCGTGAAAATGCCCGCTTTCTCGCCTCGGGCTTCTGCCGGAGGCCGGGATTTCCGAAAAGGAAAAAAGCGAGGTTGCATAAATTTGCTTGAAAAGGCACACTAGGAAACGCCTATATTTTGATTGAAAAGAGGATGCCAACATGACCTTGCCCGAATACAATATTGCGGATAGAAACCTCGCTCCCCAGGGGAAAGCGAAGATCGACTGGGCCTGGCAGTATATGCCGGTGCTCCGTATGTTGGAAGAACGCCTGGCTCCGGAGAAACCCCTGGAGGGAAAGGTGCTTTCCGTATGTCTTCACCTGGAGGCCAAGACGGCGTGTTTGCTGCGAACGCTCAAACGCCTCGGAGCCACCGTGGCCGCTGCGGGAAGCAACCCCCTTTCCACGCAGGACGATGTCTGTGCCGCCCTGGTGGATGAGGGCATTCACGTGTTCAGCACCCGAGGAATGACGTCGGAGATGTACATGCAGAATCTCCGTTCCGCCGCGGCCTACGATCCGGAAATTATCATCGACGATGGCTGTGATTTGGTTTGCCTGGTGCACGAGGAGCGCCCGGAACTTTGTGCCAAGATTCGGGGAGGCTGCGAGGAGACCACCACGGGAGTGAAACGCCTCAAGGCCATGGCGGAGGAGAAGATTCTCGCCTTTCCCATGTACGCGGTGAACGATGCCTACAGCAAGTACCTCTTCGATAACCGTTACGGCACGGGACAATCCGTGTGGGACGCCATCATGCGCACCACCAACTGCCTGGTGGCGGGGAAATCCGTGGTGGTGGCGGGATACGGCTGGTGCGGCCGGGGTGTGGCCTCCCGAGCTTCCGGCATGGGAGCCTCGGTAATCGTGGTGGAGGCGGATCCCCATCGGGCCCTGGAGGCTCTCATGGATGGGTATCGGGTGATGTCCATGGCTGAGGCGGCTCCTTTGGGAGATTTCTTCATAACCGTTACGGGGAACGTCTCGGTGATTCGGGGAGAGCACATGGATCTTCTCAAGGATGGAGTGATTCTGGCCAATGCGGGGCATTTCGACGTGGAGATCTCCAAACCCCATCTGGAGGAGCGCTCCTCTTCCGTGGAAACGGTACGTCCCGGAGTTACCCGATATGCCTTCAAAGACGGCCGGAAAATCTATCTTCTTGCGGAGGGACGCCTGGTGAACCTTGCCGCAGGAGACGGGCATCCCATCGAAATTATGGATCTCAGCTTTGCCATGCAGCTTCTCACGGCGCTTCACGTGCTGCACACCTCCAGGGAGCCCGGAGTGTACAACGTGCCGGAAGAGCTGGATAAGGAAGTGGGAGCTCTCAAACTGGAATCTCTGGGCATTGCTCTGGAGAAATTCACTCCCGAACAGGAGCAGTACATGAAGGACTGGCGGGAATAAAACGAATTTTTTCGCGCGTAGCTTCGTGTAAAGAGGGGGAACCGAAACTCCGGGGATCCCGCAAAAACATGAAAATCTATCCGAGGAGGCAGAAAACATGGCAACCCTTTTGAAAAACATGATCCTGGTGGACGCCCTCAAAGGTGCCCGGCGGGGAGATGTGCTCGTCCGGAACGGCCGGATTTCCCTTGCGGGGGATTCCTCCTCGGAGGAGGCGGAGACCTGTATCGACGGAAAAGGGCATACCGCCCTTCTTCCGGGATTCGTGAACAGCCATACCCATGCGGCCATGGTGCTTCTCCGGGGACTCGGAGAGGATATGGCGGTGCTGGACTGGTTGAACCAGAAGATCTGGCCCGTGGAAAACAATTTGAACGGAGAGCGGGTCTACTGGGGGACCTGCCAGGCCCTTCTCGAAATGGCCTCCACCGGTACTACCTGCTTTGGGGACATGTATTTTTTTATGGATCAGGTAGCCCAGGCCTCCCTCGATATGGGAATGCGTGCGGGGCTGAGCCGGGGTATTCTCTGGGACGCTACTCAGGAGGAGCCTCCGGTTTCCGTGAAGGAGCAGCGGGAGCTGGCGGAGAAATGGCACCGCAAGGATGGGCTGATCAACGTTTTGTACTCTCCTCACGCTCCTTATACTGTATCCCCGGAACATCTGGAATTTCTCGCTCGGGAGGCTGGAGAGAAGGGGCTTGGAGTGCACGTGCACTGGCTGGAATCTGCCTGGGAGCGGGAGTTCATGGAAAAGGAGCTCCGGAGGGATCCCATAGGTTTTCTTGAGGAAACCGGGCTTATGGATGCTCCCCGGCTTTTGCTTGCCCATGGAGTCTGGTTTCCTGAGGATCGAGTGGGCGAACTGGCCCGGAAGAACGTGACGGTGCTTCATAATCCTGGGAGCAATCTCAAGCTGGGGAGCGGTATCGCTCCGGTTCCCGCTATGTTGGAAAAGGGCGTGCAGGTGGCCCTAGGCACGGATGGTGCCGCCAGCAACAACCGCCTCGATCTCTGGGAAGAGATGCGTATGGCCGCACTTCTGCACAAGGGGGCGCAAAAGGATCCTCTGGCGGTTTCCGCATCTCAGGCTCTTGCCATGGCTACCCTCGAAGGGGCTAAAGCCCTGGGTTTTTCCGAGGTGGGATGTATCGAAGAGGGCTGGGAGGCGGATCTCTTTCTGGTCAATCTGGATCAACCTCACTATAATGGCTGGAACGAAGAAAACCTGGTACCCTATATCGTTTACGCCGGAAGCAGCGCGGATGTGGAGGCCACCATGGTCAAGGGGCGCTGGATCTGGGGGAAATACGGTTCCTCCATGGAGAGGGAGAATCTGCTTTCCCAGGCTCGGCGGTGTCGGAAGGAGCTCGTGGAGGCCTGAAGAGGCCTGGTGAAAAACCGGAGATTTCCTGTGGAATTTTCCTGAGTCCTTCGGAGTGGGAAATGTGAGGAATTTCCGTATTTCCCCGGAGGATCGTAGATAGAACTACCCTGATAGCGGAATATGATGTGCGTATTCCCAGGAGGAGGGCGTATAGAATTATGAAATGGCGTAGCGGCAACGAATTGCGGGAAATGTTTCTGAAGTATTTCGAGGAGAAGGGATCGAAACGTTATCCCAGCTTTCCTCTGCTTCCGGAGGATCCTACCATCCTTTTTACCATCGCTGGCATGGTTCCCTTCAAACCTTACTTTCTGGGTATCCGGACCCCCGAGGTTCTTCGGGCCACCACGTCGCAGAAATGTATTCGCACCAACGACATCGACAACGTGGGACGTACCGCCCGGCATCATACCTTTTTCGAAATGCTGGGGAATTTCAGCTTTGGAGATTATTTCAAACGGGAGGCCATTCCCTGGGCCTGGACCTTTCTCACGGAGCACGTAGGGCTGGATCCGAACCGCCTCTACGCTACCATCTATTTGGATGACGACGACGCCTTTTCCATCTGGCACAAGGATGTGGGGCTTTCGGAAAATCATATCGTCCGCTTGGGAGAGGAAGATAATTTCTGGTCCGTGGGCCCTGTAGGGCCTTGCGGCCCCTGTTCGGAGCTGATCTACGACCAGGGAGAGGCTTTTTCCTGCGGATCTCCGGATTGCGCCGTGGGATGCAGCTGCGATCGGTATCTCGAAATTTGGAATTTGGTGTTCATGCAGTTCAACCGGAACGAAGCGGGGGAGCTGCATCCTCTTCCCAAGCAGAATATCGATACCGGCATGGGCCTCGAGCGTCTCGCTTCGGTGGTGCAGCAGGTGGAGACGGACTTCGAAACGGATCTCTTCCGTCCTCTCATCGATGCCTTCTGTTCTCTTGCGGGAATTTCCTACGGCTCGGGCAAGCAGGAAACCATGGCTGCCCGGGTGGTTTCGGATCACCTCCGGGCGGTATCCTTCATGATCGCCGACGGCATTCTCCCCTCCAACGAGGGGCGGGGCTACGTGCTGCGCCGGCTTTTGCGCCGGGCCGCCCGGTACGGCAGAATCGTGGGAATCGAGCGCCCCTTTCTGGTGGAACTTCTTCCTTCTCTTCTTTCTCTCATGGGAGAGGTTTACGAAGAATTAGGAGCCAATCGCTCCACCATCGAACAGATTATTCAGCTCGAGGAGCAGCGATTTACCCGAACCCTCGATCAGGGATGCCTTCTTCTGGACGAGGAAATCAGGAAGCTCGGCCAGCGAGAGGAAAATCTCCTCCCGGGAGAGATGGCCTTCGAACTGTACGACACCTATGGATTTCCCCTGGAGCTTACCGAGGAAATCTGCCAGGAAGAATCCATATGTTTGGACCGGGATGGTTTTGCCCGGGCCATGGAGGCCCAGAGAGAAAGAGCCCGAGGAGCCAGCAAACAGGCCTCTTCGGTAATGCGGGGAGACGTTTTTACGGAGCTGCACAACAAGCTGGGAGACACTTCCTTTGAAGGATATCTTTCCGAAAGCTGCACTTGCTGCAACATCACGGGGCTTTTCCGGGAGGGAGAACCCGTGGAGGAGCTTCAGGAGGGAGAAAAGGGTGAGGTGGTGCTGGATCGCACGCCTTTCTACGCCGAAAAGGGCGGCCAGGTGGGAGATACGGGGATTCTCGAAAATCTTTCCGGGCGTTTCGCCGTGGAGGATACCCGGCATCCTGCGGGAAATCTCATTCTGCACCGGGGAAAACTTCTTTCGGGAACTCTCAAGGTAGGGGATGTCCTCAACGCCCGGGTCGACCTGGAGCGGCGGAAGGCCATTTCCCGGAATCATACCGCTACCCATCTGCTTCATGAGGGGCTTATCCGCCGTCTCGGGGAGCATGTGCGCCAGGCGGGATCCCTCGTGGCTCCGGAGTTTTTGCGTTTCGACTTTACTCATTTCGAAGCTTTGAGCAGGGAAGATCTCACATACGTGGAGGATTTCGTCAACCGGGTTATTCTCCAGAATCTTTCGCTGGAAAGCACCGTAACCACCCTGGAAGAGGCGAAAAGCCGAGGAGCCAAGGCCCTTTTCGGAGAGAAATACGGGAATGAAGTCCGGGTGGTAGCCATACCGGATACCAGCGTGGAACTCTGCGGAGGTATTCACGTGGCCGCCACGGGGGAGCTGGGGAGCTTCAAGATTCTCCGGGAGGAGAGCGTAGGTTCCGGAACGCGCAGAATCACTGCGGTTACAGGTATAGAAGCCCTCAAACATCACCGGGAATTGCAGGATATGGCGGAGGAACTGCGCCAGGGACTGGGATGTGACGCCTCTTCCCTGAAAACCAGGGTGGAGGAGCTCCAGAATGCTCTCCGGGAGACCGAAGGGCTTCTCAAGAAGGAACGCCTCCAGGGAAGCCTGGATAAAATAGAGCCTCTTCTCGAAAAAGCCGTGGAAATCGAGGGCATCTCTCTCGTGACTGGAAGTTTCCCCGAAGGGGATACGGAGGTGCTTCTCCAGGTAGCGGATACGGTGCGTCGTCGCCTGAGCCCTGTGGTAATGGTGTTTGCAGGAGTTTTCGACAACCGGGTACAGTTCGTGGCGGTGGGAGATGAGGAGGCAGTCTCCCGGGGAGCCCATGCGGGGAAACTCATCAAGGAGACCGCGAAGATCGCCGGTGGCGGCGGCGGAGGCAAGGCGAACATGGCCCAGGCAGGGGGCAAGGATCCCTCCAAAGCCGAAGAAGCCCTGGAAGCCGTTCCGGATCTGCTCCGGAATCTTCTGCGTAAAGGATAAACATGGCAAAGCGTATCCTGTGCCTTGATATCGGTGCGGTTCGTATCGGCGTCGCTCTCAGCGATCCCCTGGGTATGTTCGCCCAGGGGGTTGCTGTGTTGTCCGCCAAGGGAAAGTGGAAGATCGAACTGGACGCCCTCATGGAACGGCATGAAGTGGCCCTTCTTTTGGTGGGGCTTCCCCTCCGTACCGACGGTTCCCGGGGGCCCGAAGCCAGACGGATTCTCGATATGGTTCACGCCCTGAAAGAGCGCTATCCCTCGGTGGAGGTCCGCACCTGGGACGAGCGGTACAGTACCGTCACCGCCCATCAGAGCCTGAAGGAGCGGGGCTTCTCGGAGGAACGGCGCCGGGGGATGGTGGATAAAACCGCGGCGGCGGTGATTCTGCAAAGTTTCCTGGACTCCCGGCAGTCTTGAGGTGCGCCGAGAGAATTCAGGAACCTGAAGGAACGTGAATGGCGATATAACAGAGGAAAGGAGGATACGGTGAGCGTTATTCCCGAGGATGTCAAAAAAACTCCCATGCTGGAGCAATACTGTTACTGGAAGGAGCGCTACCCCGATTGCCTTCTTTTCTTTCGCATGGGGGATTTCTTCGAAATGTTTTTCCGGGATGCCGAAGAAGCTTCTCGGGTTTTGGATATTACCCTCACCGCCCGGGATTCGGAAAAAAAGATTCCCATGGCGGGAGTTCCCTGTCATGCGGCGGAAACGTATCTGAGCCGCCTTGTGGAGGCGGGATATCGGGTGGCAGTCTGCGACCAGGTGGAAGAGCCGGATGGAAAAAAACTGGTGGATCGCCGGGTAATCCGGGTGGTGACTCCCGGAACCTACGCCTCCTCCGACGGCCGTTCCGACGGTCGCCTGGGATCTCTGCTTTCCCGGGGAGACTTCCTGGCCTTTGCTCTTTTGGTGCCTTGTACCGGAAGTTTCGAGGCCGGAGTGCTTCCTCGAGGCGAGGCCCTGGCGCTGCTTCGTTCCTTCGAGCCCGGTGACATTCTCTGCTCCGCTTCGGAAGAGGCGTTGTTTGCCAATCTGTTGGAGCCCTCTCTCGTGAAAAAACTGGTTCCCCGGGAGCGGGGGGAGTTCGATCCCCGGCGGGGAGAGGCCTATCTGGCTCGGTCTTTTTCCGTGGCTACCCTGGAGGGGTTCGGATTTTCCCGGGGAGATCTCTCTCTGGGATGCGCCGCTGCGGCCTTGCACTACGTAGAAGAGACCCAGTTCTCCCTTCCTCCTCACATCCGCAGCCTTCGCCCGTATCAGCTGAAGACCTTTCTCTATCTTGACGGAACCACCCGAAAGAACCTGGAGCTTTTTTCCGGGGAGGGAGAAACTCTCTTCTCCGTCTTGAACCGGTGTAAAAATCCCATGGGAAGACGTACTCTCCGGGAATGGATTCTCCGGCCTCTCCGGGATGACGAGCGCATCCGGCATCGCCAGGATCGGGTAGAGTACGTGGTGAATAACCCCGCTTTCTCTCAGAAAGCAGCTCTCCTTTTCGGAGAGTGCCGGGACGTGGAACGGGCCCTGGGGCGGCTTTCTCTTGGAGTGGGAACTCCCCGGGATCTGGGAGCTCTGCGGAACACTCTGGAAATACTGCCTTCTCTGAGAGAACTCGTAAAGGAAACCCCCTTTGAGAATTTTTTCCCCGAATCTCCGGAGCTTGGGGAGCTGGGGGAACTTCTTTCTAGGGGGTTGGAACCGGAGCTTCCCGCTTCCTGGAAATCCGGAGGCGTTATCCGATCTGGCTACGACGAGGAGCTGGATCGTTACCGGAGAGCTCAGGAGGAAGGGGAGGCCTGGCTTCGGGACTATCTCGCCCGGGAACGAGAACGTACGGGAATACGTACCCTTAAGATCGGTTCCAACAAGGTCTTCGGATATTACCTCGAAATGAGCCGCTCCGGAAGTGCTTCGGTGCCTCCGGAATACCTCCGCAAGCAGACCCTGGTTTCCGCGGAACGATATATTACGGAGGAGCTGAAAGAATTCGAGGAGACTCTTCTGGCCTCGGAAAGCCTGGGAGAACAGCGCGAACGGGCTCTCTACGCCGAGCTCTGTTCCAAGACCATGGAACGGGCGGAAAAGCTTCAGCGAATAGCCCGGAAGATCGCCGAGGCGGATGTGCTTCGCTCTCTCGGAGAGGTGGGATGGGAGAGAAAATACGTCCGTCCCCTGCTTTCCTCCGAGGAAGTTCTCGAGGTAACCCGGGGGAGGCATCCCGTGGTGGAGGTGGCCCTGGAATCCCGCTCCTTCGTCCCCAATGATTTGGTGCTCTCCCGGGAGGGAAGGCGTATCGCCATCGTTACGGGGCCCAACATGGCGGGTAAATCCACCTATCTTCGCATGGGAGCCCTTCTTATCCTCATGGCTCACATGGGAAGTTTCGTCCCCGCGGAATCCGCCCGAATTCCCCTGACGGACCGCATCTTTACCCGCATCGGGGCCCGGGACGAACTGGATCGGGGAAACAGTACCTTCATGGTGGAGATGGTGGAGACCGCCAATATCCTTCACAATCTTTCCTCCCGGAGTTTCGTGGTGCTCGATGAAATCGGCCGGGGGACTTCCACCTACGACGGCATGAGCATCGCCTGGGCGATTCTGGAGTATCTTGCCCGGTCGGAACATCAGGCGAGGGTTCTTTTTGCCACGCACTACCACGAGCTTACACGGCTTGGGGAGGAGTATCCGGAAATCCTGAACTTGAGCATGGCCGCCGAGGAAACCGAGGAGGGCATCACCTTTCTGCACAAGGTGGTTCCCTATCCCGCAGATCGTTCCTACGGCATTGAGGTAGCTCGGCTCGCGGGAATTCCCGAGGCGGTACTCCGGCGCTCCCGGGAGCTATTGGAGCGTTTCGAAAAGGACCGGTCTCCCGAGGGTATCCCCGGAAGCCCGCCTCCGAAGATGGAAGCTCCCGCTCAGAAAAAACTCTTTCCCCACGCCGAGGGGCAGGCTCTTTTGGATGACCTCGCTTTGCTGAACCCCGATGACATGACTCCTCTCAAGGCGTTGGAAATGCTTTATCTTCTGAAGAAGCGCAGTATGCAGGTTTTGGAGGAACAAAAAAATGATACATAAACTTCCGGAATTTCTCTCTTCCCGCATCGCTGCGGGAGAGGTGGTGGAACGTCCCGTATCGGTGGTGAAGGAACTCGTGGAAAATGCCCTCGATGCGGGAGCCGCACGCATCGACGTGCGCTTGGTGCAGGGAGGAAAGGTTTCTCTCGTGGTGGAAGACGATGGAGAGGGGATTCCCTTCGAGGAACTGCCTTTGGCGGTGGAACGCTATGCTACGAGCAAGCTCTCCTCTCTGGAAGACCTCTACGCCATTCACACCCTGGGATACCGAGGGGAGGCTCTGGCAAGCATCGCCTTGGTTTCCCGCCTGGAAATCCGGAGCCGCCCTTCCGAAGAAGAGGGGGGAATGCTTCGGATGGAGGAGGGGGCATGCACGGCTCATCAGAGGATTTCCCGCTCCCGGGGCACTTCCGTGCAGGTGGAGGATCTCTTCTGTTCCATTCCGGCGAGGAAAAAATTTCTCAAGTCCGGAGCTGCCGAAACGAGACGTATTTCCAAACTTCTCCGGGAGTATGCCCTGGCCTATCCGGAGGTGGCCTTCATGCTTTTCTCCGAGGGCAAACCTCTCTTCTCCTCCTTCGGAGACGGAGATCGCCCGGGGCTTCTGGCGCACCTCTGGGGGGATTGCCGGATCGAGGAATGCCGGGAGGAGCAGGAGGGATATGCGGTGGAAGCCTATCATCTTGCCCAGGAACATGCGGAAAAAGCGCATGTAGTCTCCTTCGTGAATGGCCGCCGTTGCGAGGACCCTCTCTTTTTCTCCGCGGTAAAAGCAGGAAGTCCCCGCCCAGGAGGGGAGTGGCTCTTTCTTCTTCGGGTCCCCGAGGACGAGGTGGATGTAAACGTGCATCCCGCCAAGATCGAAGTGCGTTTCCGTCAGCCCCGGCAAATTTTCCGGGTGCTTCATCGGGCGGTACAGCGCCTGGGAGGAGATGCGCATCCTCTCAAACCCCTTTCCGGAGAACTCCGGGAGGAAGAAGAAAAAACGGGCGGAGCCGGTTTGCGAGAGAGCTTCTTTCCCTGGGAGAAGGAACAGATGTTCCGCTCCTTCACTTCCCGAAACGACGGAGGAAGCCTTTTCCTCGCCAGAAAGCCGGATCCCTTTTCTGCATCTCCTCCTTTTTCTTCACCCTCCAGAGTGGCATCCTCCGGAATTGCCCCGGAAAAACGAGGCGTAAAGGAACCTTTTCTCAAAGAGGAGATGCCGGAGGTCCTGGGGAATCCTTCTTTGAGTTCTGCGGGAACGTTTCCGGAGCCTCCCCGTTTTTTGGGGCGCCTCGGATCGGGGTATTTGCTCTTCGATCTGCGCGGAGATTTGGTGATTATGGATCCTCATGCGGCTCACGAACGGGTGGAATACGAAGCTCTCACGGAAATGCATTCCCGAGAGAAATCTCCTCAGAAACTTCTCTCTCCTCTCGGGCTTCCTCCCAGTCTGGGAGAGCGGGCTCTCGAAGAAGCGGCACGATTGAAAAGTCTCGGCTTTTTGTTGGAAGAGGACGAAAGCGGCCCCGCCTTATCGGGTATCCCCGACTCCTTCGGGAGATTGCGGATCTCTCCCGTGGAAGGGCTTCGAATAGCCCTGGAAGTCCTTGAGGATCTTCAGGAAGAGGACTCGGAACATCTCTGGAAAGCCTGGGCTTTCAAAGCTTGCAAGAGAGCGGTGAAACTTACGGATTCCCTTGATTCTGCGGAGGCTCTGGAGCTTTGGAGAAGGCTTTTCGCCTGTGCTCATCCCGGATCGTGTCCTCACGGAAGGCCTACAGTGCTTTGCTACGGAGCGGATTTCCTGGAAAAAGAATTTCATCGGCATTGAAAAAAGTGGACAGCCGGGAATTTTCTCTGTATAAGATAAGGGAAAGGAATTTCTCAAGGAAAAAACATTGAATGTACAGGAAGAAGTGAAAAAAGAAACTCTTCCCTTTATCGGGATCATAGGCCCCACGGCGGTGGGAAAAACCTCTTGGAGCCTTCGTATGGCGGAGGCTTTGAATGCGGAAATCGTTTCGGTGGATTCCCGCCAGGTTTATCGCTATCTGGATGTGGGGGCGGACAAAATCGACGAAGCTACCCGGCAACGGATACCCCATCATCTCCTGGATGTGGTGGATCCGGATCAGCCTTTTTCGGCGGCGGATTTCGGAACTCTCGCTTCCCGGGCTATTCGGAATATCTGGCATCGCCGTAGAGTACCTCTTCTCGTGGGAGGAACTCCCTTTTATTTCCGGGCTCTTACGGACCCTCTTCTCTCGGAGGATCTTCCCAAATCCTGGGAAATACGGAAAGAGCTTGAAGAACGAGCGGAAAAGAGAGGAAAGGAATTTCTGTACGGGGAACTTTTTCGTATGGATCCCGTCTATGCGGGAAAAATTCATCCCCATGATTTGCACCGGGTTATCCGCGGGTTGGAACTCTGGACTCTTTGCGGAAGAACCCCTTCAGAGCTTTTCCTGGAACGGGATAAAAAACAAAGAGCTTTCTCTCCTCTCTATATCGGACTCTGGAGAGAGAGAGAGGATCTTTGCCGTACCATCGCTCTTCGAGTGCAGCAGCAATTTTCTTCGGGATTTGTGGAAGAGGTTGCACATCTTCTCGAAATGGGGTATGATCCGCGCCTACCCGCCCTTCAGGGGTTCGGATATCGGGAGCTTGTATGGTATCATCAGGGGCGCTGTTCTCTCGATGAGGCTCTTGAAGGAGATATCCGGGCTACCCGGGCTTTTTCTCGCAGACAAATGACATGGTTTCGGAAATTTTTTCCAACTTTATGGTATCATGTTTCCCGTCTCGGAGATGAAAAGGTCTTCTCGGATTTGCTTTCCCGGTGCAAGGCTTTTCTTGAAGGGGGAAAACCATGAAGTGTATCATGGCGGATCCTACGGGCCTCTGTTTCGGAGTGCGCCGGGCTATCGATCAGCTTGAGGAGGCCCTGGAGGAGCATTGCAGGGTATATGCCCTGGGAAGCCCCATTCACAACCCCCAGGAAGTGGGGCGCCTCGAAAAGAAGGGGCTTGAAGTAGTGCAAAGTCCCCAGGAAGTTCCCGAAGGAGGAGTGGTTTTTATCCGGGCTCACGGAGTGCCTCCGGAGGACCTGGAACTTCTCAGAGGGAGGCGGGCGCATCTCGTGGACGGAACCTGTCCTTTTGTACGCAAGGCTCAGGAACAGGCGAGACGGCTTTCTCAGGAGGGGTATTTCGTAGTTATCGTGGGTGATACGGATCATCCTGAAGTAAAGGGTATCCGGGGACACGTGGAAGGAAACGTGACGGTAATCAACCCCGCCCTTCCGGTATATACGGATTTTCCTCCGGCATCCCGGGTGGGGGTGGTGTGTCAAACCACGCTTCGGGAGGAATCTCTTATAAAGATTGTCTCTCATCTTCTTATCCGGACTGAAGAGTTACGGGTATGTAATACTATTTGCAGGGCTACGGTGCTTCGGCAGGATTCGGTAAAAAAACTGTCGAGAGAAGTAGATGGTATCATCGTCATGGGAGGAAAAAACAGCGCTAATACGCATAAACTGGTGCAGATTGTCCAGAACAGCGGAACTCCCGTGCAATGGATAGAACAGGCGGAGGATCTTGACTGGAGGTGGGTAGAGGGTAAAAATACTCTTGGAATCGCCGCCGGAGCAAGCACCCCGGATTGGTTGATCCATGAATTGCATCACATATTAGAATCAAGTCGGTTGTCAAAGGGGATGGATGGTTAATGATGGAAGTACACGGAGAAAAAAACACAATGGAAGAA
>ERZ795057.2756-NODE-2756-length-12791-cov-5.634736_pt1 | contig 12791 bp, 8 predicted proteins | sample MGYA00375141_ERZ795057 | MGnify/ENA primary metagenome ERZ795057 (study PRJEB30186, sample SAMN05720163) | activated sludge metagenome | isolation source: Anaerobic digester | place: Hong Kong | collected 2015-01-26 ... | reverse complement strand
AGTTATTAAATTTTCTAATTATACTTGTTGTCTAAATTGTGGGGCTAATTATACTATTTTAAGAGGTCTGAATGTTTCAAAAGGGGAATTAAACATGGAAGATGTAAAATATATCTCAGAAGAAAAAGCAAGTTCATTAATTAGAAGTGAAATTCATCCTGATGATGTTGTCATGATTGCTGTAGGTTCTTCGGGATTAGCATTAAGAATTCCCAAAGTATTAAAAAGAGCAATTATGTCTCAAAACTTTAATAAAATTACACCAGATAAATCTAAAGTGAATCCTATATTTTTGGAGTTTTGTTTAAATGATAGAGATGTGCAGAATCAAATTAAAAAATACGTAACAGATACAGTTAGAACCTTTTTTAGTTTAACAAATATGAAAGAGCTGTCTGTTATTGTTCCTCCAATAGATTTACAAAATCAATTTGCTCAAATTGTTTCGAATATTGAATCCCAAAAAGCTTTACTAAAGCAAAGTATTCAGGAAAGCGATGATTTATTTAATGCTTTGGTGCAAAAAGCATTTAGAGGAGAATTGTAAATTGCCAGTATGTCAGCCTTGGTGACAGGTAATATAATGTTGTTTAAAGATTTAATGCAAAAATGACACGGTTGTTAAAATATGTTAAAATGGTATAAGAATTGATTAAGATATAGAAGAAAAAAGAAAATGCGGATGAGAAAAATTAAAAATCAGTCGCTCTCTCACAAACGACTGATTCCTTGGAATTTCTTGCTTGACCGGCAAATTTGTAAGGCTCATCACCTTATTTAAATTCCTCCTTAGAAGTGCAAATATAGTATTTTTTTCATAATACAAATTTCCCTTCTATTTTGTTCGTGAGTTTTGGTTTTAAATGGTCATACCAAATGATCCAAATGGCTGATTAATGTTTAATATTTAAAAAGAAATTGTACTTATGAGAACAGATTTGCAAAATTATTTTAATCAGTATCATGAAAAAATTAAGTTAATTGATACTGAAGACAACGAAGTTCTAAGAACAAAACGAGATTTGTTAGTTAAAGAAATAACAGATTATCTAAAAAAGAAAAGTGAAGAAGAAAACAAATCCAGAATTACTTTTGTGGTAAAAAATCAAGGAAGTTATTCAATGGGAACAGGTATTAAACCACTTGATGGAGATTATGACATTGATGTGATGCTACTATTTAATATATCAAAAGATGATTATAAGCCAGTAGAAGTCAAGCAATGGGTCTTTGATGCTCTTAATAAAAAACTTTATAGAACTGTTGAAATAAAAAGACCCTGTGTAAGGGTACAGTACAAAAAGAATGGTGAAGATACATACCATGTTGATTTTGCTGTTTATTCCGAACGTGAATCAAACGATGATAAACACACTTATCTTGCTAAGGGATATCCTGGTTCTGCAGATGATAAAAAGATTTGGGAAAGGTCTAATCCAAAAGAATTAAAGGAAATAATCAATAATAAATTTACCGATACCGATGAGAAAGCCCAATTTAAGAGAGTTATTAGGTATTTAAAAAGGTGGAAGGATGAAAAGTTTTCATCAAACGGAAATTGTGCCCCAACTGGAATAGCAATAACAGCTCTGGCATTAGAATTATTTAAACCTAAAGTAAAAGATATTTTTACTTCCGAAAAAGAAATAAATGATTTTGAAGCCTTAACAGAATTGGTGAAAGCTATCCTTAACAGGTTTTTCTTACATAGAATTTCTGTTCAACTACCAGTTTTACCATATAATAATTTGTTTGAGAAAATGTCAGACCAGCAAATGAAAGATATGGAGAATAAGCTTAAAACTTTAAAAAGCAAATTGGAAGAAGCTGAAAATGAAGTTGATCCTGTTGATGCATGTGAGATATTGCAGAAAGCACTTGGAAATATTTTTCCTGTTCCTGATGCAAAAGAAACAGGTCAAAAAAGGCAGAAGGCATTTTCTTCATCAACAGAATCGGCTTAGTATATGGAGTTTAGTGCTAAACAATTAATAGAACTATATCATAAAACAGGATTAATATCCAATATTAAAGAAGTTAAATCTAATGAGCCTTCAAATAAAACTTTGAAGGCTAATATTAGATTAGAAGGAATAATCTCAGTTGACAATAAAGAGATTACACTACTTGTGGAAATAGATAACTTTTTCCCCAATCATAAACCACAGTATTATTTAAACTCATATGATGACTTAGGTTTTATTCCACATATTTCACATGATTGTATAATATGTTATATGCAGGAAGAAGGAATTTTAATGGATATTGACAATATTTATGGAATAATATACGATAGTTTAAATGAAACAATTAGAACCTTAGAAGAAGGCTATTATAGAAAAAATGAAATTGATTTTGTAAATGAATTCGAATATTATTGGAACGAAAATTCTTGTATCTCAGAAAAGAAAATATATTCTTTAGTATCATTAATAGATGAAGTAAAGAAGATTGAATTTTTTGAAATAGAGAATAAGATATTCATTGCTGATTCGGTGGATAATATTGTTGGTTTTTTCAAGTTAGATAAGAACAAATTATCAGAGAAAGGGATTTTTAAAAAAGAAGCCATTTATATACCTTTAAAAGAAGATGCTAAGATATTACCTCCAAAATATTCTGAGTTTTGGTCTAGAGAAGGAGTTTCAAATAATATTCTTAATAACATTACATCTGATAATAAGCAAAAATTGATCAATATCCTTAATGGGAAAAATTCACATTCACTTTTAATGGGAATGCTAAAACAACCAAATGGAAGTAAAGCCATATTTGGAATTAATTACTCTAATATAAGTAATAAAAAATTTCATCCATTATTACATCCAAATAATTATTGTAAAGTTGAACCATTAAGTGTTACAATGCGCATGGATAAAGAATATATCTTACCAAGAGGTGGAGCTAGTACGGAACTTAACAAGAAAAAGGTTGCTATAATTGGTTGTGGTTCTCTAGGAGGATATATTGCTCCTGAGTTAATTAAATCTGGGATATTAAATTTAACTCTTATTGACCATGATAGATTGTCAATTGATAATATATATAGACATTTCTTAGGGCATAGTTATCTAGGTCAGTTTAAAGTTAGTGGATTAAAGATTGAAATAGAAAAAAATCTTCCATACTCAAGAGTCGAAGTATTGCCAGAAAAAATAGAGCAAATAATAATAGAAAATAAGTTAAATTTTTCAGATTTTGATCTCGTGATCATAGCAACTGGTGAACCTACAATTAATTTTTATCTTAACAAATATTTTAAAAAGAATAACAATTTAACTCCAGTTATATTTACGTGGCTTGAACCGTATGGACTTGGAGGACATGCTTTATTAACAAATAATAATCGAAAAACTGGATGTTACCATTGTATATATAACCGTTTGGTTAATAAAGCGTCTTTTGCTGAAAAAGATCAAAAATTTACTAAATCAGTTTCAGGCTGTGGAAGTTTATATACACCTTATGGTTCATCAGATTCAATTCGAACTGCAATTTTAACAGTAAAATTGGCTGTTGATGTTTTAATAGGAAAGGAGATAGATAATCCAATACTTTCCTGGAAAGGTGATAATACAGAATTTGAAAAAGAAGGTTTTAAAACCACAAGTAGGTATTCACAAACTTCAGAAGAGTTATTTATAAATAGATATAATTATAAAAATGATGCTTGTAAGATATGTAAATGAATTTTTAAATGATTTAAAATTCATTTTTTTATTAGAAAATAAAGGTAAGATTAAGCTTGGTAAAAAAATGCTAAGTAAAGTTAAGCCTTTTATTCAGGATTCAAATGATAAATTGGAAGCTGGAGGTGTACTATTAGGGAGATTTCTAAAAGATTCGAAAAATATCATAATAGATGATGTTACCGTTCCTATGAAAGGAGATATTAGAAAAAGAAATTATTTCAAGAGAGGTAGACAAAAGCATCAACAAATTATTGATCAAGCATGGAAAGAAAGCGACGGTACTTGCAATTATTTAGGGGAATGGCATACTCATGCAGAGAACTATCCTACTCCATCATCTCTTGATTATAAAGAGTGGAAACGAAAACTAAAGGAAGATAAATTTTCAAGTAGATTTTTATACTTTATTATTGTCGGAATAAAATCTATAAGAGTCTGGGAAGGAGATAGAAGAACATTAAAAATTAAAAGAATTAATCATCATGGCTGAAAAAAGGAAAAATATACCGGATCATGTAAGGATTAGGATATGGACAGAAGCTGGAGGAAGATGTCAATTTAAAGGATGCAATAAACCATTGTGGTATAATAGGTTAACGCTTAGTAAAGGTAATTTTAGTGAGATGGCGCATATAATAGGAGCTAGTGAAGATGGTCCCAGGGGAGATGAAACTTCCGAGATTCAACAAGATAATCCAGAAAACATAATGCTTCTATGCAAAGATTGTCATAAAGAAATTGATGATTGTAATAATATTGATAAATATCCTGCTGATTTATTACGCAAATGGAAAAAAGAACATGAAGAAAGAATTAATATTCAAACTAGTATTCATGATGAAATATATAAAACAACAATATTAAGATTTCAATACAATATTGGAACAAGAATAGTCAATATAGCTGATGAACAAGTCTATAATGCAATTAATCCTAAATATCCATCTGACAGAAAAGGGATACTAATAAAAAAAGAAAATTTTGTCAGGGAAAATGATTTTGATTATTGGATGGTAATAGCTAATGAAATAGAGACCGATTTAAAGAGAAAATTTGAATTAGGTATAGATGGTTCAGAAATTAGAAATATATCGGTTTTTGCCTTAGGAGCTATGCCTTTACTTATGTATTTAGGAAAGTGTTTGACAGATACTATTCCAGTTGATATTTACCACCATAATAGAAATATTGAGAATATTAATAAAGCATGGTGTTGGGATGATTCTGATAATTCTGTTGTAATATATAATACTGAAGTCTTAAATGAAATAAACGATAGTAAGGATGTAGTAATCATTTTGGCATTAAGTGATTTTATAGAACCTGATAAATACAAAAATTTGTTTGATGGTAATTGTAATATTTATAAATTATCAATTGATGAGCCATCTCCATTATTCCTGAAAAATAAAAACCATTTGGAAGCATTTAGTTATGAATTTAGAAAATTGTTAAATCTAATCACAAAAAAGCATGGATTCGAAAGTACTATTCATATTCTTCCTGCAATACCAGCATCTTTAGCTGTCCAATTAGGAAGATTGTTATTACCAACAAAAGACCCAGAAATTTTTGTTTATGAATTTTATCCTGATAGTGGTTTTAAAAAAGTATTAAAACTAAACTAAAGTTATTCACTATATCAATTTCAAACTTTTATCTTTATTATGATTATTTGGTAAAAGTTTGTTATTTTAGTTCGATGACAGAACACGAATTAAATATACTTTTATCGAGGGGAGAAGATATTCATACCGAATTTAAAGAAGCGAAAGAAAAAGCTCCTCAGGCTTTATATGAAACAGTTTGTTCTTTTCTTAATAAAGAAGGAGGAACCATTATTCTTGGCATTGATGATGATGCTAAGATTAAAGGAATTAATCCTTCTGAAATAGATCAAATAAAAAAGGATGTTGTAACAGCAATAAATAATAAAGATATTATCAATCCACCTGTAAATTTTCCCGTTACAGATGTTGAAAAAGATGGAAATAAACTTTTATACATAAGGATTCCAGTTAGTTCGCAAGTACACACCTATAAAGGTATTATTTACGATCGTGAACACGATAGCGATATTCGAATAATAGATGATGACCGCATATCAGAGATCTATTTTAGAAAAAGACAGAGTTTTTCGGAAAATGAGATTTACTCTGCCCTTACTATGGATGATTTAGACTCAAAGTTGTTTGATAAGGCAAGAGCATTAATACGGTCGGTAAATTCAACGCATCCCTGGCTCGAAGAAGATAATCTTACCATTTTAAGAAGGGCTTTATTGTATCGAAAAGATTTTAAAACAGGAAAAGAAGGTTTAACACTGGCAGCTGCGCTAATTTTTGGAAAGGATGAAACCATTCAAAGTATTTTGCCGGCATATAAAGTTGAAGCAATTGTTCGCAGAGAGAATCTCGACAGATGGGACGACAGAATTACCTTAAGAACGAATCTTATTGATACTTATCAGCAACTAATGTTATTTGTAAAAAAACATTTGCCAGATAAATTTTATCTTGAAAATGATCAGCGAAAAGATTTACGTGAACTAATTTTTAGGGAAATTATTGGCAATATTATTGTCCACAGGGAATACACTAGTCAAAAATCATCAGACTTTATTATATACAAAGATAAGGTTGAAGCAACTAACCCAAACAAAGTAGTATTTCGTGGAATTTTACAATTAGATACTTTTAGTCCTTACCCTAAAAATCCAAACATAAGAAAGTTCTTTACGGAATTTCGCTGGACAGATGAAATAGGTTCAGGTGTAAAAAATGTAAACAAATTTCTTAAGCTATACACAGGTGGAGCCAAACCATTGTTTATTGAAGATGATGATTTTAAAACAGTCATTCCTCTATTGGTTTACAAGTTTGATGAAAAAGCTGATGTTTTTTTCGATTTGTTAGGTATAAATAGTGAAATAATTCCTAAAGAGTGTTCTGATGAATTAAAAAATCTTGCACTTAGTGAAGAGTATGCAAAATTAATAAATCCTGATGAGTTCTTTTTCAAAAAGGGGTCAGGCTGGGATAAAAAAGGGGTCAAGCTAAAAAATGTCAGATTTCAGATTACCAGTAAGTTATCATTTGATGATTTCCAAAAGGGGTCAAGCTGGAGTGAAAAAGGGGTCAAGTTATTTTCTAAACGCTCTTTAAATATTTTAAAAATTATGGTTCGAGTGTTAACTCCTGCAACTATCGATGAGTTAATGGAATTTATGGAATTTGGAAGTCGAGATAAATTACGAGAGTTATATTTAAATCCTTTAAGAAAAGACGGTTTAGTTGAATTAACCGTTAAGGATAAACCAAATGCTCCAAATCAGAAATATATAATTACAGAAAAAGGCAAATTGTTTTTAGGTGGATTTGATATATAAGATATATGGATTCAAATTTTAGTTTTCTACAATCCGAATGGGATTTTTTGTTTGCTCAGGCAAATGAAGCAGAGAAATCTGCTAAAACGGCTCCGGTTACATCTGCATTTTATTCCAGGTTATGCCTTGAAACAACCGTTAATTGGTTATACGAAAATGAATCCTATTTAAATGTTCCTTATAATACAGGTTTAGGAGCTCGAATGAGTGAACGAACTTTTCAGGAAATAATACCACCAAGTATTTACGAAAATATTGACTATATCCGACGAGAAGGTAATAATGCAGTGCATAAAGGAAAAATGCCGATTCGGGTAAGTACTGCATCACTAAAATTTTTATATCGCTTTTTAAGCTGGGTGGTTAAAATGTATAGTGAAAACCCTCCGGAAATTAGTGAGTTTGATGAGAATTTGATTCCGAAAGTAGGAGCAAAAGAGCGAAGCATAACGGAGTTAAAAAAGCTTGAAAAACAACTGGCCGATCAGATTGAAACGATAACAGAAGAGAGAAAAAAGCGAAAAGAGATAGAAACGGAGTATGAGAAGTTAAAAAACGAATTCGAATTAATACAAAAACGTAAAAAGAAAAATCAACCGGTTACTTTACCTCCGGAGCAATTTAACGAATCGCAAACAAGAGAGCTTTATATCGATTCGATGTTAAGAGAAGCAGGTTGGGATCCTGAAGCCGTAAATGCAACAGAATATCCGGTAACCGGAATGCCCAAATCAGTAAATCCAACTGGCAATGGATATGTAGATTATGTGTTATGGGGAGACAATGGATTACCATTAGCAGTTGTCGAAGCAAAAAAAGCATCTCGCAATATTAACGAAGGGAAACATCAGGCAGAACTATATGCAAATTGCCTGGAGAAAATGACAGGTCAACGTCCGGTAATTTTTTATACCAATGGATTCGATACAGAAATTTGGGACGATTGTTTTTATCCACCACGAAGAGTACATGGTTTTTATACCAAAGATGAATTACAAGCTTTGGTTAACAGGCGAAAAGATAGAAAAGATCCACGCAAACAAAATATTAATAACGATATTACAAATCGTTATTACCAAAAACTGGCAATTACCAGTGTTTTAGAGAAGTTTGCCCGGGAAGTAAATGGAGAACTTCGTGGAGGGTCACGGCAAGCTTTACTTGTAATGGCAACCGGAACAGGAAAAACCAGAACAGCTATTTCATTTGTAGATGTTTTATTTAAATCCGGATGGATTAGCAGGGTATTATTTCTTGCAGATCGTAATGCTTTGGTTACGCAAGCAAAAAGGAATTTCAATAAGCTATTACCCCATTTATCTTCTGTTGATTTAACAAAAGAAAAAGAAGACAAAGAAACACGATTGGTATTTTCAACTTATCCAAGCATTATGAATGCTATTGATGGGATTCGTTCCGGGGAGCAAAGATTCTATTCTGTCGGGCATTTTGATTTAATTATTATAGATGAATCGCATCGTTCAGTCTACCAAAAACACAAAGCAATTTTTGAATATTTTGATGCTCTTATGCTAGGATTAACAGCAACTCCAAAGGAAGATGCTGATCACGACACCTATCATTTATTCGACGAAGAAACCGGAATTCCAACATACGATTATGAGTTGAAGGAAGCAGTAGATGATGAATATCTTGTTCCTTATAAAGGCAGGGAAATAAATCTCGGTTTCATGACACGAGGAATTAAATATGAAGATTTAACCGACGAGGAAAAGAAAGCTTATGAAGAAACTTTTCGAGATGAATTAGGGTATTTCCCTGAAGAAATAGATTCAAATGCAATAAACAGTTGGCTGTTTAACGAGAATACCGTTGATCAGGTGTTAAACTATTTAATGACAGAAGGTATAAAAGTTGAAGGTGGAGAAAAGATCGGAAAATCAATCATTTTTGCAAAGAGTCATTTACATGCTGAGTTTATTGAAGAGCGATTCAATAAAATGTATCCCGAATATGGTAATAAATTTCTGCGAATTATTGATAATTATGAGAAATACGCTCAGGATTTAATTGATGATTTTTCGTTAAAAGAAAAGGAACCGCAAATTGCAGTATCTGTAGACATGTTGGATACAGGAATTGATGTGCCCGAAATTCTTAATTTAGTATTGTTTAAGCCGGTTTATAGTTTATCAAAATTCTGGCAAATGATTGGAAGGGGAACTCGTTTGTGTGAAGATCTTTTTGCGCCCGGAGAAAATAAGAAACATTTTTACGTTTTTGATTTTTGTAGAAACTTCGAATTTTTTAATGCAAATCCAAAAGGTATTAATGGATCAAAAACAGAGTCAATTTCAGCACGTATTTTCAAGACGACCATCTTGCTTGCGGAAGCATTTAGCGAGGAACCTTATATGGATGATTATCACCAAAATGTTAGGAAGGAATATCTTGAATGGTGTCACGGCAGGGTAAAGGCTTTGGTAAAGGAGAATTTTCAGGTAAGAATGAAATTTAAATATGTCGAGAAGTTTAATAAACCTGATATTTGGTATTCTTTAAACGAAACGGATAAATATGAAATCTTTGAACATTTGGCTGATTTAATTTACATACCAGAGAATGACGAATTAGCTAAGAGATTTGATTTATTAATATTGAATTTTCAGATGGCAATTGTTGAAGCTTCTGTGATACAAGATAGGTATGAAAGTAATATTCGAGTAATTGCAAAAAAACTTTCTAAACTTTTAAATATAAATGCAGTTGCCAGAGAGAAAGCAACAATTCAGGCTGTTCAAACAGATGAGTTCTGGGAAGAGAAATCACACGATAAACTTGAAATAGTGCGAAAAAGCTTTAGGGAATTAATGAAGTATATTCCAAAAGATGATCCTGTTATTTATCAAACTGATTTCAAAGATGAGATTATTGAAGATAAAGAAGTTAATGATCCAATAGGAGGCTACTCAAAAAGCGATTCTTATAAACAAAAAATAGAGAGTTATATAAAGAAAAACAAGAATCATCTTGTAATTCAAAAGTTGATAAAAAACATCAAACTTACTTCCTCAGAGCTAGAACAAATTGAAAGATTACTATTTATTGATTCGCATATTGGTACTAAAGATGATTTTATTAAATCTTATGGAGAAAAACCACTAGGAGTATTCATTCGAAGTATCCTGGGTTTAGATGTTGAAGCAACACGACAGGCATTTTCGGAATTTTTGGATCAAGGAAATTTAAAAGCAGAACAAATACAATTTATACGTTCAATAATAAGTCATTTTAAAAACAATGGTATTCTTGAACTAAAGCAATTGTCGCAACCGCCATTTACTGATGTTAATGATCAGGGAATATTTGGTTTGTTTGAAGATGAAGAACAGGACCGAATTATTCGAATTATTGAAGATGTTAACAAAAATGCAGATGTGGGGTAAATAATGAAGTTTAGAAAAATGAATTGGTATAAATGGAAAAATATTTTGCAATTATAAGAATAAGTGATAGTAATTCGGAACAATACAAATTCTGTGGAACAGGATTTTTTATAAATGATTCGGGTTTATTTGCTACCGCAGGACATGTTCTTAGAAATGCAAAAGTTGCAAATACACAACCATATATCTGTTTCCCAGGCAGTAGCAGTTTACTTTCAATTTATCCTATAGTTGATTTTAATATTCTTACACGAAGATTATACAACGAACATGAGAGAACAAACAAATTGCCTAGAGGTAGGGATGAATTTCAGTGTGGATATGAATATAAAGATGTTGCTGTTGGAAAGGTAGAATTGTCTGAAACACCTTTTTATGAATTTGAGTTATCTAGACCTAGAAGATTTGAGAAATTAAAGCTTTACGGATATATTTTAAATAAGGAACTATGTCCAGAAAAGGAATTTTCTTTAATAAGAAGCAAGGTTAATTCAAGAATAATTAGTGAGGATAATAAAACCTTAGATATTAAAAGCAGATTAGCAATGGCTAGAATTCCATATTTGTCTCATAATATGAAATTCGAGAATATTGATTTGTATAACAATTGTTTAGACGTTTATGGGGATGTATTACATGGGAATAGTGGTGCTCCGCTTGTAAATAAGAATGGAAAAGTTTCAGGAATATTTGTTGCAGGTAATAATATTGATAAAATTGGAGCAATGCATCTTTCTAAATATGTATCTAAAAAAGTTCAGCAATTAATAAAATTAATGGAACAAGAAGACAAGAGGATACTACCCTAAAAGAAAAGGTATTTTAATATCATTTATTACAGTCCTAATCCAAGTTTGTTCTCTAATTCATAATCGGATATATAAAAAATTAAATTTATTTCTCTCCCTTAAACAATTCGCTTAAAGATTTATTAAGACCTTTAGTTATTTTTTCAATATTTTCAAGGGAATCATTCCTTTTACCTGCTTCAATTCCAGCAATGCAGGTACGATCTAGGTTACATTCAAAAGAAAACTTCTCGTGACCAAAACCTGCATGTTTTCTTAGTTCCTTTAAACGTGTCCAAATTGAACTTTTATATCCATAAACAAATGAATAGAATTGTAGTCAATGAGACAACGGACTATAAGTAACAATTAAATAAAAGAAAAATTATGTATTTTTAAATAACTAAAATTTTAGAAGTAGAATTTCATTTAAACACAAATATTTTTCTTTACTTGAAAGTTTTATTAATGGATTAGAAGCTGATTTATTGTAGTAAGATTAATAGATAAGGAAATATCAGTTATAAAGAACTTTGTCATAAATATTTCTTTCAAAATAATTTGATTTAGTTAACTTTGTTCCAAATAATTGTTTTTAATATGAAGAAGATTAAGGCTTTTACATTAACCGAGTTACTGGTTGTTTTGGTTATTATTGGGATTTTGGTATTGTTGGCTGTCCCTAATTTAATGCCATTAATTTCGAAGGCCCGCAGTACTGAGGCAAAATTGCAATTGGATTTTGTTTATGACCTTGAGAAGGAGTATTTTTATATGTATTCAAGGTATTCTGCAGATTTTGAAGAGATAGGATATGAGCATGAAAAGCTGGTAACCGAAGGAGGAGCTGCAAATTATATGATAGAAATTGTTGAGGCTTCTGTAAATCAATTTAAAGCTAAAGCTACTGCAATTGTTGATTTCGATGGCGATGGCACTTTTAATGTATGGGAAATTGACCAGGATAAACAATTGCGCGAAGTAGTAAAAGATTAAAATATGATTTTTTTAAATGTCATTTTAATACTTTTCCTCTTTATTATTGTATACCAGGATTTTCGCTATCAGGCCGTTTCCTGGATTTTTTTTCCGGCAGGCTTTGTTTTAACTTTTTTAATCTCGGTTAAAATTGCCGGCTATGCCGATATTTTATCAAATCTTTTAATGAATAACCTTTTTATTTTTTTTCAGTTAGGGGTTATTTTTCTTTATTTCCGTATTAGATTTAAGAATACATTAAATATTTTTAAAAATGTTATAGGAATTGGGGATATTTTGTTTTTAATCATGATTTCACCCTTATTTTCAATCATCAACTTTATTTTCTTTTTTATAGTTTCATTACTTTTTACTCTTATTGTTTTTATAGTTCTTAAGGCGCTAAAAATATATAAAAATTCGAGGGTGCCGCTTGCCGGATTACAATCCTTATTTTTAATCATTGTTCTTGTTATTCAAATTTTTAGTAAGTTTAATCTTTTAAACGATTTTGAATTTATTGACCGAATAATATATT
>ERZ795057.2755-NODE-2755-length-12798-cov-4.783881_pt1 | contig 12798 bp, 7 predicted proteins | sample MGYA00375141_ERZ795057 | MGnify/ENA primary metagenome ERZ795057 (study PRJEB30186, sample SAMN05720163) | activated sludge metagenome | isolation source: Anaerobic digester | place: Hong Kong | collected 2015-01-26 ... | reverse complement strand
GGCGGCCGTGGGCGTGTACACGGCGTTCACCGAGGTGGCCGCCGGGGTGAAGGTGCCCAGGCCTCCGCTCCAGACCGCGCCGGTGGCGCCGGATACGCTGCCTGCAAGCGTCACCGCGGCATTGTTGGCGCAGGCGCTCTGGTCCGCACCGGCGTTCACCACGGGTGCGTCGGTGAAGGTCAGCGTCACGTTGTCCGTCACGGCCAGACAGTTGCCATTGCCGGTGGTGGTCAGCGTCAGCGTCACGCTGCCGGCCGCGATCTCGGCGGCAGTGGGCGTGTAGTCGGCACCCATGTTGGTGGTGCTGGGGTCGAAGCTGCCGGCACCACCACTCCAGATGCCGCCCGTGGCCACGGTGAACGAGCCGTTCAGGGGGGCCACGGCATTGTTGGCACAGAGCGTCTGGTCCGTTCCGGCGTTGGCCGTTGGTGCAGGGGTGAAGGTGATGTCCACACTGTCGGTCACGGCCGCACAGGGTCCGTTGCCCGTGGTGGTGAGGTACAGGCGCAGTGAACCCGAGGCCACTTCAGCGGCGGTGGGCGTGTAGGTGGCGTTCAGCACGTTGTTGGCCGGCACGTAGGTTCCGGCACCGCCGGTCCAAACCCCGCCCACGGCATTCAAGACGGAACCGGCCAGAGGCACGGCGGGGTCGTTGCTGCAGGCCTGGATGGCCGCACCCGCATCGGGCACAGGCACCGGTTGGAAGGTCACGGTGGCCATGTCGCTCTCCGGCGTGCAGTTGCCGGTGGAGGTGAGCGTCAGCGTCACGCTGCCCAGGGCCAGATCACCAATGCTGGGCACGTAGGTCGCGTTCAGGTCGGTGTCGCTGGGTTGGAAGGACCCCGTTCCGGTGGAGGTCCAGATGCCGGTGGTGCTGCCGCCGGACACGCTCCCGGCAAGGGCCACATCCTCCCCGGCGCAGAGGTTCCGGTCGGGGCCTGCGTCAACCACGATCTCGCCGGCGAACTCACTGAAGAAGCCATAGCGGCAGCCGCTGGTGGCCCCTCCGTTGATGATGGCCAGGGAGAACACATCGGAGGTGTTGCTCACGATGAACGCCTGGTTCACCGGCACCTGCGTGGTGTTGTATTGGATCTGAGCGGCCAGCCAGGCACCACCCGTACCGGGCACGGCCTGGAACGCGGACCCCGGGATGGTGGCCGTACCCGGACCATTCACCACGAAGTCGTTCTGCGAACCGGAGCGCACCAACAGGTTCAGGTAGAAGGGCTCGGAGGTGCTGCGGGTGAAGCTCAGCTGGGTGCTGCCGGCACAGTTCAAAGGAGGCAGGATGGCCATGCCCTGTTCGCATCCGAAACCGGTGACGTGGATGGCATAGACCGGCTTGGAGGCCGACACGTAGGCCGAGTTGTCCGCCGAGCTGTTCAGGTAGTCCATGTCGTGCCGGTAGTACTGCCCCGCAAAGAGCGTGGCCACCGGCGTCGGGTTGCCGTCCACGTACACCTGGGTGTTGTTCTGAACGGCCATGATGAACAGGGACTCATCGCCCCCGTTGTTCAGCTGGCCCTTCACGGCCACGTAGTCGGTGCCCAGGATGTCCACCGGCACGATCTGGTCCAGCATCAGGTCGTAGCATCCACCCGAGGGGTTGTGGTTGCTGTCGTCCTTGATCGACACCGCCACCGGCTTGTTCGACAATACGACGGCACCGGAAGGGTGGGTCGAGGGATCATCGTGCGTGGCAGGTACCGTGTTGGCGCAGGAATAGGTCTCCCCGCGATCCAGGTACACGGTGAAGGGCGTGAGCGCTGCATGACCGTCCACGTCGACCGGGCTGTAGATCAGCACGGTGGTGTTGTTCTCGGTGGCCACGATGTCGAACGAGGCGAAGGCCAGGTCGTTCGCATGGGGCATGAAGTCGTGGTTGTGGAACGGCGCGTGCTTGTGCAGCGGGATGTAGAACTCGTAGCCCAATCCGTTGGCCCCTTTCAAGGCCAGGATGTCCGGGTTGTTCGTGTTGCTGGACTCGTAGTAGCAGGTGATGTCCGCCGTGCTCTGGACCAGCAGGCCGGTGTTGCGCACCGTGTTGGTGGGGCGCGTTTCCAGCTGGGCCTTCAGCGCGGTCATGTTGTGCCGCACCGCCGAGTTGGCCGGCACGTTCAGCACGATCGGCGTACCCCCGTTGAACGCAGGGTTGGCCGGCTGTGACACCGTGACCACCGCAGGCGCGTTCCCCGTGGTGACGTTCAGGAAGATGGGTTCATCACCCGGGTTGTTGTGCCGCACCGTGACATCGGGCGGGGCCACCCAGAATTCCGTACCTGTCTGTGCGGTGAGGTGCACCGACAGGAACGAGGTCAGCGCGAAGAGTAACGCCTTCTTCATTCCGTCGAGATCTGTGGGCCCTCGTTCAGGGGGCCCGGACACCTTCCTACGGGATCCCCATGTATTGGTTCGCAACCCATTGGGCGACAACCCCGAGGAGGACGACCGCGCCTGTACTTTGGCGCGGCTCTTGAGGCCACCGAGCGATATGCGGATCCCCCTGATGCTCCTCCTTGCCGGATCACTGGGCATCACCCTGGCCCTGATCTGGCCCAGGCCCGATCCGGACCGGGCCCTGGAGCAGGCCGTGGCGGAGGTACAGGCGGGCGTCACGACGCTGGACCACCAGCTGGAGGCCGTCGTGGATGAGGTGGCCGAGCAGGTCGCCATCCGCGGTGCCGGATCCCTGTGGCAGGAACCCCCGACCGACATGCCGGCCGGGGCCATGGTGCTGGTCTGGCAGCAGGGCGAGCTCGCCTACTGGGGCCGCTCGCCAGTCGATGCAGGCCGGATCGATACCGCTTCGAACGGACCGTTGATCCTCCGGGATGGCATGCACCTGCACCACCGGGCGGGCGATGGCGTGCACGTCCTGTTCCGCGTATGGTCCCGCCCCCCTATCGAGAACCGGTTCCTGCACAGTGGCTTTGCTCCGGTGCTGAACGCACCTGAAGGCCTGGTCGCAACACGCGCGCCCGGAACGGGGCCCGTGCTTCGAGATGCGGCCGACCGGCCGATCGCCAGGCTCGCCTGGGCATCGGACAGGCAGCTGTCCCTCGGCATGCCGAGATGGCCGTTCTGGACGGCCGGAGGTCTGCTGGTGTTGGCCGGCCTGGTCCTTGGTTCCGTGAGGCTCTCCCGCCAACAGGGGCCTTGGGTCGGCGTGCTGTCACTGGTGCTGTCGGTGGCCGCTCTGCGCTGGTGGATGCTCATGGCCGGACCGCTCCCTGGGCTGGAAGGGCTCCCGCTCTTCGATCCGGCCCTCTTCGCAGCAAGTGCACTGCTGCCCTCGTTGGGGGACCTGCTGGTCAATGCCCTGCTGTTGTTGGTCCTGGCGGCCACGGCACATCACCTGCTCGGGCGCGGTCCAGTGGACCAGGAGCGTCCCCGGGAGGCCTGGGGCTGGGCAACGGTCCTGCTGGCACTCGGCGCGTGGACGAACGGCGTGCTGATCGGCATCGTCAACGACAGCAGCGTGGACCTGGACCTGTACCATGTCCAGAGCTTCGACCGGTACAGCTGGCTGGCCCTTGCGGGCATGGGCACCCTGCTCGGTGCCTGGACCCTGTTCGCCCATACCGGGGTACGGCGCCATGCGGCAACCATCACCTTCAGGCGAACAGGGGTCGGGTTGCTCCTGCTGATCACCGTCCACCTGGTGGTGCTGCATCTGGCGGGTGTCCGGGATACGGTGCTCATGGTGTGGCCACTGCCTCCGGTGGTGCTGCTCGCGGCGCTTGACCGCAGACCCCGCATGGCGCCCGGCCTGCTCCTGCTGGCCGTGCTCGCGGCCTACACCGCCCATGTGCTCGACCGCTATGCTCAGAAACGCGAGGAACGCGACCGGCTGGTGCTCGCCGAACGGACCGTGGCCTTCGACGACCCCGTGGTGGAACTGCTGTTCCGCGACGTGGTGGACGCGATCCACGACGATGGCCGCTGGTCGGCCCTGTGGAAGGATGAGACCCTGCCCTGCACGCCCACGGACCTGGACCAGCTCCGGCAGGAACACTTCACCGGCTACTGGGAGCGCTACGACGTGCGCCTGACCCTGTTGGGTCGCGACCTGAGGCCGCGCTGCACCACCGCTGGCGAAGCCCTGGACTGGACCGCCTTCGCAGAGCTCACCGGCAACGGAATGCCCGAGCGGGACCGACCCGTGCTGCGCACCGAACGGCAGGGCGGGGGCGACCTGCTCTTCCTGGGTGCGGTCCTGCCCCGCAACGCCGAAGTGGGACCGATCGTGGTGGAGTTGCGCTCCCGCCTGATGCCCGAAGGGCTCGGGTTCCCGGACCTCCTGCTCGCCGGCGACCGGCCCATCGACCGGAGGCTGGAACGCTATGCCCGTGCCCGGTATGAGGCCGGCGAGCTGAGCGGCCTCACGGGCCCCTACCCCTATCCCTTGGAATGGGCCCGGGCCATGGACGGACCTGAGCTCCGCTTCCGCGAAGGTGCTTATGATCATCTGGCCTATGGCGACCCTGCGGGCACGCTGGTGGTCCTGGGACTTCCGGTACCCTCCCTCCTGGACCGGCTCACGACCTTCAGCTACCTCTTCACCTGCTACGCCCTGCTTGCCGGCCTGGTGCTGGGTCTTCGAGAGCTGGTCGTTCACCGCGGGTTCCCCCAACTGGGGTTGGGCATGAAGCTGCGTGTGGGCATCCTGCTCTTCGCCGCCATCGGCCTGGTGCTGTTCGCGATCGGCGCCAGGCGCCTGGCCGGTGGCCAGTACGAGGCCCGTTCAAGGGAACTGCTCGAGGAACGCACCCGCTCCGTGCTGGTGGAACTGCAGCAGAAAGTGGGTGGCGAACCCCGGCTGGCCACCGACCTGGGGCCCTATCTGGACCACCTGCTGGTGAAGTTGAGCAATGTCTTCTTCACCGACCTCTCGCTCTTTGCCACCGATGGCGAGCTGCTGGCCACCTCCCGGGAACAGGTGTACACGGCAGGTCTGCTGGGTCGTTGGATGGACCCCGGAGCCTTCCGCCGGCTGCACCTGAAGGGGGCCAGTGCCTATGTGCAGGAGGAACGGATCGGGGCCGCGGCCTTCCGCACCAGTTACGCGCCCCTGCGGAACGATCAAGGCGATGTGCTGGCCTACCTGGCCCTGCCCTACTTCGCCCGTCAGGCCGAACTGGAACAGGAGCGCGCCGGGCTCATCGTGGCCATCGTGAACCTGTTCGCCGTGCTCTTCGTGCTCTCGGTGGTGGCCGCCGCCTTCATCGCCAACTGGACCACGCGTCCGTTGAGGCTGCTGGAGCAGGGCCTGGAACGGATCGCGCTGGGGGGCACCAACGAACCGATCCGCTACCAGGGACAGGACGAGCTGGGGCACCTTGTTGAGGTGTACAACCGCAAGGTGGCCGAACTGCGCGCCAGCGCCGATCGCCTGGCCGCCAGCGAACGGGAAAGCGCCTGGCGCGAGATGGCCCGCCAGGTGGCCCACGAGATCAAGAACCCGCTCACACCCATGAAGCTGGGCCTGCAGCATTTCGAGCGCACCTGGGACCCGGACGCGCCCGATGCGGGACCGCGCCTGCAACGCTTCACCGCCGGCATGGTGCAGCAGATCGACGCGCTCAGCACCATCGCCTCCGAGTTCAGCTCCTTTGCCCAGATGCCCCGTGCCCAGGCCACCGACCTGGACTTGCGCGAAGTGGTGCGTGCGGCGGTGGACGTGTACCACGGCCATCCCCAGGTGCGTTTCACCGCGGAACTGCCGGAGCCCCTGCCCGTCCATGCGGACCGCGAACACCTGCTGCGCGTCTTCAACAACCTGTTGCTGAACGCCTTGCAGGCCATTCCCGAGGAACGCGAGGGCCTCGTGGAGGTCCATGGCAGGGTGCAGGAGGGCCGGGCGGTGGTGTCCGTCACGGATAACGGCACTGGGATCTCAGAGGCCGACCGGGAGCGCATCTTCCGGCCCAACTTCACCACCAAGGGCAGCGGCACCGGACTGGGGCTGGCCATGGTGAAACGGCTGGTGGAGAACGCTGGTGGCTCCGTGCACTACGAAACGGAGGAGGGCATGGGTACCACCTTCCGGGTGGAACTGCCGCTGCGCCGCTGAGCGGATACCTTTGCCCGACACCGCCCATCGCCATGGCCTACGAGAACCTCCTGATCCACACCGACGGCGCCATCCGCGTCATCACCATCAACCGGCCCGATCAGCTGAACGCGCTGAACCGCGCCACCATCGACGAGCTGGACAAGGCGCTGGACGAGGCCGAGGCGGACGCCCAGGTGCGGGTGCTGATCATCACCGGCAGCGGGGCCAAGGCCTTCGTGGCGGGTGCCGACATCAAGGAGTTCGCGCACTTCAGCGTGCAGGAGGGACAGGCCTTGAGCGCGGACGGCCACAAGAAGCTCTTCGACCATGTGGAGCGCCTGAACAAGCCCGTGATCGCGGCCGTGAACGGCTTCGCGTTGGGCGGCGGGCTGGAACTGGCCATGAGCTGCCACTTCCGCGTGGCCAGCGACAACGCCAAGCTGGGCCTTCCCGAAGTGGGCCTGGGCGTGATCCCCGGCTACGGTGGCACGCAGCGGCTCGCGCGACTCGTGGGCAAGGGCAAGGCCATGGAGATGATCTTCCTGGGCAGCTCGGGCATGGTGGCCGCGGACGAGGCCCTGCAATGGGGGCTGGTGAACCACGTGGTGCCCCAGGAGCAACTGCTGACCACCTGCATGGAGCTGGCCGGCCGCATCGCAAAGAACAGCCCCACCGCCCTGGCCGCCGCCATTCGCGCGGTGAACGCCGGCTACGAGCCCGGCACCAACGGCCTGCAGCGCGAGATCGAGGAGTTCGGCAACTGCTTCGGCACGGCCGACTTCAAGGAGGGAACGAGCGCGTTCCTGGAGAAGCGGAAGCCCGAGTTCAAAGGAGCGTGAACCCGATCGATTGAGCGCCCTCCGCAACCTCGCCGGCCAGGCGGCCATCTACGGGCTCAGCAGCATCGTTGCGCGCTTCCTGAACTACCTGCTCACCCCGCTTTACACCAGCAAGGGGGTGTTCCCGCCCGCCGACTACGGCGTCATCACCGCGCTCTACGCCTGGACGGCCCTGCTGAACGTGGTGCTGACCTACGGCATGGAAACGGCCTTCTTCCGCTTCGCCAACAAGTCGGGCGAGGCTGGTGACCGGGCCTATGCGACGGCCGGCTTCGCGCTGCTGGCCACCTCGTCGATATTCATGCTAGCCGCCGGCTTTACCGCACAGTCCATCGCCGGGGGCCTTGGCTATCCCGGCCATGCCTTCTCCGTGCTCATGTTGGTGGGCATCATCGGCATCGACGCCATCACCACCCTCCCCATGGCGCGGCTGCGCAGTCAGGGCCGTCCGTGGCGCTTCGCGGCCATCAACATCACCAGTGTGTTGGTCAACATCGGGCTCAGCCTGTTCTTCATCGGCTACTGCATGCGGAGCTACAACGCCGGGGAGAGCAACGCGCTCATCGACGCGGTGTACGACCCCGATCTGGGCGTGGGCTATGTGTTCCTGATCAACCTGGTGTCCAGCGGGGTGAAGCTGCTGTTGCTGCTCCCCTCCTTTCCCCGCCCCGCCTGGTACGACAAGGCCCTGCTGCGGCCCATGCTCGTCTTCGGGGCGCCGCTGCTGGTGGCCGGTCTGGCCGGCATGGTGAACGAGACCGCCGACCGGATCCTGCTCAAGTGGCTGCTTCCCGCGGACACGGCAGACACCCAGATCGGCATCTACGGCGCCTGCTACAAGCTGGCCATCCTGATCACGCTCTTCATCCAGGCCTTCCGCTTCGCGGCCGAGCCTTTCTTCTTCAGCCAGGCCGAGGACCCCAAGGCCAGGGAGACCTTCGCCAAGCTCATGAACTGGTCGGTGGCCTTCATGATGACCGCCTTCCTGACGGTGATGCTCTTCCTGGACCTGTTCAAGTGGTTCATTCCCAACGAGGCCTACCACGTGGGGCTGCGGGTGGTGCCCATCCTGATGCTGGCCAACGTGTTCCTGGGCATCTACTACAACCAGAGCGTGTGGTACAAGCTCACCGACCGCACGCGCTGGGGGGGCACCATCGCCCTGTTCGGTGCGGGCGTCACGCTGCTGCTCAACTTCCTCCTGATACCCCGCATCGGCTACCTGGGCAGCGCCTGGGCCACCCTGGCCTGCTACGGGGGCATGACGGTGATGAGCCACTTGCTGGGTCAGCACTACTGGCCCGTGCCCTACCAGGTGACGCGTGTGCTGCTGTACATGGCCGTCGGCGTGTTCCTGTGGTGGGGGGTGGAACAACTGCCGTTGGAAGGCGCCTTGAACTACGCCGTTCGGGCCGTGGTGCTGTTGGGCTTCATGACCGTGGCCTGGCGGGTGGAGCGGCCGTCGGTGCGACCTTTGTCCCCATGAGCATCCTCACCGAAGCACCGGCCACCGTACGGCTGATCAACAAGGGTCGGCACCCGCTCCCGGAATACGCCACCGAGCACAGCGCCGGGGTGGACCTCCGCGCCAACCTGGAGGCGCCGGTGGTGCTCGCCCCCAGGGAGCGCGCCCTGATCCCCACCGGGCTGTTCCTGGAGCTGCCCGAAGGCACCGAAGCACAGGTACGGCCCCGCAGCGGATTGGCCTTCAAGCATGGCGTCACCGTGCTCAACAGCCCGGGCACCATCGATGCGGACTACCGGGGTGAAGTGGGCGTGCTGCTGATCAACCACGGGCACGCGCCCTTCACCGTGAACGACGGTGAGCGGGTGGCCCAACTGGTGGTGGCCCGGTATGTGCGGGTCTCTTTCACCGAAAGTCCGGACCTTCGCGGCACCGAACGCGGTTCCGGGGGCTTCGGCCACACCGGAACGAACTGAGCGAGAGATGAAGATCATCGTCCCGATGGCGGGCATGGGCAAGCGCATGCGCCCGCACACCCACACCACCGCCAAGCCCCTGCTGCCCATCGCGGGCAAGCCCATCGTGCAACGCCTGGTGGAGGACCTGGCCGCCGTGGCCGGCGAGGCCGTGGAGGAGGTGGCCTACGTGGTGAACCCGGCCTTCGGGAAGAAGGTCGAGGACGAGCTCGTGGCCATCGCCGAACAGGTGGGCGCCAAGGGCACCATCCACTACCAGAAGGAGGCCCTGGGCACCGCCCACGCCATCCTCTGTGCAGAGAGCGCCTTGAACGGCCGCATCATCGTGGCCTTCGCCGACACCCTGTTCCGCGCCGACCTGAAGCTGGACAAGGACTGCGACGGGGTGATCTGGGTGAACAAGGTGGACGATCCGCGCCCCTTTGGCGTGGTGAAGCTGGACGACCAGGGCATCATCACCGAGTTCGTGGAGAAGCCCCAGGAATTCGTGAGCGACCTGGCCATCATCGGCATCTACTACTTCGCCGATGGCGATCGCCTGCGTCAGGAGATGCAGTACCTGATCGACCACGACATCAAGGACAAGGGCGAGTACCAGCTGACCAACGCCATGGAGCACATGAAGCAGAAGGGCGCGCGCTTCAAGGCCGGGGCCGTGGACGTGTGGATGGACTGCGGCAACAAGAACGCCATGGTGGACACCAACACCAAGGTGCTCGGCTTCCTGGACGGCAGGGAGGACCTGGTCTCCAGCAAGGGCGAACGGTCCAATGCCGTGATCATCCCGCCCTGCTTCATCGGCGAGAACGTGACCATCCGCGATTCCGTGGTGGGACCCTTCGTGAGCGTGGAGTCCGGCAGCACCATCGAGGGAAGCGTCGTGCAGCGGTCGATCCTGCGGCCCGGCACGCGTGTACAGCAAAGCGTGCTGGACAACTGCATGCTGGGCGAGAGCGCCAGCGTGGAGGGCCGGGCACTGGACCTCAGCATCAGCGACCACAGCACCATCATCGTTTGAAGATCCGCCTCCATCTGCTCCTGGCCCTGCTGCTCGCGGCCTGTTCCGGGTCGCGCGACCTGGCGGAGGCCCCGCAGAAGCACCCGGCGGAGGCCGGCGACAAGGCCAAGGAAAGCGAGCAGCGGGCCCGGGTGATGGCCCTGTTCATGGAGGCCACCAAGGCCAGGCTGGCCGGCGAAATGGGTTCGGCCACCCAGCTCTTCGAGCAGGTGCTGAAGGCCGACCCGAAGAACGACGCCGCCTGTTTCGAGCTCTCCAAGCTCTATTTCAACCAGCAGCGCGGTGAGGAGGCCCTCGCCATGGCCCGCAAGGCCCGCGAACTGGACCCCGGCAACATCTGGTACCACTTCCTGCTGGCCGACCTGGACCTGCAACTGGGGCGCACCGATGAGGCCGTGAAGGTGTACCGCGACATCCTGGACCGCTGGCCCGACCGCGTGGAGGTCTACTTCGACCTGGCCAACGCCCTGGCCTACAGCGGCAGGACGGACGAGGCCCGGAAGGTGTACCGCGACCTTGAGGAGCGCTTCGGCCGCAGCGAGGAGCTGGTCATGGAGGAATTCAACATGCTGGCCAACACCGGCGACTACGAGGCCGCGCGCCAGCTGCTGGAACGCGAACTGGCCGATCAGCCCGACCGCATCGACTACCGGGGCATGCTGGCGGAGCTCTACGATGAGATGGGGCTCCATGAACTGGCCTTCGCCGAGTACCAGCGCATCCTGGACCAGGATCCCGACGACAGCATGGCCCGCATCGCCCTGGCCGAACACCACTACTCGCAGGGGGATCTCGGCAAGGCCTATGAACAGCTGGACCACGCCTTCGGCGACCCCGACCTGGACCTGGACGCCAAGATGCAGGTGCTGCTCGGCTTCTACGAGATGACGCGCTCCGCCGGCAGCGGCACCGGCGAACAGGAGGAGATGCTCCAGCGCACCTACGACCTGATCGGCACCCTGGAGCGGGCCCATCCCGAGAGTGGCAAGCCGCACACGATCCACGGCGATTTCCTGATGCGGGACAACCGCTTCACCGAGGCCCGGGAACAGTTCCAACTGGCACTGGAATACGAGAAGGACCGCTTTCCCATCTGGCAGCAATTGCTGCAACTGGACCTGCAACTTCAGGACAACGAGGCCGTGGTGGAGGACGCGGCCCAGGCCATCGAGCTCTTCCCCACCCAGCCCACCCTCTACCTCTTCCACGGCATCGGCCTGTCACAACTGGGCCGGCACGACGAGGCCGTGGAGACCCTGACCATGGGCCGCGACCTGGTGATCGACGACCCGATGCTGCAGGCCCAGTTCTGGACCAGCCTGGGCGATGCCCACAACGAGGCCGGGGAGTTCGCCGCCAGCGACCGCGCCTTCGACCAGGCCCTGAAGCTGCGGCCCGACGACCCCACCACGCTGAACAACTACGCCTACTACCTGAGCCTGCGCAACGACCGCCTGGAGAAGGCCGCCCAAATGAGCCTGCGCTCCAACGAACTGGCCCCCGGGCAGCCCTCCTTCCAGGACACCTACGCCTGGGTGTTGTACCAGCAGGGCAAGTACCAGGAGGCCCGTACCTGGATCGAAAAGGCCCTGGCGAGCGGAGGTTCCGGCGAGGGCGTGATCGTGGAGCACTACGGCGACATCCTGTTCAAGCTCGGCCATGAGGCCGGTGCCCGTGAACAATGGCAGCGCGCCCGGGAACTGGGCGGGGCCAGCGACGCGATCGACCGCAAGGCGGAGGAAGGCCGGCCCTGACCATGTTCCCCCGCCTCCAACCCACCCTGCGTCTGCTGCCCGGGCTGCTGGTGGTGGTGGCCTGCAAGAGCACACGGCCCGCGATGGACGCCACGCGCGACCTGCCCGCCCGCTCGCCCGAGAAGCTCATCGAACGGCTCACTGCCGCCCAGGGCGCCGACCTGCGCTACTACAGCGCCAAAGCGGACGTGTCCGTGGAGGGTCCCGATGGCTCGCGCAGCTTCAAGGCCCACTTGCGCGTAGTGCGCGACAGCGCGGCCTGGATCAGCGTGGTGCCCGCCCTGGGCATCGAGGTGGCCCGCGCCGTGCTGGGCACCGACTCGCTGAAGGTGCTCGACAAACTGAACGACCACTATTTCCTGGGCACCTTGGACAGCGCCAAGGCCCGCTTCGGGCTGCAACCCGACCTGGCGCTGCTGCAGGACGCCGTCTACGGCAAGGCCATCGGATTGGACCCGCAGGAGAAGTACCGCGCCGACCGCGAGGACGGCCAGTACGTGCTCACCAGCCGGGAGAAGAAGCGCTTCGTGCGCGCCGCCGAGGAACTGGCCCCCCTGGACAGCAGCGATGCCGGCGGCTTGGACGACGAACAACTGGAGCGCATCCTGGAACGGGCGGAGGACCGCGATGCCGTGGTGTACCGCTACTGGATCGACCCGGACGACTTCCGCGTGACCCGCGTGCTGATCACCGACCTGGCACGCGGCAGGCAGGCCGAGGTGCGTTATGAGGAACGGACCCCCGTGGACGATCGCAGCCTGCCTGTTCGTATCCGGATCGGCCTGGCCGATGGCGAGCGCGAGGCGGGGGCCATCTTTGAGCTCTCCAAGATCGCCTTGGATGGACCGCTGCAACTCCCCTTCCGCATCCCGGCGAAGTTCACCCCCATGGACTAGGGCGGCCGCGTGGCTCGTGCTGGTGCTGCTGGCCGCCGGGCTGCACGCGCAGGACCGCAAGACGCTGGAACAGAAGCGGGACGCGCTGGACAAGCAGATCCGCACCACCAGCACCCTGATCGAACAGGCGAAGAAGGAGCAGGCCAGCGCCCAGGAACAGGTGCAGCTGCTGGCCCGCCAGATCGCCGCCCGCGAGGAGCTGGTGCGCACCTTCGACAGCGAACTGCGCCGGCTGGAGCGCCGCATCGAGGAGGACCAGGACAAGGTGCGGCGCCTGGAGGAGGACCTTGCC
>ERZ795057.2754-NODE-2754-length-12799-cov-85.403406_pt1 | contig 12799 bp, 11 predicted proteins | sample MGYA00375141_ERZ795057 | MGnify/ENA primary metagenome ERZ795057 (study PRJEB30186, sample SAMN05720163) | activated sludge metagenome | isolation source: Anaerobic digester | place: Hong Kong | collected 2015-01-26 ... | reverse complement strand
CCCTCGATGAATTCCTCGTAGCTGAAAGACTGGTGGAAAGTTGTGAAGGCAATTATTCCATCGTCTTTGTGTTTTAGATAGCGATCGAACACTTCTCCGTAGTCCTCATCCTTTACTTCGTCAATAGATTTTCCGTCAACAATAGCAACGGCGTACTGAATAGCGCTGTAGGTCTTGCCCGTTCCAGGGGGACCGTAGAGTATCACGTTTTTCTTTCTTTCCTGCGAATCACGATGATTGATGGGCCCAGTGATGTACGGCAGATCTTTGTGATTCAGCTCTTTATAGCGTTCATTCAGAATAGTCATAAGCTCTTTTGGTGCCTCAGTAAGATAGCCTCCCTGATGCAGTTTCATATTGCTGTCGAAAAAGGTCTTTCCTGCCCTTTTACCTTTTATGACTGTCTTCAAAGAACTGGCAGTCTTCGAGTCATTGAAGAATTCCTCTTTCAAGAATGGGGGTTCAATTGCTGTGTAATTCTCGAGCTCCACCAAATAATAGCCCGAAAATCCTTCCCAGCGTGTTCCTTTCACGAAAGGGAAATCTTCTTTGGATAATTCAAGGCATTCTTCTTTCACAATTGAGACACCGGTGAATCCTAAACTGTCCGTCAGATGATAAACGATATCACCTTCAGCGATTTTCTTCATATTTTCATAAATCTTTCTGCCATCTTTTGATGTCGAAGGTGACCAAAGTGCTTTTCCTACATTCAAATCGACTTCTTCTCCAACGGGTCTCCCGTCAATATCTGTCTTCTCTACCCAGAACCTTCTCTTCGTAACAGAGTTATCGTCCCAGAAGGATCTCATCTTCTGATCATAGAAGCTGATGATTTCATTCTTGCCTTTCTGAAGCTTGCTTCTAAGGTCAAAAAGAGATCTATCGAGCTCGCAAAGGGTGGCTGGTTTTCTATTAACCTCGGGAACTAGATCTCTAAAGCCATTCAGAATTTTCCTCTTTATGTTCTTGGTGGCGGTTGATTCGAAAAACTCCGGAAAGACCATAAAAAGCAGCATGTGTCTGAAAGCAACTGACTCTGCGAACTCACCTTCTGTTACGAATTCACAGAACTCCCAGCAATTGCTTTCAGAAAGCAGAGAAGCTCTTCTTTCGTAATCAAGAGATTTCCATCTATGAAGTGTACTAATCAGGAAGGAATATTCCTTCCATTTGCCCATCAAGAATCCTTGCCCGGGCGAAACCAGGCCGCTCAATGCTTCTTCACTAAAAAGCGAACTATCTTCCGGCATCTTTTTGCCTGAGAGTTCCCATATGGTCCTGAAATTATCAATCTTCTTCTTTACGGATAATTTCTCCTTTATGGGAAGGAGATCAAGAATCCAGAGACACTCAGCGGCTAGCATTCTGGCTTGTGAGTCGCAATGTTCAAGTTGCAAACTAAGCTTCTCTAGGAAACTCTTATCGCTTCCCTCAATCGGGTTTTCTACATAGTTCTCCTTCAGGATTGAGAAATTGTCCTTACTCCACAACGCTTCTTCGCTGAACAAACTGCCGTCGTGAAGTAAACACCGTTCCTTCCAACGGTCAATAACCGACTTCACGATTCCGAAGTTACTGAATTCATTTAAAAAGGCCATGTGAAGACTCCTTTCAGATGGAAAGATATCTATTATCTATGATAACAACTTTGGTTCAAGACCCATCTCACCTCCAAGAAGCCTTTGAACTGACACCGAGTTATCGAGTGATATCGAAGAAAACAATTATTGCGCAGCGATAGACACCCTCGACATTAATATAACACTTGTTACATTGTCGGCAAAAGCAGTGATATCTGGAAGAGTAAAATGCTTCGTTCTCTCCAAAGTGATACCGCTTTCGCCGTCTGGCAAGATAACTGGAAATATCGAGTAAATTGCCTACATGATAGACTCAAGAGTAGTCTAGAGCACAAATAGAAAGAAAAATTTCTAATAGGAAGCTGTTCGTCAAGGGGTTTTCCATAGCAATTGTAATCAGAAGGTAGAAACCAGTCCAGCCCAATATCAATCGAGTCTCGTCTTCGAGACGCTTCCGCTAGAACAATCCTCTCGCAATCTCCTTCTGCAATTCTCAGCGCTTCTTAGCTCTCAATCCTTAAGTCTCACACGCATTGCGGCTACTTCAGGATACAGAATAACTACAGGGACCCTTCTTCTGAGAGACTATTCGAGCGCTATCGAGATGTTGCCTATAGGCCCCAACGGGATCGTAGTCGCCCCGGTCACGATCGCTACAATGTCTTCTAGGGACTGCAAGTCATAGCGTGATTTCATCTATCTTTAATACTCCTCGGATTCTGTCTACTGCTCTCCAAAAGGCAACGTTCAAGTCCCACTTAGCTATAATATAAGGGATTCTGTCAGTTTTTCGCAGATTTTCTGAAATCCAAGACGTTGCTTTCTAGCCTGTTTCTGCTTCCAATTTTTCAACGATCTCCTTGTAGTGTTCGCAGCAGTGAAAAATGGAGTCTGACCCTATTTATAAAATGGGACCCATTGGAATTCGTCACCCATGGTTTCCATCACCTTTGCAAATGCTTGCTTAGGCTCTTCTATCTAAAGCGTGAACTGTCGGTTCACAAGTATCGACAAGCGCTGAAAGGCCGCTGTGTCAAAGAAATCCCCTATACTTGATACTGTGTAATCCGCAACTCTTAGGTTATGATCAGTTTCCTGTTTGCCGTTAACATGGAGTTACACTTCTTCCTGACTAAATGGTTTCAAGCTTCTTCCTGTTCCTCAACTGATGACTCTTTTCGCTCTTGTTCGGTCATGTATTCCTCGCGAATCTGCGATAGGGTCTTTCCTGTAGCCTTGTGGACGGCGAAGGCATACGTCTGTACGCTAGACCAACCATAGACTTTTTTCAGCCATACTTGAAGCGACAGTACCTCTTCACCCACTTTCACTTTTCCGCTATTCTGGAGAATCCCTTCATCTTTTCTATCTTTGGCACCAATAATGTCGCCTTCTTTCACGATTCCCCATTCAAGCATGGCATCGATTCTGGGCAGAACCCTTCTTGTCATTTGCCTGTCTGTTTTAGTCCTTCCGGGTATTGACCTGTCCATTAGATTTACATAATACTGGTCACAGGTAGCAACCGGGAGTATTCGCTCTGCGCGGATATATGTTTTGTCGTCCAGTTTGTAAGGTATTAGGCGATAACAGCTGACATCGACACCGTTGCTGTTAAGCCAGGCAACGGCCGATAAGGTCTGTTCATCGAAATCGGACGCGGCCAAGATTATTCTCTGCCTTTTGTTGAAGCTCTTTTCGGCGTCATTAGCCCTCAAAAATTCGTTTATTCTTCGGAGTCCGAGTTCGTATGATGTTAAATCCATTTGCTCGAATTCTGCACGATACTTTTCAATATAGGGTCCATATACTTTTCTGACAAGACTTTCGATGTCCCTAATGGTTGCATAGCTGGCCGCATATCTAACAGCCTGAAACTCAAAGGCTTCCTTTCTGTTTTCGATATCTCTGGGATCTCTTTTGATCTCTATCAATACTATATTGCCTTCGTTGTCGATAGCCGTTAGGTCACTGCGTCCATTACTTTCGTTCTTAACTTGTTGGCCTACAATAATCATAGATTCCTCATCGTCGCAGAGCATATCGATATTGCGTCTCAGAATCTCCTCAATTTCGCTTTCTTTAATCTCGATCGCCGAGAAAGTCACAGGCTCAACTCTTTCAGCTCTCATATTTTCTATTTTGTACATAGGACCTCCTTTCTTGGCTTCCGACTAACATTATTAGAATTCGGTGTCACTCTTGCTATAGCGTTTACGTGTGCGGCCTATCCTTAGTTCCGATACCGGCGCACCTAAGTTTCCATCTCAGAGTTTTCTTGCCTATGCTAAACCTCTTTGCCGGACACGTTAATCAAAGTACGTTTACTCTTATTGAACTTCTGAGCTCTGGGCCAGCGACTTCAAGTGCTAGGTTGATTATGTCCTGGATGTTCGGACGACTGTAATTTGTGCCCATCCACCAGCCGGGAACTAGCTCCACTGAATGCTCATTTGCCAGATCTGGACGTCCAGGATAGAGGTCAAGCTTATCTTTTGCCAAGTACCTTCTCTTTTTTCCGTGTTTGCGAGAAGCAAACCGTTCTAAGAAAGTGGCGTCTTCCTGCGATAGGAGCTGAAAAAGCTTGATCATTGCCTGACAGGCAGAAGTGGCAGAAATTCTCCGGTCTTGAAAGTCGAAATCGAAGACGCCTGATCTCTCTGTTAGTTTGGAAGCGCCGTAATTGGGTGATGACGTTACCGATTTTCTGGTAGTTGCCGAGTTTGAACTTTCAGGCAGAATCAGCATTCTCTGGCTGATGATTTCTCTTTCGATGAACTCTCCGCATACCTCTAGTTCTGGCTTGTATCCGCAAATGTCTTCTACCTTCTCTGCAAACAGCTCTAGTAGAAGAGAGTCAGGTTCGGTCAAGAGCATCTTCCATGCTTTCGAAAGGTTTTCAGCAATAATCCTTTCTCTCGAAACATTTCTGTAGTCTTCTCTCGCAGCCTCAAGAGCCTCGCCGGTGCAGACTTTCTTGTAACTAATGTATCTTTGAAGCCTTTCCGCTGCTTCCGAGATTTCACGTTCAAGAAGATCTAGTTTATAGATCCTGCGTTCGTCATAACGGCCCTGTTCACCAGGAAGATAGAAACTCCATTCCTGGCCATCTGTCAAAATTGCCATAGGTACTCCGAGCATAAACGCGTATTCAAATAGCTGCTTATCTGCCCCATCTGAGTGCCCAACCTTCTTTACTTCAATGAACACAACAGGACGGCTTTCAGGATAGCACAGCGCGAAATCAACACGGCGTCCTTCGATGGAGTATTCTGGAATCACGATTAAAGTATTGAATACGGGCCATCCTAATTCATGCAAAGTGGGTAGAACTACTCCCTGCGATACAGCTGCTTCAGAGTGAAACCTACCACCCTTTAGATTTTGCCTCACTCTCTCAATGTGATCGATAATTGCCATTTAGCAAACACCTTCTTTGTTCTCCTAGAATTCAAACCCTACAGGCTATCAGATCTACCTTCTCCCTAAAGATATCAGCTTCTCTTCTCTCTTCTTGAGAGCTTCTCTTGATGGATAAAGGTGCGCGTCTCTTGGCAAATAGACATTCTTTCCTTCAAGATCTTCATAGCTTGTGTTCTCAAGTATCCTGCTTAGTTTCACTCTGTAATCTTGATCCACAGTCAAAAGATTTGCTTCATACAGTGTGTTGATGTCAGATCTTAGTAGTAGACCGTTTTGAGGATTTTCTGCCTCCTGACAATCCGGATTTATGTGCGCCGCCTTTAACACAAGAGGGTAGTCAGTCCCGGTAATCACGCACCTTCCATAAATTTCGAGGAGAGAGTCTCTGAAAGCTCCACTCGCAATCTTTCTTCTGTGAGAGATGAGGTTCGGCCAAAGATACTCCTTAACAGCCAACGAGGCTCCAACATCGGCTTTGGAGAAGCCTCCTCCTAGGTTGAAACCCACAGATTTCTAACTTTCCTGGTTTTTATATCACAGACAGACAAATAATTAGTATCAAATAGGTCTATCTATATGTTTCTACGTATTTAATTGCTTGGAGGACTTCTGACTATTCACCATCTAAATAACCATGGTCATTCGATTACTATCTCGACATCTCCTTCAAGTTCAGAAAAGGGTATCTCTTCTATGAAGTCAACTCGTTCATTGCCCCACTTGATAGGTACATAGAATGTGAATCCGCCCCAATTGTATTTGTATGTATTCCCGTTATCCTTAAAACTCAGCGGAAAATAGATCGGAACTTTCGCTTGCATTGTGTTCGAATCGATCTTGACGAATCTTTCCCAGATACTATAAATGGTCCCGGTAGAAATATACCAATAACGGGATGAGTCTAAATAATACTGCTTCCCATTCCAGATATCAAACTCATAGCCCGTGTACACATAGAAAGATGTGCTATTTGCTTCGCTGAAAAATGTTCCTAATCCATCTCCTGTATATGTAAATAAATAATATTCTCTCGTCCACCTGACATCTCTGGCCTCATCAAAGCCGTACTTCGGTTCTTTAAAAGTATAGGCAGTTGATGCAGAACCTTCGATTTCACATGAGAAGCCAATTGATTTCATCTGTATTTCTAGCTGGATGCTCTCTCCAGATGGAACTAAGACGTTTTTCACGGATCCAAAGCAAGTCATTCGTCCAGTAGCTCTTCCCATAAGGTAAAATGCGTAATTCTTTCCTCCCGGTAATTTAATACTAATTTCAATAAACTCCTTATTGCCAAAACTCTCCTTAAAAACCAAAGGAGAACTACCTGAGAAGTCCTTTACAAGCACAACAAATGAGTCTGTAGCAACAGGAATCTCTGCCGTACTAATCCCATAGTTTGGATTTCTAATCTTGAGTTTGACTACTCCATTATCCAAATCTGGAGATGGGCCAAAGTCAAAACACGATGTCAGAAGAAGAACAACACATACCAGAAGCACGATTCCGAGAATTCTTTTCACAAAGGCACCTCCAATTTACGCTATCGCTGTTGTCGTAGGACATTTTGTTCGTTTTTTGAGCAGCATCCGATATTCCTAATACTAAAAGAATAACTAATGTAACATGCAGATTGAAACGAAGAAAACAGAAGCATTAAACAGTAGTTAAGCTTAGAAACGATTTGATTGGCTTTAAATACGCAACATCAACATTAAGAAGAACTGCCTTACCAAAGAAACCAGCAGGGATTATTTATCGCCACGAATTTCCCTTGAGTGAAGTGTAAACATCTCAGAAGAAGGGTTCTGCTTACTCAAAAATTGGAATGTGACGACATTCAATCGCTCTCTTATTCTCTTGACAAATCGATTAATCTTCCGTATTGTTTTCTTCCCGAGATCTATCAATAGCTTTTTGTAGCCTTTCAATACCGAAGTCACAGACTTTTCTCGAATTCTCCGCCCTACTGAAACTAGTTACGCAAATTTTGTTCTCTTATGTTTATCCACAAAGAGAGCAAATTCGTCAGAGCACCCAATACTGCCAGTAGATCGCCCTTCTCCATGTTTTCAGGAACATATCCCCTTTTCAAATTTGAAGAATGCGAGCATGAGTTTCCTATAAGTCTTATTGCGTGCATATAAGAGATCACCCAAGGAGATAATTTGCTCCTGAGAGAATCAATCAATGTATAGAGCCTATCATCTGGTGTTTCAATCTCAAAGGCATTAATGAGATCCTTCGCCATATACTCAATTACTATTCTAGAGTTAGAGTTAATTGACTGAATGCTGACTGGTTCGTAGCCTAGAAGTTGCTTCAGATCATTTAGCGTCCTCTTCAGAGAAGCACTAACCCGCAGATTTTGGAGGGAACATATTTGATCGGTTACCTGATTAATCAAACTGGATAGAATATCTCCCACTATGTCGCCTCGAATACTGTGTCTTTCGCGAATTGTGTACAGCGCATTTTTCACCAGCTCAAGTTTTTCACTCTCATATACGAAAAGGTTTAGAGATGCACAGTGTTTCGATGTTTCGAGCCAAATCTTGCTTTTTTCAATCATTATCTCAAGTGCCTTCTTATAAGAAGAAGCGTTTGATGGCAAAATCTCCGAAATCCGTTGCCCCGCTATGATTGGAAAGAAGACATTGTCAAAAGAAAATCCAAGGCTTTCTAGAGCTGTGAGTGAAGATGTAAATACGTCCAAGACCTCTTCAAACAAAGAGACGCTCGATGAAAGTGCTTCAATATTTGTTCTAGGAATACGGAGTGTCAAAACCCCTTTGAAATCGAAATCCTCAGTTTCTTCAAAGAAGACGGATATACCCCTCCAAGACAAAAGTGGACTCTTATCCAAGTTCAAAGATCTTCCAAGTTGCTCTTGCAACTTCTCCAGAACAGCACCTGCAGGGGCAGAGTGCTTCGAGGAATGAGTCGAGAGAACGAGTAAAGGTTTCTCTTGAAGTGATAATTCGGTCCCTTTATCGAAAATATCACCTTCGTAGATATTGAAAGACCTTATCCCATACTCAGATTCAACACCAAATTGGTCAATAATTCTAGATTCTCTCACGAGAACACCTCCTTCGATTGCCTCTAGAAAAGCTCTGAAATTGCTGGTTCAGTTATCCAGAGGATTTAACAAAGCAGTTCAAAGAGATTCCTGAAAAACCACCGTTCCTTGATTTACGCTCCTGGATTCAAAGTAGTAGTTAATACAGCGCTCATAGTCACTTGATCACTTCTTTCCACAGTCTTTCAATGATTTTAGCCAGAACTTCAGTTACGGGAAAGTTTGTCTACTGAAAGAAGTGAAGTATCGTAAGTTCCTCTAAACCCGTCGCTTTCAGTAGAAGCTTTTTGGTCAGCATCCCTTCCCCGCGAGAGCCCAACACCACCAAGTTCATTTCTTGCTCTCAACCCTTCTTTGAAGTCCTTTCTACGAATCCAGTAATCTTCAACGAATTTTTTCTGATTTTTGGGAAGTGAAACCAGGGTTCCCTTCGCTATGATACCGGGTATGCAGCTTATACCTTTTGCGCGCCATAGAAAGACCGTATCTCCAATAGCCATTTCAGCAGAAAACTGTTTTGCAAGCCAAGTCACAATTTTGTCATCAGCAAAGGAATCTTTCAGGTAGCCATCGATTCTGAACATTGCCGGATTCCCCTGAAAAATCCATGACTTTGTTTTGACACCTCCCTTCTCTTTTCCCTCAGATAAGCACTTTTTGGAATCATCTTCTTTCCGAGGCCGATTATATTCCTTCTCTTTCCACTTTTCTCAAAACATGCTTATCTTACCGATTCCTCCAAAGCCACTTCGAGGTATGAGACCCTTGTTACCTTGATGAGACTACTCTGCATTCGTTCTGCAACCCTTGGCAAGTAATGTAACACAAGCTTTCCTCACATCTACACTGACGAGTTCCCTAGACTTGATCATATTTCTACTAAATCGAAGAAATCCAAAAGATTCTCTCTTAAGGTCGCGCATTATCTATCTACTCTTGTTTTTCTCCTTAATATCGCAAAGCGCTATAATGACTTCGCATAGCAGTTTACCAGTGAGAGGAGCGGGAAAAGAGCTGCGCTTTGCTTTTCTTTTCTATCATTAAGAATGCCCTCACAGATTTTCGTATTCGATTCCTCGTCTAGTATGAAAAATGGAGTCTGACCCCAATTAACTCCGCAGTCTTCTGTAAACGGCGCATTTGGTTACTGCGAATGTTTTCGCTATATCGATTACCGGTATCTCCTGATCGTACATCTCCACTATCTTTCCAATCTCTTCCGTTGTCAGTTGCCTTTGCACGGTCTGCGACCTCCTTCTTTTTATGTGTTTCAACTGAAGAGATAACAAGTCACCGTGCGTAGAGAATACAAATGTGGCAAAACCCATGAAATGACGATTATAGCGGGTTGATATAGTCAGAGCCTCTCGCTGCCCGGGAAAATATGTGGTTTCGCTGAATTCGCGGACGAACGATTTGGCTGAGAATGTAACAGCGACTATAATACTTCATGTTATGAGAGAACATATTCGGAGGTAAGCGGACTTGATGGAGCCGGCTTCAGACGACTACAGAATACTGGCAATCAGAGACTTCGGGAAAGCATTCCGCAGAAGAACCGCCAGGATACTGTTTAGAAAACAACAAGTTACCGAAGAAGAGATGAAGGAGATCACATACAGGCTGTGGAGAGACCGCGGGCAGGACGTGGAGCAATTCGTGACGGTCTTCTTCCTGCCTGGGATGGACACCGACTCGTTCGCTTACGCATTCGGATCATGTCTGAAGGACGGCAATGCTGTGGTGAGTTTCGGTTAGCAGATTTGTTTCAGAAGAGGAGCTGGTGAACCGTGTATCTTGTTCCGGATACCAACGTTTTCCTAGAATGCAAGTATTTTGATGACGTAGACTGGCGAGAGATCACGGGAGAAAAAGACGTGGTACTCGTAGTTCTCCCAAAAGTTATTCATGAGCTGGATGTCCACAAGGTTTCGCATCATAATAAAAAGAAAGCGGAGAAGGCGAGAAAGCTCCTGAAACGCATTGAACAGCTGATTGATAACAACGAGAATACCAAAAAGGGCATACCGGTAATCATAGAAAAAAGCCTTGGAGCAGATGTTTCTTCTAGCTATGCCGATGACGTAATAATCGCTGAGGTGCTAGCTCTGAAGAGGGGACATCCTGATGAAAAAGTAATGCTTGCTTCCGCCGATACAGGAATGGGTTTCAATGCAAAGTCAAAAGGCATCGATGTACTGAAAATCGAAGATTCTCTCCTAGAAACGCTTGTGGACGAACGAGATGAGAAGATCAGGAAACTTACTGAAGAACTACAGAGACTGAAGAATCAACAGCCAAGACTCTATCTAACTTTTCCGGGTGGCGATGAAAAGAATATCATAGACTTTTCTGAGTTTGACAGAAAAGCATCCGATCCAGAGTTTATAGAAGATTTGGTCGAAAGGGAAATAAGCGAAGCCATTCATAGTGCACATTCCTTCGAGCACTATCTTGTGGATAAGAACGACTCGGAAATACTGGCTTACGGAAAGGAATACAGAGAATATCTCGAAGCGGTTTATGAATATAGACGGACTACTTTCAAGTTGACGTTCGAATTACACAACGATGGTACCGCGGTCGCTGATGACATGCTGATTTTTATCGATTTTCCCGAATTGATCGACTTGTCTGAAGCCGATTTTCCGTTGCCGGATAAACCGAGCCGTCCGTACTCGTATGAAGGAATGTTTGGAATCTCTAAGTGGCCAAATAATGTACCGTTCATTCGTCCGGGAACAGTGAACTGGATTTCAGTTAACGCAAAGGAGCATAAGGTAAAATATCATCAGGAATCTCTCCATCACCAGCTTATGCTTGAATTGAAGGCTATCCATTGTAAATTCAGATCGCTTCAAGACCGCAAACTATTCGTAGTGAATTACACAATCAACGCCAGAAATATGAGTGTTCCCAAACAAGGAACACTGAGAGTGGAAGTGGCTTTAGTAAACATATAAGCAAAGTTGGAGGGTCTTATTAAATAGGTTAATCGGGATGTTCATTTACTTGGATTGTTTTCTTTTTCCTTCCTTATTGTAGTTAAGGCTCTCAGAATGTCCTCCTGCACGCCATATATCATCGAAAATGCGTTTCATGATGGTTTCCACATCCTCGCTTGGGTCATGGAGTTGCGTTTCTGGAATTATAAGGGAGTCTCTATCGATAGGATCTTTATGGGATAGAAGATTACTTTGATAAATCCGGTATCCTTTTACTCCAATAAGAGACGCGTATATGATTCTTGGATAGCTGCAACCCAATCTATCCTGCAGCTGTACTAGCTTTTCTATTGCTTTGATAGAAAACTGTTCAAGAACTTTGATTCGTATCTTCGGGAAATCGTTGATATCATCGGAGAATGGTCTAGTATACATGAGTTCGATACAACCATTACTAAAAAGCTGGACATATGTGGGTTCAATCTTGGATTTGGAGAAAACTACAAAACCGTCGAAATTGTACTTTGCATATTCGTACAATGAACCAAGGCTATTAAAAAGCTCATTGCGAATTTCGTGCTCATCAAATCCGCCAATATAGTCTGTCGCAACTGAACTCAAACTTTCTGCAGGGATAATGTGAAACACAATGTGTGGCTTTGGTGCAACAGACACTGGTCCATCACCGCTTTCGATTTTCACGAGACGGTCAAGTCTGAAGTTGCGTATTCGCTCGTCCAGAGCAGCAGACGACGTGAAAGCTTCTCGTATTTGAGAGACGTCCATCTGAAATTTGCCGGAATTGGTTCGATAATAGAAGCGGGAGGAACCACCGAGAGTAACCATATGTGGACCATAAAAGCTTTGCGGTATTTCAATCATGAACACGCAGTTCCCGTTCTGAAGTTGAATTGCCTTGATTTTCTGCCTAATGCGTGGAGCAATGTTATTATCAATCAGATTGTCCATTGTCTGTGTAAGAGCATCTGGATCGTCACATGGCATGCCCGGAATATCTGTTATGACACCTTTTTCTTCTGCTACACCGAACAGAATCCTTCCCCCGATAGTGTTGGCAAAAGCCGAAACATCTGCCAGAAATTCCTTCTTTTTGTCGTTGCCTTTTAGGGAAAGATCGACTTTGTAATCCAAGCGGCGGTCTTCACATACCTGGTTGTCTTTGAGCGATATCAGCGTGTTTTCGTCGATAGAATCAAAAGAAACGGCTGGAAAGAACATGTTCACCTCCGAATGAAGCCATACAAAACGGAAATATCTCGCCTTAATATATAATCAAAAAACGAATCTCGAAATGTAGCCCTCAATGGGTTCTTGCAGAAAACCGAGTTTCTCCTGAATATCTATAGAAGGCGGCGGCGCGACATGGGCGCCCAGATAGTAACTTGCGGTTTCAAACACCAGGCAATCTGCATAGAAACGGGTGGTCAGCCCCAGTATATTCATCTCGTCCGGAAGCACAGTAATCTCTTCATAGCTTTCCGCGCTTTCATCGTCATCATAATCAGGTATCTTGTAGGTCTTTCCATCCGCACAGCTAATGGTGTCATCTAGACTGCTTATGGCAAACGGGAAGAAGAGAGTCAAACCGTCCTGTATGATCTCTTTCTCCAGATCGCGATTCCCGTCGTCTATTTGCTTAGGCGGCTTTGAATAGCCTTTGAAAATCACGATCGCCGAAGATGGTTCTATACCTTCGCTCACATTCTGCTTGCAATACTCGAGAGTGTTCTGTATGAATCCCTTCA
>ERZ795057.2744-NODE-2744-length-12815-cov-5.501567_pt1 | contig 12815 bp, 16 predicted proteins | sample MGYA00375141_ERZ795057 | MGnify/ENA primary metagenome ERZ795057 (study PRJEB30186, sample SAMN05720163) | activated sludge metagenome | isolation source: Anaerobic digester | place: Hong Kong | collected 2015-01-26 ... | reverse complement strand
AAGTTTCTCTGTATCCGGTCGTCAACCATGATTATGGCGGAATCAAAATCCTCTCCCACATGGAAGTTTACATTCACGATGGAGCTCCCCCCTCTCATCGAGACTGAATAAATATCGTCGACGCCGGGGATGTCCGCAAGGATATGCTCAAGGGGCTTTGTTACCTGTTCCAGCACTTCACTTCTGCTGGCGCCCGGATAATCCACCTGGATTTGAAAAGAGGGAGCGGTAATTTTCGGATTGTATTGTTTGGGAGTGGCGTAGAAGGACGCGATACCCCAAATAAACAGTGTGATAATTATCAAGAGTGAAAGGCGTCCGTTTTTTACGAATACCCTGGCAAGCTTTCCCGTCCAGTTCATTGTAACCTCGTAGTATCTGATATGCCTCTTATTGTATCAACCAATCAGTGAAGACTATCTGATGTATATTGAAATGTCAATTATGTTACACGGATGATCACCAGAGTATATAGCGGATATCACTTGTCAAGAACATTTAAGATTTTTAGTAGATACTGTATTGTTGTTTCACATAATGTAAAAATGGAAACGTTCAACAGCGTGGGAGGTTTACACGGTATTATGCGTAAAAGGAACTTCTTTAATGAAAAAATCAGTATTTATAGTGCCGGTTCTGTTGCCGGCGGCTTCCCCGCTGGTATTGTTATATCCGGCGGAATGGGCGGTATGATGTACTAAAAAAATTGTTACCCGAGGAGAATGTCAGCGGTCCTTCGACGCCCATTCCTCCTCGTCTTCATCAAGATATACCTCTTCAAGGATATCTCCCGCCCAGGATTCTGCAGCGGCAAGATGGCGCAGAATGCGCACTGCCATTACCTTGACCGCGGGAACTTCGCTCCACACAGCTTCATTCAGGCAGCGCCAGTGAGGGGGATCGAATTTTTTCGGATTATCGAGCTGCTCCCTGCAAGTATCACAGAGGAAAAGGCACCTGGCGGCATCGGGGTCTGCAGGAGCCGGTGGTATTTCGAACACCGTGAGTTTTACTCCGGAGGCTTTGCACAGCTCGCATTTTGACCCGGACCGCCGGGCAAGCTCCCTCCCGAATGAGGCAAGGGTGTCCTGCCTTTGATGATGCGCGTCATATCCTTTTACCATGCCGTTGTCTCCATTGTCAGAATTATATCGCCCCGTAATCCCTGGAAAATCAGCGGAGAGGGGCACGTTTGAATTACAGCTTCCGTAATATTTCCATGATATACGGCAGGAGCTGCTTTTTCCGCGAAAGCACATCTTTCAGCAGATAGATGCTGTCGCGGTATTTCGGGTAGGCTATCTTTTTTATAAACTCATCCTTACCTCTAATAAAGAGATAACTGCTCAGTTCGTTCAGGTCCGTTACAAGGAGCGCGCAGAAGAGGAGCCCCTTGTTGTCGCAGATGTTCTGAATATGCTGAAGGATGTTTTCCGAGCGTTCCATTATCTCGTCGGGGTAATTCACCTCCACCTGGCTTACGGAGAAAGAATAATCTCCTTCGGTATATGCCTTCATGTCCATTGCGACAATTTCCTCAACGGGCTTCTGGCTGATGAGGGAGGCGGCCGCGGTGATCTCGTGGCCGAACTCTTCAATGGAAAGATCGGTGATCTGGGACAGGTATTCGGCAGTCCTGATGTCGGTTTCCGTTGTTGTGGCGGACCGCAGGATCAGGGTGTCGGAGAGAATTCCCGCGAGGAGCAGCGAGGCAATCTCCCGGGTAACGGGAACGGTATTGTCCCGGTAGAGGTTCGCGATGATTGTGGATGTTGAACCGACGGGCCAGTTGATAAAGGTAATGGGATATCCTGTTGAGGGGTTCCCCAGGCGGTGGTGGTCGATTATCTCATGGATTTTAATTTTATCCACCCCCTCAACGGACTGCGTGAGCTCGTTATGGTCCACAAGGACCACCCCTATGTTCGGTTCATTCATCAGGTCGCTCTGGGTAAGGACGCCGGTTACCCTGTTGTCTTCATCAACTACCGGGAGCGACCGTGACGCGGATTCCGTGAACCTGTCACGTATGTTCCGTATGTAGTCATCGGAGTCCAGGGGCTTCAGTGAAGTATCTCCCACATACTTAACGGGTACCGAATGCAGCGCGAGCCACGAAGCACTGGATGTATGAAACGGCGTAATGAGCACTGAAACCTTATGTGTTTCAGCCAGCTCCTTCAGATCCTTGCTGATCATGTTCCCCGCGGACACAATAAGGACCTTCACCTTTTTTTCTATGACATATTTCTGGATGTCCTTCCTGTCACCCACAATCACTATCGAATTTTCAGCGGGCATAATATCAATGAACTTCCGGAGTGTTTCCTTCTCCGACGCCGCCACAACGATCTGTGCGTTAAACACGTCCTCCTCGTTGTTGATGACAACCGGTTGCGCGTTCAATGTTTTTATCAGGTGGTATACCGATGTTGAGATGATGCTGTTCTTGTGAGGGTCAATTTTGTTAAGAATGTTCTCCGCAAACGTGTTATAGTGAAGGGCGGAAAGGTATTTGTTGTCGTCGTCCACCACGGGGAGCATGCGGAATTTTTTTGTGTTAAGAATCTGCATTGCCTCCCATAATGGAGTGTTATGGGAAAGGGTGTCAGGTTCGTTGCTCATGTGATTCATAACCTTCGGGATAAGGTCGCTGATGAATTCAGGCTTGGGTACCTGAAACCGTTCAAGCACATACTCGGTTTGAAGGTTTACCTTCCCCGCGCGCGCGGGAATATAGTTGTCATGCCCAAGGGCCTTTTTCAGCCCGGCGTATGCGATCGAGGACACAATTGAATCGGTATCAGGATTTTTATGTCCAATAATGTAAATCTTTTTCATGGATTCCTCGTTATATAAAGTTAAAGGACACGGCAGTGAGGGGGTTGATATTGACACCCTTCATTGAGTATAGCAGGTGACCTCAGGAAAACTGATTATTTGCAGAAACGCTCCCAGCCGCGTGGAAGCCTGATCGTCGTCATCCTCCCTTCACGTTCATACTGCATCACCATAGACACCTGCATTTCACTCTCAAAAGCGACTCTGAGGCCGTTTCCCATGTTCTGAAGAAAAGAATCAAGTCCTTCCTGTTTGGACGGCACGACATTCTTTTTCAGGTATGACACATAACTTCCCCTGGGGGCGCCCCGTATAAGGCTTGCGGGCTGGGAGAAAAAATTTGTAAACGAAAGGGACGTTACAATGTTTCCCGCAATCGCGGAATAATCAACGGATGCACCTCCCCCCCCGATGAATGTATACTGCATCATGGCCATTTTAAATTTCAGACGGTCATTAAGATATTTTACGGTATATATGGAGAAGTCAGAATTTATGTCATAGAAGCTTACTCCTCCGGTCATTGTGGTTCTCTTTTTAAACCACACCGGCTGACTTATATATTCTTTTCCGCTCGTTGAATAGATTTTCACTTGTGTTGGAATCGTATTCCAACGTATGAACCCTTCCTCTCCCGGCTGTGCTATGGGAACCTTGTACAGGGCGCCGTTAAAGGTGTTGGTGAAATACGCACGTTTGATATTACCCTCCATGTCAGTATATATCACCCGCTGTTCGGGTATTAATACTACTGATGCATGCCAGCTTACATTTTCCGCCTTCTGCTTTTTGATGTGTTCAAGTTCGGCAATTTCAATCTCACCGTTTTTAATATCGATAATACAGTAGGTGCGATATGACTCCCAGTATATATCGGCATGTGCCGCACCGCGGTGTATGGCCCTGCCGTACAGTTTGTACACCGCGTAATCTCCCACTTGAGGATTATCGTGAAGAATGTACTTCCCTCCGAACTTATGCCCCTTCTGCTCCGGCATAATTGATGGCAGGCAGCTCAGGCCGCTTAGAACCGCAGTACACAGAAAGAAGAATGTAATCGTTCTCATCATGCTCTCCGTTATTGATGGTAATAAATCCCGATAAAAAATATTGCGCAAATAATAAATAATGTCAAGAACGTTTTCGGGTGCCGGAAAATATCTTTCGTCCACTCATGAGAATGATAATAATCACCGGCGTCAGCAGTATCCAGAATGAAAGAGCAAGAAACTGTACGGCTGGGCCGAAAAACAGGAACGCAATGAAGCAGGCTGTCTGTATGCCAAGAACGTACATTATGTCCTTCGCGGAAATTTGTTCATCACTGAAGATTTCACTGGTATAGGACACCACTGCATGCCTGGTTTCCCTGGAAAGAAGGGAATAAATAAAGGTATAGTATAATATCCCCCCGTTAAAAAGCAGGTGCACCACCACCATTCCCAGGGCGAAGAGCCGGGGAATGGACTCCGAATAGGGAAGGGACATACCGCCGTCCGCCATAAACTGCACCGGCAGGCTCTGAAAATATGTCACGGCGAAGAGGGCATTCACAAAAAGATACCATCCGTAAAACAGGACTTTACTCTTCTCGTTGATTCTTCCCGGATAATATATCAGCATAATGGTCCCTGCTGTGGGAGCGGCACCAAGGAGTGCAAGAAAAATCAAAGTCACTGTGCCGAGGGTGCTTCCCCTGATAAGAAGCAGGAACCAGTAACTCAGGGTGACAGAGAAGATGACCTTTTCATTGATCACCTTTATCACCTGTTTCAGGAACACCGCGATAAAAAGGAATCCCAGTACAAAGCCGAATGAAAGCAGGGGCTGCATAATATATGACATGCTGTTGATTTGTGATGCCTGTGTGCTGGAGGACACGGCATATATCATCATCACCCCCATGTATATCAGCATGCCGAAAAACGTTACAATACCCCATTTGGGCGGACGTGACCGCACAATACTGAGGCACTGGATTATTATGCCGCAGAAATATGCCAGTGCGGGAACAACGGGGCCCCCCTCAGAAAAAATACTGTGTACCATCCTCTGTACCAGCCTTTTTGAAAATTTTCACAGCGGAAAATGTAGTGTACACAAGGTGATTAATTATTGCAACGTTTTTCCGCGTTTTATATTGGTGGAATTGATGTGAGAACGATATGATACGTGCAGTACTATATTTGATATATAAGGGAATGTGAAGGATGAAACGGATATGCGTGTTTTGCGGGTCAAGTCCCGGGAAGAGACCTGAATATCGTAATGCTGCACGGAGCCTGGGTTCATTACTTGCTGAAAGGAACATCGGGCTGGTGTTCGGCGGGGGCCGGGTGGGGCTCATGAATGAGGTCGCGAACGCTGTCCTTGATGCAGGGGGGAGGGTCACGGGGGTGATCCCGCAGTCCCTTGTGGACCGGGAGGTTGCCCATACCGGCGTTTCCGATCTCAGAATAGTCGGTTCAATGCATGAGAGGAAGGCCCTTATGGCGGAACTCTCTGATGGCTTTATCGCGATCCCCGGCGGAATCGGAACCTTCGAGGAATTTTTGGAAATCATTACATGGGGGCAGCTGGGGTTTCACCGGAAACCATGCGGATTGCTTAATGTCCTCGGATTTTACAATGGCCTCATGGGATTTCTTGGTCATGCAGTCAGGGAAGGGTTTCTGCACAGCGCGAACAGGGATTCTATACTTGTCTCTGCGTCACCGGAGGAACTCCTCGATTTATTCCATTTATATGAAGCTCCATTAGTGGACAAGGCGGAAAAGGCCCTTAAGGAGCTTGACAACTGATTCTTCATAAAAGTTTACCCGTACTATTTTCTCCCTTCATTTAACATCTGCGAAATATATAACCGCCAATATTTATTGACCGTTATCAGCCGCGGAGTATGGTTATTTATATGAAACGAAAAACCATACATCGCCTTCTCATGACAGCGGCCTTCGTAATTAGCATCTCATTGCCCCTGTTCGCGGAAGATGCCGCCCCCGGTTCCGCTGCCCTCCAGCGGCGCCTTGACTATGTCTGGGTCATGGTTGCATCCATTCTTGTATTTCTCATGCAGGCCGGTTTCATGAGCCTTGAGTCCGGCATGGCCCGGGCGAAAAATTCCATCAACGTGGCGACAAAAAATCTCGCTGATTTCCTTATCGCGAGCATCGGGTACTGGTTCATCGGGTTCGGCATTATGTTCGGCACAAGCTTTTCCGGGCTGTTCGGTACAACTGATTTTTTTATGGAGATAGGAAACAATCCGTGGCGGGCGGCATTCTTTGTGTTTCAGGCAATGTTTGCGGGAACCGCCGCCACTATTGATTCAGGAGCCGTCGCGGAACGGACTAAATTTTCCGGATACCTGATCATGTCATTCTTTATTTCAATTCTCATTTATCCGGTGTTCGGCCACTGGGCATGGGGAAGTTTTCTTCACGGCGGGGAGAAGGGCTGGCTTGAGGCATTGGGGTTTCTTGACTTCGCGGGTTCCACTGTGGTGCATTCCATCGGCGCATGGGTCGCCCTCGCGGGTGTCCTTGTCGTGGGTCCGAGGATCGGGAAATACAATGCCGACGGTTCATCGCGGAAAATTCATCCCCACAGCCTGCGCCTTGTGTATCTTGGGACTTTCCTCCTGTTTTTCGGGTGGTTCGGGTTCAACGCGGGGAGCACCCTCCGCGCGACAGAGGATATCGCCGGTATCATTTTGAATACTACCCTTGCGGCATGTTTCAGCGGTATTTCATGTACACTGATGAGCTGGGTCTTTAACGAGAATAAACTGCCGGAAGCAGAAATGCTGGCGAACGGCGTTATCGGGGGCCTCGTGGGAATTACCGCCGGGTGTGCTTTTGTTGAAACCACGGGGGCGATGGTGATCGGCATTGTGTCGGGGATCATTGTGTACGGGGGAATCCGTATTCTTGATGAAGTGTTTCATGTGGACGATGTGGTGGGGGCAATCTCTGTTCACGGCTTTGCCGGGGCATGGGGTACCATCGCTGTGGGAATTTTTATCACCCCGCCAAAACTTGCCCTTACAGGACTGACGCGACTTGAGCAGATTGGCATACAGTCACTTGGTGCAGGGGCCGCTTTCCTGTGGGCTTTTGTGTCGGCGCTTATTATTCTGCTGGTTCTGAAAAAGTTCAACCTGCTCCGTGTGCCGCCGGATGATGAAGAAAAAGGGCTGAATGTGTCACAGCACGGCGCGCACTCAAGCATCCTTGAATTGAACCACTCAATGAAAAAAATAATTGAGACGGAGCACTACGACGAATCCCTCAAGGTATGGGCCGAGCGCGGCACGGAGGCGGGGGACCTCGCGGAATATTTCAACAGTATGGTCGATACGCTCCGCCTGCGCCACCGGAAGGAAACCGACATTCTCACCGATGAGAAAAACCACATTGAAACAACATTCGGCCGTTATGTATCACCAAAAATCCGTGATGAAATTCTCCGCGGCAAATACGTTGATCTGGGGGGCGAGAAGATCCGGGCTTCGGTGCTCTTCTGTGATATCCGGAATTTCACCACCATTTCCGAGTCCCTTCCCCCGAACGAGGTTGTTGATCTCCTGAATATGTTCTTTAACGAAATGGTAAAGCCCATTGTCGATAACGACGGTGTCCTGGACAAATTTATAGGGGACAGTATTATGGCGGTCTTCGGGCCTCCGCTGAATTATGAAGACCACGCGGACCGGGCCCTGGATACCGCCCTTATTATGATACAGAAACTCGCCGCGTTTAATGAACTGCAGAAGCTCAAAAAGGACCGGGAACTGGCGGTGGGAATCGGCATTAACACTGGTGAGGTTATCGCGGGTAATATTGGAAGCAGCGAACGGATGGATTACACCGTTATCGGCGATACGGTGAATATTGCCGCGCGCATTGAAGGCCTCACGAAGAAGATCGGTTCACCCATACTGTTCTCTGAGTTTACCCACGATGCCCTTGAAGACAGGAGTATTTTTTCTCACAGGGAAGTGGGACTGGTGCGTGTCAAGGGGCGCCGCAGGCCGTTCAGGGTGTTTCAGCCTGTATATATCTGACAAGTCAGGGGTGCCTCGAATTGTCCCGGGTTACGGTACTTTCCCGGCTGAGACTGCATTCTAAAAACGGGTCAGCCGTTCCTCTATGGTGTGCAGCCTTTCAAGCATTGTTTCTTCGCGGGACATTTTTTTACTGTGAGCATGTGCGGCATGTCCGTGAAGTGCCCCTTCACCCTTCATCGTTTCCGGATGGATTGCCCATACCACCGCGTGGTCTTTATCAAATACCCATTCAATTGCATCATTTCTCTTCAGATGAAGTTTTTTCCTGATTGCAGGGGGTATGGTTGTTTGAAACGTGCCGGTTAATTTCGATTTCATCGGATACCTCCTTTTGTACTATAATACAGGGAATCACGGAAAAAATCAACTCCCGGGGAGGGGAAGGGGACATTATATCAGCGGAAGGCGGTACGGCGTTAAACTGTTCTCGTAATAAAAAAAGCGGAGTCTCGCAACTCCGCTTTTCATAATTTCTTCTGTGTCCCCGGCAGGACTCGAACCTGCGATCTCCAGGATCGGAGCCTGGCATTCTATCCAACTGAACTACGGAGACAATTTTGTAATCACCCCTCGCCGGGGTAATATGCATAAAACAAATATTGTCCGGCGGGTGTTTTTTCTCAAGTAATTTATTTACGAGCTAATATTTTTTCTGCATTCTCCGGGGGGAAGGATTCTGTGCGATTATGCAATTTCTTCGAATCTTGTTATCACTTCATCCATGATTAACGTCATCTTAACCATATTGCTGTGTGTTTCTGCAGAGTCAATTTTCAGGTAACCGTGAGCAAGAACATTTCTAAAGCCACCTAGCCCTTTTAACTTTTCATATAGCCCGGCGTCAATGACACTATTTTCAAGTGCGTTATCAATAATGTCTTCGTATCCTTCACTGACAACACCGTGTTTTGCGGAGAGAAAATGGTCCAGTACATCAATAATGCATTCCGCTATGAGGAAAAGGATTCGTTCAACAGCGTATCGCTCGGTTTTGGACGTTTTAAACTCACCTGCCGACATGGTGCTATAGGGCTGAAGGTCAACCATGTACTCCTTTAGCTTTCCGATCCGTTTTACAACAGATTCTTTTCGGTATACCATCAGGTTCTACCCCTTGCTCCTTCTGGAATTTTTTTTCGGAGATATATTTTATAATCCCAGAAACGTTTTTTGGCATAAAGCTCAAACTCATTCAGAGTTTCGTCATTGCGGTGAAATACATGCCTGCCGAATTTTATTACATCAAATACAATATCCGGCGATGCTGTATCAAGCCACAAAAGATCAAACCGATCGCTGTGAAGGGCCTTTGAGATGCTGCGCCAGAGGAGATAATAGTCATTCCATGTAAAGCTGTTGTCCGCATGGAATGCAAGGTCGATGTCTGATTCAGGATGGTCCCCGTCCCGTGCCCTTGAGCCGAACAGATATGCGGCAAGTATTCGGGAATCTGAAGAAAAAATTTTTGCAGAACAGGCGACCGCTCTTTCAGTGGTTACTGTGATGGGTCGTGTGTTTTTCCATCGTTCCTGAATTGCCATTGCCTCGTATATCTCCATCTTTACATTTCTCCTCTATGGTAGGGAAAATCTTCATCAATGTCAATACATTTACCATGGACAGGAAGCTTCACGCCACATCAACGATCTCACCCGGCACCACATAATGAATTTTCGGATGTATAGACCGCTTCTGCTGTTTCAGGTGGGTGTTATAAAAAATGGTATCCGCAAAATACATAAAAGAAGTGTAGCATGTCTTGTCTTGATAAAATAATAATGTAATGATAATTCTTGATAATGTTTTTAAATGTTGACACCTGTGTTTTAACAGATATATATGAAATACAGGTAGAGCTTAAATAAAAAACAAGAATCGAATAATGGAGCTTCAAAAACAGATAGATTACTGGCATAAAGGATCATTGTCAGATGTTGATACAGCCGGTATACTGATTGAAAAAAGTAAATATACTGAAGGAATGTTTTTCTGTCATCTGGCTATTGAAAAAATACTCAAGGCCGTTTATGTAAAGATGCAGTCTGAATTTGCTCCAAAGAGCCATAATCTTTTCATGCTCTCAGAAAAATCAGGAATATCATTGAATGATGATATGGAATATTTTTTCGGGATCCTTATGAAATATCAGATACAGGGAAGATATCCTTCACCTTCTACCGGGGGACATTCCAAAATGCAGATACTCAAGTTCCTTGAAAAAACAAAAGAGGCACAGAAATGGTTAGAGAAGATGCTGTAAAGCTTGCGCGGGAATATATTGGAGCATTGTCCGACCATGGCTTAAAGATTACCCGTGCCATAATTTTCGGCAGCTACGCGAGGGGAGACAGTAACGATAACAGCGACATTGACCTGTTGCTTGTGTCTCCCGATTTCGATAATGACAATGACCGATATTACGGATTATTATGGAAACTAACAAAAATTGGTAATTATAAAATTGAACCGGTTCCTGTTGGTGAGGAATATTTCAGCAGGGACTCAGGGTCTCCTATTGTTGAAATCGCGAAACATGAAGGGTATGAGCTGAAGATAGCCCGATAATCCATCTTCTCCCGGAAGTATTTCAGGCTGTGATTCAGGCACAAATAAATACTTCACACAATCACAACAACCTCTCCCGGCACCACATAATGAATTTTCGGATGCATAGACCATTTCTGCATTTTCAAATGAGTACCATAGAACACCGTGTCCTCCCCGCAGAACGGCAATGCCCGCGCCACAACATCTTCCTCGGAAAGATGCACCTGCACCGGGTCGTCAGGCTCCCCGTTCATGTCGGCGATTATAATTTTCGGACGCAGGTGTATCTGCTGCAGCAGTGTATCATTCCAGAGGGTGTCTGCGAAATATGAGAGAAACGCCCTGTCCTCGTGAAATATGGTAAATCCCCATGTTGCAATAAAGTGATCCATGGTGAAGGGGGTGATATGGAGATTATCTCCCGCATCAATGCTTTCATTTCCATGAATTTCAGAAAAGTTCAAAGATTCACGCATCCATGAATGAAGGGGATGGTTGTCACCCACTGCGAGTCTGCACAGGTCTTCAGCTTTTTCCTGAATTTTTTCCGGCCCGATAATGGCAATACGGGGCGATACTGATCCCTGCATCGCATCGTAGAACAGCCTCAGCGCGAGAAAGGGAAACCCGAAAAAATGGTCCCCGTGGAAGTGTGAAATATAGATATGGGTTATCCCGGACAGTGAAACCTGCTCCCGATAAAGGCTCTGCATGATATCAGGAGGCGTTTCAACAAGAAACCTGCTGTCAATAATAAATGCGTTATAGGGAAGGCCGTCATTCAGGGCCCCGCCGTTCCCTAGTATTTTTATTTCCATGAGCCGCCTCCTGCTGGTATTTCATGTTCTGAAAACTCAGGGGTCTGATTCCTGACAGGGAGCAGATCGCAGAAATAAAACCTCTCTTCCCGAAATACAATATCCCCCGTCATACATGCAACAGGTTTCCGGAATATCGGGCCGTCGTATACAAAGGAATGAAATTCCCCGTTCTCTCCGCATGGATCAACTCCGGGAGGAAGGTCGGACAGAAATTGCCGGTTATATTCCCTGCCGCAGAAACTTCCCCCGAGGACCGTGGAGTCCACCGCAGTAATAACCGCCCTGAACCCTGCATCGATGAATGAAGCGGCAAGGGCCGAAGTGTCCCTCTGCCAGAGAGGGAAGAGCGCGTCCATTCCGATCTTCCGGAGATTTTCCTCCCGGTACTTCCTGAGGTCCTCAAGAAAAATATCGCCGAACGCGACAAGGGAGATGCCGGTGTCCCGGTATTTTTTCAGGGCCGCTGTCATGTTTTTCTCATATTCTACATTGGGGGCGTTCCCGGTGATGGTAACTGTTTCAAGGGGAATGCCGAGGGACGCCGCCTGCTCTTCAAGGAGTGACCTTCTCACGCCATGCATGCTTATTCTGTCATACTCGCCGGTTATTGTCGTCAGTAATGCTGATAACTCATAATCAGGTTCCTTCTGAAGTTCGAAGAGAGCCATGGCGCTGTCCTTCCCGCCGCTCCATGTGAAAAGGATCTTGTGTGGCATTTGAAACCTCCCGGCAGCAGAGCCAGTATTATTTTTAACACAGTGTAGGTAGGCAATAACGGTTTGACAATGATTTTATGCTGCAGTATATATCAGATGCCCGGCGAATGATACATGGGCAGCAGCGGCGATTGGTGAGGATAGTATCATGTCCCTGATTTCACAGTTGAGCAAAACTGTAGAAATGGTTTTAATAACAATGGAGTAACGGGATGAGTGACAGATATACAAAAACCCATTTTAATTTTGAAACGCTTCCCGCGCTGAAAAGTCCGCGCCATGAACTTGGACTTACCGGCGTTGCTCTCGGACTTATCCGGCTCCCCGCGGGTGAAGGATACACGTTCACACACAGCCATGACCGGCAGGAAGAGGTGTACCTTGTGATTGAAGGGAAAGGGGAAATGGTGATAGACGGAGAGATAGTGCCCCTTGAACGAGGGGATGCGGTGCGCGTATCGCCTTCCGCGCACAGGGCCCTCCATGCCGCGGAGGAGGCACTCCTGGTGGTGTGTGCCGGGGGAATACCGATGAGGTATCCGAAAGAACCCGGAGCGCGCTATCTCATTGATGACGGAATCCCTCACTACGATGAAGTGCCGCCATGGTATGCGGGGGATGAAGAAATTATCTCCCGTAACCGTACACTGAAGGAACGCATGGAACGGGCTCTTGCACGCCGCGCGGGCCGGTCTGCTCCGGAATGATCCATCGCTGCTGAGCCGGGGCTGTTTTTTTGTGTATATTAAAAAAATCAATCGTCGATGCGTGCATAACAGTGTGAGAGGACCCTGGCACCGCTGCTGTTCAGCACCTCAAAGA
>ERZ795057.2743-NODE-2743-length-12819-cov-4.465136_pt1 | contig 12819 bp, 17 predicted proteins | sample MGYA00375141_ERZ795057 | MGnify/ENA primary metagenome ERZ795057 (study PRJEB30186, sample SAMN05720163) | activated sludge metagenome | isolation source: Anaerobic digester | place: Hong Kong | collected 2015-01-26 ... | reverse complement strand
ATGTTCTTAGATGATGAAATTGTTCAGATAGCTGAGTCAAGAGATTGGACTCATTGGAGCACCCGAGAAAAGGTAAACTACGAAATATTAAAGGCCATGTCCAAAAGATTCAGTGACATTGCCAATAATATTAAGGAGTCCCGGATATCAACGGATGCTGAGTTGCTTGTAGAAATAAAACGGGTAAAGAATGCTTACAACCTTGCCCTGACGCGACTAGAAAAGAAAGGAATTGATCTTCGTCTTTCATGGAATGAAGTGATTGAAGTCATCTTTCATGAATCCACCTTCATATCAAAATTTCAAAATGTGTAATAATGCCAATAGAAACAATCACATCAACTGTTCAGATAGGTCATCTGAAAGTGACCTTTAAATCTGATAAACACCACAATGAATTACTGGATACGGAAGTTCTTGTGGCCGGAGACTACCTCTGCTCAATTTGCGGATGCTATATCTCAATGTTTATTGAGGATTTTAAAAATCTTGTTCAGAAATACAGAATTTAACTAAAACCTTAGAAATCATGTGCTTTACAATTTCAGAAAAACATCCAAATGCACTTATAGCAAAAAAGGACATTATTTGCTACAAGATTGTATTTGATAAAGGAGAATGGTACTCTCATAACGGGTATGAAGCAGCCTGCCAAAGCTATGCTTATTATCCCGGAAAAACTACAAAAAGAGTAGATATTGAATCCACTCGTTTCCATGTAACAATATATGAAGGATATCATTCTTTCAGATCATTGAAAGTGCTAAAGGAAGAACAAAAGAATTGGGATGATTCCCTTATTGGAATAAAAATGATAATCCCAAAAGGAACTCTCTATTACAAAAATGATAGGGAGTATGTAAGTGAAAGATTAAAATGTGTAGAACCCTTAAAATAAGAAATCATGACACAGGAACAAATTAAACAATTGACTGATCTTCAAAACAGCATTGCAAAAATGGAAGATCACATGCAGAAGCTCATTAAAAACAGGGAGAGAGTTTCCGTACATCACCCATCAAACGGAATGTCCAATTATCAGGAAAAGGTCCCACTGGATATGGTTCCCGGATTACATGAACAGGTCCTTGATTTGATATGTGATTGGTGGGAAGAACAACTCATTGAATTGAGAAGAAGACGTGATGCTCTTTGCATTTGCATTGCGGATGAAAGTGAACCAAGATATAAACCAGTAGAAAACATTAATTAATCATGAAATCAGTAAGAAAAGAAATCGAAGGTAATGTTCGGGCATACCATACCCGCATCGAAGAAGATGACAAAGCACCAAAAACCCGGACTATGTCAAAAACTATGCTTACAGCAGAATGGGGCCGAAAGATATCACAAATGAGTGTGGTAGAACTATTAAGATTTGCCCACCCGGATGACCGGTCTCGCCTTGCCAGTAAAGCGGTGGAGGAAGAACTACTCACAAAAGAGGAAGCAAAAGAATTCATTCGTTTTGTTCGATAGTCTTTAAATGAAATTTGGTTGTATCATTATTAATCATTATTTTTATACATAAATTTAAATCTTAGAAAACATGAAAAACTTAAATGACCTTGTAGAAGAAAGAATTGCCCACAAACTCAAGATGGGAGCATCCAACGCAGTCGCTGCTATGACCCGCTTGCGGGAAGAAGGTAAGATCAGTCAGGATTTCATCTTTGAAGTCGGTACAGAAAGGAAAGGTATTTCCACAAATATCGAATTCTATCCAAATGATCTTGGAAGAATCGGTGCCACCTTTCATGTACCAAATCAAGGGTCCCGGGAATATACAATCAACAAGCATGCTATCAGACAGGTAGCAGAAAAGCTGAAGATTCCCGGCCAGTATCTTACCAATTTATTGTTTGGTGAGGAATGGCAGTCATCGTTGGCATACGAAATCCTCAATACTCACAATGGATGGACCGAAAGAAACAAAGTTTTGGTAAGGTCTGTCGGATCAGAAGTACGTGCTTTTCTCAGTGATCAGTACCGAAGGTTGGATTCGCAGAAAATCTTTGGTACTCACGTTGATGAGGTATACAAGAATGGTGGGCAGTTAGCCGATGGTTGGATGGATGACACCCGACTGATGGTGGAAACTCTGTTGCCAAAACCAATACAGATCAACACCGAACTCAATGGTATGATCCTGATTGCCTTTGGTACCCGTCTGTCATCTTCCGATTATGGTGACGGAGCACTGGAGTTGAGAAGTTTTGTAATGCAAGGCGTCTGCCTGAATGGTTTGGTAAGGGAGTCTGTATTAAGGGCAGTTCATTTAGGATCCCGCCTGCCTTCCACCCTTGGTCTATCAGAAGAGACATATGAATCTGATAGTAAGACTACCGCTCTTGCTATCCGGGATCTTACCAAAAATCTTTACAGCTCAGATGTAATAAAGACCCGAATGCTGGAAATAAAAGCAGCATCTGAAATGCCCATTGATCCGGCGCGTGAACTCAAAAACCTGACAGCAGTTCAAAAACTCCTGAAAGGAGAAGCTGACGAAATTGGACAGCTTCTGATGAGGAATAATCCGGATGATGGTCTTCAGGGAGATGCTACTCTTTGGAAACTCACCCAGGGCATCACTGCCTTTGCTAATCGCGAAGACATAAGTGATCGGAGGAGGAATGAGTTACAGGAGCTTGCTGGCAACTTGTTTGACAGAGTTAACAGATAATGTAAAGAAGGGGGGATTCGTCCCCCCTTTACAAAACTAATAGGATGAGTTATACAACTAAACCGGAAACAAAAGATTCTTTGAAGGCAACCCTTGCTATGATAGGGGAAACAAAAGTTATTAAAATTACTTTCCCTTATGATGTACAAATGCTTCATAATGTTAGGTCACTTATTGGCAGACAATGGCATGCGCAATCCAAGTGCTGGTCCGCTCCTTTGTATGTAGACAATATCAAACAATTACAATCATGGGGGTTTACTATTGATCCCCGGTTGCTGCAATTCGTACAAGATAGCGAATTAAAGACGCAGAGGGCGGCAATTCTACCAATAAAGGACCTTAAAGGAGAGTTATATCCTTTTCAAAAGCAAGGTGTAGAATTCCTTGAAAGAACCAATGGTAAGGCACTAATAGCTGACGAGATGGGGCTTGGTAAAACAGTACAAGCTTTGGCATGGTTACATATCCATCCTGAGAAGCGTCCTGCTATTATTGTTGTACCGGCATCACTCAAACTAAACTGGAAAAAGGAAGCCGAACGTTGGCTCCACAATCCAAAGATAGAAGTACTACAAGGATCGAATGTCCACAAATTAAGGGGTGACATAATCATCATCAACTATGACATCCTACATCATTGGTTGGATCCTTTGCGAGAAATAAATCCTAAAGTATTAATCACTGATGAATGCCATTATTATAAAAGCAATAAGGCAAGGAGAACCAAAGCGGTAAAGCTGCTGGCAAAGGCAGTAGATCACTTTATTGCTTTATCAGGTACTCCTATAGTCAATAAGCCGATCGAGGCGTACAACGCTTTACGATTGATCAATTATGATCTATTCAAAAACTTCCGGCACTTTGCTGACCGATATTGTAATCCCAAATGGAATGGGTTTGGTATGAGTTATGAAGGAGCATCCAATACTCAAGAATTACATGATTTGCTTAAAAGCACTGTAATGATCCGTAGATTAAAAAAGGATGTGCTGCCTGAATTACCGGAGAAGACCCGATCGTTTTTTCCATTACAACTTACCAATCAGTCAGAGTATACGAAAGCTGATAATGATCTGATCCAGTTCTTAAGGGAGACCAAAGGAAATGCTGCTGCCCGGAAAGCAATCTTTGCAGAAGCACTTACCAGAATTGAAGTACTCAAACAATTGGCAGTCAAAGGAAAATTAGAAGAAGCAATTAATTGGATATCAGACTTTCTCGAAGTAGAAAACAAATTGGTAGTCTTTGCTACTCACAAATTTGTAATTGATACTTTGATTGAAAGATTCAAAGGTATTGCTGTAAAGATTGACGGATCATGTACTCCTAATGAAAGACAACGAGCAGTGGAATCATTCCAGAATGATGCAAATATTCATCTATTTGTAGGGAATATACAAGCAGCAGGCGTCGGTATTACGCTTACCGCTTCCAGCAATGTAGCATTCTTGGAATTACCATGGACTCCCGGTGCTCTTGTACAAGCAGAAGACCGGTGCCATCGTATCGGTCAGAAAGACAATGTTAACATCTACTATTTACTTGCCACAGGTACCATTGAGGATACAATTGCTGCTTTACTTGATAGAAAGCGGAAAACCCTTGATGCTGTGCTTGATGGTATAGAAACAGATCAAGAATCATTACTTACCGAACTCATAAAACAATACCAGTCATGAATGCTAAAAGAAAGAAACAAATTAAGGAGCTTATCACAAAAGTGGAAGAGCTTAAAAAAGAAATTATTACCATAATGGATGAGGAGGAAACACAAGCAACCAAGAGTCAAATGAATTCTCTTGAATTTGATCAAGCAGTAACATCAGGAGCATACCTTTTTGAAGCAGAAGGTAGTGCTGACAACTTATTACATTGTTTAAAACTTGCTATTAAACCGATGTATGGAAAACATTAATCTGATCCGGAAGATAGCATGGTCTTTTCATAAGACATCACAATTGGACTACGATGACCTCTTCCAAGAGGCATATCTTGCTTATGTATATGGTATGAAAACTTATGATCCGACCAAGGGATGCTACCTGTCAACTCATTTATGGAATCATATTAGTAATCAGTTAAAAACATATATCAGAAAAGAAAAGGAAAGGACTACTATTTTATTACCTCTCGAAGCAGCTCGGTATCATACCAAATGTGACAATACCTTCTTTGATGGTCTTACTTTCGACGCTCAGGCTATTTCCAAAATTGTCCTTGCTACCGGAAAAATCCTAAAGATGCTCCCGGAATACTCGCAAGGAAGATGCCCTACCAAAATCAAAGTGCGTATAGAGCATATTCTGCTACGACAAGGGTGGTCGTATCAGCGTATCAATTATGCATTTAGAGAATTAAGAATGGCATTGGAATACAAAGGGTAACAAAGTATAATATATCATAAATCAAATCCTTACCTACATGAGCGAACTATCGGAATCAATGGACCAGAAAAGCTTCTTTGCACTCATATCTTACCTTGCAGAAGGATCCACAGATGATGTCATGATGAAGCATTTTGCAAATGTCTTACGGCGCTACGAAAAAGCTAAACTTAAAGGTGAGCCAAAAGAAAAACTAAACATCATCTTTCAAGAAATGACATTACTCAGTTATGTAAATTTAGTCAGGACCCTTAATAAGACTGCAGAGGAACTGATAAAAGATATGGATAACATTAATCGTGTATTAAATCTGATCAATCCCAAACAGAATTGAATGGACATAATCCAACTATATCAGGATCATTCTGTCAATTTCCTTACAGAGGGGCATAAACATTGCCGCCCTGGATGGGTAAATACCCCCTGCCCACATTGTGAAGGTAATGTAGGATACCATTTAGGGTACAATATCCAAGGAAACTTCTATACCTGTTGGCGTTGTGGTTGGCATCCTATCAGTAATACCATTGCCAAACTACTACGTATTTCGGAAAGACAAGCCCGTGAAATAATTAAACAATACGGGCTTCTCATTCCGAAAACTCAACCACTAAAGACTCCTATCAGAATAAAAGAGCATCGGTTACCATCGGAAACCGGTCCCTTAAGTATCGCTCACGTACGATATTTACAGAGCAGAGGATTTGACCCTGATAAATTGATCAATGATTGGCGTTTATTAGGTACAAGCCCTATAAGTAAGCTTGACAATATCAGTTACAAATATCGGATCATCATCCCCTATTTTTGGGATCAACAACAAGTCTCTTTTGACTCAAGGGATATCACCGAGAAACATCCTGCTAAATACTTAGCATGTCCCGGTGATAGGGAATTAATCCCACATAAAGACATATTGTACGGTAAGCAGGAATATTGGACCGATACCGGTATATGTGTAGAAGGTCCTACTGACGTTTGGCGATTTGGTTTCCATGCGTTTGCTACATCAGGAATAAAATATACACCTGCCCAAGTTCGGGTGATAGCAAAAACGTTTAAACGGATCTTTGTTGTATATGATGATGATCCACAAGCAGTTATCCAAGCAAAAAAATTGGTTGCTGAATTACAATTTCGTGGTCTTAAAGCAATTAGGGTTACTATTGAAGGAGATCCTGGAAGTATGAAGCAAGATGAAGCAGATTATTTTGTTAAGCAATTAGGTTTCAAATGATTAAAAATAAATTTGGAGAAATAAAATGGATTATATATCTTTACAACTTAATTAACTTAAATATATCTCATGAATACGGTCATGATTAAAATATTGTTACTGTTTTTCCATTTTTCTAAGGTTGGGGATTCGAAGGGAAGGTGCCGTATCACTGGAACTTCGGATCCCTTTTTACTAAGAAACTATGATAAGAACAAAACTACCAAAAAATAGTAAATCACAATCATTTTGTAATTTGATTGAGTTTTTCCTTAAACAAGATTCCCCGTCAGAATTAATATCTCTTTACTATATGTATTGTTATCTTGCCATCCAACAAAATTCTAATTACCCGGAAATTAATTCCACTAAAATGGCAAGACTTTTACAATGGGATAGACGACGGGTAAAATCAGTAACGGCACGACTAATAGACCTGAAAATTATACAGGGCGGTGGGGGCATTTGCCCTATATCCGTGCCTAATGATTCGGTTATATATAATATAACCTCATCTATATCTAAGGGATGTACCTTACAGGAAACATCATCCCCCAATAAAAGAATTACAGCTTCCATGTTTGACCAATTTTGGTCTATCTATCCAAGAAAAACTGATAAAGGGAAAGCATTGTCCAAATGGTTGCAGGTCTGCAAGCGGAAAGATGCCCCTACTTGGAGAGAAGTGAAAAGAGCAATCCTCCAACAAAAACAATCGGAAAGGTGGCAAGAATCAATGTTTATCCCCATGCCAGCCACTTGGCTAAACCAGCGCCGGTGGCTTGACGATCCAAGTGAAATGAAAAAGATTGACTTCAATCAACCTGTTTCCGGTCCAGCATTTGTCATTGATGACGGTAGGCGATATGATCGTTGTAAAGATGGTGAGTATAGAAATGCAGCAGGAGAAATATACATACCATGATTGAAAGACAGATCATAATCGGTTTAATTACATCATCTGACTATTGTGCTCAGATGAAGAATGTATGGAATAGTCAATTCCTTGAATCTACTACTGCCAAAAGACTTGCCGGTTGGGTATGGGAGTATTATAACAAATACAATAAAGCTCCCGGGAAAGATATCGAAGCCATTTTCTTTTCAAAGATTAAAGCATCCAACTTTCCAAAGACAATTGCTGAAGAAATAGAGCAAGACATACTACCAGAATTAAGTAAACAATACGAGCAGGAAGGACTTGATGTAAAGTATCTGATCGACGAAACTAAGAAATACTTTAATGAGCAGCACATCAAGCAGTTTACCGAGAGCGTCCAAAGTTTGCTTGATTCCGGTCAACTTGATGAAGCAGAAAAATTGGTGGGATCATTCAAACCACTGGCATCCAGCAATGTAAAGTTAGATCAGTTTATTCGCAATGTCGCTCAAATTAGAAAGATTAAACGACAAAGACCGGCATGTCTTATGAAGCCATGGCTATTTGAAGGTCACCTAATCATCTTGTATGGTTCTGCCGGCACCGGAAAGTCTTTGCTTGCCATACTGATCGGATATTTGTTAGGGGTAAAAGACTATGATATAGAAGAGTGTGAGATAGGACAATGGCAGGTACATAAAAATTGTGGATGTTTATATGTTGATGGTGAGTTGGGCGAATTAGATATGGAAGCACGTATCAAAGGATATGAATGGATTGGTACGCAGAGAGGTGATTGTAGAATCAAAGTGTTATCTGCTCCAGAATACCAATTAGCAACAGAAGATACTTTTTCATTGTCAGATAGAACAAATCAGTTAAAAATCATTCATTGGTTGAAAGAGCATCCAAATTACAAGTTGATTATACTTGATAGTTTGAGCACTTTGTTTAGTCTTGATGATGAAAATAACAATAGTGAATGGAATAAGAAAGTGAATCCATTCTTGCGTGACTTACGTGCTTTAGGGGTATCTTGTATTTTGTTACATCACTCCGGCAAAGATAAGAAGAAAGGAATGCGAGGAGCATCAGCAATGGAGGCAATGGCTCAGTATATATTTCGATTAACAAATCATCCAAAGGCAAGTCAGGATAGTGGGGAAGCTTGGTTTATAATTTCCAAAGATAAGCAACGAGCAGGCGGAAAAAGTTTTCCAACCTTTGCTTTGCATTTTTCACAAGATGTTGATGGTAATACCCACTGGGAAGAAACAGAATTAAAATGAGAAAAGAACAAATTATTTTGAAACTACAATGCGTTCGATCATCTACAAGATCAGAAGCAAATAAACAACTCTTAACTGAATGTATTGATGCTTTACAGGAAGATCAGAGGGAACAGGATGAACAAAAACAGGTATCAAATGTCGAATCTTATTATGTCCGTCAACGACTAAAGTTAAGGAATGATGTCGGGATAAAATTAACAGAAGAAGGCAAGGCAATGCGTTTTCTTGTTAATACTATTGATGAACCAAACAAAAGATTGTGGGTAGTAGATGAAGCAGGAAGAGTAAGACCACAATGGATTCAAATGCAATTAGTGGAACCAGCAGATGATTAACAATTTAAAATAGGAGGTTGAAATGTTTAAGATTAGGAAAGAATTTCATTTCTCAGCAAGTCATGTTTTAAATGGTTTGCCTGAGACCCACCCGTGCTCAAGATTGCATGGGCACAATTACGTAATTACTGTAGAACTACAATCTGAAACGCTCAATGAGGTAGGATTTGTGGTTGATTACAGAGCACTGGATGACATCAAAGAATTCATCGACAATCATTTGGATCATCAACATCTCAATGATCGTGTTCTTTACAATCCGACTGCAGAAAATATGGCAAAAGATTTCTACGAATTCTTTCATAAATTGCATCCGGAAGTATGTGCCGTTGAGGTCTGCGAAACACCAAAAACATCAGCAAGATACGAACCGTGATGGAAGCAAAACAACTTATTAAAGCATTTCCAAAAGAAGAAAGGCAAGTAGGCACTGGTAATTTTCTTCGGGTATCAGAGTTTTTCTTTGATACCATTCAAGGAGAAGGTTTTTATCTTGGGCATCCTGCTGCCTTTCTCAGACTACAACAATGCACTCTGAATTGCGTGTGGTGTGATACTACAGAAGTGTGGCGAAAGGGGAATCCCTATTCATTTGATGAACTTATTCAGATGATTGATAATACCATGCTTGCTGATAAATTAAGTACCGGTCAGCATTTAATCCTGACAGGTGGTAGTCCACTCCTACAGCAAGGAAAACTGGTAAAGTTCATTACAAAATTCATTAGCTACTTTGGCTTTAAACCTTTTATTGAAATAGAGAATGAATGCGTACTCCTTCCGGATGATGATCTTGTTGACTTGATTGATTGTTGGAATAACTCTCCAAAACTGGATAATAGTGGAAACTCCAAACATGAGAGATATGATACTTTCGTCATCAAAGCCACCTCTGCTTTGAAGAATTCTTGGTTCAAATTTGTTATTTCTGATCCTTCTGATTGGGAGGAGATTGAAGAAGAATTTCTTATACCGGAATTAATCAGACGAGATCAGGTAATTCTTATGCCAGAAGGAGGCAATAGAGCAACGCTACAATCAAATATGGAGAAGGTGGTTGAGCTTGCCATCCGGGAGAATGTAATATATCGCTCAAGGGAGCATATCGTCTTGTGGGATAGGAATACCGGCGTGTAGCGATTTTTTTGCCGATTTTGAGTATAATATAGCAAATGCAGATCATACTTTTTAACCTATTGTTTAACCAAAATTTTAAAAACCATGTTAAGTGAGAAAGCGCTGCGCGCAGCAGCAAAAGAAGTGAACGAAGTCGTAGGTGTAGAACCCCCGATCAACACAAAAGCATCTGTTTCCGAGCTTATTGAGAAGCTGAAGGAAGCAAAAGAAACCGTCATTGATCCTGCTCAGGACGAATTTACCGAAGCAACGCAGGCAGTTCTTGATGAGCTGGATGAACCTCAGGAAGAAGCAAAGGCTCCGACAAGGAAACCGAAACCTGCTCCTGCAAAGAAAGAAGGTCCGAAGAAAGCAGGAGAACCCGGCAAACCCGGAATCATTGCTACCATTGTTTCTCTCATTGAAGAGTCCGGCAAGAAAGGTATTACCAAAGCCGAAATTCTGAAGGAGCTTGTTGATCGCTTCCCCGAGCGTTCAGAAGACTCAATGAAGAATACCATCAATGTTCAGGTGCCGGCCAGGATCAACAAAGAAAAATTTCCGGTCAAGAAACTGGAAGGCGACCGTTACTGCAAAGCATAGTGATATGCGGAAGGTAGTAATGGGACTATCCGGCGGTATGGATTCAGCCACCCTGCTTGGGCTTTTGCTCGATCAGGGGGCTGAAGTCCACTGCTGCTCGTTTTATTATGGTTCGAAGCACAATGCTTATGAACGGAAAGCAGCAGAGAATATTGTAAATCATTACAAAAAGATGGGATTTTCTGTCTTTCTGTATCCTATAGACCTAACAGAAGCTTTCAAAAATTTCTCTTCAAATCTTCTCCTTACCGGTGGTGATATTCCGGAAGGACATTATAATGATGAGAATATGAAAGTGACTGTGGTCCCCGGCAGGAATATGATCTTCAGTGCTATTATGGCAGGTCTTGCAGAATCTATTGGAGCGACTTCCATTGCATTAGGAGTTCATGCTGGTGATCACCACATCTATCCTGATTGCCGTGTTGAGTTCATAAAAGCACTTGATTCAACAATTTATCTGTCGTCAGACCGGAAGGTTTCCGTGATCGCTCCTCTTCTTGAATATGACAAAACAGGAATTCTCATGATGGGGTATTCTGATTTTGTGTATCAAGTACCATACCATTTGACCAGAACTTGTTACAAAGATCAAGTACTATCCTGTGGTAAATGTGGGTCCTGCAGGGAAAGACTTGAAGCCTTTGCTCATTTAATGATTGAAGATCCTATACCATACGAAAAACATGACTGAGAAATTAACGCAAGAGCAGGCAGAAGAGCTTGTTCGTCAACAACTGATATATATCGGGGAAACGCCTGATCGTGAGGGACTAATTGATACTCCAAGAAGAGTGGTAAAGATGTGGAACGAACTATTTATCGGTTACGATAAAAGTAAGCACCCAAAGGTATCGGTATTCAGAAACGGTGCTGATGGTTTGGTGTATGATCAGATGATCATTGACGAAGGTAACTACTATTCTTTTTGCGAGCATCATATAGTCCCTTTCTTTGGTCAATACTGGTTTGGATATATTCCGGACCCGCATGGTAATATCATCGGTCTATCAAAAGTTGCCAGGATTGTAGACTATCATTCCTCTAAGTTACAGATCCAAGAGCGCTTGGTCAATGACATCATCGAAGATATATTTACAGAGCTATGTAAAGATAATGTACCGCGACCCATTGGGATGGGAATGGTCATGATTGGGGAGCATCTCTGCAAAACCATGAGAGGCGTTAAGAAAAAAGGACAAATGACCACGATTAAATTGAAGCATGCCTTCCTTGATAATCCTGTTGTTAAGTCTGAATTCTTATCACGCTGTGCTATATGAACATTCATCTCGCAGGTAATGTCGGGATAATCTCACGAGAGATCCGATTCAATAAGTTTTTTACACGTAGATTGCTATCTTTCTATGAAGTATTTCAAAAGCTGTTTGCATCGGATCTTTCTTTTCGTTACATAACAACAAAAAATATGAAAGAGCAAGCAACAAGAAAGGTTGAACTATTTCTTGATTCAGGTGCGTACTCTGCGTGGTCTCAGGGTAAGGAAATAAACATTCAAGATTATATCCAGTTCATCAAAGACCACCAGGATGTAATTGATGTTTATGCAAACTTAGATGTCATTGGTGATCCACAAGGTACGTGGAATAACCAAATGATAATGGAAAAAGCAGGTCTTTCTCCTCTTCCGGTTTATCATTTTGGAGAGGATATAAAGTGGCTGAAACGAATTCTTGGACGGGGATATCCTTATATTGGTTTAGGTGGAATGGTTCCAATATCAACCACCGATTTGACCAAATGGTTAGATGATTTGTTTGGAAATTATTTGACTGATCCTGATGGCATGCCTTTGGTAAAGGTGCATGGTTTTGGATTGACAAGTCTACGCCTCATGTTAAGGTATCCATGGTGGTCTGTTGACTCAACGTCATGGGTATTAACCGGTAGGATGGGATCTATTTTTATACCACGTTTCCGCAATGGCAATTGGATATACGATGAAGATTCATGGAAGATCATTGTATCGAATCGTAGTCCGCAAAGTAAGGAAGCCGGGAAACATATTACAACGATGACCAAACTGGAGAAGGAAATTCTTCTCAAGTATATCCATGAAAAAGGGTATGCCCTTGGCGTATCTGAGTATAAGTGGGTTGATCAAAGTTATGAACTTGCCGAGAATGAACGGTGGGCTGATAAAAAGCCAACAGATAAAAAAGCACAACGCGAAGTTGAGATAATTGTGGAAGCCGGAGTTAGCAATAAGTATCAGTTACGGGATGAAATGAACATTCTCTATTTCATTGATCTTGAAAAGAGTATGCCTGCGTGGCCATGGGCTTT
>ERZ795057.2741-NODE-2741-length-12820-cov-9.244105_pt1 | contig 12820 bp, 7 predicted proteins | sample MGYA00375141_ERZ795057 | MGnify/ENA primary metagenome ERZ795057 (study PRJEB30186, sample SAMN05720163) | activated sludge metagenome | isolation source: Anaerobic digester | place: Hong Kong | collected 2015-01-26 ... | reverse complement strand
CAATGTTGGCAAACATGGCTGCATCGTTAATTTTACATAAAAGAATAACTACTACTACAGCTAAAGCTAAAGCTTTAAAAATGTATGTTGAGCCTCTGATTACTAAAACAAAAGACTTAACTAAAGTTGAAGAAAAGACCCATGCTCAGCGTGTTGTATTTAGTTATTTAAAAAATAAGTATGCCGTTAAGGAATTATTTGGCGAAATAGCCGAAAAAGTAGCCGACAGGCCAGGTGGTTATACAAGGATATTAAAAACTGGAACACGCTTAGGTGATAATGCTGATATGTGTATTATTGAATTGGTTGATTACAACGAAACTTATAGCACTGGTAAATCTGCTGCTAAATCGAAATCAACACGAAGAAGAAGAAGTACAAAAAAAGCTACAGCTGAAACTACAACTGAAAAGGTAGATGCTAAAGTAGAAGAGGTAAAAACTGAAGAGCCTAAAGCTGAAGTTGTTGAAACAGTAGAAGAAGTTAAAGCTGAGGCAGAAACAGTTGTTGAGGAAAAGGCAGAAGAAGCACCAGAAAAAACTGAAGAAGAAAAGAAAGAAGAATAAAATTCTTAATATTATATAGAAAGGAGCATATTTATTTGCTCCTTTTTTTATGGCTAATTGTTACCTTGGGTGTTTAATATCTTCGTAATTTTAACTAACTTTGAGAGATTTTTTCGAAAATTTTAAACTAAAAAAATATACTATGGGACAAATTGCAGGAATACACGCCAGGCAAATACTGGATTCAAGAGGGAATCCAACTGTTGAAGTAGAAGTTATTACAAGTGAAGGCTTTATTGGCCGCGCTGCTGTTCCTTCGGGAGCTTCAACAGGAATACATGAGGCCGTAGAATTAAGAGATGGCGATAAAGGCCAATTTTTAGGGAAAGGGGTTACAAAAGCAGTAGAAAATGTAAATACAATTATTAACGATGAGTTAAAAGGATATTACATCGATGACCAAACTGCTATTGATAATGCCCTGATTCAACTTGACGGTACTGAGAATAAATCGAATCTTGGTGCAAATGCTATACTTGGAGTTTCATTAGCTGTAGCAAAATCAGCTTCAACCGAATTTGGGCTTCCGTTATATAAGTATATTGGTGGCATTGGAGCGAATACCCTACCTATACCTATGATGAATATATTAAATGGTGGGCAACATGCCGATAATAAAATCGATATACAAGAGTTTATGATTATGCCTGTTGGTGCTGAATCATTTAGTGAAGCATTAAGAATGGGAACTGAAGTTTTCCACCACTTAAAAGCTGTTTTAAAATCTAAAGGCCAATCGACAAATGTGGGTGATGAAGGAGGTTTTGCACCGAACCTATCGTCAAACGAAGAAGCAATTGAGGTAGTGTTGGAAGCTATACAAAAAGCAGGTTACCGTCCGGGAAATGATGTTTATATTGCTCTTGATGCTGCAGCATCTGAGTTCTACAATAAGGAAAAAAAGTTATATCATTTCGAATCAGTAAATAAAGATTTCACTTCAATTGAGATGGCAAATTACTGGAAATCTTGGGCTGAAAAGTATCCTATATTATCGATAGAAGACGGAATGGATGAAGATGATTGGCTTGGATGGAGCGAGCTTACTAAAGCTATTGGACAGAAAGTACAACTAGTAGGCGACGATTTATTTGTAACAAATGTTAAACGATTATCAAAAGGGATTAAAGAAAATATTGGAAATTCTATTTTAATAAAAGTTAACCAGATTGGAACATTAACGGAAACAATAAATGCAGTTAAGCTGGCAACAGAAAATTCTTATACGTCAATTATTAGCCATCGTTCTGGTGAAACTGAAGATACCACAATTGCCGATTTAGCAGTCGCATTAAATACCGGATTAATTAAAACAGGTTCTGCTTCTCGTTCTGACAGGATTGCAAAATATAACCAATTGTTGCGTATTGAAGAAGCACTGGGAGGGACAGCTAAATACTTAGGGCGGAATTTTAAATTTATTAAATAAAAATTGTTACTAAAATATGAAGAAGCCGGTTTTCCGGCTTTTTTCTTTCAACCAAATATTGGTTTTATTGTTATTGAAGGCAAACAACTTTTTTGTATATTTCACAAATTCAATAAAGATTAATTTATGCCTTATAAATCCCTATCAGATTTTGTTAAAACCTTAGAGTCGGAAAATGAGTTAATACGTATTAAAGAATATGTTAACCCTTATCTTGAAATGACAGATATTGTAGATAGGTTAACTAAATCAGGAGACGGTAAAGCAGTTTTGTTTGAAAATACTGGAACTCCTTTTCCTGTATTAATGAATGCTTTTGGTTCTGAAAAACGAATAAGCCTTGCTCTTGGGAATAAAAGCCTAAGTAAAATAGGATATGATATTGAAAATTTATTTAAGAAACTAACCCAACCAAAATCTGGTTTTTTTGATAAAATTAGAATTTTACCTGATTTAGGGCGCATTGCCTCTTGGATGCCAAAAAAAATTAGAGGTAGGGGTAAGTGTCAGGAAGTAATTATTGATAACCCGGATTTAAGTCAGCTGCCGGTATTAACCTGTTGGCCTTTTGATGGTGGGCCCTTTATAACTCTTCCTTGTGTGCATACAAAAGATTTGGAAACAGGCAATAGAAATGTAGGGATGTACCGTATGCAGATTTTTGAAAAGCAACTTACAGGTATGCATTGGCATAAACACAAAACGGGTGCCAGGCATTATAATGAATATAAAAAGGCTGGTGAGAAAATGCCCGTTGTGGTTACTTTAGGTGGCGACCCTGCATATACTTATTCAGCAACAGCACCTCTACCCGATAATATTGATGAATATCTGCTAGCTGGTTTTTTAAGGAAGAAAAGAGTGGAAATGGTTCGATGCATTACTCAGGATATGGAAGTTCCTGCAGATGTTGATTTCGTGATTGAAGGTTATGTTGACCCTAATGAAGATTTAATATGGGAAGGCCCGTTTGGTGATCATACAGGTTTTTATTCTTTAGCCGATTGGTATCCACGTTTCCATGTTACATGTATTACCCACCGGAAAAATGCTGTTTATCCTGCAACAATAGTTGGGGTGCCTCCAATGGAGGATGCATGGATTGGAAAAGCTACCGAACGGATTTTTCTGGCACCAATTAAATTAGCTATTTTACCTGAAATTATTGATTATAATTTACCTTTTCAGGGTGTAGCACATAATATTGTGATTGTAAAAATTGAGAAATCGTATGCAGGGCAGGCTCAGAAAGTTATGAACGCTTTGTGGGGTGCCGGGCAAATGATGTTTAATAAAATAATGATAGTGGTAGACCAGAACGTTGATATTGATGATTATAATAAACTTTTAAAGGTGATTGGTGATAATACTAATCCAGAGCAAGATATATTATTTACTTATGGGCCTTTAGATGTATTAGACCATTCATCTTCAAAATTTGCTTATGGAAGTAAGATGGGAATTGATGCAACGACAAAATTTGAAGAAGAAAAAAATCAAAAGATTGTAAAAGTTCATAAAAGGAATCTGGCAATTACAGATGAATTAATAAAAGGGCATACTAATATTCATAATGCTTTTATAGAACCCCATAGTAACATTTTATTTATTTCAGTAGTAAAGGAAAGTACCGGGCAAATAGGTGAAATTATTACTCAGCTCTCAAAATCAGAATGCTTAAACGAAATTAAAGCCTGCATTATTTTTGAGCATATGGTTGATATTTATGATTTAAACCTTGTAACCTGGATTGGGTCTGGCAATATTGACCCTAAAAGGGATTCTGTTTTAATTCCATCAACAGAAACGTCGGTGTCAAAAATTTTTATTGATGCTACCCGTAAAAGTAAAATAAAAGGGCAATTTGAACGTGATTGGCCCAATGTAGTAGTAATGGATATAAATACAATAGAAACGATAGATAAAAACTGGGATAAATACGGACTTGGCAAATTTATTCCATCACCATCGCTTAAATATAGAAAATTAAATCAATCAGAAGGAGATAAGGTTGTTGAACATTAAAATGAATTTAATATGGCTTGTTCACTTTGATTTCATGTTATTAAATTATAAATTAGCAATAGATAAATGAGATTAACATCAACCATATTAATTCTTTTATTCAAAGGAATTTTCTTTTTTTACCTGGTTGCAAATACTTCTGCACAGGTATTAAATGTAGATTATTATACAATCGAAAGTGGATTGTCGCAAACAAGTGCCTTGTGTTTAATTCAGGATAGCAAGGGGCTTATTTGGATTGGGACACAGGATGGGTTAAACCGGTTTGATGGTTACAATTTTAAAATTTATAAAAACAATCCTGCAGATTCATTATCACTTTCAAATAATTTTATTAATAGCCTTTATGAAGATTCCGATGGTTATATATGGATAGCCACAAATTATGGTTTAAATAGATATAATCCTGTTACAGAAGATTTTAAAGTGTTTCTCTCAGAGCCCGCTAATTTAAACAGTTTAAAAGAAAATCAGGTTTACGATATCTATCAGGATAAACTTGGATATATCTGGGTAAAAACAGAAAATTATTTATCAAGATTAAATCTTAAGAATAATACCTTTCGGCATTATGAGCATTATAATGATGTATTTAGTTTTTTGCCTACAAATCCTAAATTTCCAATTTTTGAAGATCACAAGGGGCAACTATGGGTGGGTACAAAAGATGGGTTAAATTATTTTGACCGGAAACTGGAGATTTTTAAACGTTATAAAAGCGACCCAAACGATAAGCAGAGCCTAAGTAATGATAGGGTTAAAGTTATTTTTGAAGATAGTAAGAATAACTTATGGATAGGAACCGAAAATGGATTAAATAAATTTGACTGGAATACTGAAAAATTCAACAGATATGGTGCCCAAAATAGTTTAAGTAATAATAATATAAACGACATTTTTGAGGATAATAATGGAAGGCTATGGATTGCAACCGATGATGGCTTAAATGTTTACAATAAAAAAACGAATGATTTTATAATATATGACCGTTTTGCATTTAATTCTGATTTAATTCTTGCTACATCATTTTCTTCAATATTACAGGATAAAACTGGCATTCTTTGGTTTGGAACCCTGCAAGGGATTCTTAAGGTTAAAGAACAAGGGAATATGTTTAAGTTATATAGTAAAAGGGCTAACGGCGAGCCTCTGTTTTCTAATAATTATATAGCCTCATTATACGAAAAAGATGGTACTGTGTGGGTAGGGACATGGGGAACCGGTTTGTTTTTATTTAATCGGGATAATTTTGGAGTTAAGCGTTATAGCACTGAAAATAGTGATTTGATAAACGATTATATACATGCCATTTTTGAGGATTCGAAAGGGCGTGTGTGGATTGGAACGCAAAATGGCCTTTGCCAGTTTGACCTGAAGGCTAATAAAATTGAACACATTCATAGCCTTGGCAAACCACCTGTATTTAAAAACAACAGGGTTTATGATATTATTGAAGATAGAGAGGGATACATATGGGTTGCAACAAAATTTGGATTACATAAAATTGATCAAGACACAATAATTAGTTTTATACATAACCCTTCAGATTCTTTAAGTTTAAGCGCAAATCTTGTATATGATTTAATAGAAGGTAATAATGGTGATATCTGGATAGCCACAGAAAGAGGATTAAACAGATATAACAGGAAAAGTAATACTATAAAAAACTCATTTAAAGCTAAGAATTGTAAAGAGTGCCTGGATAGAAATGAGATATTATATATTTACGAAGATACATCCCTTAATTCTATTTGGCTTGGCACTGTTGCGGGTTTATACAGGTATGGCCTCGATGATAATTTAATTAAAGCATATACCGAAGCTGATGGTTTACCTAATAACTTAATATATTCAATTATACCTGATAAATATGGTAATTTATGGTTGAGCACCAATAAAGGTTTATCCAGGTTTAATCCAAAAAATGAAGATTTTGTTAATTTTAGTGTTGCCGATGGATTACAAGATAATGAGTTTAACCATGGAGCCTCTTATAAATCTAAATCGGGAGAATTATTTTTTGGCGGTATATCAGGATTTAACGCTTTTTACCCTGATTCAATATCAATACAACATAAAGCACCAGATGTAGTTATTACATCAATAGAAATAATAACAAAAAATGGTATACAAAAACTGCAGCTTTCCAATGACAATCATATTGAGATACCTTATTCAAATAACTTAATTACCATTGAATTTGCTGTTATGGATTATGCAAATCCACACAAAAACATTTTTCAATATATGCTAGAGGGTAGCGAGGATGAATGGATAAATATTGGCAACAGGCGTTTTGCAACATTTACAAACCTTCCTTCCGGAAAATATACTTTTCATGTTAGAGGGGCAAATAGCGGGCATATTTGGAGTGAGGAGGGGGCTGCGCTTAACATTACTGTAGTAACTCCAATTTGGAAATCGAAATTGGCTTATATATTGTATATCTTACTATCTGCAACATTAATAATTTGGTTTTTTCAATATCGTACAAGAAGTTTAAGGAAAGCTAACCAAGAACTTAAAGAGAAGGAAGAAATTGCTAAGCAAGTGGCAATTCAAAAGGAAGAGTTAGTTTTAAAAAATAAAAATATTACCGATAGTATTTTATATGCAAAACGCATACAGGAAGCGTTGTTGCCTCCATTAACACGGTTCTTTAAGATTTTACCCCAATCGTTTGTTTTGCATAAAGCCAAAGACATAGTAAGTGGAGATTTCTATTGGATAAACCAAAAGAAAGATAAAATTTTTATTGCAGTTGTTGATTGTACAGGGCATGGGGTTCCCGGGGCATTTATGTCGATTATTGGATTTGAGTTGTTGCGTAAAATTACAGATGATCAGGGTGTTGATGATGCTGCTCAGATTTTAAAAGATTTAAATAAAGGAGTTGCTACTACTTTTGGGATGTCAGCAGATAATGTAAGGCTTAAAGATGGGATGGATATTGCACTTTGTATTATTGATACTAAAAAGGCAGAGCTTGAATTTGCAGGTGCATTTAGGCCATTGTACTTTATACGCGATAATAAAATACAGGAAATTAGGGGAGATAGGTTTTCTGTAGGGCTATTGTCTGAGGATGAAGCTGAACAAATTACCAGTACGCACATTAAATTAAAAAAGAATGATGTCTTTTATATATTTTCGGATGGTTATGCCGATCAGTTTGGTGGGCCAGAAGGGAAAAAATTTAAATACCGCCGATTCAGGCATTTGCTTTTAACAATACATAAACTTCAACTCGACCAACAATACAGGTATCTGGAAAAAACTTTCGATGACTGGAGGGCTAACTACGAGCAAGTGGATGATGTCCTTATTTTAGGTTTTAGGCCTGAACTAGAATAACTATAGTAAGGAAAGATTTACTAAAATCAGTATAATTAATTGCATTAATAAGATATAGGCTAAAGTCATAAAAATCATTCCTAAAAAGAATGCAGTTATCGCTGCCAAAATATCAATAATAAGCTTTCTATTAGCTAATTTATGGTAAAAATAGGCATAAACTGTTATTTGAATAATAAATCCAATGACAGTTTGTAAATGAGATACCCCATTTATAAAAGCAAAAATCAACGAGGGTATATTTATAATTAAAATCCCTGTTCCAAAAGCATAGCAATTTATAATGAGATGTTCAGTATAATTTAGTTTCGTTCGGAGAAAAAATAATTTAAAGGAAAAAGCAAAAAAAGGAACAAGCATTAACATAATTATATTTATGTAGCTTTTCATAAAATTTATAATTTTCAATCCCACAGACGAAATTTCATCAGATGAAATTGAATTTACAACATCTAAGTTTTTGTCAAATGATTTTGTGGCAATAACTATTAATGCACTTAATCCGGCAATAATTATTAAATATTTAATAGGATTAAAATATCTTTTTGTCCTTCCTGAAAGATATTCATTTATTACTTTTTTAGGATTTGTTAATAAAAGTATTAATGTGAAAAAGAAACCTTTATCAAGGTTAAATGTAGCTTCAAAGAAATCTATTAAAATCTGCTTAAAAAGAAATCTACTATTAATTACCTTTTGCCCACAAATGTTACAAAAATTACCCGTAAATATATTACCGCAGTTTTTGCATGTTACAGTATTTGGTGTTTCCATTCCTTACTCAAAAAATTATGCAAGTTGTTTCTCCATTTTCTGAATAAGTGTCTCAATTTGGAAAGGTTTGCTTATGTAATCATCCATTCCGGCAGCCAGGCATTCTTCCTTATCCCCCAGTAATGCATTTGCAGTTATTGCAATAATCGGAGTATGTGAGTTGGTGCTTTTTTCTATGTTTCTTATTTTTTTGGTAGTAACAATTCCGTTCATAATGGGCATCTGAATATCCATTAAAATAATATCATATTTTGCCGATCCAAATTTATCAAGTGCTTCTTTTCCATTATTTGCTACCTCAACTGATTTTACCGCTTTCTTTAAACTAAGCAAAACAATTTTCTGATTTATAAGATTATCTTCAACCAGAAGGACATTTGCATCTTTTAAATCAACTTTTTTAGGTTTCTCCAAATCAGGAAAATCTTCGCTTTGGATTGTTTGTCCCAGCTCTTCATGTAAAATTTCACTTTTAGTTATTTTCAATACAAATTTAAACTCAAATACTTCCGACGAAATATTAGTCTCAATACTTCCTCCATACGATTCGATAATCCGGTTGGCAATATTGAAATCCAAAAGTTTTACTACAGCTGTATTTTTCCCTTTCTTTGTTTTTTCTGTATTATGTATTTTGGTAAGCTCTGCTACTTGAGTCAGGTCGCGTGTCGAAATCCCAAAATAAATTTCTGATTGTTTATCCCATTCACTGTGTTTTTGAACGTCAACAATAATATTCTTTTCTCCCGCCTTAGAATTTTTAAGGATATTCTCAAATAAATTCAAAAATACCTGTTTTAATTTAACTGGGTCGCCATATAACTGGAAATTAATATCGTTAGATATTTTTATATCAAAATTGATTTGGTTCGATTCGTTATCAAAAAGGTTTACAGTACTTTTTATAAGTGTCTCCAGATTAAAATTCTGGTTATAATCTTTACTCTGCAAAACATCCACATTTGATAATTCTGCAATATTATTTACAACATTTACCAGATTGTTGGTAGAGGCTTGTATGGTATCAATTAAGTCGCGCTGTTTTTCATCAAGGTTTGAGTTGTTCACTAAATTAGTAACTACAACTAAATTATTTAAGGGGGTCCTTATTTGATGGGAGATTTTTGAAATAAATTCTTCTTTTGCTTGTGTATCTTGTTTAGCAATTTTAAGCTCGCTTGTTAATTCATTAATTTTATTTTCGGCAATAATTTCAATTGTTTTATAAAGAGCATAAAGAAGCAGGTAAAGTAAAACATAAATAACCTTAACAGTTAAAGTAAAATTATCAGGTAATTTAAAGATATTCGGAAGTAAAATAATTGCCACCGTAATAATCAGGAATGCAAATACAAACTTATTTGTATATTTCTTTTTTAATAAACTTATAGCAATTACAGGATATAATACATAAAAAATAATACCTTGTTGTTTTATAATACCACTAATTAGCCCCCAGATTAGAACTGCCGATACAATTAAAAATAAAATATTTGTTGCAAAATTAATTTGAGGTTTTTTTCTAAAGATTAATTGATTGGTAAGGATGGCAAAAGAAGCAACCAAACTAACAATAAAAATATCAAAATTGCTTTGCAAAGCATTAAAAATACTATATAACAATAGTATGGCAGAAGTTGCCGAACTTAAGAAATTAAATACAATTAATTGCAATATATTATCCCCGTTGAAAGCTTTTTCGTTCGAAGGGGTGCACCAATTAATAATACGGAGTAAAAGATTCATACAAACAACATATTTAGCATTAATATTTTAATCTATGTAACGAATACTTTGTAAATTTACTGAATTTAACTACAAATCGTTTCTTTGGATATTAAATATACAAATTTTTTAATAAAAAACAGTTTTATTCGTTATTTACATCGCATTATACAAAGTTTTAAAAAAATATCAAACGAAATGTATTAATCGATAGAAATTTCATAAATTACAACAATATAAAAAGGAAATTAGTTAAAATCAATAAAACTCTGAACTATGAAAAAAATATTAATTGGATTATTCTTTAGCTTTTTTGCATATGGTGTAAATGCACAGCATTATATCCCAACCGAAGCAGACCTTAACCAGTTTTTAAATTCGAAAATGTATGTGGTTTTAGAAACGAACCCTATTGCGGCATATAACTTTAAAATTCAAGATGCTGTGAAAAAGGTTTGGAACCTTACAGAATTTGAATTCATTTCGTATAAACAATTTGAAGAAATGTATACCGATCCTGAAAAATCGTTTTTAATGATGACCCAGGTGGTTTTCCAAAACGATAAAACAAAGGTTAAGTATAATTTTTTGCATATATTTATTGGTAAAGAAGGCTTGGAAAGTTTTGAGGAACTGCCAGATATAGCAGCCGTTCCGCTATCTTATACCGAGGTTGACGATGAATACTGGGTGTACAAGATAGAGTCGTTAGTTAGGTTTATGCAAAACCATATACAGAACATGAAAAATAACCCGGATATGATTAAAAAGGATATCCTTGAATATTACAACCAAAATATGGCAGATATTAAGCAGAAAACGCTATATCTGGTTAAAGATGAAGTTGCACCAGATATTAATACTGAAGCAAAACTTAGAAAAGTATACCCTTATAAATTTAAGTTTGTTACACGGGAAGAAATAGAAGAAGCTATTACCGATCGCAATCCGGATGTGGTCTATTTGCATAAGGTAGGGCCGCAGGGTACACGCTTAAAAGCACGTTGTTATAAAATCATTGTGGGTTGTGCCGACGCTAACTTTTATTATTTTGATTATCATTGGGTTGAAAAAGGGAAGAATTTTGATGGCATACTGGAAAAAGATTTTAAAAAGATGGCCAAGAAAAAATAAGAATAATTTACTTGAAAACGCTCCGGGAAATTCGGGGCGTTTTTTTATCATGTGTATTTAGTTTTTAACTTTTTATGGGTCTAATTTTATTCTATATTTGCAAAAAAATATAAAAAGAGATGGCTGTTCAAAAACCTTCTATACCCAAAGGGACTCGTGATTTTACACCAGTGGAAATGGTTAAAAGGAATTTTATTTTCGAAACCATAAAATCAGTTTTTCAGCGATTTGGCTATCTGCCAATCGAAACACCTGCAATGGAAAATTTATCGTCGTTGCTAGGTAAATATGGTGAAGAAGGGGATAAGCTATTATTTAAAATATTAAATTCAGGCGATTATCTTTCTAAGGTTTCGGGTGAAATATCAAATACTGAATCGAATAAATTAGCCTTGGAAATTTGCGAAAAGGGATTGCGTTACGACCTTACTGTGCCTTTTGCTCGTTTTGTAGTACAAAACCTAAACGAAATAACATTCCCTTTTAAGCGATATCAGATACAACCGGTGTGGAGAGCCGACAGGCCTCAAAAAGGGCGTTATCGTGAATTTTATCAGTGTGATGTTGATGTTATCGGGAGCAACTCTTTATTAAATGAAGTTGAGCTTATTCAAATAATTGACAAGGTTTTCCAATCTTTAAAAATCGGCACTGTTATTAAAATGAATAACAGGAAAATTTTATTGGGTATTGCTGAGATGATTGGCGAACCAGAGAAATTTATTGATATTACTGTTGCGATCGATAAGTTAGAAAAAATTGGGATTGATAAAGTAAAAGAGGAATTACTATCCAGAGGAATTAATGAAAGCGCAATTGAGAAATTGAAGCCGGTTTTTGATTTAAAGGGAAGTAATAAGGATAAAATCAATGATTTAAAGAAGATTATAAGCAGTTCTGAAGTTGGATTAAAAGGTATACAAGAGGTTGAAACCATATTAGGCTATTTTGACAAACTGACAATAAATACAGATCTGGAACTGGATTTAACTCTGGCAAGAGGGCTTAATTATTATACCGGGGCAATTTTCGAAGTTAAAGCAAAAGATGTTGAGATAGGAAGTATTTGCGGTGGGGGGCGTTATGATGATTTAACAGGAGTATTTGGATTAAAAGATGTTTCGGGGGTTGGAGTTTCATTTGGTGCAGACCGTATTTATGATGTGATGGAGCAACTTAGTATTTTCCCAACAGAGATAGTTTCTTCTACCAAAGTAATGTTCGTTAATTTTGGTGAAAAGGAAGAAATGTATTGCCTTCCTTTATTACAAAAGCTAAGAGAGAACGGTGTAAATGCTGAAATATTCCCGGAACCGGCTAAAATGAAAAAGCAGATGTCGTATGCCAATAATAAAAATATACCTTTTGTGGTATTGGTAGGCGAAAATGAAATGAGCCAGGGTTTTTTAACTGTAAAAAACATGATTAGTGGCGAACAATCTGAGATAAAGTTTGAAGAGCTTTTAAATAGAGTTTTATAAAAATGAGATATATATCAAAGGGCATTACTGCAATTTATCGTGACAGGCCTGTGTTAATTACAGGTGGTGATACACGTTTCCCCTGACTATTTCCTGGAAAACTTTGAGAAATAAATAATTGTTGATTTAAGAGAGGTCTTGCTATTACTAAGATTATAGCTGTAATAATCAACTTTGTTAAATATAAATCACACTTTACATATGAAAAAAATACATTATATATCGAATGATCAATTAACTTTTGATAAAATAAAACAGATTTTAAAAGAAGGATATAAACTGGAATTATCAGAGCAATCGAAAAATAATATTATTAAATGCCGCGAATATCT
>ERZ795057.2740-NODE-2740-length-12822-cov-4.684421_pt1 | contig 12822 bp, 10 predicted proteins | sample MGYA00375141_ERZ795057 | MGnify/ENA primary metagenome ERZ795057 (study PRJEB30186, sample SAMN05720163) | activated sludge metagenome | isolation source: Anaerobic digester | place: Hong Kong | collected 2015-01-26 ... | reverse complement strand
AGGACGCTGATCAGGATTTAGGGTTGTGAGTTTACCTTTCGCCTGAATGTTTTGTCGCCAGGGTAGAAAAAGGACAACCAGAACGACTGCCAGAACCGCCAGAAGAAACCGTTTAAGCATACGATTTGCCGGCAATAAATCCGTCATCTGCATGGACCTGAGCTGATTCTGGTCGATGTATTCACGGACGCTGTTTTCTGAAATGTTTAACATAGCCGGTTTGGTTTTTAATTATTCATGGTGTTAAAAACACGGAGAAAATGGGGATTACCCTGTAATTCCTGCCAATTACCTTCAGCGACGACCTCCCCTTCTTCCAGGATGACGATGCGGTCGCAGGATTGGGCAAATTCATGGTCATTGGTCACGGCAACCAGCGTCCAGGGCTGATGTTTATCCGTAACAAAAGCAATCAATTTTGAACGATCTTCCTGTGCCATGCTCTCTACGAATGGTTCCAGAGCCAATAACCGGGGAAGCCGTACGATAGCGCGAGCCAGGATAATTTTAGTCCTGATGCTTTCCGGCACGTTACGGCCTCCCGGCATCAAAGTTGATTCAAATCCATTAGGAAGTTGCTGTATGTAAGACTCCAATCCGATCTGACGGGCAGCCCACATCATATCGGTGAGAGTTACTCCCTGCGTTCTCAGACAGATGTTTTCGGCGATAGTTCCCCGGAATAACTCTTCCTGATTGGTAAAATCCCCTATCTGGGCACGGATACTGGTCAGGTCCATATTTTTAAATGGAATGCCATTATAGAGCAAGGCACCCTGGTATTCGTCAAACATCCCAGCGATCAGTTGAATCAGAGTACTTTTACCACTGCCCTGGTTTCCACTCAGGCATATTCGCTCGTTAGGACGGATGTGCAGGTTGAAATTTTTGAATGTTGGCTTTTCCGCACCCGGGTGGGAAAATGTTAAATCATGAATGGCTACGTCCATACCGGAAGGCGTATCGAGGTCTGAGTAAGTTGATCCTCCATTTCTTTCAAGGGGCAGGTCGGTGACAGCACCCAGTTTTTCCAGACCGGTAAGAACATCATAAAGGACATCCATGTTCAGGATTAACTTTTCAACCGAATTGATCACCAGAATGACCACAATTTCCGCAGCGACAAACTGTCCGATATTGATCTTGTTATCAAGGACCAAGAGGGATCCCAGGATAAGCAAAGCTCCGGTTACCAGAACTTTAAACAATACAATAGCCCCATACTGGGTCAGTAATATGCGAAAATGGGATTTGCGGGCCTGAAGATAATTGACAGTCAGCTGATCGGTTTTTGCTATACCGAAATTCCGGTCTCCCGAAAGTTTGAAGCTCATCATATTCCGTGCTATTTCCTCCAGCCAATGCACGACCTGATATTTGTATTTGCTTTCCTTCAGGCTGGTCTGTAGTCCACGCGGGCCTGTGAGATAAAAGATTATTGCTAAAAAAGAAAGCAGGATGATGCTGAAGAACACAAAGAACGGATGGTAAAAAGAGATCAGAATCAATCCAAAAATTATCTGCAATAAGGCCGAGGAAAAATCCATCAGGATCTTTGGCAAACCTTTTTGTACAGTCAGGGTATCGAAAAATCGATTCACCAGCTCAGGAGGATATTCTTCTCCCAAAGCATGGATGCGAAATCGTGGGATCCGGTAGGCAAACTCGATGGCTGAACGGGTAAATATGCGTTGTTGCAATGTTTCAGTGACCGTAAGTTGCATGACGGTAAGTATGCCGGCGAAGGCAATCCCTATGGATACCAAAAATACCAGGATGACCAGGGAAGAAGAAAAACTACCACCGGCGATCATACCAATAATGGCCTGAATCCCTAAGGGCAGAGATAAAGTGATCAACCCTGAAAAAATTGCATAGAGATAGATGTACGTAATGTCTTTGCGATCCAGGGCCAACAATTTGCCCAGGCGCTGCAAGGGTCTGAGTTGATTTTTCAATTCCGCTTATTTTGTCCAATTGAAAACCTCCGCCATAATCGTTTTGTTTAACAGGCACTCAATATCTGATAGTAATACTATTAAATTAACGAATCATTAACCAAAGCCAGAAGCTGCCGCTATTCTAGATAGATAATTGGTAGATTTGGCCCCGAATAACAAATGGCAATGACTGCAGCCTGGCATCAGCTTATCTCCCGTGTGCGCACCGGCAGTACTGGAACACCGGATCAAAACCGTTCGGATTTTCAGGTTGACTTTGATCGGCTGATCTTTTCATCTCCTTTTCGACGGCTGCAAAATAAGACTCAGGTATTTCCTTTACCGGGAAGTGTTTTTGTCCATAACCGGTTGACGCACTCCTTAGAGGTGGCCAGTGTAGGACGGTCTTTAGGCAAAATGGCAGGGCGAAAACTGTGTGATCATCATCCGGAGTGGAACAATGATTTGCGGGAATTTTATGCCTACGACCTGGCGAATGTCATATCAGCCGGATGCCTGGCGCACGACATAGGGAACCCGGCGTTTGGCCATTCGGGGGAGGATGCGATCGCTTCTTTTTTTCGGGAACATGCCTCTATGAACATTGACGGCCGCCAGCTCAGTGATTTTTTCAGTCAGGCTGAATGGTTTGATCTCATCCATTTTGAGGGGAATGCCAACTCAATCCGTATCCTTACCCAGCAGTTGAATGGTCGTCTGCCCGGAGGATTCCGGATGACCTATACCACGCTGGCCTCCATTGCCAAATATCCCTGTGCCTCTCAGGCGCGAAATAAGAAAAAATTGCATCGCAAAAAAATAGGCTTCTTTCAGAGTGAAGAGCCCATATTCAGGGCCATCGCTAGTCATACCGGCATGCAGAAAGAACAGGATAATCCATTGGCATTTCGGCGACACCCATTTGTATTCCTGGTGGAGGCAGCAGACGATATTTGTTACCGGGTTATTGACCTTGAAGACGCCCATCGCCTGAAGATCCTGCGTACGGATGAGATCCAGGAGTGGCTGCTCGATTTGTTAAAGTACAGCCCTTACGACAAGCTGGATGCCATCCGGGACCGACTGACTTCGATTGGTGACATCAATGAAAAAATGGCTTATTTAAGGGCGAAGACCATTAATTACCTTACGCTAGCCTGCACCGAAGAATACATCCGCCAGGAAGAATGTCTCCTTGAGGGTACGCTCGATCAGCCGCTGATTGATTTGCTGCCTGGCGAGGTTCAGCAATCATTGCAAGCCATTGATGAGGTTTCGTTTTCCCGCATTTACAAACACCAAAGTGTGGTGGAACTGGAAATAGCCGGCTACCATATCCTGTCCGGATTGCTCCGCTTATTTGTTCCTGCTGTGTTAAAGGAGGATCCCAATGGTCTGGATAAAAACATTTTACGCCTGGTCCCGGAACAGTTTAAGCTTGGCGGAAAAGAGGCCAGTCCCTATCAGAGGATTTTCTGGGCCATCGATTACATAAGTGGAATGACCGATATCTATGCCACGGAATTGTACAAGAAGATTACCGGAATTTCCATTGGGTTGTCCTAAGAAAAAAGCCAGGTTTAAGCATCCCGGAAACACTGCTAATCCAATATTTCGGCCATCCGACACTTTGGGATTTAATAATATCGGTGTATGATTAACCAAAAAATTTTCCAGCTCAATCCACACCCACGTGGCTTTCACCTGATTACCCGGGAGGTAATGGGCCATTTGGATATTCTGCCGGAGAACGGGCTACTGCATTTGTTCATTCAACACACTTCTGCGGGCCTGACCATCAATGAAAATGCCGATCCGTCCGTGCTTTCGGATTTCGTAACTTTTTTTGAACGGCTGGCACCGGAACACTTGCCGGGGATCACGCATACCCTGGAAGGACCGGATGATATGCCAGCTCACATAAAAGCCAGCCTGGTAGGAACAAGCGTAACCATTCCCATAACCAACGGAAGACTAAATTTGGGCACCTGGCAAGGAATTTACCTTTGTGAATTCCGGAATCGGGGAGGTGCACGCCGGCTGGTAGCCACCATTTATTCGTAACCGATCAACAGCCTTTGAATTTTAACCGGACTTAGAATAGAAAGCCGTCCTTTTTATTTATTTTTCAGAACACTCGAACTCTCCATATGCACCTGGAACGCAAGGAACAACTTAACGTCGCAACCCGTACGGAGTACGATCTATGCATTATTGGAGCTGGGGCGAGTGGGGCCGGAGTAGCGCTGGATGCTTCATTGCGTGGCTTCCGCGTATTGCTTATCGATCGTGGTGATTTTGGAGGTGCTACCTCCTCCAAGTCCACCAAACTGATCCATGGTGGTGTCCGGTATCTGGAACAGGCCTTCACAAAATTGGATTTTGGTCAACTCAAGCAGGTTTATCACGGGCTGCATGAACGGCATACCTTGCTTCAATTGGCGCCGCACCTGACCCGGCCAATTGCATTAATTACGCCGGTAAGGCGATGGCTGGCCGGATTGTATTACACCATTGGCCTTCGCATGTACGGGTGGTTTGCCTCCGGACAAGACACCTTGCCCCATTCCAGCTGGTTGACCCGCAAACAAGCCATCAGGCACATTCCCGGATTAGCCCGATGGGTCCATAGCGCGGTAATGTACTACGATGGGCAACTGGACGATGCACGCTATGCACTGTCATTGGTACTGACAGCGGTAAAATCGGGCGCCACTGTAATCAATCATGCCTCTTTGGTTGACTTTGACCATGAAGAATCAGGACAAATACAGGGTGCTACGCTGCGGGATGAATTGAATTCGCATGCACTTACCATCAAGGCCAGATACTTCATCAATTGTGCCGGACCCTATTCGGATGCAATCCGACAGCTGGCCAATCCCGCCTTGGAGGCACGGATCCGTCCCAGTAAAGGGATCCATGTTATGCTGGATGCTGCTCTCCTGAACAGTCAAGATGGACTGCTGATCCCGGAGACCAGGGATGGTCGGGTGGTATTCGCATTGCCTTTTGCCGGACGCACCTTACTGGGCACGACCGATACGCCAATGACAGATCCTAATCAGGAGCCCGCTGTGTTACAGGAAGAAGTGGAGTATTTGCTGCAAACGTTAAATCCATATTTGGAGGTACCCATCCGACCGGAACAAGTCAAGGCGGGATTTGGAGGCATCCGCCCGCTCATCACAACTTCGGAGAAGGAAGGAACCAAGTCGCTACTTCGCGATCATGAGGTCGAATACGACGAAACATCCGGGCTGATTAGCCTGCTGGGAGGAAAATGGACTACCTATCGCTTGATGGCCAGCGATACGGTTGACCGAATTCTGGAATTGGAAGAACGGGAAGAACCATGCCTTACTTCCAGTCATCCATTGGTTGGCGCTACCGGATGGCACGCCAATTACGATGAAGATCTGGTTCGCATTTATGGCATTGCCAAAGACTGGGCACATCATCTGTCGCACCATTATGGTACGGACAGTCCTGAGATCATTCGCATTTACCAGGAGCATCCGGATCATCAGGAAGTTTGGCACCCGGACTTTCCATACCGTATTGCTGAGATCATCTATCACGTACACTATGAGATGGCTCTTACCATACGTGACGTCCTGGCCCAGCGAACCCGGCTGGAAATCCAGGATTGGCGGGCTGCTTATCAGGTTGCTCCCACCATAGGATATTGGTTAGGCCTACTGCTGGGTTGGACGAAAGAACAGGGTGATGTGGCCGTCCATGACTATCAGATGCATCTGGCGGAAGCAGGAGAGATGGCAGGGATTCGAGTAAAATAAGCTGGTCCGTGTCAGGATTTTGTATATTCAGTCAGAAAACGAAAACCAATTAGCACGGATATGGGACAATCTTTTCTGGCCGAAATGATGGGTACGGCACTATTAATTTTACTGGGCGATGGTGTGGTGGCGGGCGTCCTGCTTAAGCATTCGAAAGCATATGACGGTGGATGGATCGTGATTACCGTCGGTTGGGCGATGGCAGTAACCTTTGGCGTCTATCTTGCCGGGCAGATTAGTGGCGCACACATCAATCCGGCAGTGACTATTGCCTTGGCAGCCGGAGGCACCTTTCCCTGGAGCGATGTACCGGTCTATCTTGCCGGCCAATTTATCGGGGCTTTCCTGGGTGCTGTCCTGGTTTACATTCAATATTTACCTCACTGGCAGGAGACCGAAGATCCTGGGTTAAAGCTTGGTGTTTTTTGTACAGCCCCGGCCATCCGCAACACGCCGGCTAATTTCCTGAGTGAATTAATTGGAACGTTTGTACTTATGTTCGGGCTGATGGCTATCGGTGCAAATACGTTTGCCGACGGGCTCAACCCCTTGATTGTAGGGGGATTGGTCCTTGCAATCGGGCTTTCATTGGGCGGCACTACGGGTTATGCCATTAATCCGGCCAGAGATCTGGGTCCACGCATAGCGCATGCGTTGTTACCAATTCCAGGAAAAGGAGGATCGGATTGGGGATATGCCTGGATTCCAGTTGTTGGTCCGGTCATCGGAGGCACCCTGGGCGTACTCACCTATCAGTGGCTTTTCGGATAATTCCCGTATTGAACATGGTGCTATGCCGGGTTGTCCGGTATCCGATGGAAATTTTCAGTCTAGCTGATCCATCTCATCGGTGTACCTAATACACTTTTTGTATCTTTTGAACTTAACATTTTTGATCAAGATGAAAGCACATGCAATCACCCGCTGTGGATGGAATATGCTTGTATTAGTCCCATTTTTTTTGGCCATGAATGCCTATGGTCAAACGATTCCGGACTGGGAAAATCCCAATGTTGTCGAGCGCAACCGTGAGCCCATGCACGCCCTGTTTTTTCCATTCCCTTCCGAGCAGGAAGCCAACGCGGATGCACGGACGGCAACCAACTACATTAATCTGAACGGTGACTGGAAATTCCATTTTGTCGATAATCCGCAGAAAGTGCCGATGGGTTTCTATCAGGAAACTTATCGCGATGCCGGATGGGATAACATTGCCGTCCCGGCAAACTGGGAGCTGCTCGGCTATGGGATTCCGATTTATACCAATATTCCCTACGAATTTCCTAATCCGAACCCACCTAAAGTGCCTGAGGACTATAACCCGACCGGATGTTACCGGAAAGTGGTCAATATACCGCCAAACTGGGAAGGTCAGAAAGTATTCATCCACCTAGGTGCTGTGAAATCTGCATTCTACATCTGGGTCAATGGACAGCAGGTGGGTTACAGTCAGGACAGTAAATTGGAGGCGGAGTTTGATCTTACGAAATTTGTCCACAGCGGTACCAATACCATCGCCCTCCAGGTCATGCGCTGGAGTGATGGTTCATACCTCGAGTGCCAGGACTTCTGGCGCATCAGTGGAATCGAACGGGATGTCTATTTATATACGACCCCTTTGATGCGCATTCAGGACTTTCATTCTACTGCCGAATTTCATGAACAAAACGGAAGCGGCACCTTTACCTGTACCGTTCAGGTAGTCGATGCTTCCGGAATGAAAAAATCTCCATACTCGGTAGAAGTACTCCTCTCCGACCCATCCGGCAAATCAATCGGTCAGGCTACCGGCTCTGGCCAGCTTGGCCGGGACCAAATGAAGGGTGAAGTACAGGTCACGGTCAATCTTAACCAGGTCAATCCATGGTCCGCAGAAATACCTACGCTTTATCATTACCGGATTGTACTCAAGGATAAAAAAGGAAATGTTTTACAAGTGATTCCAAAACGAATCGGATTCAGGAGTGTGCGGATAGAAAACGGTCAATTACTGGTCAATGGCAGGGCCATCCTTGTCAAGGGCGTCAACCGGCATGAACATGATCCCATCTATGGTCACGTAATCTCCGAAGAGTCGATGTTGCGCGATATTCAACTGATGAAGTCCATGAACATCAATGCAGTAAGAACCTGTCATTATCCGAATGATCCGCGCTGGTATGACTTGTGTGATCAATATGGGATCTATTTGGTGGACGAAGCCAATATTGAAAGCCATGGGATGGGTTATGACCTGGACCGGACCCTGGGCAATGATCCCAGGTTTAAGCTGGCGCACCTTGCCCGGGTTAGCCGGATGTACGAACGGGACAAAAACAACACCAGTGTCATCATCTGGTCTTTAGGAAACGAAGCGGGCAACGGAGTGAATTTTTATGCCTGCTACGAATGGCTTAAGGCTCATGAAAAAGAGCGACCGGTTCAGTATGAGCGCACCGTATACGGCTGGGGTGAACATGAAGGCGTTGAATGGAATACGGACATCATGGTTCCCATGTATCCATGGACCGAAGAGATGGACCGGCTGATGAATAAATACCCGGATCGTCCCCTTATTCTTTGTGAATATGCGCATGCTATGGGTAACAGCCTGGGCGGGTTCAAAGAATATTGGGATTATTTCCGGAGTCATCCGCGAGCACAGGGTGGGTTCATCTGGGACTGGGTAGATCAGGCCTTTTTAAAAACCATGCCGGATGGGTCGACGATGTGGGCCTACGGTGGTGACTATGGACCAGAAGGCACGCCCAGCGACGGAAACTTCCTGTGCAATGGATTGGTTCAGCCGGACCGGACCCCAAATCCCCACGCATGGGAAGCCAAGAAAGGATACCAACCCGTATGGTTTTCCTGGGCCAATAGCCAGGCAACAGCTATCGAGATTTATAATGAATACGCATTCCGTAGCCTGGATCACTTAAAGCTGGTCTGGTCCCTCCTGGAGAATGGTAACAAGATTCAATCAGGGACCTGGGAGATGCCCTCCATAGAACCGGGACAGCGGAAAATACTTCCCATTACGCTGCCGGAACGCAAAGATGCCACCGCAGAATACGTGGTTACCATTGAAGCTGCCTTGAAAGAAGCTACCGATCTTCTTCCGGAAGGTCATACTGTGGCCTGGGAACAATTGCCACTCAGTCCACTGACCAGTACGATACCAGTCAAGAAAGAAACCCTGGCGATGGTAAAAGATCAATCTAACGCACAACGAATCATCCTGCAGGCTCCGGAAGTAACCATAGCCTGGGATCGCGCTAGCGGACAAATGGTTCGCTATGAGGTTCTTGGCAGGGATGTTCTTCAAACCGGACCTAACCTCGAATTTTGGCGTGCCCCGACAGACAACGATTATGGAGCCAATCTGAGCGAAAAATTAATGGTTTGGAAAAATGCCGGCAAGGAAGCCAGGCTGGACTCCATATCCTATACCATTGGTACAGGCGAAGCTGTGGTATATGCGCATTACCAGTTACTGGGCGGTGATGCCACCTGGGTATCTACATTCCACCTTTATGGTAATGGCAGTTTGCAGGTTGATAATGATTTTGCGGCCTTGGCAGGTGCCTACCCGATGATACCCAGGATAGGGGTTAGCTTTAAAGCACCTCAGAATATGGATCAATTTACCTGGTATGGTCCAGGACCACTCGAAACGTATTCCGATCGCAAATGGGCTGCCATACTGGGCCGGTATTCATTGCCGGTGAAGGAGGTCCCGCATGCATACATCCGGCCTCAGGAGACTGGAAACCATGTGGACATGCGCTGGTTCAGCGTAACGGATAGGGCAGGAAACGGGATATTGATCCATGGCGATGAATTAATCGATGGTACTGCATTGCCCTATACGGTTAATGATCTGGATGGAGGTGTGCACAAGACACAAACCCACAGTTCGGAGCTGAAGCCAGAGGCCTTCACAACCATTCATATAGATTTGCGGCAAATGGGCCTGGGCTGTATCAATAGTTGGGGTGCATTACCATTGCAAAAATACTGGATTCCGTACCAGAATTATTCCTATTCCTATTGGATACAACCTATTGCGGCTGGTGAAGATGCGGAAGGGATGGCCAGGCAAAGGGTTAATTAGGGACCCAAAGCGTCCAATATCGCCTTTAATTAACATCTCCTGAGGTATCCCAGGATGTAGCTGTTCTTAATGGTCGCCAGAACACAAAAACGCTGGGTTCGTCGTGTGGATCAGGGGAATCAAATGAATTCTTTAGGAGTAAGCGGTCTCCATGTGCCTGGGCAAATGGGTACTTCAGTTAATGATGGATGCACGATCCAGCTGGCAGTCTTTCTACCATTTTTGTCCAATAAAAAAGGCCCCTGATAATCAGGAGCCTTTGCGCTATTAATTTACGTTATCGTCGTTTCAGAATTTTCTGCGATCATTGCGATCTCCGCGATCGAAAGAACGGCGTTCTCCCCGATCAAAACGGTCACCGCCACGATCACCGCCACGGTCAAAACGGTTGCCACCGCCATAACCACCGCCACCGCCGCCGGAACGGAACGGACGTTGTCCGCCACCGCCGCCAAACGGACGACGTTGTTGATTGTCAGGACGGGGTTCTGCTTTTTTAACTACAATGACACTGCCTTGAAAATCATTGTCATTGAGGCTTTCGATAGCACGCAAGCCATCTGCCTGAGTAGCCATTTCTACAAAGCCATAGCATTTGGAACGACCGGTTTCCCGATCCATAATTACTTTGGCGGTATTAACTACACCAAAGGTTTCAAATAACTGTTGCAAGTCATCCTGAGTCGTATCGGGACTTAACTTAGCTACAAAAAGATTCATATTGAAAAGTATTTAGAAAAATAAAAAATCAACAAAAAACTACAAATGGTAAATGCAACGAGCTAAGTAACTTCCCGATTTGGTTCTCCCTTGTTTCGTTCTGTTAGACCCAATAGCTTTAGCCAACCAATCTTTAATCAAAGATACGTTAATAACTCATCGCGGCGCCAAAAAATTTCATCAACGCCTGAATTCTGTATGGAAATTTGAATTTCGTTCGGAAATATATCGTAAACCCGGACTGACACGGTACCTCGGGTCTCCGTAATAACGATGCCAGGATTCCAACTTTCGTATGCTTTGAGCCATATCCAATTGCTCCGCCCACTTCAATAATCCTTGTGGATATCCGGCGCCCAATTGCATGGCCTGATCGATATCTGCGGCGGTGGCGACGCCATAATACCAGGCATCGGCGGCTTCATTCACTAACAGGGTAAGGATGCGATCCTCAATTTGACGAGCAACGGCGTCACTGAAATTCACAGGGGATTTTAACCTGGGGTATTGGTAAAATCCGCGTCCTGTTTTGCGACCCAGAAAGCCGGCTTCTACCAGCCGTTGTTGATAAATACTGGGACGGTAACGAGGTTCTCCGGAGTAGGCAGCGTACATCGACGCCGTCACCGAAAAATTCACATCGTTACCGATGTAATCCATTAAGGCAAAGGGCCCCATTGGAAAACTAGCTCCTTCCATGACAGCATCAATAACGGCCTCGGAGGCTATCCCTTCCTCGAGGATGCGTAAAGCCTCACTGTAAAAAGGCCTTGCTACGCGATTTACGATAAATCCGGGGGTATCCTTGGCGATAACCGGTGTCTTTCCCCAGTGCTGCAATTGGGTTTTTATTGCTTCACCGATGGCCTTAGCGGTTTGCATGGCAGGTACAACCTCTACCAGAGGCATCAGGGGAGCCGGATTAAAAAAATGGATGCCGAGTACCCGTTCAGGTCGTTTGCAGGCAGCAGCTATACCGGTAATGGATAAGGAAGAGGTATTCGATGCCAAAGTGGTACCAGCTCCGACGATTGTTTCCAGTTCCGTGAATAAGTCTTGTTTCACCCTTAATTGTTCGACAACGGCCTCAATGACCAGGTTGACGGGATGGAGGTCTTTTAAGGAGCCTGCCAGGTGGATCCGCTCTTTTGCGGCGGCTACATCGTTGAGTGAAATCTGACCCTTGCCGGCCATTTTATCCAAAAAGCCGAAAATTTTGTCCCGGGCTTCCCGGCTTTGAGCTGTCTTAACATCGTACAGTAACACCTGTTCCCCAGCCAATGCTGCCACCTGGGCGATTCCCTGGCCCATTGTTCCGGCACCAATGATCCCGACAGATGAAGTCATACAAAGGATTTGATCAACTCTTCACAAGAAGCGTCCAGCAGGTTGTATACCTCCTGAAAGCGATCATTAAAGTAAGGATCGGGTACACCCCGGTGTTGCCCCGGAAATGCATAATCCAGGATAGGCTTAACTTTATTTTTATGATCCGGAAATCCGGCCAACTGGATGACATCCCGGTAATTCTCATTGTCCATGGTGAGGATCAGATCAAATCGGTCAAAGTCGCTTTTGGAGAACTGCCGGGCACGTAGTCCGGAAATATCCAGACCGTGGACTCGCATGGCGGCTTGAGCCCGGTGGTCAGGAGGCTGGCCAATGTGCCAGCTACCGGTACCGGCAGAATCCACATCCCAGTCCAAATGATGGGTGCTGACCTTATGCCTCAGGATGCCTTCTGCCATGGGTGAACGGCAGATATTGCCTAAACATACCATTAATACATTCATGGTTCACGTGTATTCGAAGTCACAAAGATACGGATATTCCCCCTGGAGTGCTGATCGGACAATGATGGTACTTGACATGGGTATGACACGAATCATGCCGAAAAAATACCTACTTTAAGGATTTAGTTATACTTTTGTTTGGAATTTGTCTAAATAAGAGAAGCCGAGTGTTGAACAAGCAGAATTGGGATCGATTACCTAAACTTGGATTACGGGTCCAACGTTTATTGGAAGATGCCAAGAGCACCAAATTGATGGCCATGGGTGTATTGCCCGGGAGTGTTGTCGATGTACTGCGTAAGGCACCATTCGGTCACGTCTATTACATTAAAGTCGATGGTCAGCGCATGGCCCTCCGGCAAGATGAATTAAGTTTTATCGTTTTTGAGTGAGTGAGGGTATGACAACGGAGGTCGTTAAAAAGAAATTGGTCAAAACGGTTGCACTGGTCGGAAATCCGAACAGCGGCAAAA
>ERZ795057.2736-NODE-2736-length-12838-cov-3.745834_pt1 | contig 12838 bp, 8 predicted proteins | sample MGYA00375141_ERZ795057 | MGnify/ENA primary metagenome ERZ795057 (study PRJEB30186, sample SAMN05720163) | activated sludge metagenome | isolation source: Anaerobic digester | place: Hong Kong | collected 2015-01-26 ... | reverse complement strand
AGTTCTATCGGGATCAAAATCAGGAATTTCCACATCCTTCATGGTAATTCCCAGCAGGTCCGCATTGTAAAAGCTACTATCCACCGAGAAGTACACTTTGTACACATTGACAGAAGCCTGGTACGGAGTCTGAACCGTAACCGTTGCAAATCCGGGGATTTCTTCAGGATACGCAATATCAATACTTGTTGCTTCATTGGCTGACGTTGCAGCTAATACCGGAATCGTTGTTGTGCCTGAAGGCAGCTCGATAGGAATTAACAATGAATCGGGGTGAAAGCCGGGAACTTCTTCCCCATCAGCCGAGAGCATGTTGAGTCTCGCATCCAGGTTCATCGGATCCATAAACTTCACCGAATGCTTTTTCACTGCCTGGTACAGGGTATCTGCATCTACTTCCGGCAACCAGCTGGTACTGAGGGAAGGGTTACTTGCAGCCGCATAAATATTCTTCAAGGTATATTCGGCTGCCTGTGCATCGCTAAGCTGGTGACTCCATGCTACCCTTTTGCTGGTATCCGAGCCCGGGCCATAACATTTGTACTCTGCATAAAATGCGGTAGCTTCATTGTCTGTATTTCCCCAGTTGTTCCAACCTACGGAGGAGACGCATGAATTTTCATAACAATTCAGGAATACCACATGGGCATACGGTCTCCACGGACGGCCAAGGTCAACCCCTGCAACCTTCGGCGCGGATGAGATCCAGCAATTATTGAAAATATAGCCGTATTTATTTCCCTGGGGAGTAGATGCAGCTGTAATATAACCCCCATCCGGACGGACATTGTGGATCTGGCAGCTGTCAAACAGTATGGTAGAAGGCCCATATATATAATCCACCGCTCCGATTATCAGGCAGTCTTTAAAATAGGCCCGGTAATTGCTTCCGGAAAAATAGGTGTCCTGGAAGCCGACCAATTTGCAGTGGAGAAAAGTCTGCCGGTCACCATACGTGGCCAGTGCCAGCGCCTGGGATCGTTCCGGAGTATTGTCAAATGAATTCTCAATGGTCAGGTTCATAGCCAGGAAATCGCTGGCATCGACCCGGACCGTGGTACAATCAAATCCGGATATGGCCGCATAATCATCATAGTAAATCCTGGTGCTATCCACATGTTCGCCAATGATAACCAGGTTTTTTTTGGAAGAAGAGATAATTACTTTTTCATAATACGATCCATTCCGTATGAAAATAACCGTGCGCCGGGAGCTGCTATTCGGGACTGCATTTATAGCAGCCTGGACGGTTGTATAATCGCCATTGCCTGATGCATCAACGATGATATCAATATCATCGGCCAGTTCCGTATAGAGGTTTTGCTGCGCAGAAACCGCAAAAGCAGCCAATGTCAGAGAAACTGAGAGAATAAGATATGAAAATTTCATTTTTAGAGGTTTGTAGAAGTTTAAAATAGTAGTTAATAGTTCCGTGAAATAAAGCAATTTCTCCCTCTCATAAAAAGGTAATGGTAAAGAATATGGATTTGTCCCTCCGAATAAATCAATTCTTATACTTTTCATGCAGGTTACACTTTCGATCCATTCAGAAATCCCATATTCTTTTGATTAATTGATTGCATTTTGCTAGATTGCCAAAAACTTGTAAATACAAGATAAAATACTTTTATTCGTATGCTGTTTAGCGGCTTGATTTAGGGCCGGGGCTATTTAATGGCAATACTGGAAACCAGAATTTCTGGAAAAAGAAAGAAATTACTATGCACTATTAATATTAACTAAAAAGAGTACTATGAAAACAAAAATCTACACAACACTATTTACTTTAACATTCTTGTTTTTCTTCGGGAACATGTTTGGACAGTACAGCGTCCTTTATCTTACATCTGCAGAAAATAACCTGGAAGACAGTCTTTTAATCGACTTCCTCGGTTATGAAGGCTATGATGTAACCCTTGTTCTTTCAGCTGATTTTAAAGCTGCACCCTATGACACTCCTGATGCTTACGCCGATTACGATGTATTGTTTGTATCCGAATCCATCGGATCCTCTGATGCAAATAATTTCAAAACAGCAGGATTCCCAATTCCTGCAGTATCGACAGAAGGATATGGAGTTCGTACAGGCAGATGGGATTTCCAGGATGTCACAGATGAAACAACCTTCCTTCAGATCAGTTCATCCGTTGTTACTGAAGATGCTAAAACACTCGTAATCCTCGACAATGAGCATTACATTACCATGGACTATGACCTATATGATGAAATTGTCTGGACAAGCGTTGAAGGCCTTACTTCAATGGGTGTTACAGGATTTAACCTGGATAATGTAGATGGTGCAATTGCCCTGGGACAATACAAAGATGCTTCGTTTGCAGATTTCAATTCATTATTTGCAATCCCTGAGGGTTCTGAAATCATTGCCGGAACACTGGGTGGTACTTATATAGAAAGTAATATTGTTATGTTCGGTGTTATTGCTGCAGCAATGCAATATCCGACCGAAGATTATAAGAATATTATCCTTCGTTCCATCCAGTGGGCGACAGATAACAGGGTAGCTGTTGAAAATGAATTGGCTGATTTCAATGTGAAAGTCGGGCCGAATCCTACCACCGGTTCTGTAAACTTCTCATTCAACCTTGACAGCAAGGAAAATGTTGCTTTCAACCTGTATGACCTGTCCGGAAAACTGGTAATGTCAAAATCATTTGACAACCGTCCTGCCGGAAGGAACACCCTGGAAATTGACCTGGGCGGACAATCCAACGGAGTATTCCTGTATGAAATCAATACCGGTACAGACGTTCTGAACGGAAAGATCTGCAAATATTGATTAAATGCTACTGCGAAGTAATTCGTTGAAATCTTTAAAAGAATTAAGATGCCTCGGGAAACCGGGGCATCTTTTTTTTGGAAAAGAACCTTCGATTATATAAGCTTTATAACAAGCTTCCTGGCAAGGGAGGTGCTGTCCTTCGGCTTCGCTCAGGAACCGAGCTTAGCCGAGCTCATGGGGCCAGCGGCCGAATAACCGGGGTATAGAATAGAAGGGGAGAAACTTCGAACATACCCCTGTTGAATAATACGGAGCTGATGCTGAGCGTAGTCGAAGCATTCTATGATAAACCGATCCCTGGTTCCTGAGCGAAGCCGAAGGACTCGTTAAATCGAAGTATAGGAGAATAAATAATGCCTGACGCAAAAAGCACTATCCCTATATTCTTCATCGCAACAGCTTCTTTCCTCGATGGCGCAAAACTATCTTCCCCTGACTTTCCAGGCACAATAGACACTTTCCTCACTATTATCTTCTAAATCAAATCTTTCATATTCTTATATATCAGCCTGGCAGCCCTGTCGGGATTCAGCCGGTACATAAAGTCCATGAATTTGCTGTCTTTTCCGACAAATACCCGGGACTTATCTCTTTCGATGGCTTCGATCATGATCCTTGCTGCTTCGGAAGGCTGAAGGATCTTCATGGCCTTTCCGCCTTTATCCCCTGCAGAAGGAGTAGTTACATCCGAGTTCTTGGTAATATTGGTATTTACAGCACCCGGGAAAATAACCGTTACTCCCACATTGGTTTCCTGGAGTTCTGAATGGAGGGCTTCGGTTAACAATTTGACAGCAGCTTTGGACGCCCCGTAGAGTGACTGGCCCGGTACCGGAAGGAATCCTCCCATGCTGGATACATTTGCAACATGCGCTTCGGAACGTTGCAGCAAATGGGGCAGAAATGCCTTTATCATATAGAGCGTACCGTAGAAATTCACGTTCATGATACGTTCAATACGATCAAAATCCAGTTCATTTACCTTGACAAAAGGCTGGATAATTCCGGCATTGTTAATAATCCCGTCCACCTGGCCATGTGCTTTTAGGACAGCATCAGGTAGTTCATTCACTTTAGCCCGGTCAGCGATATTTAACACATGTATAGATAAGCGTTTAGCAGCATCACCTGCAAGTTCTGCGGTTTCCTTCATTCCCGCCTCATTGATATCGGCCATGGCCACACTGGCCCCTTTTTCAAGCAGGTGAAGGCATAATTCCCTTCCCATGCCGCTACCACCACCGGTAACTACGAAAACCTTGTCATTTACTTTCATCTTTAAGAATATTATAAATTGAGAACATTGTATTTAAATCTCTTCGCTTGAAACTACTCAGTTTCAATCTCTAAACACAGGATATATGTATTTTGGTATATATATAGATTTTTCCATGTGTTACAAAATGTATCACTTAAAATATTATTTTTGCATGGTGAGAGAATATTCCATCCATTCGAACAAGACTCCCGAGAACTTCCGTGCAGATGCATCACGGAACAGGGATGCATTAATAACTGCAGCCCGCAGAATATTCAGGGACAGGGGCCCGGACGTCAGCCTGTCGGAAATAGCCCGTGAGGCCAATGTTTCCAGGACAACTTTCTACCGAAACTTTCCGGACAGAAGGGCATTGGTGCTTGCCATCCTTGAATTCAACCTGGATATGCTCGAATATTACAGCCGGAGGGTAATGGGTTCCGGTGATGAATTCCGGAAAATGATTTTACTCGTCGGAAAGTTACAGGCCGATTATCAATCCCTCATCCCCTATGTCGGGAAAAACGATTTTTCGTTCCAGGCCAGGCTCATCCAGGTTTTCTCGGCCCCGGTGGAAGAGGCAAAAAGAAATCATACACTCCGTGCTGATTTCTCACTGGAACAGGATCTTCCCTGCCTGGTTATGATGCTGGGGAATACCCTTTACGCAACAAAAAAGGAACGCGATGCCCATGTGGAACGGGCTGTTAAAATGGTAATAGAGGGATTGGGGCCTGGGGCCGGTAGCGGAGCTGAAGCAAGTTAGGGGCCTCTCAGAAGTTGGAATGACATTTGCTTGCTAATTTTGCTAATCCCACCTTTTGCGCAGCAAAAGAAAACTCCTTTCGACTCCCTCGACTCTGTGGTAAAAATTTAACATTTCGATTTTCACCTTTATTCAGCCTCTCACCTCATAAGCTCGGCTAAAGCCTGTTAAGGGGCCTGCGGCCGTTAGGGGAGCTAACGCTCGTTAGGTTCCTCCCTACGGTCGGAATGACAAAAGCGTGGATGATTTGATAATACTACTTTTTGCCCAGCAAAAAAACTCCTTTCGACTCCCTCGACTCTGTGGTAAAAAAATCATTCCTTCATAAACTCCTCCACCGTCTTCATCATCTCCGTGGATCCAACGAAGAAAGGAACACGCTGGTGAATGGACTCGGGCTGGATCTCCATGATCCGCTGCCCCATTCCGTTTGTTGCAGCTCCCCCGGCCTGTTCGGCAAGGAAGGCAATGGGATTGCATTCATAGGTCAGGCGAAGTTTCCCCTCGGGGTGTGAAGCTGTCTGGGGATAAATATAAATACCCCCGGTCAGCATATTCCGATGAAAATCCGCCACCAGGGAGCCTATATACCTGAGAGTATAGGGTCGGTCGCTTGAGCTGTCCAGCTCCTGGCAATACTTGATGTATTTCTTCACCCCTCCCGGGAAATTCAGGTAATTCCCTTCGTTTATGGAATAGGTTTTACCGGTGGGAGGCATTACAATTTTCCGGTGTGACAGGAAAAATTCACCGATGGATGGATCGTAGGTAAATCCTGTGACACCCATGCCCGTCGTATAAACAAGCATGGTAGACGCCCCATATAGTACATACCCTGCAGCGACCTGTTGGGTTCCCGGTTGCAGGAAGTCCTTTTCCAGGGAAGGCGTACCAACCTCCGACAGTCGCCTGTAGATGGAGAATACGGTTCCGATGGAAACATTCACATCGATATTCGAAGATCCGTCCAGTGGATCCATGCATACGATGTATTTCCCATCCCTTGACAGATCACTTTCGAAATCAATGAGGTCGTCTTCTTCTTCTGATACCAGTCCGCATACCTCGATACTGGAACTGAGTATCGCTTTAAATTGTTCATTGGCAAAAACATCCAGTTTTTTGACCCGTTCTCCCTGGATATTTTCACTCCCGGTTTCCCCGAGAATATCCACCAGTCCGGCCATGCTCACTTCGCGGTTTACAATCCTGGCTGCAATAACGATATGCTGCAATAACCGTGAAAGGTCCCCGGTAGCATATGGAAAGGCATTTTGCTGTTGAACAATGAATTCATTTAATGTCTGGGCTCTGAACTTCTTACTCATGCTTATTGTTTTAACTCTATATAATTAAGTCATTTAAAAAATATCGAATATTTCATTTTTACTGACCAGGCAACCATTTTGCTGATTCCGGGTTCTTTGTATTGTAAGGGATAGGATGAAAGGTACGAAAAAAAGAAGGACCGGGTCTGTCAAGAAATATATTACATAGCAGGTGTAGATCAGCATGTAAAAACCTAAAAAAGCTTAAAAAACCCGGATAGTGAAAGATCTGATTTTGATATTTCGCAAAGCTGTTTATATCTTTGCTTTACCGGGAAGGTGTTAATTTGTCAACATCATCCTATCACTTTTTAAACATAGAAGAAAAGTTATTTTGTTTTGTTTGTACTACTAATACGAAAATAGTTTAACCAAAAATTGAAGATTATGAAAAAAATTTACTTCATCCTTGCTGTTTTATTTATCAGTGCTTCAACCTTTGCCCAGCATGTTGCCATGGTTCATGGCGGTACTGCAATGAGCAATAATGACAGGCAGATCTACACAGCGCTGCTAGATGACTTTACTGTTGACACAGTTGCAATCGGTAATGCTTCTACTTTAGACCTTACCGGTTATGACCTGGTTCTCATGTCAGAAACCCCTGGTTCAAGTGACGCTGATAATAATTTTACTGCTTATGACCAGATTCCAGTTGTAAGTCTGAAATCCTATGCGTTCCAGAAATCCAATATTACATGGTTATCAACTGTAGATGATGTAGCCAGATTCAAGGCAGCCAGTGCAGCTGACGAGCTGGGAAGCAACGAAGATGTTCCTGCTGTTACAGAACTGGAAATTCTGGTTGATCATGACGTCTTTACTGAAGTTGGAAAAGCAGGTGATAAATTCAGTTTTGCTACTGAAAACTATGGTGATTTGACAGGTGGACATTTCCAGGCTATGGATTTTACAAATTCAGCTAATAATGATATTGCCACCAGTGCAACTGACCTTGCCAGCAGTGTTTGGGTAACCGAACAACTGACCGGTTGGGATTTTAATACCATTATTGCTGCTGTTGAAGCTAATGCAGCCTGCCAGAACCTTGTGGTTTTCGGTATCCACAGCAACTATGTGCTGTCAGATGCATGTCTGAAAGCAATCCGTAATGCTGTATACTGGGTGGTTGATATGGAGAATCCTTACAAAACAGGTGTTAACCTGAATGCTGTTTCTCCATTTGCAGTTTACCCGAATCCTGTAAGGGATTTCATGAATGTGAACAATGCTGCCGACATTGCAAGTGTTGAAATTATCGACATCACCGGTAAGATTGTTTCCAGTAAAGAGAACACCGGCATGAACACCATGCGCGTTTCTACTTCCGAGCTGGAAAGCGGTATCTACCTCGTTCGTATCAACACCATCGATGGTAAGGTATTTGCCGACAAGATTATCAAATAAGATAATTACATATAAAGCATTAAAAAGCTGTCCGGGAAACCGGGCAGCTTTTTTTGTTTGCCGCTGATGTACTTGAGACTGTTCTGCCTTCTAAAATTCAAAAATCAGAATTTATAATCAATCTGGGTTAACCCTTTTCAGCATATTTCACCGGACTGAATATATAGTTCAGCAGCTTTCCGTGTGGAAGCTGAATTTATTTCGGAATCACCGCCAATCAGGGAGCTCACAAAAGTATTCATGGAACATCAATATAGATACATTAGCAGATTGAATTACATTATGTTAATGCCTATCTTTGCTTGTGGTGAAGCTAAAAGTATATATAGATACATCCGTTATTGGAGGGTGCTTTGATCCTGAGTTCGAGGAATGGTCAACTAACCTGTTTAATGATTTTAGGAATGGAAGAATGATCGCAGTAGTTTCAGATATTACTCTGGATGAATTGTCAGGAGCCCCCGAAATGGTACAGAGAAATTTCGCAACCATTCCGCATGAATATCTGGAAGTTTTGTTGTCAGATAATGAGACGAATGATCTGGCAAAAATGTACATGGATGAAGGAATAGTAACAGGAAAGTATTTTGAAGATGCACTTCATATTGCCATAGCAACCATCTATCAGGTAAACGTTTTAGCAAGTTGGAATTTTAAACATATAGTTAACTTGAATAAAATTCGCATGTACAACTCGGTGAATCTCAAATATGGATATCCAATGATTGAGATTAGAACACCCAGGGAAATTTTAAGAAATGAAGACAATGAAAGGGAATAAAGAATTCGATACCGTAGCAATGATGAGATCCATTCGCAATAAGCATCATAAAGAATATACTGAGAATCCCGAATTGAGAGAACAGCGTTTATCTGATATCAGGGAAAAATATAATACTATCATCAGGACCAATAAACCTGCGAGATCAAAGAATTAGTTTATTTTCTAAAACTATTGGATAATTGGTAATAATGAAAAAGAAGGTTGAATCATTTCTTGCAATTTCAGCAATATGTATAGTTTTATTCTAATATAGATCATGTAGCCCATTTTTTTGAAATCTATAACAGAACAAGACATCAATTAAAAATTGAATACGTACGAGAGAAATATGGGTTAAATTATGATGAGTTGGACAAAAATGATGAAATAAAAATAGAAACGGATAGATTCTTATATAAACATATGAGCATTTATGTGCCTGAGAATTTTGAGAATAACTAAGCGATCAATTTTATTTCACAGGTGTACTTATTAGTCTCCGGAAGAGAAGCAAGCAATATAAAGTCTGTTTCGTAAAATAAATCCTTCCAAATTACGCTTCAAACCTTTCGGCTTTATTCTTACCTGGATTTTCTTCCCATTTGCTAAAACAATCTTAAAAATCCAAATTCTATTGGAACTGATAATTCTATTCCGTAACTTTTGAAAATACACATACCTGTCATTCAGGGAATCAACTTGTATCACGCACCCCGCACAACTATCATTATACACGGCTTTTATACCAATTTTTAAACATTTATTGAAGGTTCCCTTAATACTTTTGGACTTGCAAAACCAGCTCTGCACGCTGGCTTCATATGCATAATTAAGCAATACCAAACGATACTAAAATTCTAACTATGAAAAGAACAATTCCTTTAAAAAGGTATTTCCAGTTAACATTGGTATTGGCATTGTTATTTTCCATGAACTCACTTTTTGCACAGGAAAGAGAGATCACAGGTATGATAAGCGATGCCGAGACCAACGAACCATTAATTGGTGTGAATGTCTCAGTAAAAGGCACCACGGTGGGTGCTATTACGGACTTTGAAGGCCATTATGCCATCAAAGCATCCTCTGGACAGGTCCTCCTTTTCTCCTATGTTGGATACCAGGACCAGGAAGTTGAAATTACGGATCAGACCGTGATTAATGTCGTACTAAACCTCAGCACCGAAGAACTTGATGAAGTGGTGGTGGTAGGTTACGGTACCATGAGAAAGAGCGATGTTACCGGTTCCATTGTATCTATTTCCGATGATGACCTGAAGCAGGTGAAAAGTACCAACGTGATCGAAAGCATCCAGGGTAAAGCTGCCGGTGTGGATATTGTGAAGACCAGCGGTGAAGCCGGTTCCGGATTTGGAATTACCGTTCGCGGCGAACGTTCTCTTTCAGGTGGAAACTCACCGCTATATATTGTAGATGGTGTTCAATACGGAAGCGGGATCGATATCAACCCGAATGATATAGCCTCCATGGAAATTCTGAAGGACGTTGCCTCCACCTCCATATACGGAGCAAGAGGTGCCAATGGTGTCGTTATTATCACTACCAAAAAAGGAACAGAAGGTATGTCAAAAGTAACCTACAGTTCTTATATTGGCATTAACGAACCTCTTGGACGCCTGCCCTACTCGGATCGGGATTACTACATTCAGTACAAAACCGACCTGGCACGCATTAAAGATTATAACAGGACCGGCGTCTGGGATGAAAGCCTGGTGTTAGAAGATGATGCATGGGAACCTTTTGAACTGGAAGGACTGGCAAACGGAACAGATACCGACTGGTTTGGAGAATTGTATTCTACCGGTGTCGTTCAGAACCACTTCCTCAGTGCATCCGGAGGCGGTTCAGGAATAGCATACAACCTTTCAGCCGACTACACGGATGAAAAAGGTATGCTGCAGGGTGACAATTTCAAGCGTTATGTGATAAAAGCAAATATCGATGCAAAAGTAACAGACAGGCTGACTGTCGGAACATCCACGATCATTTCTTTTAAGGACCGCGACAGGATGAGCTTCCCGGCAAAATCGACCGCGTTGATGAATCCACTGGCTGTTCCATATGATTCACTCGGCATCCTGATTGATAATCCCATGCCGAAAAGTACCACCATTAACCCGCTGTATTATTTTGTGAATAACAGGTATACAAGAAACGAACAAACTACCAGGGTTTTCTCAAATATATATGCAGATTTGAAACTATTTGAGGGATTCAATTTCAAAACAAACCTCAATGTTGACCTGTCAAATTACCGAAGTGGATTCTATATTGACGGTCAGGCCGGAACCAGCGTCGGCATGTATATATCTCCCTCCAAGTCATTTACCTGGACAAATATTGCAACTTATGACAAGGATTTCGACGTCCATCATCTCCAGGTGACTGCTGTTTCAGAATTAAACGCTTACAATATTGAGCGGTATATGATGGAAGGTGATAACCCGGCGATCCTTGGTTCGTTATGGTATGGTCTTCCTTCTCTCCTTGTGGATGATATTACAGATTACGATCCGACAGACCTTGAAAATCTGATCTTCCCCTATAACGAAAGCAGCATGGCTTCGTTCCTGGGCAGGGTCAATTACAGCGTTTTTGGGAAATATGTTTTTACTGCAAGTTTGCGGTATGACGGTACCTCAAGGTTGTCACACGAAGACAACAATAACTGGGACCTCTTCCCGGCATTCTCAGCAGCATGGAATGCTTCAGAAGAAGATTTTATGCAATCCATAGATTTTATTTCATCTCTTAAAGTTCGTCTGGGATACGGTATTTCAGGAAACTTTGCTGTTCCTACCTACGCTTCGGTTAGTATGACCAATCCATCGCCCCTGTATTATGAATTCGGTGTGGATGAAGCAGCGGCGCTGGGTTACAGGCCAGTCGCTACAGGAAATGTTAACCTGGGCTGGGAAAAAACAGCAGCTCTGAACTTCGGGATTGATTTTGGCTTGCTGAAAAACAGGATCAGCGGTAACCTGGAAATTTACCGGGCAAGGACCACTGACCTGTTACAGAAAGTGGCGTTGCCACTTCATGCAGCTATTCCTTTCATTTATGACAACGTAGGTGAAACCGAAACCAAAGGCGTTGAATTAATGCTCCATTCAGTAAATGTTTCTTCACCTGGAACTGGGGGATTCCGCTGGACCAGTGATCTGACCTTCACAGCGAATAAGGAAAAAATTATCGCCTTGAATGAAGGAATACTGAAAGATGAGATTAATAACTGGTTTGTTGGTTATCCCATCGATGTTTACTTCGATTATGAAAAAGCCGGTATCTGGCAATTGGATGAGACAGAAGAAATGGAATTATTCAACAGCCTGGGTGCTGATTTCGAACCCGGTGATATCAAGATCGTTGACCAGGACGGTGATACAATTATTACGGAAGCTGACCGTGTTATACTGGGAACTCCAAGGCCGGCCTGGTATGGTAGTTTCACCAACAGGTTTGAATATGGAAACTTTGATATGAGCATTATGATCATGGCCAGGATGGGCCAGATGATTGCTGACCCGATCATGAATTCATTCCAGAACAGGGATGTATACGACGAAGGCGGATACCAGGCAAATTACTGGACCCCGATAAATCCGACAAACGAGCAACCACGTCTTGATCCGTCCGTATCTGCAGTGAATTATATGCCATATAACTCAAGCCTCAGGTATACGGATGGTTCCTGGATCAAAGTTCGTGATATTACCCTGGGATATACGCTGCCAGAAAGTGTTTCCTCAAAACTGAACGTCTCCTCTTTCAGGGTTTATGGAAGCCTGAAGAACTACTTCGTGTTATACAGCCCACTGTATGCCAAGGGCAGATATGATCCGGAAATGGCGGGAGGCACATCCTGGCCTAACGCGAAAAGCATCATTTTTGGTGTAACCCTGGAGTTCTAATTTTTAAAACAGCTAGAAATGAAAAAATATATAATTTTAACGATAGCCCTGGTTGCACTAGCTTTAACTTCCTGTGAAAAATTCCTGCAGGAAGACATTTACAGTGCCACCAGTATTGAAACCCAGATCCTGACGGAGGATGGGTACGAGACCCTTATCAATGCCTGCTATGTTACCACCAAGGTATTCTATGGTAAAGAATACGGATGGGATATGACCACAGTGGGTACCGACCTGTGGACCTATGCAGGGGATGCCGACGACATGATGAACCTGGCCTCCTATACCAGCATGTACAATAACCAGTGGCCCGCACGTATCGGTGTTGTATGGGCTGAACTGTATAAAGGTTTGAATACCTGTAATGCAGCTATTGCGTACATGCCTGAAGCTCCTTTTACAGATGAAAAGAAAATCCAGCGTGAGGGTGAAGTTCGTTTCCTGAGGGCATTATACCTCTGGAATATTGTAGAGCAGTGGGGTAATGTATTCTTCTCGAATAAACCCATCACTGAACCTGAATACGAGATGCATCGTACGGAAGTGGACGTATTTTATACCCAGATTTTGAATGACCTTGATACTGC
>ERZ795057.2735-NODE-2735-length-12852-cov-4.716730_pt1 | contig 12852 bp, 15 predicted proteins | sample MGYA00375141_ERZ795057 | MGnify/ENA primary metagenome ERZ795057 (study PRJEB30186, sample SAMN05720163) | activated sludge metagenome | isolation source: Anaerobic digester | place: Hong Kong | collected 2015-01-26 ... | reverse complement strand
AACTTCGGTTAAAATAATATCAAGTATATTTTTTATTATCAGATAAAACAGGCAGTCGCCGGAGTTACGGCGGCTGTTCTTTTTTACGGCTTTTGTGTGATATTATATTACTGTAAAGAATACTATGGAGAATTGTGTATGTGTGCAGGTAAAAGTAACGGTATGATATTGTTGTGCATCCTGAGTATTGCGGTGTATTGTTCACTGCATTGCTCATCTTCCGCGCCCCGTGTTGATACCCGGACTCCCCTTCAGATTGAAAATGAGAAATTTCTTGATCCCGAAGCAAAGGGAGGGGAGGCGTTTCGCGTCCTTTTTACGTCAGACAAATATGTCGTGATGCAGAGAAGATATGATTCGACAATCGCGAAAATTGCCGATGCCGGGGGCGATAAATATATGTGCAGTTCCATCGGGGCCTATGACAAGTTCAATGAGGCACGTGAGTCCATAATGAGGGTATGGCTGTATCCTGATTCCGGAAAGCTTATGAAAATACGTCCCGTAAAACCCACATTTCTGATGGAGATTGACCAGATACTCCTTGAGGATATCCAGCGCTGGAATTTTTCATTTCCGAAGAAAGTGGTGCACCCGACGCGTTTTGATGTCCTGTACCGTGTGGTGCTGCAGAAGAAACTTTCAGACGAACAGATCATGAAGGAAATACGGGAGCAGATAAAGCAGCAGAATTGATATGTGATGCGTTATGATATGCCGGCTTTCGAATCGAGCTGGGCCACGGACATACCGTATTTCAGGTTCATGTGCCGCAGCCTCTGAGCAAGAACGGAAGCCAGTTCTTTCATTATTTTCAGTGAGAAGCGTGTGTCGCGTATACACATTTCGTTGAAGGATTCCTTTGAAATAAAAATGAGGGTCCCCTTGCTGCGGCACACTACCGAAGCTGAGAGTTTTTCTTCATTGAGGATGGACATCTCACCGAAGAAATCCCCGCGGTTGAGCTGTTGAAGGCGTTTATATGTATTGGCGCTGATTTTCTTCACCACATCGAAATCACCGTTCACTATGAAGTAAAGCCCCTTCGGGTCCTCGTTTTCCCTGAGGACCATTTCCATGTCGCCGGTGGTGATAACCTCGATAATGCCGGTTACCACATCAAGCTCCTCGTCAGTGAATCCGTTAAAAAATCCGATGAGTTTAAGATATTCATTCATGGCAGGTGTCCTGTCCCCTTCATTCCGGAAATGTCTTTCCTATTACAGTGATGTCGTATTCACAATAAACCTGACAGAGTTCTCATCCATCATCAGCTTTTTCGCTATTTCGTTTGAAGACCATCCCTTGCCGGAGAGTTCTCGCACTACTTTTATTGTGCCGTCATTGACATTCTTCCCGAGGTTTACATCACCCTTTATCTGTCGTGCGATGGGGCTGTTGTTGTCAACCGCCTGGAGGAAGTCGGCGAACTGTTTCATTTTCCTGTCTGTTTCGTCAAACATGGTTTGAAGCCTGTTGTCGGTTTTGTCGACTTCAGAGCGCATACTTTCAAGTTTATGGAACATGGCGTGGATCTGGTCGATTTTCTTTTCCATGTGTTCGGAAAGTCCCTCAAGTTCGGTGAATTTGTCCTTCACCTCAGTGATTTCCTGTTCCTTGGATTTCAGCATAAGGGTCTTTTCCTCAATCGCCTGGAGGTACTGCGTCAGCTTCTCGCTGCGTTTGTCGGATTTCTCCATTATTTTCTGAATTGTCTTTATCCTGCCGTCAATTGAAGAAATATACAGGTCAGCCTTGTTCACTGACTCAAGGTTCTTCACAATAGTATCTTCGTATTCGTTGAGCTCGGAAATTCTTCCTTCAAGATTCGTGTAGCTTTCCGCGAGGGCGTTGATCCTGAAGTTGACCTGGTCAATCTTCGAGGCGTTTTCCTCAAGTTTTTCCGCTTTATTGAATACGGTATCAGTGAGCCCGATAAGCTGTTTAATCTCATTCTCGAAGCTCAGGAGTTTGTCTTTCCGTGATTCGAAAATCTTCAATTCACGTTCCACTGCTTTCCGTATGTCCTTGACCTTTTCAATATCGTCCATGAATTTTTCCAGCCCCCGGGCTTCCTGTTTCGACTGCTGCAGTATCGTGTTCATGCTCTGCACTGCTTCATTTACCTGGTACATCAGCTCGTCGGTGCGGGTGAAAATCTGCTGGCTTTCCTCGTAACGGAGGATTTCACCCCGTATTTCCTCAAGGCGGTCAACCATGCCGGTAAAGTCGGTATTGGCTTTTTCCATCCGTGTTTCCAGGGAATCGCTGAACTGGCGTTCGAAATAATCCATCCGTGCTTCCATATCGTGATACCGCTCGGTGAATTCGTCGATTTTCTCCCGGAGGTCCTCCGCTTCCTTCCTGGTGGCTTTGATGATCTCGTCTTTTTTGGAGATCGAATGGATGCTGAGGTTATCAAGCTCTGTCCGGATCTTGTTGACTTCCTCTTCAAAGGAGGTTATGAGTTTTGATTTTGACTGGTCGATATTGTCTTCAACTGATTTCAGTTTACTGTATACTTTGTTAATATCGCCCTCAAGCTGCTCGAACAGGGAACCCTTCAGTTCGCTGAACTCGCTGATCGATTCACCGATTTCCTTCTTTATTTCGTTTGATTTCGATTTGATTTCTGTGAAGACGCTGCTTTCAAGGTCCGTGAGGTTGCGGCCGAGCGATACAATCTGATTGTCCAGCGTTGATACCTCGTTTCTTGCCTGGGCGATTGCGAGTTCCCTGTTATTCTGGAGTTCCTCTTCGAACTCTTCAATGGTCCGCTCAATGCTGGTGATCTTTGTTCCGAGTTCGGTGTACACTTTGCGTTCGGAAGTTTCCACACGGGCCTCAATGGCGTCTGTGGATTTGTTTATTGACTCAATTTTCTGACGGATCGTGTCAAGCAGCGCGTCCCCTGTGTCGGTTACGCGTTGTTCCATGGCGGTAAGGGCATCTGAAAAGCTGCCTGCAAGATTTTCAATCTGCTCACGGGAGGTATGAAGGATCTTCTCCTCCTTGTCTCTCACCGATTCCTTGATTTTATTTACCTGGATTGTCACTTCCTCTGAAAGCTCACGTGAACGTTCACGCACTTTGTCGTTAAAGGAGTTGACGAGTGACACATTTTCCCGTTCGAGGTGCGCTACCGCCTCAGTGAGAAAATGCACTTTTTTTGTCATGTCGGAGAAGTCCGCGCGGGCAGCGCCGATAAATTCAATCTGTTTATTGACATCCTTGGCGGCTGCTGAAATGACCTTGAGGTCCTCCTCAACCCTGCCGAGGTTCGATTTCTCCACATGGAGACCCTTGAGTTTTGCCTCAATTTCCGCGGCGGAATCCTTCATTCCCGACATAAGGGCGGTGCCTTTTTTGATGAGGATGTCCATTTCTATGGTGGCATCGTTGTACCGCCGCTTTTCTACGTCGGCAAACTTTTTGAAGTCATTGGACACCTTGTCGGCGTACCGTTTCAGTTTTATCATCTTATGATTTGAACGGTCCATTCTCCTGAACAGGAGCAGCATTGCCAGACAGGAAACAAAGGTGATAATATTAAGGATCATCTCGCTTTCTCCAGAACGTTAATCGGGTACGGCACATTGCATACAATGCAGGGGAGGCGCAGGGGCGAAGCGCTGAACCGCCGCCTCACTGCCATATCAAAATCAGGTCCTGCACATGGGATGCAATTTTCCTGAAGGTCCCGTATTTAGAAAATTAATAATGTTCAGATATTACTCCATGTCATATATTAATTAAATGCCGTCAATTGTCAAATATATTTTATGTCACATTAGAAAATGTGACATAACAATTTTAACAGGTAATTTCTATGCAGGTGACGGCCCCTCCCGTCCTCCCCCGCAGGGAGGGTGTGAAGCGACAATACGTTTTCTTTTCAGTGAATAAGGCGGCAGCCATATTGACATGAGCGGTTCAGGGGATTATTGGTGTGCGGCATTTATTTGGAAATTTCAATTATCACGAATTTTATAGAGTTCTATATCTATAAAATTTTTATAATTATCAAAATCTTTATCTGTAGTGAATATTGGGTACTTATTCAAAATGCTAACTGCGCAAATTAAAAAGTCAGTATGTGATCCCTGAACTCCTTTTTTTCTACAGGAGTTATATAATTCAGCTGCAAACTCATAATCTTCTGTTCTGAGTTTAAAATCTTCAAATGCTTTAAGTTTTTCTTTTAGACTTTTAAATATTCTGGAATCAGATATTCCAGATAATATTTCCTGTCTTATGGGGCCAATTATGATTACTCTAAATTCATTGATAAGTTCATGCAGTTCCCGGACAATTATTTTATTTTGCACTGTTTTTCTTCGTAGCGCAAGTGACCAGATTGACGAATCAATCAATACTTTCATGTGCGGTTTCTTGATTTTTTGTAATCATAATTTTCATCATAGTCTATTGTCCCGAAAAGTTCAATTATTTCCTGTTGTTTTCTTCTTTGAATGAATTCTTTTAATGCTAATGTCACTGTATCCTTTTTTGTTTTTAGACCGCCGATTTTTAGTGCATCTTTTAAAAGATTATCATCGATTGCCAGGTTTGTAGGCATAACATTCCCCCTTTTTTATGTGTATAAGTATACACGTGTTGATGTGTGAAGTCAAGAGGGAAATGAGATTTTTTATAATGAAATATATTTTTGAAAATGTGATATAACAAGAAACATAATTTGGGGAACCGGCGGAGGCCTGTCACCATGAAAAACTGTTTGACCCGTTGGATAGACGTGTTATAATACTGTTATTACTGATTATCAGGAGGGGCATATGCTCTATGTTCTGCTTGTAGTTCTGGTCGTAATTGTAATAATCAAAATAATATAAGTCCTGTTGCCGTTGTGTGATTGCCATGGGGGCGTTTCTCTGAATGACGTACGGGGTATATCGTATTGAATACATTTTCCGGTAAAAAGGTGCTGGTTATCGGGGGGCTTGCGGCATGTGCCGTTGGTGTGTTTCTCGTGATCCTTCTTTCCTACAGGTGTCCCTCCTGCGGGAAATTCTTCGCCCTGAAAGAGCAGAAGCGGGAGGTCCTCTCCTCCGGCTATGTAACAAAACGTGTCTATGAAAATGAGCGGTGGGTCAGGAAGACTATTAAGGAGACAAAGATCAGGGTGACCCTGAAGTGCAAGTATTGTGACCATATTAAGACACGTGTTGAAACATCCCACAGATAACTTTTATGCTGAACTGACTTTAAAAGGCACTTGTTTTATCAATTACCCTTCTTTTTTACGCGAAAATGCTTTACACAATAAATATTCTACTGAAGCACCACATATTCAGCGACTGAAGTAGATTCTGGAACAGGAATATTATCTTCTACCAGCCCTTCCACATGAAATTCTATAGCTTCATACATATTCCTTTCAGTTTCTTCAATAGTAGATCCTGTAGCAATACATCCCGGAAGATCTGGAGAATATGCGGAATAGTTACTTTCAGCTTTTTCTATTACGATTAAAAATTTTTTCATTGTGGACCTCATAATACATTTAGCATTGAACTGGAAAAAATCAATCTGTTTTTGATTTTTCAAACCCAATCAACAGTAAAGTATTCGTAATACGTGGCGTAAAAGAATTGCAATGCGGAAAAATACCGGGTAGTATGACGTGAATGTTTGTAAGATATTTTCACGCACTGAGATGATGATGCAAATGATTTCCATGAAAGGGACCCTGAGGGGGGCGGCGATTACGGCAGCGGTTTTCTGTTTCCTGTGGACCATGCCTGCCTCAGCCCCCGGGGCCACGCGGTTTTACTCCATTGTGGGGGCCGGCGGGTCATACCGCGACTCCTACAGGGAAACACCCCCATACCACGGAACCATTGTATCGCCGTGGCTTGAAGCCGGTGTGCAGACACGGCGCGGATATCTCGCGGGGTTTACCGCCTCCTTCCATCTGGACCCGGAAAATACGTCCAACATATCCTCAATCATCCTCGGCGGGAAGACGGTGTTTTTCATTGTGCCCAGGGTTTTTTACTGGGGGGTGCGCGGAGGGCTCCATATTGAGCGGGATTATGGCCGGGATGAATACAATAATGACACCATTAGCCTCAGTGACGCGGAGCTCATGGCCCATGTCAGTGTGCACCTCGGCGCCATGGTGCAGGTTACCCGGACGTACTATCTTTTATTTGATGCGGCGGTGTCGCAGTCGTTTCCGGGGTATTATGCGTATTCCGGACAGCTCGCGTTGGGGATCATGCGGTATTTTTAAGCTGCGGCGGTGAAGGGGCCCTCACCGGTTCTTCAGGGCGCGCTGGATTTCCCGGTCTGCGTCCCGTTTCTGGATTGTTTTCCGTTTATCGTACTGTGCCTTACCTCTACCCAGCCCCAGGAGCACCTTGATTTTTCCATTTTTGAAATACACCTTGAGCGGCACAAGGGTGAACCCTTTCTCCTTGAGTTTTCCCGTGAGCCATTTTATCTCCTTTTTGTGAAGCAGGAGTTTCCGCTCGCGGTCAGGTTCGTGGTTGAAGCGGTTGCCCATTTCGTAGTGGGCGATGTTCATTCCCACGATATAGGCCTCACCGTTCCGGATCCTCGCGTAGGACTCATTGACGCTGACCTTCTTCAGGCGCATCGATTTCACCTCGGTCCCCGTGAGGACAATGCCCGCCTCCATCGTTTCGATTATTTCATATTCGAAGCGGGCTTTTTTATTTTTTATTATATCTGTAATTGTATCCTGCACGTGTGTTTCCTTATGATGATTTCCGCAGAGAAAGGGCGAACCCCGCGGCAATGAGCAGTGTCCCGCCCCAGACAAGCATAATAAAACGCTTCACGGAAATGTCAACAATAACAGAGTTCGGGGGCACCACGGTGTCCCGGGCCGGTTCCACGAAAATATTAATTGACCCGGATTCCCTGTTTATGTGGCGGAGCGATATCTTTCTCCCTGATGCGGGGACCACCGCGTCGTCATGTTTCACGGCTTCGTTCCGGCTGATAATAAGGCCCGGCGCGAGGTCGTATGTACGGGTGCCGTCCTTAACGAGGAGCTGCGTGTACAGTTTCACGTTGCCGGACATCATGGTTTTTCTGTCAATTTTACTGAATCCCCGGAATGTTATCGACAGCCCCCCGATTTGTGTTTCCTCATTTCTTTTCAGGGTAGCCGCGGCCACGCTTTCAATCCCGGAGATGTAGGTCACCGGGGAGATATATATGTCATGGGTGAAGTTCGATATAATGAATGGTTCCTTGTACAGGGCGTTCATGCGCTGCGAAACATAGTAGGGCATGGCAATTTCACGCACGGTACGGCGCTCCACGAGGGTGAACTTCAACGAGGATTTTTCTTCACTGGTGATGCCCCTGAAGTTCAGGGCGATGGGGCCGATCTGCTGCTCCCGGTCCTGGAAGAGCTGTTTCTGCACCGACTGGGTGTGTGTTGAAGAGGCGATTACGCCGATCACCATTACCGCAACGCCGAAATGGGTTATGTGGGACCTGAGAAGCGCCGCTGACCTGAATTTTATAATGTCCATCACAATGAAGGCGCCGGTGAAACACGCGAGGGCCGTGATAAGAATCGCCGCGGCATTGAAGGTGTAGGCGATATTAAAGGCGATTCCCGCGGCAAGGGACAGGACCCCTGTTATAATCATTGTTTTCACGGTGAAGCGTTCGCTGCTCCTGAACACCGTTGCCATGAAAATGAGCCCCAGCATCAGGGCCGCGAAGGGCACCGTGAGGGTGTTGTAATATCCTTCCGTTACCGCGCTTCCCCGGGGGGTGAATATCCCCGTTAAGATCGGCATTGAGGTCCCTATGAGTATAATGACGCCGTAGAGCACTATCAGCATTACCCCGAGGCCCAGGATGCTGCCGGTATCGGTGATTGAGTCCCCGAAGGGGGCAGCGTCTATGGTTTTCCGTCTGGCAAAGAAGAGCATAAGCCCTATTATGAGAAAGAACGCCGCGAAATAGATAATCTGAAACGATATATTGTTGATGCCGAAGCTGTGTACCGAAAAATTGGAAAGCACGCCGCTCCGCGTAAGGAATGTGCTGTAGAACACCGACACAAAGGTCATGATCGCGAGGATCAGGTTTGTTTTCACCAGGGCATTTTTTCTCCGCTGCACAATGAGGCCGTGAAGGAGCGCGATGGAAAGAAGCCACGGTACCAGTGAAGAGTTCTCCACCGGGTCCCAGCCCCAGTAGCCGCCCCAGCCAAGGACCGCGTAGGCCCAGTAGCCCCCGAGGAAAATCCCCAGCCCTAAAGTAAGGAGCGTGAAGATGACCCACGTGAATCCCTCTTCCGCCATAATACGGTATTCCCCTTTCAGCAGTGCCGCGATCGCATAGGCAAAGGGAACCACCGCGGCGGCATACCCGAGAAAAAGTACCGGCGGATGTACCGCCATCCACGGGTCCATGAGGAGGGGGTTCAGTCCTGTGCCGTCAAAGTTCGGGGGCAGGGGACCCAGTGTGAAGGACTCCGGATATGATTCCCAGAGACGGGCGAAGGGGCTCTTCGCGCAGAGGATCAGCAGAATAAATATCTGCGTGATCGTGAGCACCGACATGAGGACCGGCTCATTGCTGTCTTTGCCGCGGAGTATTACAATACCGATGCCGAACAGGAACAGCAGCCATAACAGGAAGCTCCCCTCCTGCCCCGCCCAGAAGGCGGAAATAAGGTACAGCAGGGGAAGGTCCCGTGAGGTGTTGTTATACACATAGGTTATTGAGAAATCATGGCCAATGAGTGCCTGCAGGAGCAGTATCACTGTGAAAAAACATGAAATGGCCCCCAGGTAAAACAGCTTCTGCGATGTGGCACGGGCAAAAAGGTTCCCCTTGACGCTTTTCAGCTGAAACATGAGGGATATCAGTAATGTCCCCAGTACAAAATAGAGCAGAATTGATCCTAAATGTATGTTCATGGCTGGATTTCCCCGGTTATTTGAAGATGATTTATTTCGGCTGTGCCGATGCGGCGGTTCCCTGTTTTTTATACTTCGAGGGACAGTTTACCAGAATTTTTTTCGCGTCGAATACGTTCTTTTCCTTATTGTATGACCCGAGGGCCACAATCTGGTTCGCGTGTTCAAAGTTAAAGGGTTTCAGCCCCCTGTGGACTACGCTGAGGGGGGCGCCGCTTTTCCCCTTCAATGAGAAGGTATAGTACCCTTCATGGTGCTGAACGGGAACTGATTTATCGAGGGCCCCGATGATCTGCACGTAGTCCCCTGTTTCCATTGCCTCCTGAAACGATACGTATGGAGTCAGGACACCCTTAATGGAATAGAGGGCCAGCCCCCCGAAGAGTATAATGATTGCAAGAATAATGAGTTTCCTATGGTTCACGGCTGCTCCTTTCAAGCGCGCTGATTTTTCTGTCAATGGAGAAAAGATAGATGCCCAGGACAATCCATATAATGAGAATAACACCGGTGACACGGTAGAGCACATCGTTCCCTGTTGTCTGTTCCGCCGGGGCCGCCGATGCGGTAGCCGGCGTTGTGCCGGTATCCCCGAAGGCGTTTTCCGGACGTAAAGAAAATGCAGTATGGAAACCATGGGACATTGTCCCTGTTCCTGAAACTTCTACGGCATTTGGCGGGGCGATATCATCCCCCGGATTCACGAACTGTCCCGTGACGCAGAGAAGGGAGAGCATACATGTAATAATAACCTGTTTCATAGCAGATGACCTTTTTGCTGTTCTTTAATTGCGGTTACCCTGTTTGCCAGGTCCAGAAGATACCCGTACAGCAGGGTGAAGGCGGCAATTGCCGTCATCAGGGAAATTTTCATGGCGCTTTCCAGATGCACCTGCCTGTCGGGGTTGATAATAGGGTCCGGATGGAGCGACGGAAACATCCGCGGCACCACAAATACGAAAAACGGCACCGTCACCATGGCAAACACCAGGTACGCCGACACAATCCGGGGCCGTGAGGAATTTTCCCGCAGCGCCGACTCCAGGCTGAAATAGGCGATATACACAAGCATCAGCACAATAATGGATGTCTGCCGGGGGTCCCAGTTCCAGTAGGCGCCCCAGGAGAGCTTCGACCACACCGATCCGCTGAAGGTGGCAAGCACCGTAAAGAGGAGTCCTATTGCCGCGGAGTTACGGGCTGCATGTACCCGTTCTGTCCGTTCACCGTTCCCCGTAAACAGGAACAGCAGCGAGAGGATGCCGGACACTGAAAATGCCAGCACCGAAACCCACGCAAGGGGGACGTGAACGTACAGGAGCCTGCTGGACTCCCCGAGACCCTCCGCGGGAGGGGCATAAAGAAATGCCATGACGATCGCGGCGGGCATTATAATGTACACAAGGCGGTAAATATATTTCATAACGGTTCTATGCATCCCCGGGGGGCGATAGAGGGCCCTTCAGGGAGCGGAAATTTCAGTCGTGCCACACAAATTCGAACAACAGATATGATACAGCAGTGATTGTCCCTGAAAATGCAAGTAAAAAAACCATGTCCCCGGGATTGCTGAAACCCGCCCTGCCGAGGGAACGGGAAGTCCCCTGAATAACCACCCACAGCACCGGAAGGGACACCGGGAGGGAAATTACAGGAAACAGCGCGCCCCGTGCCCCCGCCCGGGACACAATGGCCGCAAGGATCGTCAGTGATGATGAAAGGGACACTCCCCCCAGAAACACGTATCCCAGAAAGAACAGGGGGCTCTGTACATCAAGCTGCATAAAAAAGAGGTACACCGGCAGTATAAGGCACTGCAGAATAAAAAAGAGCAGCACATTGTACAGCAGCTTTGCCGTGAACACCGCGAGGGGCGGTGAATTGAGCTGCAGAAAGAGCGATGTTCCCCGGTCCTCCTCCCGGACAAAGATGTGCGCCAGGCCGCTCATGGCGGTGAAAAACATGATGATCCAGAGAATAACGGCATGGGTCTGCGGCGAAAAGGGGATTCCCCCCGCCGCAAGGCTTATTGCAAGGGTCGTGGTGAAGGCAAAGGAAAAGGAGACGCTTGCGGCATACCTGTTCCTGAATTCGATCCGGAAGTCCTTCTTTATGTGTGCTATTATTGTCTTAACCAAGGGAAATACGCTCCCTGCAGAAATCCGCCTCTTCCTTTTCGTTTGTGGCGATAATCAGTATCCGTTCGGAACGGATTGATTCCAGGTAGCGGAAAAGCGCGTCCTTTCCTTCGCGGTCAAGGTTGCTTCCGGGCTCGTCAAGGAGCAGGAGCGGCGGTTCATTGATAAATGCCAGGATGCACTTCAGGCGCTGCGCCATTCCGGAGGAGTACTGCGACAGCATCTTTCTCTTATGGGCCAGAAGGTTGAACATCGAAAGGAACTCATCGGCCCTGTCCCGGGAGGTGCTCCGTGAGGCGCAGGTGAATTCAATCAGTTCCTCTGCCGTGAGTTCATCGTAGAGCCGCAGTCTGGGGCTCACGTAGCCGGTTTCCTGAAACCATGGCCTGCGGAGTCCGGTATCGCCCCGAAAAAGCTGTACGGTACCTTTCGTGGGGCGCTGGATTCCCGCGATAATTTCCAGAAGTGTCGTCTTGCCGGAGCCGTTGGGCCCCGTAATTGCAAGTGAAGACGGCGAGGACATGGATAATGAGATGTCCCGCAGCACCGCCGCGTTTCCGTAAAGTTTTGTGATTGAAGCGCCCTGTAGTGAATATTCGTGTTTTTTCATTACCGGAGATGTTGAAGAGTTGACGGATTGGTACCGGTGTCCACACTTTGTGCGTCGCCGTATTCCGCAGTCCTGCTGCGGTTTGTCATAATGCAATTGTCGCGGGGAAATGGCAATAAAAAAGCCGGCCCCGCGGTGAAAATATTGTGTATTTTATATATGCCTCTTTTTTCGGGGGGCGATACAGGAACAATGTCCGGAGGAATATGAATTTTCGTTTTGAAAGTCCCGCATCCCGGTGGCGGGGAGAGGGGGGATACCGCCAGCTGCTTCTTGTGGCGTTTCCACTTATCCTCAGCACCGGCTCCTGGAGCATCCAGCATTTCGTTGACCGGATGTTCCTCACCTGGTACAGCCCCGAGGCCGTTGCGGCGTCAATGCCGGCTGGAATATTGAACTTTACGGTACTGTGCCTTTTTATAGGGACTGCGAATTTTACCGGCACTTTTGTGGCGCAGTATTTCGGTTCAGGCAATAATGAACGGGTGGGGCCTTCGGTCTGGCAGGGGCTGTATCTTTCCCTGATAGGCACCGCGGTGATGCTGCTGATAATGCCCTTTTCCGGGGATATCTTCCGAGTTATCGGCCATGACACCCTTGTGCAGCGGTATGAAGCGGAGTATTTCAGTGTTCTCTGCCTGGGGGCGTTTCCCGTTATTGCCTCCGCCGCCCTTTCGGGATTTTTTATAGGGCGCGGAAAAACATGGCCCGTGATGTGGGTAAATGTGATATCCACCGCGGTGAACCTGTTTCTTGACTACTGCATGATCTTCGGACGTTTCGGGTTCCCGGAGTGGGGAATGACAGGTGCGGCGGTTGCCTCAGTTGCCGGCGCTGCTGTGGGATTTTTCATATATACGGTCCTGGTTTTCAGGGAAACCCATGATCAGGTGTTTCATACCATCCGCGGATGGCGTTTTGACCGGGAGCTTTTTTCCCGTCTCATGCATTTCGGGTTTCCCAGCGGCGTGCAGTTCTTTCTGGACGTGGCGGGGTTCACGGCATTTATTCTTCTCATGGGGCGCCTCGGCACAGTGAGCCTCGCGGCGACGAACATCGCCTTTAACATCAACACCCTTGCCTTTATGCCGATGATCGGTATCGGGATCGCGGTGTCCTCCCTGGTGGGGCAGAACGTGGGGCGGGGGAGGGTCGACCTCGCGGAGCG
>ERZ795057.2734-NODE-2734-length-12853-cov-24.432411_pt1 | contig 12853 bp, 13 predicted proteins | sample MGYA00375141_ERZ795057 | MGnify/ENA primary metagenome ERZ795057 (study PRJEB30186, sample SAMN05720163) | activated sludge metagenome | isolation source: Anaerobic digester | place: Hong Kong | collected 2015-01-26 ... | reverse complement strand
AGGTCTGGTTTGACGACGAGGATGATAGCTTCAAGGCCAGCGACGAGGAGCCGAAGTAGAGCTGAGGCCTAAAGAAAGGCGATTTAGACTTTTTAGATGTAGGGATCCCAAAGGCAAAGGACCTCGTAGGAATAACTATGAGGACAGCCGAAACTCACAGGAATTAAATCATTCTCACCGGATAGATTAGATGCCAAACGAATCGTGTGTTGATGGCATAATTGACCATGACATAGAAATTTATAGTGAATGATGATGTATAGAAGACTTCGGGAGAAGCCCGAACGGGAAAAATAAGAAGAGCATTCATTCTTAGGGCACCCATCCCAAGCAACAGCCACAATGTTTAATCATAAAAAATGTTTATTAGATATCTACAATAGTTTTGGATTGGGGGTAAGACCCCCCCCCCGAACACAATGAGAATATCTCATGCTTTACCAGCAGCAATCTCGCGATATTCTTACTACTTCTCCTGATCTCGTGGGAATTGGACGTGTTACATCCAAGAAGTCGGTACATCCGTTGAATACAGCGCCAAGTGTATCAAGGGAATCGTCGAACTGAGCCCCCCAAAAACAAGCATCACCATTGAACTGAGCCAGAGTGAATTCAGCATCCCCTTCAAATTGAACATCAAAAAAGTAAGCATTTCCGTTGAATTGAGTTTGAATAAAACACGCATCGCCACCAAAATTTGCTGTTGAATAGTTTACATCACCATAAAATTGAGCTTCGCTGAAGTCCGCATCATCATCGAACTGAGTGTTCTCGAAGCCCACATCATCATCAAACTGAGCATTTTCGAAGTCCACATCACCATCAAACTGAGCGCCATTAAAATAGATACGATCAATAAAATGCACATTCCCAAAATCGACAGATCCCTGAAAAATAGTATTGTTGAAGTGCAAACATCCCACTTGATCCAACCGTCTCAGATTGAGATCCCCCTCAACTACAAAATTATCTAGAATTATTTCTTCTTGATTGTCTATCATTTCCCGTATCAAGACTGCAGAGATATGATCCTGTGATGTTTCAGAGTGTCGCGTATCGTCGGTCCCACCTACGATTCCTATACATATCATTACCAGAAAAATGACTGACTTAGTGGTAGACATCATACATGAGCTGTTTGTAATCCATTGTATTTAAATTTTATTTTTTGTACCAGTATTTGAGCGCCTATAAAATCCATGGGCAATATAAAAATTGCCCAATCATAATACAGTATGTTGTTATGTAGATTATAAGAGCGAAGATCGTTAGCAATAAGATCTACTTATATCGTCCAACTTCCTTGAAAATTATCTAAAAACTAAATTGTGATCGCAAATCTGCACAAGCTGTGAGCGATTCATAAAGATGTGATAAAGTCGGAACCTTTTTTGCGGAAAAGAGATAATACAGAGAATTAATGAAAGACTTGGCAAGTGGGATAATAGCTTTTGTCTTGTTGGCATCGTTGGGTCTATCTCAAGGTACATCAGACCATCCAGACACAGTACAAATAGCGAGTATATTAGAGAAGATCGAACAAGGAGAGAATATAAATTATGACTATGTAATTATCGAGGGCGACTGGAACAAAAAAGAGACGGAAATAAATTCATCAATAACAATCATCAACTCTGAAGTTCGGGGAATAATACAATTAGATAAAAGTATTTTTCGTGAGACAGTTAATTTTAAGGGCACAAAATTCATAGAGGGGGTTAGCTTCAAGCATTCTAATTTCAACAGTGATGTTAATTTTGAAAATACCAAATTTGGTAACGATGTAGATTTCAAAAATGCCCAGTTCGATAATGATGTGGACTTCAGCAAAGCCCTGTTTAAAGGCGATGCGGACTTCAGAGAAGCTAAGTTCAACGGCGAATCCAGCAGATTCAGCAAAGCCAGATTCGATGATCAGTTGGTTACGTTCTTGAGAGCTCAATTTAAGGGAGATGCGATATTTGAAAGTGCTCAATTTAACAGCGATAAAATCAGTTTATTTGAAGCCAAGTTTGAAAGCTATGCAGATTTTAGGATGACCTATTTTAATAACACGGCGTTATTTAGTAAATCAGTATTTAAAGGTCCTGTTTATTTCAATGGGGTTCAATTTAATGATGATACAAGCTTTGTGAATTCTCAGTTCTATAGTAATGTCCACTTTACAGAGGGTGCTCTATTTAAAAACTATGCAAATTTTATGGATTCACAATTTAATAACAACGTCTACTTTGAAGATGTAACCTTTTTAGGTGATCTTGATTTAACAAGAACAAGGTACAACAGGATATTCCTCCCCTGGTGTTCTATAGATAGACATCAATTATCAGTCTCAAACGATGATGCCTACCTCGCCATGATTCAAAACTATATGAACCTCGGATGGTACGAGGACTCAAACTACTGCTACTACGAGTATAGGAACAAGCACAGAGTGAGTGAACAGATGTCAATCGAAAAGGTGGCAGACACTATCGAATGGGCCCTTTACGGATACGGTGTGAAGCCCTTTCGTACCCTTGGGCTGAGCGCGGTTCTCATCCTGGTCTTCGGTCTAGCGTTCTGGCAAGGCAAGAGAGATGGAGAGATCATCAAAAAGTACGTTCGTGAGGATAATTTCGAAAGAAAATCTATAAAAAGCGGCGCAACTAGTAAATTTGAACGTAGAACCTTCTTCGAAGAAAAGGCACTTCAGATCTATGATCCGTTCCTCTTCAGCCTGGCGACTTTCACGTCAGGCATTACGTCTTTCCTTCACCCTTCAATCGAATACGAACTGAAAAAATATTCACGTCTTGCAATCCTAGAGCGGCTTCTAGGCTCTGTGTTTATCGCCCTTCTGATAACGGCCATTAGCAAGACCTATCTGATAAGGTAACCTCCGCCCTGGAGTCCTCCAACATCTCCCTGCACCGCCCGCAAAACTTCCAGCCCTTTAGGTCGGTCTCGTCGATCGAGTTTGAAAAGTGCATCACGCACCTATTATCTGGACAGTGAGGGAGGCCGAAGACGTGGCCCAGCTCGTGGACCGCCTCCTTTTTTGCCCTCTCCCGGAAGAGGGCCGGATTTGGTGATAGACCGCGAAACTCCTGCCGGAGCCTCGCCAGGGATATTATCGCCCGCCGCCCGTAGGCGAGGCCGAAGATTAAGTTCGTATCGGCGACGAAGAGGTCTTCGTCGATCACCCCCAGGAGGGCGTCGCCCTCTTCGGGCCCCACCGCCGGAAGGGCCCTGAGGAGAGACGAAACCTCCATCTGGCCCCTCTCGGGATCGAGGGCTTCTGGTGGGACGCGAGCGGCCGGCCTCACCTCCACGGCTCCGAAGATAGATCCGATCTCCCCTTCGAGGAAGACGATCATCGCCGGGTCGACGGCTCCGACGGGCTGAAGGATTATCGTGGTCTCACCAGCCTTGTCCTTATCCTACTCTTTCAAGAGGGAAGGGAAGGAGAACTACTTTCCTCGCCTCCTCGGGTAGCTCCACCTCGATCTCCATGGGCTGGTTGTAATCCAAATACTCAGTAGTCATGTCGACTTTCATACACATCAACAGATCCGAATCCTCATCGACCGGAATATACTCGATAATGTATCCAGAGACGGAATCCCTCTTGGGGAGATAAGTTTCCGTCGAGATCCAGACAGTCTCCTTCATGTCCAAATCTGTCTTGGACGGCCGGGAAAGGGAAGGATCTGACGGCATAATATCGCCTAGGGGTGTCGCCGATCCCCCCAGATCTTCTAAGACCTCCGAAGAGTTAGTGGTATTCGGCACGACCCTCAGCTTGTAGCAGAGCTCACCCTCGACTTCTTCGACTCCCATAAGCTCCACCTCCGAGCTTCTCAGCTTCTCGGCCGTCTTCTTCGGCCATTCATACAGGTCTTCGAAGTCTTGCATGGACGAGTTCAGATCCGATAGATCCTCCAAGTCGGATATCTTAGTCTGAGTCCAGACGCCCTCGATCTTCGTGTAGGCGGTGTCGTCTGTCATGTACATCTCCGCGCTTTCAGCTTCGCCTTCTTCGCTGACCGTAAAGTCCATGAAAAGAGCGTCATCGGCAAGGGCCATATCAGCTTCCAACCCTATAACGACCTCCTCCTCAGACCTCATGGTAAAGACCATGAAGATTCCGGCCGCAGGATCAGTGAGATTGACCTTGCTGTCGAGATACATATCTGTGAATACGCTGGTCAGGGGTATGAATAAGATCCCAGAACGGCCCGTCATGGATATCGTCAAGTTCCCCTCTATCACCTGTCGATAAGTTTCAACCCCGCCCAACGACTCGATAGCCATAGCCATCACGTCTTCTGCAGCAAGAGATACAGGCACCACTTCAGAGGCGACGGTTTCGTCCAAATCCGAGACGTTTCCACCAACCGAAACGTTCTCGGATACCGAGATCTCCTCGGGGAAAGGCATCCCATCAGTCCCGTTTTCGGCAACTTTGAAACTCTCCCCAAAGATGGTTTTCTCCGATGCCACCGATTCCAGATTATCCTTAGAACGGTCCATCATCCTTACAAAGTTCTCAGCAGTTATTTTTCGATCGCCCTGGCGATCGTTTGCGAGATCTGAACCCCGGGTCTATGAAGGAGTACATCCGGTCCTCCATCAGCTTGAACTGGCCAGAGAAGAGCAAGAAGTATATCGGCGAGCCGAAGACGACGGCGTCGGCCTCCCTTATATCCTCCAAAAGGCCCGAGAGGTCGTCGTCGATCCTGCACTCCTCGGCGCTCTTGCAGTAGTCGCACGCCTGGCAGCCCGAGTAGTCCATCTCGTTGAGATGGTACTTCCTGGTCTGATGGCCAGCCTCTTTGGCTCCGTCCAATACCGCCTGGACGAGCCTGTCGACGTTCCCGTTCTTTCGGGGACTTCCCACGATTCCTATCGCTTTCAGGGCTATTACCTCCAGATATCCATCATTGCAGAACTTCAGCGCTTATCGGTTCTAAAGTTCGATGATATGCAACTCAACGATAACGGGCGGCAGAATATCAAACCTTCGGCGAGCCCATCGCGGAGGCCGCCTCCGCCGTCCGGGGGGGCGAGCGGCGGGGGGCGTGCCCGCCGGCGTCGCCGCGGGGATCGCGGGCGGGTGCGAACCGGTGGCCCGGTATCGGCGGCGAAAGGCGGAGGGCTGGGCCCACGACGATGGCCGACGACGGCGGGTTCATCAAGATGGGTGCCTTTGTCATCAGGGTAGCGGCGCTATTTAGGATTGTACCTGTCTGCGTCGCCGCGAGGATCGCCACCAAAACAATTATCATTAGAGGTTGGTTTGTGAACCACCACTTATTAAGCCAAGAAACCTCAAATAATGGATAGGTCTTTTAGGTGTTATTGCTGAAAGGTGTAAGCTATGAATGAATTTAAGGCGGATCCGAAGGGTCAGCTACACAAGGCTATTGCGGAGCCAGACCAAAGATTAGCGTTTTTTGTTGGAGCAGGTGTATCTATTAATTCGGGTTTACCAGACTTTGTATGTTTCAATAAGCGATTGATCCGCAGCATTGGTCCCAAGGATTGGGATTCAATGGATATCACTGAGATTTGCAGACGAGACGATAGTAGCTCCAAAATGAGTGAAATTGACGAGATATGTAACTGCTTAAGGCCAGAAGTGCTAATTCAAGAAGTTCTCCGAATCCATGGAGACAATACGCTAGAATTTTATAAATGGTTAGAAGGAGGGATACCTAATTCAAACCATTATTATCTAGCGTTAGCCTTAAAAAAGGGTCATTGCGTATTTACGACGAATGTTGACACCCTTATTGAGCAGGCGTGCAACGAACTGAATGTTTCATATAAACCAGTCGTATTCGAAAATGAGTATAAGGCGTTGGTAGATAATATCTCAGATAACAACTCACCGATTGATTTTGACTCGTGTTTATTCAAACTACACGGTTCAATTTCGAGGGAGTCATCGTGTCTGGGTTTAAATAGATATAAATCTATTCAATTTGCATTAAATCAAGTAGGAAAAGGTCTCAATGCATTTTCAAAGAAAGTACTTACAGATTGCTTACTAGCTCGCGATTTCATCTTCCTTGGATATAGTGGCAATGATCACTTCAGTGTGCAACCAGTGCTGAAGAATACGGGTACTGGACAGACGGATCGTAAGATTTACTGGTTTAAATACCGTAAGAGTCCATCTGAGCTTGAAGTCGACGATGACATCGGAGGCTTCCTTGTGCAGAAAAACAAACTATGGGATCGGGCAACCGATGGCAAAGAAGTGGAATCGACGATATGGGAAGATGTTTCCGTTCTAGAAGTGCTTGCCCAAAGAGATACTGCGTATCTCATTAAGGGTGACAGCAGTGCTACCTTGAAAGAAATCATGAAACAGATGGCCTATGCCAAGGTTATTCCCGAAGCCTTAGAGCTCAAGAAAACCCTTGATAAAATTCAAGAAAAAAGGAAAGATTCGGGTGTCTCCACCATATGTGAACCCCGCTGGGTGAAAGGTATTTCCGATTTCAACAGGTGTTTATGTGCAGCTGCCTTATTGATAAGGGTACGTGATCTCGACAGTGCGATGCCCCACCTGAAGGAAGCTAAACGCTGTGCTACAGCCGATGATGAAAGAGCAAAGGTGGAAAGGCTATTCGCTGTGATCGATTCCATTAAACGGCCGACAGGTAAAAAACCTAGTACAGATGATTTGCGCAAAACCATCGATGCCTGCAAGGAAAAAGGTGCTCTTGTGCCTATGATTGAGGCGTGCCTTGAGATGGCCAACCTGTGTCGCATCGCGCGAAGTTTTGACAAAGCAAATGAGATACTAGATGGGGTTGAGGCGGAACTGAACCAACCAAATCTCAAAAAATTAGATATGCTATTTGATGATAAAAGCCGCCTTATGGCGCAGCTACTTCATTATCGGGGACTAATTTGCGGTCTGGGCTTGAGTGGAGATATTAGTAATAAGCTTGAGGGACTATATTATTGTAAAAGTGCTCTTGAATTTGCAGATCTAGTTGGGGATATCAGCCGAAAAGCTGCAGTATTGAATGGACGAGGTCTTATTATGTATCAGCTGGCCGAGAAGATGGACGATCCTCTTCAAGTTGCCGAAAGCTCTTCAAACGGCCAGCCAACGGAAAATGCAGATTATTGGCTTCAGGAGGCGGAAAGCTCGCTAAATGAGTCTTTAGCCCTTTATGCAAGGATTAGAGATCCACGTAGTAGTTTTCAGCCATTGCGCAATCTAATGTTGGTACATCTATTGCGCGCACAGAACAGTCAGCCAAATGACCGCGAACGCTGGTATGAGTTGGCTTTGAAAGATTGTGATAGAGGCGAGCGTTATCTGGCCCAGGTGCATACAGATAGCAATGAGCCTAGTGGGGATCAGATAGAGCTATGTTACCGTCGAGCATGTATTTTAAGCAAACTTGGAAAAACGGATGAAGCATGCAGCCTTTTCAAGACGGTTCTTTCGCATTGGGAGGCTAAAAATGATAAGCACCAGCAGGCTCGCATTTGGCAAGAACTCCTCGAAATCGAAAAAGATGAAGTGATGATACAAGAATGTACCAATAAACTGCTTGGTATTGTTAGTGATATCCTGCATTCTCCTGAAGAACGTAAGCGCTATTTTAAAGATCGCCTGCGGCTACAAAATCATTACGAAATGCTCTATAAAATTAGTGTTGCAGCCCGAAGAACTGAGGATCGAGATTGCCTTTGCAGGATTGCCGATCTCGCCGAATTAGGACAAATTATCAGTGAGGAGCTGGTTGACGAGAATAAACTCCGGAAATTCACTATTCTAGCTGAAGACCTATTGGGGGAGAAGCCATAGCTTTTGGTGATTCGTACTCGTAGATGAAAGGGAGTAAATCTGGGTTAATTAGGACACGCTGTGCCATAAGCGTCCAATATATCCAATGCCTTGGAAGGGGTGCCAGAGGGTGTACACCTTTTCCCTGCGCAGGAATGCATAACCACTCCTCTAGGTTGAAACGGTAAAACTTACAGTCGAGGGTCTCGGGGGGCGCCGGGCGGAGGCCTGCCCCAGAGGTCTTGTCTATTCCTGCGAATAGAATAATAAGCTCCCCTCTAATGTTTTGACGTCTCGATTTAAAATAGGGTCGAGTAAGCCATGCTGCTACATTCAAGTTTGAAGGCGACGATAACCCCGTCTCTTCCCTCAACTCCCGCAACGCTGCCTGGCTTGGCATCTCCTCGGAGGCAACAGCACCACCAGGAAGGGTCCATGGTAAGCCGCCGATCGCGTCTTGGGCATACCTGCCCAGCTTGGTCATTAGAACCTTCTCTAAACTGGGGTCAAAAATTGCGATAAACGATCCTAGCCGCCAACCTCGCATGGAGATGAAGCCAACAGCGGCTGCGTTGATATCATCGACGCTTTTTTGATTGATGTGAGCGATATAGTTCATCGAGATCGTCCAGATTATACCGACGTCAGGCGGAATTGCTATTCAAACTTTTTATATTATGTGGCTAAAAGGTATTTTGATGCATATCTTTAAGCCTAAGTTTATTTTTATCGAATACCCCGCAGCTCTGCTGCGGGATGAGCATATAACCGACATACAGTTGCTGTGTTCACGTTTTTTTGGGACAAAGTTATGCAGTTTAATAGTGCAACTTGTTTGGGGTCCGTCCTAAAAACCAGAACACTAAGGCGGCGGCGCGAAGCATGCCCCGCAGTTCTACTGCGGGGTGCGCGGCGCCAGTTTGACTGGAAAAGGATAGGATGATAGGCTATCCTAAACTGATTTCTAGTTACGGTAATTAGCGTTTCTTTTTTTCTTCTTTCCTAGCATGATCCCATCCAGCTTTGTAAGCATCTTTCTCTCCACTGGTTGGGTTCCATCTACATTTGCCGCCACCAGTAAGGGTATCAATAACTCCGGGTGGATCTTTCATCTCTCTTTTCGAATCGCTGTATCCATCCCAAAATGCCTTTTCTCCCTTGTTTTTGTTGTCTTTGGCCATAGTAGCCTGACAGTCAATGTTCTCATATAAAGATTTCGTACGTGTTTATCTATCAAAAATAACCATCATTAAATCCAGGTTATGATGTAACACATAACTAATTCCAGAGAGTAGGCAAATTCTGTAAAAATTAGCTATCATATTTTGTAGGAATACGTGTTTTTCGACCAACATCCTACAATCGATTCTGGGGAAGCTGAAGATATGCACGAGAATCAATGTAGAAAATTGAACGCCGTTTCCGAAAAAAAATCACGGACGAAGACTGCCCCGGTCTCGTCTCGTCGGCCACACTCCCTTCGCCTCCCTCACTTCGTCGAGACGATCTTGATCACGTCCCCCGCCTTCAGCTCGTGCTTCTCCCCGAGCCTCCTCTTGGACCTCCCGTCCAGGGCGAAGAGGAAGCTGTCCCCGATGTCGGTGTGAATCCGATAGGCGAGGTCTTTCGTCGTCGAGCCCTTCTTCATCAGGTAGGCGTCCGGCAGGACGACACCGTTCCGATCGGTCCACTTCCCCTCGTCCTCCACCGGGAAGACCGGTATGTAATCGAGGAGCTCGAAGACCGCCCGGTCGATGCACTCCTGGACCCCCGTTCCTCCCATCCCTTTGAGGATCGCGCGGATTTTTTCGAGGCCCGCCTTCTGAGGGCCGGAAAGGTCCTTCACCAGCTCGAAGTCTTGGTCACCGGGGCGGTATTTGATGGCGCCGCTCTTGTCCGCCATCCTCAGGGCCACCTCGGCCGCGGCGCTCGTCGGGACCACGATCTCGTCCAGGGCCTTCAGCCGCTCGACAAACTCGGGGGGCGCCACGTCCACCTTGTTGGCGGCGATGATCATCGGCTTGGACGCGTCCCGGAGGAGCTCTGCAAATCTCTTCATCTCCTCCTCTCCCCACTTCGTCGGATCGCCCTTCATCGTCGAGAGCGCCCATCGGACGTGCTGGTCGGTGACGCCTGCGCCCGCGAGCTGCTCGGAGATGAGGGGCTCCACCTTGATCCCCTCAGCCCGGACCCGCCTCATCAGCCGCTCCCAGTTCCGGTTTAAGATGCCGAAAAGCCACATCCCGATCTCGCGCTTCAGAAACTCCACGTCAGCCATGGGGTCGTAGTTTCCGACGCCGACGGGGTTACCCTCCGCGTCGGCGGACCCCGAGGCGTCCAGGACGTGGATGACGGCCTCCGCCACCCGGAGGCTGTCGAGAAACTCGTTTCCGAGGCCCTTTCCCAGGTGGGCGTCGGGGACGAGCCCCGCCACGTCGATCAGCTCCACGGGTACGTACCTCACCCCGTCCCTGCACTTGCCGCACTCGTTTCCAGCCCCGAGCTCCCTGCATGGGCAGGGGACCCTCACCGAGGACACCCCGTGGTTCGCATCGATGGTGGTGAAGGGGTAGTTTGCTATCTCCACCTCGGCAAGGGTCGCCGCCTTGAAGAAGGTGGACTTGCCGGCGTTAGGCTTTCCAGCCAGCCCCACTGATAACATGGGATCGCATCCAGATCTATCGGTTCTGCTGTATTCTGCTGTTATTGTTCTGCCGCTATCTGCTGCTTATTCTGAGCCGTCCCTTTCTTTGGTTTTTGGGCTCGCCTCATCTCCGGATGTTCACGGGGACGCCGCGCCCAAGGAGTTCTGCCGTCTTGGTCGTGAACCGCTCCTCTTTCCCCTTGGCGAGCCTCCCGGCGAGGGCGAGCCCCTTCTCGGAGACTGCCGCCTCCTCAACGGCTCCCGCCTTGAGGGCCTCCTCGTAGACCTTGGCGCCAACGTCGGTCCTGGGGAGGACCGTCGACCATCCCGCCTTCGACCCGACGGACCCGACGGATACGTCGGCGAGCTCCGCGGAGAAGTCGAAGCAGGGGCCGCACCCCTTCCAGACGTAATCGTCGGTCTCGTCGATGGGGACCTCCTTCACCTTGTCTCCAGAGAGGACCCTGAACATCCCCTTCTGGATCTCGAACTTATCGACATCTTCGGGCTTGAGGCCGAAGGAGCCCTGGACGAGGTTCGGGAAGAGCCGCTCGTACTCGAAGTTCTCCATGCAGAATAGGCCCACCAAGAGGGCGATCTTCTTCTGGCCGAACTGGTAGGGCTCCTCAAGAAGCTGGACCTTCCTCAGCGCTTGGATCTGGCAGGGGGTTCCGACAAACCCGATCTTCTTGAAACCCTGGTCCATCGCCATCTGGACCCCGGTGACGCTGGGGGTGATGGTGTACTTCGTCCCGGCAGCGGCGGCTATCTCCTCGGCGGTCGTCGCGACCTTGGGGACGCTCCTCCACTTCTCGTCCCTGCCGGTGACGACGGCGCAGTCGATAACGCCGGACTCAAGAGCCCGGATCAGAAGGGCGGTGACGACGCCTCCGTCCTGGGCCTTGACGTTTGATTTCGCGATCTTGGCAGAGGCGGCCTTCCTGTAGATCCCCAGGGGCTCGTCCTCCTTCCTCTCCCTCCCAAAGATCTTCTTTGCCATCCCCGGCATATCCAGCATCGTCCTCGGGCAGTAGGCGTAGCAGAGGCCGCAGAGGGGGTCGTAGTCGACGAGCTCGGGCCTGTTGCCCTCTTTATCGATCTTGGGGCAGAAGGCGATGCAGTTTCCGCAGTAACAGCAGAGCTCCTTCTTGATGACGTCATGTTCCAGCTCACCAAATCCGTATTCAAGATAAGTGGGCTCGGGATACTTCTCCTTGGCAGCCATGATCATCTCTCCAAAAGCTAGGTGCCTAGATAGCGGCCAATTAGCCTAAAGCTTTTATGGTATATCGAGTCCTCGACGGTTATGATCCTGGGCCTTGACGTCGGCGGAGCAAACACCAAAGCCGCCAGCTCCGACGGTTTGTTCACAATAATAGAGTACCTCCCCCTCTGGAAGGAGGCTCCCCTGGAGCCCCTCCTCCGCCGGATATCCGATGAGGCAAAGCCTGAGGCCCTCGGCGTCGTCATGACCGGGGAGCTCGCCGATTGCTATTCTGATAAAAGGTCCGGCATCCTCTCCATCAAGGGGGCAGTCGAGAGGTCCTTCTCGTGTCCCGTCAAGTTCTGGGGCGTCGACGGCTTTCGATGGACCGACGCGAGCGACCTCGCCGCCGCTAACTGGTCCGCCTCGGCGAGCTTCGTCTCCAAAGAATTCGGCGACTGCCTCTTCGTCGACATGGGCTCCACCACCACAGACCTCATACCGATAAAGGAGGGGCCAAAGGCCGGACAAACCGACTTCGAGCGGCTGGCGAGGAGCGAGCTGATCTACTCCGGCCTTCTCAGGACGAACCTCGCCGCCCTTCTGCGATACGTGGAGATCGGGGGCAGACGTGTTCCTTTATCTTCTGAATTATTCGCCATCGCCGCCGACGCCCACCTCGTCCTCGGCGAGATCTCTGAGGGCGAGTACACCGTCGAGACACCCGACAGCGGCGGGAAAGATCGCCTATCGGCCGAAAGGAGGCTCGCTCGGACCGTCTGCGCCGATCCCAAGGAGATCGGTTCTGAGGGCGTCATTGAGATCGCCCGACAGGCGAGATCCCGCCAGGAGAGGCTCTTGACGGACGGGATCCGAAGGCTTGCAGAGCGGCACGCCCTCGACCTCGTCGTCGCCGCCGGGATCGGCGAGGGCCTGATAGATGTGGAGGCGCGTGCTCTCGACCTCGAATGCGTGCGGCTTTCGGAGAGGTACGGCTCGAAGGTCTCGAACGTCTTCCCCGCCTACGCCGTGGCCCGCCTTCTGGAGATGGAGCTTTCGGGATAAATGAGTGGGGTGGAGGTTTAGCTCCCGAACCCGTGAGCTAGGTAGGGGGCGACGATGATGAAGATCAGCGACGAGAAGATCAGCCATGCCATCGTCGCCACCACGGCCCTCGTCATCCTCTCCGCCCTCGCCTCGCTCTTGA
>ERZ795057.2733-NODE-2733-length-12856-cov-5.051949_pt1 | contig 12856 bp, 13 predicted proteins | sample MGYA00375141_ERZ795057 | MGnify/ENA primary metagenome ERZ795057 (study PRJEB30186, sample SAMN05720163) | activated sludge metagenome | isolation source: Anaerobic digester | place: Hong Kong | collected 2015-01-26 ... | reverse complement strand
CTACGGTGGTGGTGGGAGCTCTTACGGGATCCTGGCTTGGGGACATGTTTGAACAGTTCCCCTTCCTGAACTTCATGGTTCCCCTCAAGGAGAGCCTGGTGGTGCTCAATCCCATGAACGATCCCATATCGTTCCTGATACTTTCCCTCATTCTCGGGGTGGTTCAGGTTCTTTTCGGCCTGGGAATCGCCATGGCGCGTAATATTCAGGAAAAGGATTACATTGCCGCTGCGGGGGATCAGGGAGGCTGGATGGCTCTTATCGTGGGACTTCTTCTTCTGGGTCTGGGAACCGCCGGAATCGTTCCTTCCGCCATACTTGTGCTGGGGGAAATCCTTTCGGCCCTGGGGGCGATTCTCCTGGTAACGACCCAGGGGAGGGAAAAGGACGGAATCCTTCGTAAGGCCGTCTCCGGAGTTTTGAGCCTGTACAATATCACCGCTTTTCTCGGGGACATCCTCAGCTACAGCCGGCTTCTTGCCCTGGGACTCGCCACGGCGGCGGTGGCCATGATTATCAACACTCTTACGGTGCTCGTATCGGGCATTCCTTACGTGGGGTGGATCTTCGCCATCGTGCTTTTCCTGGGAGGCCATATCTTCAGCCTCGCAGTAAATGCGCTGGGGGCCTTCGTACACTCCCTCCGTCTCCAGTATGTAGAGTTTTTCAGCAAGTTTTTCACCGCTTCGGGGCGGTTTTTCCAGCCCTATCGTTTTTCCACGAAATACACCACCGTTACGGGTGAGCAGGAATAGTTCTTTGCCTTCAATCCGCAACGTACGTGGGATTTTTAAATTCTTTTCTTTGAGAGGAGTGTTTTGCTAGTTATGGAAAACATCATGGGAACAATGCTGGCGTTGCTCGGTGCTGCTCTTGCTGCAGGTCTTGCGGGTTCCGGATCCGCCATAGGAGTTGGTATTGCGGGAGAATCCGGTGCGGGAGTCATGACCGAGGATCCTGGAAAATTCGGTTTGGTGCTTCTTCTTCAGGCTCTTCCCGGAACCCAGGGAATCTATGGGCTTCTTACCGCCTTTTTGGCGATCCTCAAGGTGGGTCTCCTTGGGGGCGGTGGGGTCTCCGTCTCTCTCTGGCAGGGGCTCGGCATCCTTTTCGCCTGCCTCCCCATAGCCATTGCAGGGTATTATTCGGGTATCGCCCAGGGCAAAACATCGGCTTCCTGTATCCAGATGATTGCCAAGCGGCCTGAAGAAACGGGAAAAGCGGTTATTCTGCCCGCCATGGTGGAAACCTACGCTGTGCTGGCTCTTTTGATGAGTGTTATTCTCCTCAACGGAATCAAGATTTAACCCGTTAGGGGGCTGGGAATATGGCACTTGCGGATATTAAGGAAAAAATACTAGCTGAAGCGAAAAAAGAAAAAGACTCTGTCCTGGGAGAAGCCAAGAAAGAACAGGAGCAGATTCTCGCAGGGGCAAAGAAGGTTGCGGGAGCCACCAAAAAGGAAAATGACGAAAAGCTCCAGAAGGAAATTCCTTTGGTGGTAAAACGCCGAGAAGCCGTGGCGGGATTGGATGTGCGCAAATACATGCTTTCCGCCAAGCGGGAGCTCATTGAAAAGGCTTTCGAGGCTTCTGCCCAGAATATCGAGAAACTGCCCAAGGAAAAATACCTCGCCTTCATGAACACGCTTCTCGAAGGAGCGGTGGAGTCCGGCAACGAAGAAGTGCTTCTCGGTGAAGAGGAAACTCTTCTGGACGCTTCTTGGATAGAGGCTTTCAACGAAAAAACAGGAAAGAAGATTACCCTTGCCAAGGAAAAGACTCCCCGGGGAAAACGGGGGTTTGTTCTCCGGAACAATCTTATCGAAGTGAACTGCACCATCAGAACGCTTCTCCGTTCCGTGCGAGATGATCTGGAGGCAGATGTCGCGAAGCGCCTGTTTGCGAACCTCTAGAAAGGAGGGTTGAGACATGGATTCGACTCTCTACGGATATGCGAACTCCAGAATAAAGGCCATGGAAAACGCCGCGGTGGATTCCGGAGTGTTTCAGAGGGTTCTGGAAACCGAAAATCTCTCCGGAGCGCTCAAGGTCCTTGGAGAAACCTCCTACTCCTCATGGATCGGGGATATGGAGAAGGAGAGCGATTTTGACAAGGTTATCGATCGGGAACTTCAGGCGTGTTATGAAGCTCTTTCGGCCTTCGTGCCGGACAGGAGATTGATAACGCTCTTTCGTCTTCCCTACGATTTTCACAACATCAAAGTGGTTCTCAAAAGCATGTTTCTGCAAAAAAAGGGAAAACCCCGCCGCTGGGATCTTCTTACCTCTCTCGGCACCGTTGCGGGGGACGATCTCATAACGGCCATCGAATCCGAGGATTACCGCATGCTCCCCTATGATTTGGGGCCCACGCTTTCCCAGTGTCTCTCTCTCTGGGAGCAGGAGGAAAATCTTCTGGAAATTGAACGGCTCCTGGATGAACACCAATTCGCTACCATGTATAAAATTGCCGCATCCACGGAGCTTGCAGGTGTAATGGAATGGTGCCGCAATAAAATCGATGCGGAAAACATACGCAATCTTTTGCGGCTTCGCCGGCTCAACTTCGATGCCGGGGCCGCTGCGCCCTTTTTGCACAAGGGAGGAATCGTGAGCGTGGAAAGGCTTCAGGGGCTTCTTTCGGAACCCCCGGATTCCTGGGAGCGCCTTCTCTCCTATGCGGATGTGGCGAAAGCTCTTCGGGAAATGGAAGAAACTTCAGACCTGAACGCTATGCTTCTCTCCCTGGAAACCGCCCTGGACAACTATCTTTTCACTCTCCTGGCGCGGTATGCCTATGATTCCTTCGCTCCGGAAAACATCCTGCGTTTTCTGTGGCGGAAAGAGCTGGAGGCGAAGAACCTTCGTATCATTTTCGTCTCCAAATCCAACGGTACTCCCGTAGGAAAAACGAAGGGGATGTTGCGTCATGTCGCATAGTGAACGGGTGGCAAAAATGGCTGCTTTCGGAGATTATGAAAGCGTCCTGCCTTTTCAGGCCGTAGGAGTGGAACCCTTTTTCCGGGAGTCCGAAGAGGATATCTCCGGTCGGATGCGGGAGCTGGCCATGCGTTATGCGGTAATTTTCGTGGTGGAGGATCTCTTCGAGGAACATCAAAAGCAGATCCATGAACTTAACGAAGAGTTTCCTGTAAGCATCATCCCCATTCCGAACGTTTCCGGATCTCGGGGATTGGGCATGGAGAACATTCGCAGTAGTGTGGAACAAGCCATAGGAATGGATATTTTTTCCGTAGGTTCCTAAGCCGGCACACCTGCCGATTTTACAGGACTTTCATTTGGAGGCATGAATATGGCAGCCGAAAAGAAAATTGTACAAGGAAGTATATCCAAGATTTCAGGCCCCCTTGTGGTGGCTACCAATATGGCCGGAGCCCAGATGTACGAAGTGGTGCGTGTGGGAGATATGGGCCTTGTGGGAGAAATTATCGAGCTGAAGGGTGACACCGCATCGGTACAGGTATACGAGGAAACCTCGGGTGTCAAACCCGGGGAGCCCGTGGTTGGTACGGGAATGCCCTTGAGCGTGGAACTCGGTCCGGGACTTATCGAGCAGTTTTTCGACGGTGTGCAGCGTCCTCTCAAACTCATCGAGGATGCCGCCAAGAGTCCCTATATTTCCCGAGGGATCAACGTTTCCGCCATCCCCCGGGACAAGAAGTGGGATTTCGTTCCCAAAGTCAAAGAAGGGGATTCCGTCGAGGAAGGGGACATCCTCGGAGTGGTACAGGAAACCGTTCTCATCGAACACCGTATCCTGGCTCCTCTCGGAGTTTCGGGCAAAGTGGTCTCCATCAAAAAGGGATCCTTCACGGTAGAAGAAGTCGTCGCGGTAATCGATGACGGCAATCAGAAACATAACGTCACCATGCTGCAGCGCTGGCCCGTGCGTCAGTCCCGGCCGGTGGCCAAAAAGCTTCCTCCCAACATCCCTCTTACCACGGGACAGCGGGTGGTAGACATGTTTTTCCCCCTTACTCGGGGCGGCACCGCATGTGTTCCCGGCCCCTTCGGATCGGGAAAGACCGTTATTCAGCATCAGCTCGCCAAGTGGTCCGATGCCCAAATAGTGGTCTATATCGGTTGCGGTGAGCGAGGAAACGAAATGACCGACGTGCTTCTTGAGTTCCCCGAACTGGAAGATCCCAAATCGGGACATCCTCTCATGAAGCGTACGGTACTTATCGCCAACACCTCCAACATGCCCGTGGCGGCCCGGGAGGCCAGCATCTATACGGGAATTACCATGGCGGAATATTTCCGTGACATGGGATACTCCGTGGCGCTCATGGCGGATTCCACCAGCCGCTGGGCCGAGGCTCTCCGGGAAATGTCCGGACGTCTCGAAGAAATGCCCGGCGAAGAGGGATATCCCGCCTATCTCGGAACCCGTCTCGCCTCGTTCTACGAGAGAGCGGGACGCGTCATCTGCAAAGGAAAAGACGGCCGGGAAGGCTCGGTAAGCGCCATCGGGGCGGTATCGCCTCCGGGAGGCGACCTTTCGGAACCCGTAACCCAGAACACCCTTCGGGTAACCAAGGTCTTCTGGGGGCTGGATGCCTCTCTGGCGTACCAGCGCCATTTCCCAGCCATCAACTGGCTTACCAGCTACTCCCTCTATAGCAAGCAGCTTGGAGAGTACTGGGACGGAGAGTATGGGGACGAATGGGCGGCGAACCAGACCGAAGCCATGGCGCTCCTGGAGGAGGAAAGCAGCCTCAGCGAAATCGTTCGTCTCGTGGGAGTGGATTCTCTTTCCAAGGACGAGCGTATGACCCTGGAAACCGCCAAGTCCATACGGGAAGATTTTCTCCATCAGAACGCCTTCCACGAAATCGATACCTATGCTTCCATGGACAAGCAGTTCAAAATGCTCCGGATTATTCTCGATTTCCATCACAAGGGACTCGAGGCGCTCCAGAAAGGGGCGGCTCTCAAGGACGTATTCGGCCTTCCGATACGAGAGGAAATTACCCGTATGCGTTACACTTCGGAGGAAAACCTGGAGGCCATCGATGCCATTTCTCAAACCATAGCAACCCAGATGGCATCGCTTACCCTTGCGGGAGGTGAATCGGATGTTGCCTAAAGAATATCGCTCCATCTCGGACCTTTCAGGACCTCTTCTGGTGGTGGAGAACATTTCGGATGTCCGCTACGACGAGCTGGCGGAAATCGAGCTCGCCACGGGGGAACGCCGCCGGGGAAGAGTTCTCGAAATAACCAACGACCGGGCTCTCGTCCAGGTCTTCGAGGGAACCACGGGAATCGATCTTCAGGATACCCGGGTGCGTTTCCTCGGCAAGGTGCTTGCGCTGCCCGTAAGCGACGGCATGCTGGGACGTATCTTCAACGGCCGGGGCGAACCTATCGACGGAGGAGATCCGGTACTTGCGGAAAAGTGGTTGGACATCAACGGCTATCCCATGAATCCCTTTTCCCGGGACTATCCTTCGGAATTTATCCAGACGGGAATCTCTACCATCGACGGTATGAATCCCATGGTTCGCGGTCAGAAGCTCCCTATCTTTTCCGGAAGCGGACTGCCCCACAACCGTATCGCCGCTCAGGCGGCCCGGCAGTCCACCGTTATCAGCGGACACGAGGCGTTTGCCGTGGTCTTTGTGGCCATGGGGATCACCTTCGAAGAGGCCTCTTTCTTCATGGAAGACTTCCGGCGTACCGGCGCTCTGGAACGGACGGTCATGTTCGTCAATCTGGCGGACGATCCCGCTATCGAGCGTATCACCACCCCCCGTTTGGGGCTTACCTGCGCGGAATATCTGGCCTTCGAGAAGGACATGCACGTGCTCGTTATCATGACGGACATGACCAACTATTGCGAAGCCCTGCGGGAAATCTCCGCAGCCCGTAAAGAGGTTCCGGGAAGACGAGGGTATCCGGGTTATCTCTACACCGACCTTGCCACTCTCTACGAACGCGCGGGGCGTCTCAAGGGCAAAAAAGGCTCCATCACCCAGTTCCCCATTCTCACCATGCCCGAAGACGACAAGACCCACCCCATTCCCGACCTTACGGGATACATCACGGAAGGGCAGATCATCCTCAGCCGGGCTTTGCACCGCAAGGGAATCTATCCTCCCGTGGATGTCATGCCCTCCCTCTCCCGGCTCAAGGACAAGGGGATCGGCAAAGGGAAAACCCGGGAAGATCATGCGGACCTCATGAACCAGCTCTTCGCCGCCTATGCCCGGGGTAAGGAAGCCAAGGAACTCGCGGTAATCCTCGGAGAGGGAGCCCTCTCGGAGGAGGACAAGGCCTTTGCGAAATTCACGGATGCCTTCGAAGATCGCTATGTCCGGCAGGGAGAGTACGAAAACCGTACCGTGGAGGAGACATTGGCTCTCGGATGGGAGCTTCTCACCATCATTCCCAGAAGAGAACTCAAGCGTGTGCGTGACTCGTACCTGGAAAAATATCTCGATCCGCTGCTCAAAGCACAGAAAGAAGAAGTTACGGCCTAAGGATATGGCCGGTATAGCGATGGAAGATTCAGGTATCTCCAGGAGGGGGTAGGTATGGCAGCACGGCTTAACATCAACCCGAACAGAATGGAGCTTTCCCGCCTGAAAAAGCGCCTTGTGGTGGCAAAAAGAGGACATAAGCTCCTCAAGGATAAACAGGATGCCCTTATCAAGGCATTTCTCGAAAAGGCGAAAAACATCAAGGAGGAGCGGGAACGCCTCGAAGCGGAACTGGACGAGTGCTACAAGTCCTTTCTTCTGGCTCGTGCCCAGACGCTTCCCTCCATGCTGGAACAGTCTCTCATGGTTTCGGGATCCACCGTATCTCTTGCGGTAAAGCACAAAAACATCATGAGCGTTCTCGTGCCGGAATACGCTATAAATCAGAAGGGGGATTACTTCAACTATGGTATGTCCACCTCTACGGGAAGCCTCGATGTGGCGCTGGATCTTTTCTCCAAAATCGTTCCCAAGCTTATCATGCTTGCGGCGGAGGAGAAGGGGCTTCAGCTCATGGCGGCGGAAATCGAACGTACCCGGCGGCGGGTGAATGCCCTGGAGCATGTTTTGGTGCCTTCTTTCGTGGAAACCATTCGGTACATCACCATGAAGCTGGACGAACAGGAACGGGCTAATCTCAGCCGGCTCATGCGGGTAAAGGAGATCGTCCGCTCGCACTAGGAAATCGGATGCAAAAAAATCACCTGATCACCTGGGGGCTCCCGCAAGGGAGCCTTTTTTTTTGCAGCCTCCGTATGTTGGCATTTCCAAAAATAATGTGTATGATACAGAGGTCTTCAGTGAGACATGTCCCAGAAGTTCCATGCTGTAAAAGCGGAAATAACGAGAGAAGAGGGAACATTTCGGAAGAGTCTCCGAAAACGGGCAAAAGTGGAACCGGACATGGACGGAGGTTATACAATGAAAGAGCGAGAATATCCAGCACCTCCCGAATACGGGACGTTTAAAGAAAATGTTCGAAGTCTCACGGGAATCGATCTCAACGCATATAAATACCAGATTCACCGCCGGGTGCACATGCTCATGCAGCGGTGGCGGGTTCAGAGCTACGAAGAATACTATCGTACCATCGCATCCTCCGAGGAGAAACTTCGGGAGTTTCTGGATTATCTAACCATAAACGTGTCGGAGTTTTTCCGGAACCCCCAGCGTTGGTGGGAAATCAAAGATAAGATCATTCCCAGCCTTCTCAAGGATCGGCGTAGTAATTCCCTTCGCCTTTGGAGCGCAGGTTCCGCCACGGGGGAGGAGCCTTATTCCCTGTCAATGCTGGCTTTGGAGTGCGGCCTTTCCACGAAGGAAAAAATCCGGGCTTCCGATATCGATGCGGGGGTTATCAAGAAGGCCCAAAAAGGGGAATATCACAAGCGGCAGCTTGTCAACGTTCCCGAGCCCTGGAAGAAAAAATATTTTCGCCCCGGCAAAGAGGAGTTTTTCGAGATATCCCAGGATGTCAAATCCCGGGTGCAGTTCGTGAGAGAAAATCTTATCGAAGATTCCTTTCAGAAAAATCTGGATCTCATTCTTTGCCGTAACGTGGTTATTTATTTTTCTCCCGAGACCAAGTCTAAACTGTACCGCAAGTTTTACGACTCCCTCGTTCCCGGAGGGTATCTCATGGTGGGCTCCACGGAACAGATTTTCGAATATCGTAAAATAGGTTTTGTCTCAGCGGGACCCTTTTTATATCAAAAACCTTAATAAAAAAGCTGGAGGGCCCTTTCCTCTTGACAAACCCTCGGAATCCAAGTAATCTATCCGTCGGCTCCTGTTACATGCGTGCCCGTAGCTCAGCTGGATAGAGCGTTGGCCTCCGGAGCCAAAGGTCGTGGGTTCGAATCCCCCCGGGCACGCCATATTAGGCATTGTGGAGGGTTTGCTGCGGAAAAGCAAACCCTTTTGTTGTGTTGTCTTCTTTTGTCTTATTTTATTTGCTTGGGTGAGATATTTTTTAAAACAAGAAAGCGGAAACCGGAGCTCTCTATGATTTTTGTATCGATGTCGGGCATTCCCGGAGGTGGAAAAGAGGGAAAAGAGCACCAAAACGTGTTTTTTTCCGCATGGAAAATACGAAAAGCCCTGATTTTCCTCTGTTGGAAATGAAGGGAAGAATTTATGGAGGTGGACGGTATGGCAGAAAATAGGTATCTCGTAAGCTCCGAATCCGTAACGGAAGGACATCCGGATAAACTGGCAGATCAGATCTCCGACGGTATTCTCGATGCTATTTTTGCGGAGGATCCCATGGGACGAGTGGCATGTGAAACCTTCGTAACCACCGGCCTCGTGCTGGTAGGAGGAGAAATATCCACAGCTTGTTACGTGGATATTCCCCGGATAGCCCGATCCATTATCAAAGAGATCGGCTATACCCGGGCGAAATACGGTTTCGACGGAGATACCTGCGCGGTGCTTACCGCCATCGACGAACAGTCCCCCGATATTGCCCAGGGAGTGGACCGGGCATTGGAAATCCGGGAAAACGCCATGGATGACGACGCTATCGACAGTATCGGTGCGGGAGATCAGGGAATGATGTTCGGCTATGCCTGCGACGAAACCGAAGAATATCTCCCCGCTCCCATCGCCTTCGCTCATCGCCTCTCCCGGAAGCTTGCGGAGGTTCGCAAGGAATGCGTGCTTCCCTATCTGCGGCCGGATGGAAAAACCCAGGTTACCGCAGAATACGTGGAGGGTAAACTTGCCCGGGTGGATACCATCGTAGTCTCTACCCAGCATCACCCTTCGGTGGAACAGGCCCAGATTGCCGAAGAAGTGCGGGAGCACGTGATCGATGCGGTGATTCCCAAGGAACTCCTGGACGACAGAACCCGGTATCTCGTCAATCCCACGGGGCGTTTCGTTCTGGGAGGCCCCCTGGCGGATGCGGGGCTCACGGGGCGTAAAATTATCGTGGATACCTACGGCGGCCTGGCTCCTCACGGAGGCGGGGCTTTCTCCGGAAAGGATCCCACCAAGGTGGATCGCTCCGCCGCATACATGGCCCGGTATGCCGCCAAGAATATCGTGGCCGCAGGCATTGCGAAACGCTGCCAGATCCAGGTGGCCTATGCCATCGGGGTGGCCCGGCCCGTATCCATGATGGTGGAAACCTTCGGCACCGGAAAGATCGACGACGGACGCATCACCGAGCTGGTGCGCAAGCACTTCGACTTCCGCCCCGCCGCTATCATTCGGGATCTCGAACTGCGGAAGCCCCAATATCGCCGTCTTGCCGCCTATGGGCACATGGGGCGTATCGACCTCGATCCCATGCCTTTCTGGGAAAAAACCGACCGGGCGGAAGCGCTGAAGGGGGAGCTCTAAAGAGAACTCCAAACTCTGCCGTTTTTTCGGAGAGATGCGATTTTTCGGTGTTTCAAAAGATGATAGAAGAGCATGGAAGCGATTTTCCATGCTCTTTTTCTTTATCTCCGGAAAAGGCTTGCCCCTCGTGGATGCTATACTATATCCATGAGACATGATAAGAGCCTCAAGGGGACTCTTCTTATAGAAGGAGCGGCCTTAATCAGGCATCTCTTCTGGCCTTCCGCCTGCGTGTTTTGCGGAGCCCTGGGGGAGCTGTGCTGTCCTTCCTGCCTGGATGACTACATGGCCCGTTTCGGAGGCAGCACCTCCCGGTTCGGAGAACCCTCCTTCGACCTCCATTACGGAGCTCCCTACCGGGGGCAGGCGAAAGACCTCGTGCATCGCCTGAAATACCGGGATGAAGCGGTGCTCGGCACGCTTTTGGGAAAAGCCCTGGGAAGGCGTTTTTATTCTGTCCTTCGGGGAGGAACCTTTGTTCCTCTTCCGCTTCACGAAAAAAGCTTCCGAAACTACAACCAGGCACTTCTTCTCGCCCGGGGAATGGCGGTAATCTGTGAAGGAAGTCTTTGGGACTGCCTTTTCTGGAAGAAAAAAACGGAGCCCCAAACGGGGAAAAATCGCGCCCAACGGCAGCGTCTCTCTCCGGAATCCCTGGGTTTTGCGGAAATTCGGGAAAACAGAAATATTTCTTCTCCCCTGGTGCTTGTGGATGATGTCTCCACCACGGGAACCACGCTCAAGGTGGCTGCGGGGGTTCTTCGAAAAAAAGGATATATCGTATCCTGTGGGGTGGTGTGTTGTTTCGCTCCTCCTCCGGGTAGCTTTTCCGTTGCGGAGGTTCGGTAAAAGTGAGTAAAGACAAGAAGCTCGAACTTCGAAAATGCAAAATATGCGGCAAGGCCTTCGTAGGCAGCGCGGATCCTTTTGCAAAGAATTTTTGCCCCGCCTGCCTGCCCAAAGCGGACAGGGCCCTTGAAAAGGTGCGGGAATATTTGCGTAAAAACCCCAGGAAAACCCTGAACCTTCAGGATTTGGCGGAAGAGATAGGAGAGCTTCCCCGGGTGGTTCAGGCTCTCTACGAGGAAGAGAGCCTTGTCCGGGGGGGAAGAAAGAAACCGTCGCCTCCTCCCGAAGCTCCTCCGAAAACTTCCGGGAAAAAACGCAAAAGATTTTCCGAGCGGTATCGCAAAGGAGATTCTAAAGAATAATCGGGGAAACACCGATACTCAAGATAGAAAACGTTTTGGTAAGGTGGGCTCTGAGATGATTAAAAAAATTAGTTCCATCAACCCGTTACAACCGACACAAAAGGTAATCCGGGGGAGGAGCCGGGGAGAAAGTTTTTCCGGAAATTCCGGAGATAACCTGGAGGTAAGTTCCTTTGCCAAGGAGCTTTCCCTTGCCATGGGAGAACTTCGCAAGGTTCCGGAAATACGTTCCGAAAAAGTGGAGTCCCTGCGGCAGCAGGTAGAGGCGGGTACGTATCAGCCCAAACTTTCCCTGGTGGCTCTCAACCTCTTGGGAGCGGTTCAGGGATCTCCCGGCGAAGGAGAATAGCTCTTGGCTCTTCAACTCGTTTCTCTCCTGGAGGAGCAGGGAGAAGTGCTCCTTCAAATGTGGCAATTGGCGGGGCAGCAGCGGGAGGCCCTCAAAGAGGGGCAGTTTTCCACGTTGCAGGAGATGATGAAGGATTTTCAGGCTCTATCCAGCCGTGCTCTTGCCCTGGAGGCTTCCCGGCAGCGGGAAAGCCTTGCGCTGGGGAAAAAACTTTCCTGCCCTCCGGTGCTTACGGAATTTGTGCGTCATGTCCCGGAGGATGAGGATGCGGAAGCTCTCCGCCAGGCGGGGATAACCCTTCTCAAAGCGATCAAGAAGCTTCGGGCGGAGATGCACCTCCTGGAAAAACTTCTCCAGGAACAGTCCGCCCTCAACGAACTCCTCATAAACGAATGGAGACGCCTCGAAGGTCTTCCCGGCATGGATCCCTCGGGAGGATCTTTTGATTTTCGGGGGTAGTTTCCTCTACACAATGTTTGAACCGAAACGGAGGGACCACCAATGATGAATCAGTTTTCCTCGCTGGAGCTGGGGAAGCGAGCCCTCGATTATTTCCGAAGAGGCATGGAAACCGCCGGGCACAACATAGCCAATGCGGACGTGGAAGGATATTCCCGGCAGAGGGTCGAGGCTTCCACTACGCCCCCCTTTACCGATCCCGGCATGGCCCGTCCCTGGGTGTACGGCCAGATAGGCACGGGGGTCAAGGTGGATGCCATCGTGCGTATGCGGGATACCTTTCTGGATGCCCAATATAACGAAGAGATTACCGTACAGGGATACTGGGATACCATCCAGCAAACCCTCCAGACCGTGGAGCTCTACGTAAACGAACCCAACGGCGAAGGATTCAAAGTGGCGGTGGACGAATACTGGGCGGCCTTGCAGGAAGCGAGTAAGCGCCCGGACGATTCTGCTGTGCGTTCGGATCTCGTGGAAAAAACCCGAACCCTTACGGTCCTTATGGATCAGCTTATCACCAACTACGATCAATACCGGGCCTCTCTCAACGAAGAGATTTCCCTCAAGGTACAGGAAGCGAATACCCTTATCGACGAAATCGCGGAACTCAACGTCACCATATCGGAAATCGAGGGTGTGGGATGGAATCCCAACGATCTTTACGACGCCCGGGATCTCAAAGTCTCCCAGCTTTCCGAGCTTATCAACTGTGAACCCTCCAACATGTGCGACATGGAGGACGGGCAGTTCAAGCTCTACCTGGATGGCAAGCTCATCGTTCAGGGAGAGCAGACCCGGCATCTCAAGCTCGTCAAAATCGCGGGAAACGGCGGCTATTTCGATGTCCAGATAGAGGACAACGAGTTCGAACCCGTCAGCGATCTTGACGTGGCGGAGGTTATTCTTACCCAGCAGGCTCCGGAAGCGGTACACATGCTCACGGTGGAGCGCCTTGCCCGGGAAGTTGCCTGGTCCGTG
>ERZ795057.2732-NODE-2732-length-12857-cov-5.459772_pt1 | contig 12857 bp, 6 predicted proteins | sample MGYA00375141_ERZ795057 | MGnify/ENA primary metagenome ERZ795057 (study PRJEB30186, sample SAMN05720163) | activated sludge metagenome | isolation source: Anaerobic digester | place: Hong Kong | collected 2015-01-26 ... | reverse complement strand
CAACAACGCCATCGTCGGCGGAAGCGCTGGCGTTACCGTCGGCGCGGCGCTGTATAAGAAGGTCATGAAGCAAAAAGGCCTGGTCGTTTGCAACATCGGAGACGGATCGCTTGGCTGCGGCCCGGTCTGGGAAGCGCTGAACTATGCCTCCATGGAACAGTTTACAAAGCTTTGGGACGACGCGCACAAGGGCGGCCTGAAGCTGGTGTTCAACTTCTTCAACAACGGCTACGGCATGGGCGGCCAGACGGACGGCGAAACCATGGCGTACGGCACGCTGGCACGCGTCGGCGCGGGTATTAACAAGGATGCCATGCACGCCGAGCGTGTGGACGGCTATAATCCGCTGGCTGTGATCGATGCCTACAAACGCAAGAGAAAGCTTTTGGAGGAGGGTAAAGGGCCAGTGCTTTTGGATGTGGTCACTTACCGTTACGTAGGCCATTCCACCACCGATGCGTCCACCTACCGCACCAAGGAAGAGATCGAGTCCTGGCAGGCGCAGGACGCGATTGCCAATTACCGCAGCCAGCTCATCGACGCGGGCGTCGCGACCGATGCGCAGCTGACAGCGATTGAAGAAAGCATTAAAAACGATATCACTGAAATTTTGAAGATCACCATCGACGATGCCGTATCCCCGCGCGCCGACCTGAAAAAAGATCCCGACGCGATTCGCGGCTTTAACTTTTCAAACGAGCGCATTGAAGTGTGCGCCGAAGGCGAGCCGGACGTGCTCATGCCGCTTGCCGAGAATCCCAGAGTGATCAAGAACCAGAAAAAAGCCCGCTATGCCTTTGATGAAAACGGCGAGGCTGTATCCAAGATCCGGCAGTTCAACGTGCGCGATGCGCTGTTTGAAGCGATACTCCACAAGTTCTATCAGGACCCGACCCTGATAGCCTTTGGCGAAGACAACCGCGATTGGGGCGGTGCGTTCGGCGTTTACGGAGGCCTGACCGAGTCGCTGCCGTATCACCGCTTCTTCAATTCCCCGATCAGCGAGGGAACTATCGTTTCCAGCGCCGTCGGCTACGCGCTGATGGGCGGACGGGCGATCCCAGAGCTGATGTACTGCGATTTCCTGGGCCGCGCGGGCGACGAGGTGTTCAACCAGCTCGCCAAATGGCAGGCCATGAGCGCAGGCGCGCTGAAAATGCCTGTGGTACTGCGCGTATCGGTTGGCAACAAGTACGGCGCACAGCATTCGCAGGACTGGACAAGCCTCGTGACCCATATTCCGGGCCTGAAGGTTTGCTTCCCCGTGACGCCATACGATGCCAAGGGCCTGATGAACACGGCGCTTTCCGGCAGCGATCCTGTGGTGTTCTTTGAAAGCCAAAAGCTGTACGACAGGGGCGAGGAATTCCACAAGGAAGGCGTACCTGAGGAGTATTATGAAATTCCGCTTGGCGAGCCGGATATAAAACGCGAGGGCACGGATTTAACCATTCTTACCGTTGGCGCGTCGCTGTACACGGCAATAGAGGCCGCCAAAGCGCTGGAAACGTATGGCGTATCTGCCGAGGTGATCGACGCCCGCAGCCTGGTGCCGTTCAACTATGAGCTGGTCAACAAGAGCGTAAAGAAAACCGGGCGCATCGTGTTGGTTTCCGATGCCTGTGAGCGCGGCAGCCAAATGAACGATGTTGCCCGCAATGTGACAGAGTTCTGCTTTGGCTATCTGGATGCCCCGCCCGTCGTGGTCGGCGCATCCAACGGTATCAGCCCCTGCCCGGAACTGGAGCATTACTACTATCCGCAGGCCAGCTGGATCCTCTCCGCCGTACACCAGAAGATATTGCCCTTGAAGGGCTATGTGCCGGAGTTCAACTACCAGACGCTGGAGAAAATGCGGCGCGAGAGCCTGGGGATTTAAGCCGGAGGTGGTGAAACCATGACCGATGGAATGAGCAAGCTGATCGCAATGTCGCATCAGTACGGCGGTGACGCGCGCTATGTACTGGCAGGTGGAGGGAATACCTCCGTGAAGGTCGGTGGCGTATTGTACGTCAAAGCGTCCGGCACCAGGCTCTCCAACATTGAGGAATCCGGGTTCGTCCAGATGGACATGGGGAAGATCTCCGCTATGTTTGCAAAGCCCTATCCCCAGGACGACAAACAGCGAGAGGCCGAAGCCCTGCAGGACATGATGGACGCGCGGCTGCCCGGAGAGACCCTGAGGCCCAGTGTGGAATGTATGCTGCACGGCCTGTTTCCCCAGGTGTTCGTGCTCCATCTGCACCCCGCGCTGGTCAACGGCCTGACCTGCGCAGCCCAGGGCCAGCGTTACTGCGAGGAGCTGTTTGGCGAGCAGGCAGTTTGGGTACCGCTGACCAAGCCCGGCTATACCCTGGCCAAAGCCTGCAACGATTTGTTTCAAACCCATCAACGGGACACCGGTACGGTGCCCAGCATCCTGTTTATGCAAAATCACGGCGTGATCGTGGCAGCGGATACGGTGGAAGAGATCGATGCGCTGATGGCGAATGTGATGCGGACTCTCGAACAAAAGGCAGGCGCGCTTGCGGATTTCACATCGCAGCCCATACCTGAAAACGCTTTGCATGCCGCGCCTGTGCTGCGGATGCTGTACCGGAAGCATGCGGGTAAGGCCTGTGCGGTGTTCCATCGTTCGCAGGCAGTATCGGATCTGCCGATAGACAGCATCCGAAAGCCTTTGAACCCTGATCAGATCGTGTACTGCAAAGCAGCCGTGCTGGAACTGGAATCCGGCAGCGATTTGCAAACCGATTTCGACGTCTTTGTGGAAAATCACGGGTACGCGCCGAAAATCGCCGTGATGAACGGCGTCGGTGTATTCGCGCTAGGTAAAACCAAGAAAGAAGCCGATACGGCGCTTTCCCTGTTTTTGGACGCGGCTAAGATCACGTATTATGCCCAGGGCTTTGGTGGTTTGCTTCCCTTGACGGATAATTTCGCTGCGTTCATCCTGCAATGGGAAGTGGAAAACTATCGGCAAAAGGTAGCCTTTTCCGCTGGAAATGCACTGCGGATGGACGGCAAAGTCTGCATTGTAACAGGGGCTGCCCAGGGCTTTGGCGAGGGTATCGCCCGCGCTATTGCCGCGCAGGGCGGCTATGTGATCGCTGCCGATATGAACCACGACGGAGCAAAGGCTGTCGCATCCGCCCTGTGCGAGACACACGGTGAAGGATCGGCGGTCGCCGTACAGGTCAACGTCGCCGAGGAAGCATCCGTTATGCACATGGTAAACGAATGTGTGGCACAGTATGGCGGACTGGATGTGATGATCTCCTGCGCGGGAATTCTAATCGCGGGGGAACTGTCAACGCTGACGCTTGATCAGTTTGAAAAAGTAACGAAGGTGAACTATACAGGCTATTATTTGTGTGCCAGGTATGCGGCGGCCGTGATGAAGCGGCAGCGTGCGGCCGACCCCGCGTATATGGCAGATATTATTGAGATCAACTCCAAGAGCGGCTTGGAAGGCAGCAAGGCAAACTTTGCCTATGCGGGCAGCAAATTTGGCGGTATCGGACTTACGCAAAGCTTTGCGCTGGAGCTTGCACCGTATGGCGTTAAGGTCAATGCCGTATGCCCCGGAAACCTTTTGGATGGCCCGCTTTGGAGCGATCCAAAGCGCGGCCTGTTTCAGCAGTATCTGGACGCCGGTAAGGTACCCGGCGCTAAAACCGTAGCCGACGTTCGCCGCTTTTATGAGGCAAAAGTGCCGCTTGGGCGGGGATGTCTTGTGGAGGACGTTGCCAGGGCAATATTTTACCTTGTGGAACAGCAGTATGAAACCGGGCAGGCCTTGCCTGTTACCGGTGGGCAAGTGATGCTCAACTGATGGGAGAACCAATGACCGATATTGAAAAGCTTAACGCGGCTACCGCAGAGCAGCGCTTGCAGCACTTAAACAATTTGCTTGTACGGCAGCAGGCGAAGCCAGAGTGCACAGCGTTTGTGAACAATCATATTCATACCACCTATTCGTTTTCGCCGTATACACCAACCTCGGCGGCATATCATGCGTGGCGCAACGGGCTGGCAACCGCGGGGATTATGGATCACGATTCCGTTTCTGGTGTCAGGGAGTTTCTGGAGGCGGGCAAACGCATCGGCATCGGCGTGACCAACGGCTTTGAGTGCCGCTGCGGCATGCAGGCGACGCCCTTTGCCAATATACGGCTGAACAATCCGGATCAAACCGGCGTGGCATACGTAGCCTGTCACGGCATTCCGCACCAGAATATCGATAAAGCCGATTTGTGGCTGAAACCGTATCGAATGAGCCGCAGCAAGCGCAACCGCAGCATGGTCGATCGGCTGAACGGGCTTAGCGGTATAACAGCGCTTCGGCTAGATTACGACAGGGACATCCTGCCGTTAAGCCAGGCGCACGAGGGCGGTTCGGTCACAGAGCGCCATATCTTATATGCACTGACGAAAAAAGTGCTTTCCATTGCCCAACCTGGCGCATCGGTTATTTCACTTCTTCAGGACGCCTTCAATATCGAGATACGGGGGAATCTCTGCGAAACTCTTTTAAAGGTTTCCGACCCGTATTATGAGTATCGCCTGCTCGGCGTGCTGAAAAGCCACCTGGTGGAGAAGTTCTACATCGACGCTACGGACGAATGCCCGCATATTCTGGAGTTTGTTTCCTTCGTCAAGTCCATCGGCGCGGTGTCTGCATATGCCTACCTTGGCGACGTACAGCAGAGCGTGACGGGCGATAAACGGGCGCAGGTGTTCGAAGACGCGTTTCTGGATCGGCTAATCGTCTGGCTGAAACAGGCGGGCTTCAACGCCGTCACTTTCATGCCTGCCCGCAATACGCAGCCGCAGCTTGAGCGCATCATGCGGCTGTGCCAGAAACTGGACTTGTTTCAGATTTCGGGGGAAGACATCAACACTCCGTTCCAGTCCTTCATCTGCAAGCAGCTGGCCCTGCCGCAGTTCACACACCTGGCGGACGCGGCCTGGGCGTTGATCGGCCATGAGCGGCTGGCAACCCAAGACCCAGACCACGCGATGTTCTCTGAGAAATCCATTGCGGATTATCCGCTGCTCGCCGATCGTATTGCGTATTTCGCTGCGACAGGTCGGGCGATGAAAGGATGAATGCTATGCTGACCACGGCGCTGAGATTGTATGGCAAAAATGATCTGCGGCTGGAAAGCTTTGAGCTTCCCAAGATCAAAGAGGATGAAATTCTCATCAGGATTATTTCCGATTCCATCTGCATGTCCACCTACAAGGCTGCCATGCAGGGCAGTGATCACAAGCGGGTGCCAAACGACGTGGCGCAGAACCCTGTGATTGTCGGGCATGAGTTTTCCGCAGAGATTGTGGAGGTCGGCGCGAAACTGAAGGATCAATTCAAGGAGGGCGAACGTGTTTCACTCCAGCCTGCGCTCAAGGGTACATATGACGCCGCTGGGTACACCTTCCCGCACATCGGCGGTGATGCAACCTATGCAATCATCCCCGCCGTGTATATTGAGCAGCACAACGTGCTGCCGTTTTCGGGGGATGCTTTCTTTGCCGCGTCGCTGTCCGAGCCGCTTTCCTGTGTGATCGGCGCAGTGCACGCCTGCTACCACACCACACAGGGCGAGTACACCCATGCTATGGACATCAGGCCGGACGGCACGGTCGCGATCCTTGCGGGCGCTGGTCCCATGGGCCTTGCAATGATCGATTATCTCGTACACCGAGACCGGCATCCGGGAATAATTGTCGTCACCGATATCGACGATGCAAGGCTGGCCCACGCACAGGAGATTTTATCCGCTCAGGAAGCAAAAACCCATGGGGTTGAACTCATCTACATCAATACCAAGGGCATGGACGATCCTGTAACAGAGCTGAAAGCATTGTCCGGTAGGGGCGGCTATGACGAGGTATTCGTTTTCGCGCCCGTTCCGGCGGTGATTGCCCAGGGTGATGCGATCCTGGGGTATGACGGTTGCCTCAACTTCTTCGCAGGACCAACCGATACCCAATTTTCCGCGCCGTTCAACTTTTATAACGTTCATTACAATGCCACCCATATCGTGGGAACCTCAGGCGGCAATACGGACGACATGCGTGAAGCACTGCAGCTGGCCGGAGAGGGCCGTATCACGCCCGCTATTCTTGTCACGCACATCGGCGGTATGGATGATGCTAAGGAGACCATTTTGAATCTGCCGCACGTTCCCGGCGGGAAAAAGCTTCTGTACACGCATATCAGCCTGCCGCTGACGGCCATTGAAGATTTTGCGCAGAAGGGGGAAACCGATCCTCTGTTTGCTGAACTTGCAGTTTTGTGCACGAAAACCGGCGGGCTTTGGAACGCTGAAGCCGAACGGTATCTGCTGCAAAATGCGCCGAAGCTGAACGCGGATCAATTCCGGATATAATCGAAATCTTGTCATACATTTGAAAAACATATATACTGTAGCACAACCGATAGCCGAAGGGAGAGCACAGTATGTATAAGATCGGCGTGTATTTCGGGCGCTTCTGCCCGCCGCACAGGGGGCACCTGTACCAGATGATCGAAGCATCCACGCGGTGTCAAAAGCTGATCGTGGTTATTTCGGATAACGAGCAGGAGACCATCGACATCTGCCGTCAGGCGGGGCTGCCGATCATCACTTACAAGCTGCGCAAACAATGGATCAATCAGCAGGTGCAGGATATCGAGCATATCGAGGTGCGCGTACTCAACGAAGACACCATTCCCCGCTACCCGTCCGGATGGGATGAATGGTGCAGGGAAATGCGCAACGTGGTACCGGAGCATATTGACGCGTTTTTTGCGGGCGATATGAAGTTTGAAGCCATGCTTAAGATGCACTTTCCCGAATCCGCCGTAGAGATTTTCGATCCCAAGCGTACGCGCTTTCCGATTTCCGCTACGGATATCCGTAACGATATTCTGGGCAACTGGGATTACATTCTGGGCTCCGCAAGGCCGTTCTTCGCCAAGAAGGTGCTCATCGCAGGTACGGAGAGCTGCGGTAAAACCACGCTGACCAAGTGCCTGGCAAAACTCTATAACACATCATGGTCCGAGGAGGTTGGGCGCTATTATGCACGGGATTACCTGGGCAACGATGAAAGCGTGTTTACCGATACAGATTTTTCCCGCATCGCACACCTGCAATACGAGCAGGATTACCATGCCCTGCGCTCGGCCAACCGTGTGTGCTTTTTCGATACCGACGCAACCTACACCGATTACTTTTCGGAGCTGTTTCTGGGCCACCGCAACGAGCTTGTGGAAGCCTATATCGATCCCGGCAAATACGATATGGTGATGTTTCTGCTGCCTGACGTACGCTGGGTGGCCGACGGCCAGCGCCTAAACGGCGATCAGGAACGGCGCAGAATGCTCAGCGAGCGTCTGCTGAGCATGTATAAAGCCAACGGATTCGGCGAAAAGATTGTGGTTCTGTCGGGGAATTACGAGCAGCGGCTTACCCGGGCAATCAAGCTGGTTGACGCATTGCTGCTTGGCAATACCATTTGATGGACTGATGTAAAAAAGAACGCCCCTGCAGGCGTTCTTTTTGATTGGTTCGGATTACTGCGGGGACGGTAGCTTAATGCCGGATTCTTTGGCGATCTTCACCAGCGTGTCCAGAGCCTTTAAAATCTGCTCCGGTTTATGCTCGCTGATCACGCAGAAGCGAAGACGGGCCTTGTTTTTCGGCACGGCAGGGTATACGGCCGGCGGAACGAAAACCCCGTTTTCGCGCATCTTGTTGGAAAGGTAGAACGCGTGCTCGTCCTGGCCGACCAGCACGGGGATGATGGCTGAATGCCCTGCAAGACAGATGTCCAGGTTGCGTTTCTTTGCTTCGGCGACAAAGAAATCGATATTGCGTTTCATGTCTTTCATGATCTGCGGATTCTCGCGCAGGAGGCGGATGCTTTTGAGCGTCGCGCCCGCAAGCGGAGGCGAGATGCCCACGCTGAACACAAAGCCGGGCAGGCTGTAGCGCAGATAGGTGATCAGCGCCTTGGAACCGGCCAGATAGCCGCCGCAGGTGCCAAGCCCCTTGGAGAGCGTGCCCATCTTGATATCAACGTCGTCGGGCGCAAGGCCGAAGTATTCGTCCACGCCGCCGCCGGTTTCGCCGATCACGCAGGCGGAGTGCGCCTCGTCTACCAGCAGGAAGCAGCCATACTTCTTCTTGACCGCTACAAAAGCGGGAACATCGGCGATGTCGCCGTCCATGGAGTACGCGCCTTCAATGATGATCAGCATCTTGGCGTAGCGTTCACGCTGAACGCGTAGGATGCGCTCCAAAGCCTCCGAATCGTTGTGGGGGAACGGCTTGGTGGTTGCGCGGCTCAGGCGGCAGCCCTGCTCAATGGAGTTATGCGCCAGTACGTCGTACAAGATCAGGTCGTTTTGATCGCAGAAATTGCCTACGAAGGTAACGTTGGTGGAGTGTCCGCCCACGAGCACCAGAGCGTCCTCTGTGTGCTTCCAATCGGCAATCTCCTTTTCCAGCTCGATGTTTAGCTCTTTTTCACCGGCAAGCAGGCGGCTTCCGCTGTCGCTGGTGCCATACTTGTCAATTGCGTCCTTGGCGGCCTGCACCACCTCCGGCCGGCCGCTCATGCCTGCGTAATTGTACGAGCCGAAGTTCAGCGCTTCACGCCCGTCCATGATGCTGGTATCACGCAGGGGAGATTCATGGCAGACAAAGTATGGGTTTTGACCGCCAAGAGCTTCCAGGCTCTCAATGCGCTTTTTAAAGGCGATGTATTCGGGCGCGTCTTCAAAGCGCTCGATCGGCTGTATGGCTTCGTCCGGCTGGCCCTGCTTTTCATAGGCGGTGCGGCCATTGAGCTTTGCATAAATCAATGCGGACATATCGTTGACCGTGGTGCACTGTCCGTACTCTTCGACCGGAATGGTGATGGAGAATTGCTCCTCGGTTTTCAGCGCTGCGGACAGCACCTGCAGGCTGTCGCCGTCCAGCTCGTCAATAAAATGCTGGTCGTCACCGATGGCTGCCGCATCGATATCCAGAGCTTCCGAATACAGAGCGCGTACCTTTTGCTTGATTTCCTCAAGCTGCAGGTCGCTGGGTTGTACCTCACGGGCTACGACTTCCTTGGGCGCTTCGGTGATCACGACCTTGGATGCGTTCATGCGCAGGTCGCGGTAGGCGAGCTTGTTTTCCTCAATCAAGGCTTTGAGCGCAAAGCGCTTGACCTTGATACCGTTGACCAGAGGCAGCGGCTCGGGGGTGACGATCACGCGGGAGAGGCGCTTGAGCGTCGGCAGCTTTGCGTTGCGCGTGTTGATCTCCTGCATGAGCGTTTCCAGATAGGCGTCGTCCTTGTAGGCCGCGCCGACATTCATGACCAGCACAATGTCTTCATACTTCTGCTTTTTGCCGGGTTTCAGCACGCCAAGCACGGTGGATTGCTCTACCCCCGCCATAGCGGAGAAAACGTTGTCCAGCTCGTCGGGATAGACGTTCTCGCCGGATTCGTTGATGATAACATCCTTAACGCGGCCTTCCACAAACATGCGGTCGCCTCGCTCCAGCCGTACCACGTCGCCGGTGGGGTACCAGCCGCCGTCAATGGTATCGGGCGGCATCCGCTTGCCGTCCACCAGGCGGCCCGTGTGCAGGCTCTTGCCGCGGATGAACATCTCGCCGCGGCGGCCGTGACCGTCGCCGGGTTTTACACGGTATTCCACATTGCTCAGCGGCTTGCCGACGGAGCCGGAAATACGCTTGCTTAGGTTCAAGCTGGTTTCCACGCTCGTAATGGCGGTTTCCGTCATGCCGAATCCGCAGATGGTGTAATACCCCACGGCGTTAAGCAGCTTCAAATGCTCCATCGGGGTATACGCGCCGCCCAGGATGATGCAGGAAATACTGGAGCCCAGCAGCTTGGATGTCAGGCTGCCGAAAAAGACCTTTTCGGCGACCTTCAGCCCAAAATCCGGCGCGATCCGCTGTATACCGAGGCTAACCGCTTTCATCGTATGGAACAAAGCCCGCTTAATCACGCTTTCCTTGGCAAGCTTCTTTTGCAGGCCTGTGCAGAAGTTGTTGGCAACCAGCGGCACGGTCACAAAAAGCTGGGGCTGGCACTTTTGCGCGGTTTCCAGTATCGCCTGCGGGGTGCGGTTTGCCGGGTAGATGTTGGAGTAGCCAAGAAAGCAGCTCCACATCAAGTTGACGATAAAGCCAAACACGTGGTGATATGGCAAAAACGCAAAGGAACGGAAGTTTTTATTGCTGACAGCGCGCTTCAGGCTATGGGACAGCAGCTCCGATGAAAGCACCTGCTCTACAATCGCTTCGCCGTTATACTCAAAAATACGACTTGTGCCCGTGGTGCCACTGGTGCAAAGCGCGGCATGGTCGCCCCATTTGCCGGGTGTGAACGTATCCGTCTCCGGTGCCTGAAACACGGCATTGGCGTCGATATAGCGAACGGACGGATCAAGCATCGGCCGCTGCACTGTGGTGATGATCGCCTTGGCACCGGACTGCTGGATCTGGTAGTTAACCATATCGTCCGTCTGGTTTACATCGACCAAAACCGCGTTATACCCGGCTTGAATGACGCCCCAGAAAACCGGGAACCATTCCTTGCAGGTATCCATGGAGATGACGACATAGCTGTCCGGCTCCGCTTCGATTGCATCGTGCAGAAATGCCGCGTAATTTCTCGTCATTTTGATATAGTCCGAATAGGTCAGGCTTTGAATTTCGCCATTCTCCAGCCAAACCGCGGCTTCCGTATCATCATATTTGGCGATGATATCATACAGGTTTTTCAGCGATTTGTTAGACCGTAGCAGATCGCTGTTCTTTTTGATGTCGTGAACGGGTAAGATGGTCATCCCTTCTTTCCGTAATAATTGCGCAGAATGCTCATATTGGTCTTGGAGGGGAGTGTGTCGTGCAGAATAACAGCAGCTTTTTGGTCCAGCTTTGCGACACGGACGCGAAACCGCATCCGCTTTCGGTTTGCGTTGCGTAGCACAGCGTGCGCAAGCTTCTGCGGGGGCAACCCCTCGGCTTCGTCTTCCTGGATCTTGGCTACGGCTGAGGAAAAAGCCGCATCATAGGGCGAAGAAGCGTCAAGAGAGGCAGAAAGCCTTGTGCGTTGGCTGCCGCCTGCGTGGTCACCCGGTTCGACCAGCGATACCTGAATGCCCATGCTCCAGCATTCCATCGCCAGGCATTCCGCATAACCCTCTACAGCGTGCTTGGATGCCACATAAGCGCTTTGGAACGGGATGCCAAGCAAGCCGTTGATCGAGGAGAACAGCACGATTTTTCCGCTTTGCTGTTTGCGCATGGATGGCAGGACCGCAGACACGAATGCCGTCATCCCGATAAAGTTCGTCTGGATGACACGCGCATACTCGTCATGGGTTGTCAGTTCGCAGGGAGAGAGAATCAGGATAGCTGCACAATAGACCAGCACGTCCACGTGCTGAGAGATTGCGAACGCGTTTTGCACAAACGCGTCGCGGCTTTGCGCATCTGTCACATCCAGATGCAGTTCGCGGATTCCGTCGGCAGCGGCGGTTTCGCCGAATGAACGAGCGCCGGACACCACAAGCCAGCCGTCTTTTTCAAACGCTTTCGCCGTTGCAAGCCCAAGCCCGCTGGAGCCGCCGATGATCCACACGGTTCCTTTTTTCACGAGGTTTCCTCCGGAATGATTGCAGCATAAAAACATGATGATTATACCGTAAAGTCTTCACACTTGCAACAAGGCAGGGGAACCCCTGCCCCGTACCGAATACTGTTTGAATTAGCCGGTGTTTGGAAGGATGGATGTTAGACTTGGACTATGTTTCCGTGCAAAGAACAGAGACTTATGATTTGGATACGCTCTACCAGGCGGTCTGCAAGCATTTTGAAGCGCTGAACGTTGAACAGGACCTGACACCCGATACGCGGGTGTTGCTCAAGGCCAACATGCTGCTGGCCAAAGACCCGGCGGATGCCGCGACGACACATCCCATGGTTCTGCGGGCTGTTGCCATGCGGCTGAGAGAATTGGGTGTCAAAGAGGTGATTCTTGCCGACAGTTCCGGCGGTCTTTATAATGAACGCACACTGCGGAAGACCTACGATGCCTGCGGGTTTTCCGCGCTTTCGGATATCCTGACGCTGAACTTCGATACTTCCAGCCGTAAGAAAAACGGATTCCTGTTGATAACGCCGGTACTAGATGCCGATTATGTGATCAACTGCGCTAAGCTCAAGACCCATGCGCTGATGCTGATGACGGCAGCGGTCAAAAACATGTTCGGAGCGGTGCCGGGAATTAAGAAAGCGGAATACCACTGCACGAAGGCAACCATCGAGCCGTTTACCAAAATGATTCTGGATCTGCACGAAACGGTCAAGCCGCAGCTGAACCTGGTGGACGCGGTGGACTGCATGGAAGGCAACGGTCCAAGCGGCGGCACCGTGCGCCATATGGGGTATACTCTTGCGTCAAGGAGCGCGTATGCCGCCGATGAGGTTGGCGCGCAGCTGATGAGCATCACGCCGCATATGGTGCGTACCATCCGGCTGGCGCGCAAGCGCGGGCTTGTCGATCCCAAAGGCGTGGAGACCATCGGCGATGCGCTGGTTCCCGCGGAGCCGCCGTTTCGTTTGCCGGACAGCTATATCGATAAGACGAAAACGCGCTCGGGCGGCGGTATCGGGCGTCTGTTATGGGGGAGAACCTCCACACGGCCGATTGTGATGCGTGAGAAATGCGTTGGCTGCGGTAAATGTATGGAAGGCTGCCCAAAGCACATCATCACGATTACGGACAAGATTGCCTTCATCCCCAAGAAGGGATGTATCTCCTGTTTCTGCTGCCAT
>ERZ795057.2730-NODE-2730-length-12860-cov-9.010308_pt1 | contig 12860 bp, 9 predicted proteins | sample MGYA00375141_ERZ795057 | MGnify/ENA primary metagenome ERZ795057 (study PRJEB30186, sample SAMN05720163) | activated sludge metagenome | isolation source: Anaerobic digester | place: Hong Kong | collected 2015-01-26 ... | reverse complement strand
TATAGAACACTTGAAGACAGAAGAGAGATCCATGGATCTCTCTTCTGTCTTTCTTATTTAAAGAGTTTATATGAATAAAAAGGGATTGTTTTTTTCAATTTTCATTATCTTAATATCAATCGTTGTGCTGTTTTTTTCTCTTCAGTCAAGAAATCCGAAATTCCAAGAAAACTTAATTCCCACATCATTTAAGAATAGCTTTTTCTATAGAATGTATTCTTGGAATAAGCACTACGGCGATGCTGAACGATATTATGATTACGAAGAGCTATCTGAGTTAACAAAAAATTCACTTCCTTTATTTAAAAGCAAAGATCAACCTAACCCAAATACTCCACCTGAAGAAAAAAATAATAACTCCCTTCAAAAACATCAAGATCCAATTGCACGACCATGGGCACAGATTTTTGCATCTTTAACAGGATCTACAGGATCTTTAGGCATATCTGGGAAAGCTAAAAATGCATCTTTTGTATTGCAGGGAACCAACAAAGGAAATTCTTTTCAGCAAGGTTCGGGACCTTCCTTTTCTATTGACTTACAATCTACGCAAGGAACAAAGAAAATAAGCATAACCTCTCCCGCATTTGCTACTAATAAAGTTTTACAGTCTCTAACTATTGGAATTGACCCCTATTCGATGTATATGACATTAAACGGCAGAATTCAACTAGATCTCCCTGGTGATATTGTTGGAACCGTATATAATACTACTAATGGTTCTTCTAGCTCTGCTACACTTCAAGATGGTTACTTTTCTGTATCTGTACCACTGAGTAATGGATCAAACCAGATTACAGCCTCTGGAAAATGGATGACAATTGAATTGCAATTTCCAGGGATATCTGTTACTATTAGCTGATATCAAAGAATGGTGATGATATGATGGATGAAAAAAATATTTGTGCTGAACAAGAAAGTTTTGATGAGATATCGCTAGAGGATATTTGGAATATAATTGTTCGAAGGTGGCTAGTTATCCTGATTTTAGTTATTTCTTCTTTATTGGTAAGCTACCTATACTACGACAGTATTATTCCATTGTATCGATCTGAGTCTACTCTACTGGTACAAATTCCCAGCTCTACTTCTAATGTTGGATATGATGCATACAGCAACTATACAGCCAGTGAAAAATGGGCCATGACCTATGCTGAGATGCTTCGTGGAGATCCAATACTAAAAGAAGCTTCCAATCAAATTAACTACCCAACTTTTTCTGTACAAGATTTGCGTAAAGGTCTTTCGGTATCTGTTATTAAAGATACCATGCTATTGAAGGTCAGCTTTGATTACGAAAATGCTAGTTATGCTCAGAAAATTGTTGATACAATCAACTCGATTTTTATTGATAAAGTGCAGGATATGTATGAATCTCGATTAGCTGAAAGCGGACAGCAACTGCACCTTCAAATTGAAGAAATAAACAACCGTATCAATACTATCACTACCCAGATCAACAACGAATCCGTATCCGAAGGTAGAAGAAAATTCCTACAAGAAGATATAGAAGCACAATACCGAATTCGATCTTATTTGATGGATCAACTACTGAAAATGGAACTGCAACAAAAACAGCTTACTCCTATCGTAAAAGTTTATCAAGAAGGAACAAAACCGGAAAGCCCAACCAATAAAAACTTTATGCTTGTTCTTGCAATCGGAATTGTACTTGGACTATTTTTGGGAGTGTTGTTGGCATTCCTATTTGAATATATCGATGATTCCATTAAAGGAGAAGATGATTTAAAGAGATTGTCTGATAAGCGAGTACTGGGTAACATCTATTATTTCCATCCCGATAAAGCAAAAAGAGGTGGATATGATTATCATTACGGTGTTGTCGATAAGTAAATCACTGCTGCTTCATACGGATTTTTGTTGAGTAGTCTACTAATTTCTGAATAGGTTTTGTGTAGTAAACCGAGGAACGGTGTCTTTTGCAAGTCTCTATAGTTCGGTCTATGATTTTCCTGCAATTCAGATAAATCTGATCTTCACGAACGCCTTTTTTCTCTAAAATGATCGGCAATGTATATAAATCCGATTGTATATCCAAATGCAATGGCTTATCCATAACTTCCTGATCTCCCATGTAATCTAGTACATCATCAATCATTTGAAAGGCAATACCATAGTGATAACCAAGCTGAGATTCATCGATGGAAAAGTTAGTCTCTACAATACCACTTGCTAAAGCAAACAATGGTGATGTTTTTAGTGAGATGATTTGGAGATAACCCTTGAAAGAGGAGTGTTGATTTTGGATTTCATAAATTTGGCCAAGGGACATCTTTTTAAGAGCATCACAAAAAGCAGAATATACGACAGAGTTTTCTTTTGATAGAAAAATGATACTTTTTGAAAACAAATAGAAACCAACACTAATCGGCGTCGATAAAGAATATAGCGAATTTAAAGTGGGCAATCCTCTTCTTTGGTTACTGTGGTCAATGATATCATCATGAAGAAGAGATGCAGTATGTATCAACTCGATGTAACTGGCATAGCGCACCTTTAACTCTGTAGAGTAGATGTTAGGATTGTAATACAAAAACAAGGATCGGTATCGTTTTCCCTTTTGCATGAGAAGAATGTCTTCCATTGGGATAGACAAAGAAGATGAAAGATCAGATTGGTACTCAATCATGCATTGATTTACTTGATTAAGAAAAGACTGTTCGTTCATTGTTTATGCAAAAAATGCTTGAATAGTTTGACCAATGTGCGACAAAGGCATAGGTTGATCAAGAGTCTGTATATGGTTTTTTTGTAACCAGAGGTAAGGAGTGTATTCACGCGTGTGATCGGTATGTTTATAATATGTAGGATCATTGCCGTGATCAGCACTGATAAGAATAGCATCGTTTTCGTGTAAATTTGAAACACCATCTTTAAGGATGTTCGCAAACTTAACAAGTTCTTCACCATATCCTCTTACATCTCTTCTATGTCCATACAACATGTCAAAATCTTCCAAGTTTATTAAATGTAATTCCATCTTGCCACTAGGAGGTTTTTGTAGCATTTGAAGAAAATAACTGTAGAGACTATCATTCGTTTTTGCTGGAATAAGCTGCAAGGAGTTGTTTTGGAATATTTCTGCGAAAATTCGGTTGCAAAAGATTTGTACACCACTGCTTTGTAATTGTTCTAAAATTGTATTGGAGGGTATTGGGTATACAAAATCTTTGCGTTCATCAGTGCGATAAAAGGTTTCAGAAGAATCACCTTTAAATGGTCTAGCAATTACACGGCCAAGTGGAAGATCGTGACAATACATGTTGCAAGCTATTTCACATAGATAATACAGTCTGGACAGGGGAAAGGAATCGGTATGGGCGGCAAACTGCATAACAGAATCTGCTGATGTGTATATGATGGGAGAACCTGTTCGAAAAGATTCTTCTCCTAGCTGCTTGATAATTTTTGTTCCCGAAATAGCAATATTACCCAAAAGAGAGGATCCAATAATGCTTTCTAAGTTGTGAACTATGGAAAGGGGAAATCCTTCAGGAAAGGTTCGAAACTCTCCCATAATTGTACCAAACATCTCTTGTGTACAGGAAAAAGTATCTTTGTTTGGATTTTGAGGGTAGCAGTAGGATGCATTTTCCTGACAATGGAAGAGCCCTATTTCGTAAAGATAAGAGGCTTGCAATTTTTGGTAGTTTTGCAGTATATGCAGAGATGTATACGCTCCTTCATCGTTGAAACGATGAGCATCTTTTGTTTCCCCGCACCCAAAACCATCCATCAGGAAGTAAAAAAGTCTTTTTTGCATAAAATCATTATATGAAGATTTAACTCAATCACAATTCATGATATAATGTGTTGTTATGATAAAATTTTTTGACACAACAGATCGTTTTTTACGCAAAAATAAACAATTAGTACGGAGAATAGGGCAACTTCAGCCTGAATTCGAAGCTTTATCTGATGAAAATTTAGTAGCAAAAACCACAGAATTCAAATCCCGGCACGAAAACGGAGAAGCCTTAGACTCTTTATTACCCGAAGCATTTGCTTTAGTGAAAGAAGCTGCATACCGAACTTTACATATGCGTCACTTTGACGTTCAACTTTTAGGAGGTATCGCGCTTTTTCAAGGCAAAATTGCAGAAATGAAAACTGGTGAAGGAAAAACTCTCGTTTCTACTTTACCAGCATATCTTGAAGCTTTATCTGGAAAAGGTTGCCATATCGTTACTGTGAACTCCTACCTGGTAAAGCGTGACGCAGAGTGGATGGGTCAAATTTATCGATTCTTGGGATTAACAGTAGGATATATTGATGCCGACCAAGATCCAAAGGATAAACGAGAGGCGTATGCTTCTGATATAACCTATGGAACCAACAGTGAATTTGGATTTGATTATCTTCGAGATAACATGATCAGAGATATACAGCACCGAACGCAAAGCGATTTGAATTTCGCCATTGTAGACGAAGTTGATTCTGTTTTAATTGATGAGGCAAGAACACCTCTGATTATCTCAGGACCTTCTGAACGATCTACCGATTTGTATTATACAGCTGCAAATGCGATTCGAAACTTGAAAGTCGACGAAGATTTCGAAATTGATGAAAAAACAAAATCTGTCACCATCAGTGAAAAAGGAATCGTCAGGCTTCAATCCATATTGTCGATTGACAACCTTTATTCAGATAGTCAGATAGAAGTGATTCGTCATTTAAACCAAGCACTCCGGGCTAAATATTGCTTCAAAAGCGAAGTAGATTATATCGTCAAGGAAAATGAAGTCATTATTGTAGATGAATTCACAGGGAGATTGTTACCAGGAAGACGATATAGCGACGGATTACACCAGGCAATCGAAGCAAAAGAAGGTCTAAAAGTTCGTAGTGAAAATCAAACATTAGCAACGATTACCTTCCAGAATTTCTTCCGTATGTACACAAAACTTTCCGGGATGACCGGTACAGCCAAAACAGAAGAAAACGAATTCCGTGAGATTTATGGTTTAGATGTTATTGCTGTTCCGACCAACAGGCCCATAGCCCGTAAAGATCATGCTGATGTTGTGTATAAAACAGAATCCATCAAATACAAGAAAATTGTAGACGAGATTGCAGATTGTTATAAATCGGGTCAACCTGTTTTGGTAGGAACCCGTTCCATTGAAAAATCGGAAAAAGTCTCCTCCATGCTTAAACGTAAAGGCGTTCCTCACCAAGTGTTGAATGCAAAACATCACGAAAAAGAAGCTGAAATTATTAAATTAGCCGGAGAAAGAAATTCTGTAACAATTGCAACAAACATGGCAGGACGAGGAGTTGATATTGTTTTAGGAAACGGTGTCAAAGACTTGGGTGGACTACATGTAATTGGCACAGAACGACATGAATCAAGACGTATCGACAATCAGTTACGAGGTCGATCAGGTCGACAGGGAGATCCTGGATCCACTCGATTTTTCTTATCCCTTGAAGATGAACTTCTACGAATTTTTGGCGGAGAACGAATAACTACTATTTTCAATACACTTAAACTTGATGAAGATATGCCACTGGAAAGCGGTCTTTTGACCAAAGCAATCGAAAATGCTCAGAAAAAGGTAGAATCTTACAACTACGATATTCGTAAGAATCTTCTTCAATACGATGATGTTCTCAATAAACAGAGAGAAATCATATACAATGAAAGAAAAAGAGTTTTGGAATCCGAAGAAGTGGAAGACCATATCCAAGATATGCTCCAGCAACTTTCAATCAATATAGCCAATCGCGCAATCCCTAAAGAAAACCGACTAGACACAAATACCGAAGACTATCTCAAGGGTATATACGACCTTACCACATCAAAACCTGAACTTCCAGATTTAGAAACCGTAAAAAACCTACCTGATTTTACGACTCAGTTGATCGAAGATCTTTACAAGAAGAAAGAAGAAGATGTTGGATCCGAGAACATGAGAAGTCTAGAACGTCAAATTCTTCTTTACATCGTAGATAGCAAATGGAAAGATCATTTGTATAGCATGGACCAACTCAAAGAAGGAATTGGCCTTCGTGGATATGGACAAGAAGATCCCTTGGTACGATATCAAATTGAAGGATTCAAAGTTTTTGAAGACATGTTACATTCCATCAAAGAAGATGTTGTGAAACTGATTTTCCGCATCCAGGTACAAAGGCGTCCTGTGATTATCAATAAAAATTCTCAAGATCAGAAGAAACTCAAGGAGTCAAGAGAGCTAAAAAAACCCGAGAAAGATACACCTAAACCTGAAAGATCCCGAAAAGTCGGAAGAAATGACCCTTGTCCTTGCGGAAGTGGTTTAAAATACAAAAAATGTTGTGGACGGAGAAATTAACATGGTTGACCTACAGGCTGAAAATGAAAAATATCATCATTATTTAGAGCGAATCAAAAAAGCCAAGGAGTTTCTTTGACACCAATGGCACTTTTGCAAGGTTAACAGAACTACAAAATCAAACCAGTCAGCAGGAGTTTTGGTCACAACCTTCTGACAACCAAACTAGTGTACTGAAGGAATTGGAGCAACTAAAACGACTGAAGGCTTCTGTTGGTGAATTAGAACAACTATCTATAGAAGCAGAAACCAACATTGAATGCATTGAGATGGAGCCCGAGGAAGAGTCTTTCCAAAAAACGCTAGAAGCAGTTTTTCAAAAACTGGAATCGAAATTGAAAGATCTAGAGATACGATCTTTCCTTAGCGGTAAATATGACTCCTATGACTGCTTTTTGTCTCTTTCAAGCGGAGCAGGTGGAGTGGATGCTATGGATTGGACAGAAATCTTGTTTAACATGTATGTAGCTTTTCTAAAAAAGAAACAGTTGTCCTTTACTATTCTGTCCATGTCTTATGGTGCAGAGGCCGGTTTGAAAAGTGCTACAATTCAAGTTAAAGGCGAGTATGCCTATGGCTTTTTGAAAAGCGAAAAAGGAGTCCACCGATTGGTTCGGATTTCTCCATTCGATGCAAACCGTAGGCGACATACTTCTTTTAGTATGGTAGAGGTGATTCCCATGATTTCTGAAGAAACCGTACAATTGGATGAAAAAGATCTTCGCATCGATACGTTTAATGCTTCGGGTCATGGTGGACAGAATGTACAAAAGAATGATACTGCAGTTCGAGTTGTGCATATACCAACTGGCATTACTGCTGTATGTCAATCAGAGCGATCCCAGATGCAAAACAAAGTGTGTGCAATCCAGATCATAAATTCTAAGCTTATGGCAAAACTTGAAGAGAACCGACTAGAAGAAGTGAACGATCTTCGTCTAAAAGGTGTATCCGCTGAATGGGGCAACCAAATACGTTCATATGTGATGCACCCTTACACAATGGTAAAAGATAACCGAACAAGTTACGAGACAGCCAATGTAGATGGTGTTTTAGCTGGAGATCTTGACGATATGATCTGGGAATATATCGGTACTGTATCTTCACAATAGGAGGAAACAATATGTTTTCAAAAGTAGATCTTGAAAAACCTTGGATGAATGTTGAGCTTGATATTTTAAATCTATGGGATGAAAAGAAGATTTTCAACCAGTCATTAGAGATTACAAAAGATCTTCCAACGTTTGTTTTCTTCGAAGGTCCTCCCACTGCAAATGGAAAACCAGGTATTCACCACATATTGGCTAGAGCTTATAAAGATCTTGTGTGCCGATACAAAACGATGGATGGTTACCATGTTGCTAGAAAAGCCGGTTGGGATACCCACGGCCTTCCTGTTGAATTAGAAGTAGAAAAAAGACTTCAAATTGAAGGGAAAAACCAGATCGAAGAATACGGGTTGGCAAAATTTATTGAAAAATGCAAAGAAAGCATTTTCACCTATAAGGAGATATGGGAAGAGTATGCTACCAAGAGAATCGGATACTGGGTGGATATGGAGCATCCTTATATCACCTGCTCCAATGAGTATATTGAATCTGTTTGGTGGGGCTTAAAAGAGATTTTTAACAAAGGAATGATTTATAAAGGATATAAATCTGTTCCTCATTGCCCTAGATGTCAGACTACCCTGAGTTCTCATGAAGTAGCACAGGGGTATAAAGATGTGCAAGATCCATCCATATATATTCAGTTTCCATTGCAATCTGATCCATCTGTTCACCTATTGGTTTGGACCACCACACCCTGGACTTTGACTGCAAACGTTGCAGCAGCTGTAAAAACCGATGCACTATATGTAAAAGTAAAAACAGAAACAGGCATTTTCATTGTTGCCAGAGATCGAATAAGTGCAACGTTTGACGAAGGAACATACGAGCTTCTTGAGGAGTTTCCAGGAAGTACTCTGGTGGGTATGAAATACGATGCACCTTTCCACTTTTACGATGATGTAATGGAAGGAAAAGGCCATATCGTTATTGCAGCTGATTATGTAAGTATGGATGATGGTACTGGCATAGTGCATATTGCACCCGCATTTGGTGTAGAAGACATGGAAGCTGGTAAAGAAAATAATCTTCCGCTAGTTCTTTCCATAGAGATTGATGGTACGATGAAAAAAGAGGTGACTCCCTGGAAAGGAATGTGGATTAAGGATGCCGATAAAGAAATTATTGCAGATTTGAAAAAAAGAAACATTCTTTTTAAATCTGATTGGATCCAACATACATATCCTTTTTGCTGGAGATGTAAATCCCCCTTGCTTTATATGGCAAAAACCAGCTGGTTTATCCAGGTGAGTTCGATACGTACTGAATTGCAGAATAATAATGAAATGATTCAATGGTACCCAGACCATATCAAAAAAGGACGATTTGGTGAATGGCTAAAGGAAGCGAAAGACTGGGCAATCAGTCGGGAACGCTATTGGGGAACTCCCCTGAATATCTGGGAATGTGAGGAATGCGGTCATGCCATATCCATTGGGAGCATTCAGGAGTTAAAAGATCTTGCCAAAGAAATGCCCGAAGAACCAATCGATTTACATCGTCCCTACGTAGATGCTATACATATGAAATGTCCTCATTGCTCCGCGAACATGAAGCGAGTACCTGATGTGTTGGATTGTTGGCTTGATTCAGGATCGATGCCTTTTGCTCAGCACCATTATCCGTTTGAACACAAAGATGATTTTTCTACTCTTTTCCCCGCAGACTTTATTTCAGAAGGAATCGATCAAACTAGAGGTTGGTTCTATACATTGTTAACCCTAAGCACACTCCTTTTTCAGACAACTCCCTACAAAAATGTATTGACATTTGAACTCATCTTGGATCAAAAAGGTGAAAAGATGTCAAAATCTCGCGGAAACGTGGTGGACGTACAAGAAATCATCAATACATATGGCGCGGATGCAATTCGGTGGTCTATGTATACTTCAAGTACTCCCTATGTGCCAAGACGCTTTATGGAAGATCAAATCAAGGATGCTTTAAAAAACTTTGTCATCCCCATGTTAAATGTCCTATCCTTTTTCGTTACATATGCAAATATTGATCAATTCAAACCTACCCAAACTGAACTATTGCTTGAAGATGTTTCTTCTGATATCGATCGCTGGATTCTTTCAAAGTGTGCTTCTCTTGCAAACAACGTAAAAGATAAGTTGGATGTCTATGATGTCACAGAATCAGGAAGACTGATCTCTGTTTTTGTAGATGAGTTGACCAACTGGTATATACGAAGGTCGCGAAGACGTTTTTGGAAGAGTGATAGCGATACAGATAAGCAGTCTGCATACCAAACCCTTTTCTTTGTACTGCTGCAGTTTGCTAAAATCATTTCTCCTTTTACACCCTTTTTGTCTGAATATATGTATCAAGTTTTAAAATCTGGTTCATCTGTACTTTCCAGCGATAGCGTTCATCTATGTCGATACCCCGTACAATACAAGAAGTTCATCAATCCTACTCTTGAAAAACAAATGGATGTAACGCGTGCGATTGTAACAGCCGGGCTTCGAGCAAGAAAAAATTCGAAAGTGAAGGTACGCATACCTTTTTCAACGTGTTATATCTATATTCCCGAAGGCATGATGCTGGATGAAGATGCCAAATCCTTGGTACAAGAAGAATTGAATGTTAAAAATGTAGTACAACTAGATTCGTTTGAAGAATATGCGGAGTATTCTGTGAAACCCAATCTTCCTATTTTGGGGAAAAAATATGGATCCAAAATTCCTCTTATTCGAAAGAGCTTAGACCATATGACCACAAACGATTTACGTGCAATTGTTACCGAGGGGAAAGCGTATTCTTTAGAACTTAGTGATCAGACTACCATTGGGCTATCTTCTGATGATCTTCTTTTAAAAGTAATTGGAAAAACTCCCTATATTGCAGAGGAGACTATTCATGGTGGGGTAATTGTACTTGATCCTACGCTCAATGATGAACTACGAAAAGAAGGGTATGCTCGTGAATTAGTCCACCATATTCAGATTCAACGAAAACAGCTGGATTTGAATGTTGAAGAGAGAATTAAGCTTCAAATATATGTTCAGCATCCCGAAATGATACCATGGATACAAGATTTTCAAGAGTATATATGTACGGAAACCTTATCGGATACTTTGGAGATTATACAGGAATCTCCATCCAATGCCCCCTATGCCTTTGAGTTGACAAAAGAATTGGGAGAGATAGGGATTCAGATTCAATCAAGAACAACTGAATCGTAATCTCTTCAGGGATTGCTTGTACAATAACACCTTCTGGGACATTCTGCAGTCGTATTGGAAGAGTGTGAGAACCAGCTTCCAATCCTTCTACATCAATAAATGCTTCCAGGGTTTCTAGTTGTTGTAGTTTTGAGGCAAGACCATAGACTGTCACATGAATACTAGAGATTTCCATGGTGTAATTGAGATCAAAAGGAAGATTGAGTATGCTGATAGGAACATTTTCAAATCTCATCGATTCCATGGGTGCGATTGAAACCGTTACACGAACTGTAGTCCTGTTTTGGACCGTTCGAACTCCTTCGGGCAATAGGATGCCCACTTCTCTAGAAAAAGTAGCATTTTTCTGATCTATTGATATTGTTTCTGTTTCTATGGATTGAAGCGATTCCACAAATTTAACATTTCCCGATACTGTAATGACATAAGGTTCTACCGTGATACTTTGAATGGTTCCTAGGGGTCTACCAATAACATTCGGTACAATCGGGAGTACTTTTGAAATATCTGTATTTACTACGGGTACAGAGATCTGTACAGATTCGGGTTCAATTGTCAAACCGGTAATTGGCTGGTTTGTATTATCCTGTGCAAACACTTTTGAGTGGCTAAGTATGTCAGTGCTTGCATTTGTTAAATCTACTTCAACAAAAACGTTGTGAATGGATTGAATGGCTGATTCTGTACCAGAAATCTTGACAATATCAGGGCTTGCAATTGGCTCACCTGCAATATTACCAGATTCCAGATTTCCCATCAGAATGATTTTAACTGGGAAGTCTTTTGAGATCATTTCTTCGACAGTAACTTCTATAAAGGGCGGGTCAATCAAAATAACATTTACATTATTGGGGGCTTTTATGATGGGTTTCATTTTATGGGTTCCAGATTGTATTTCAGCAAAATCCAATACTACGGAAATGTTTTTTGTGTGTTCCTCAATAGTATTGGATGGGGCTTCAAATGTTACTTCAACATTTTCCTTGGCCAAAGAGATTTGGTAATTGGTGGGAGCATTTTGTATTTGAACCGGGTAAAGAGAAGAGTTTGTTACTTTTGCGCCATACACGTAAGAGACATACATCCATACAAAAAAAGCGAGCACAAGTGAGAAAACTTTCAAGAATATATTGTGAGTGAAAAACTTTCGAAAAACCATCATGATTTAACCTTTAGCATAACCGATAGCATTCCTTTCAGCTCAGATGGAGTGAGGTTGCTTGTGATACGTCCTGATATTGAAAGGGAGATAGAACCTGTTTCTTCTGAAACAATAATGCTAATTGCATCTGTATCTTCTGTAATACCTATACCTGCGCGATGACGGGTTCCAAAGCTTTTTGTTAAATGTAAGTTGTCGGTCAGGGGAAGAATAACCCGAGCAGCTTTAAGGGTATGTTTTGCAATGATGACAGCCCCGTCGTGCAATAGCGATGGTGGAGTGAAAATAGTAATCAGAAGCTCCTCTTGAATGTTACTATCAAGAATGACTCCGCTTTCTTCAAATGAATCCAGGGAAGAATCTCTTTGAATGACAATCAAAGCTCCCGTATTACAGGCTGAAAGGTGTTCTACGGCACTACATATAATATTGACCGAAGCTGCGTTAAGAGTAGGGGTTTCTAAAAAAGAAGTAAACCGTCGAAATATTGATTCCCTGGTGCCCAACTTACTAATGAGCCTGCGCAGCTCTGGTTGGAATAGTATGACAATCAAGACTGGGAGAGAGAATGTCAAAATATTGATCACTCCACTCAAAAGCCAATCCATTGCAACAAAACCAAAGTACTGGGATATCCATGCCAGGGCATTCAGAAACAGAATTAATAAAGCCAACCCTATAGCTAGCTGAAGGGCTCTTGTAGAGTGCAACAGGATAATAAAGTAGTACACGATGATGCCCACAAAGAGGATGTCCAATATAGTCATTAGTAAAGTATTCACCATATCTAAATGTATAGAAAATTTTCCATAAAAGAAAAGGGACTTTTGAAATAAAGGTGAAAACGATATAATGGTAATAAAGTTGAGAACCAGGAGGCTATTATGAAGATCACAGTAAAAAGTTCCTCTTCCCATTGTTTTGATGAATCAACACTTAGCTATGCAGAAGAAAAACTCGAAAAACTTGAAAAAATATTCCAACCTATTCGGGAAGCAGATCTTGTGTTTAATGAATCCAAAGGTGTTCATATGGCTGAAGTAACCATGTATGTCAATGG
>ERZ795057.2718-NODE-2718-length-12893-cov-10.020486_pt1 | contig 12893 bp, 8 predicted proteins | sample MGYA00375141_ERZ795057 | MGnify/ENA primary metagenome ERZ795057 (study PRJEB30186, sample SAMN05720163) | activated sludge metagenome | isolation source: Anaerobic digester | place: Hong Kong | collected 2015-01-26 ... | reverse complement strand
AAAATACAAGGATATGCTCAAGCAGGGTGAGGGTACGGAATTCACTATCACACACATTAGTTTCGATCAGCAGATTCCGGAATATATATTCTCAAAAGCTGCACTGAAACAGTAAAACTGCCGGAATTCAACTTTAAAAAATCAGCATTCAGAAAACCAGCTACTTCACTGACTGCCTAATTGCGCATTTCAGGAGCCTTGTCATAGTCAATTTCATTCACAAGGTTTCCGTTTTCATCATAGAACTTCCACAGGCTAACCCTTTTACCCTTCTCAAAGCGTCCTTCATAATAAAGGGTTCCGTTTGGATGAAAAACAGTACGTTTGCCATGGCTTTCCCCATCCCTGAATTCACCTTCACTCCAGAGGGTACCATCTTCATACCATGAAGCCCAGTATCCTTCCCTGAGCCCGTTTTTGTAATTCCCTTCAATATATTTTTTCCCGTTCGGATGAAAAACTACCTCTTTCAGAAGTTCCTCTTTACCGTCTACCTTTATAAAGGTTTTCTCCGATTTCACGGAACCATCCTCAAACAGTTCCTTTTTAACAAATGGTTTGTTACACGAAGTAATCAGCAACAGCGCAGCGAAAAAAAACAAAAAATGCTTCATTCAGTAAGAAAGAGTTATGGTTATGATCGGTTAAAAAGCAGCCTGCTTCCCGGCCGGCTGTTGTCAAAACTGCCGTTATCCCAGGCCAGATGACCGCTGACAAAGGTATGGGTAATTCTTGAATGAAAAATAGCTCCCTCAAGGGGTGACCAGCCACATTTATAATGGATATTTTCCGTTTTTACTTCCCAGGGATCATCAGGATCAATCAGGACCAGATCGGCATGGTAGCCTTCGCGGATAAACCCGCGCCGGTCAACACCAAATATGCGTGCAGGGGCATGGCACATTTTTTCGACAACCATTTCGGGTGAAATTTTCCCATGCCTGCTCATTTCCAGCATAGCCACCAGTGAATGCTGCACCAGCGGCCCGCCCGAGGGACATGAAAAATAGGTATTTGTTTTTTCTTCAATGGTATGCGGTGCATGGTCGGTGGCCACCACATCAATTCTGCCGTCAAGCAGGGCCTGCATCAGGGCGTCCCTGTCGGCAGTTGTCTTAATGGCAGGATTCCATTTGATGCGTGCGCCAAGCCGGTCGTAATCCTGATCGGAAAACCAGAGATGGTGGACGCATACCTCGGCGGTAATGCGCTTACTGGCATCTGCCGGGGCATCCGAAAGCAACTGCACCTCATCAGCGGTGGAAAGGTGGAGGATGTGCAGCCGGGTATTGTATCTCAGGGCAAGTTCCACCGCGAGTGAACTTGATTTGTAACAGGCTTCACGGCTGCGGATCAGCGGGTGAAGATCCACGGGGATCTCTTCTCCATATTTTTCACGCATCAGCGCGGTATTTTTTCTTATTGTCGCCTCATCCTCGCAATGGACCGCAACGAGCGTTGGGGCATCCCTGAATATCCCTTCCAGCGTTTCGGTTTTGTCAACCAGCATATTTCCGGTTGAAGCACCCATAAACACCTTGATACCGCACACGGTGCGGGGATCGGTTTTAACGATCTCGGCAAGGTTGTCGTTGGAAGCTCCCATGTAAAATGAGTAATTTGCCAGCGACTTTTCTGAAGCCATGCGGTATTTCTGCTCCAGTAATTCCTGGGTCAGGGTATTGGGTACGGTATTGGGCATTTCCATGTAAGAAGTAACTCCTCCGGCAACGGCTGCCCTGCTTTCGGTATAAAGATCGGCCTTGTGGGTAAGGCCCGGATCACGGAAATGTACCTGATCGTCAATTACGCCGGGGATCAGCCACTTTCCGCTGCCGTCAATCAACTGAACATCCGTACCCACTTCCGAAAATGCAGCATCTTCATCATCTGTCACCCTGCTGATCATTCCGCCGGCAATCAGCACACTTCCTTTAAATGAACGCCCTTCATTAATCAGGGTTGCTCCGGTAATCAGGTATTTTTTTTCCATGCTGAAATCATAATCACAGGATGCTGCATGCATTCTGCTATGCAAAGGTACGAATAAAAGAAGGGGAATGAACCAGGGTTCAGGCAGCTTTTACAGGCCGGATGCGCTTGAATCTGAGTTGTATAACACCCAGAATGGCCTCCCTGAAAATACCACGGCTCATTTTTGACTGTCCTTCGGTGCGGTCGGTAAAAATGATGGGAACCTCGATTATTTTAAATCCTAGTTTCCATGCCGTATACTTCATTTCTATCTGAAATGCATAACCGGTGAATTTAATCTTACTGAAATCGATGGTTTGCAGCAGGCGTCGCTTATAACATTTAAAGCCGGCAGTGGTATCCATGATTTTCATCCGGGTGACCATGCGTACATAATAGGAGGCAAAGTATGACATCAGCACCCTGCCCATTGGCCAGTTCACCACATTTACGCCCTTGATATATCTTGATCCGATCGCCACATCGGCGCCCTGGTTGGCGCAGGCATCATATAAACGAAGCAGGTCGTCAGGATTGTGCGAAAAATCAGCGTCCATTTCGAAAATATATTCATATTCGCGCTGCAGTGCCCATTTAAACCCGTGAATGTAGGCCGTGCCAAGTCCCAGCTTACCTTTTCGCTCTTCCATATGAAGCCGGCCGGGATATTCCTGCATCAGCCTGCGGACAATTTCAGCAGTACCATCAGGTGAATTGTCTTCCACAATCAGAACATCAAATTCCTTTTTAAGTGAAAACACCTTACGGATGATACGTTCGATGTTTTCCTTTTCATTGTAAGTGGGGATAACAACAAGACTGTCTTTCACGGGAATGTTTTTAAACGAACGAAATTACGGCAAAATATATTATTACAAAACCTAAAATATGTTAATCTGCGGTCCTTATTTTTCTTTTATCAGAAAGAGATAAGCCGGGAAATGGTCGCTGTACCCTCCGGCATAAGCCCCCCCGGCAAAAGTGCGGAATGGGTAACCGGCATAAGGGCCATCCTTCTGGATCAGGAATTTTTCATTATAAATCTTTGCCTTATAAAATTTCCAACCCTTATTGGCATTGAGCACAGCTTCGGAAATAATAATCTGGTCAAACAGGTTCCAAGCATCACGGTATGCCAGTGAACCGATACCATCACGGAAAAGCTGGTACATAGGATTGAAAAGATCTCCCTTTCTGACATCTTCCGCTTTGCCTTTGGCGCCGAGGACTTTGGCCACACTACGGTCAGTCGGATCATCATTCAGATCGCCCATCACAAAAATTTTGGCGTGTCGGTGCTCTTTCATCAGGGAATCGGCGAGCTGACGGCTGAGTCTTGCGGCTTCTTCGCGATATTCGGGGCCGCTGCGGCGCGATGGCCAGTGATTGACAATTACACTGATCAGATCGCCATGCAATTCACCTGTTACCACGAGCTGATCACGGCTGAAAAACCCGGGATGGCCCGGCATAAAAAGACGGTTGGATGTGGCATTGATTACCTTGAATACAGAAGGCTTGTAAATAAGTCCTACATCTATTCCCCGCCTGTCGGGAGAATCAAAATGCACAATTTCATATCCCAGCTCCTTTAAGGGAGGTGTTTTGATCAGGTCTTCCATTACGAGCCGGTTCTCAATTTCAGAAAGACCTATGATAGCCGGGCCTCCTGCCACCAGCTCACTTCCGATGCCAGCTATTACCCTGGCCATATTCGAAAGTTTTGCCTGATAGCGCTGGCTCGTCCAGCGGTTGATACCGGCAGGAAGAAACTCCGCATCATTCGTGTTAGGATCATCAATGGTATCAAAAAGATTTTCAACATTATAAAATGCGATGGTTGTAGCCAGAAACTTTTTATCCTGGGCACAAGCCTGGATGACAAAAAGGAGTCCGGAAATCAGGATTCCCAAAACCAGGCTGACACGACGGGGCTGTAGATTCATTATATAAGCAGTTTAACTGCGGCAAAGATATTGAATATCCGTTTTATCATACAGGGGCAGCCGGCAGATTGCAAAAAGAAATACAAAATCTGTATAAGCGGGCAGAGCAAACATAAATTTTTGTTCATTTGCAGAAAATTAATAATTTGGGATTATTGTCCCTTAAAAAGAGCAAACTACATCAAAACATTTTCTTAAACTGATTCCAATGACCAAAAAATTATTGACTTTACTGCTGGCCCTCAGCCTGTTGCCGGGTATTTATGCCCAAACCGGCCTGGTAACGGGGAGGGTGGCCGATAAGGAAAGCGGCAAACCGCTGCCTTCGGTTACCGTCAAGACAGGCACCCAGCAAGCCTTTACCGATGCTGAAGGAATTTTCAGCCTGGGCGGAATCGCTGCCGGTGAGGCCATTGTTGAATTTTCATTGCAGGGCTACGAGGATATTATCCAACGGGTCACTGTGAGTGAGACAACAAACCTGGGTACCATAAAAATGACCCCAACGTTTATCGCCGACATTTTAAGCGGAGGGCTGGCGGAAATCAGCATTTCTTCCTCTGATTCTGATGATGACTCAAAAGGTCAGAACATATCAGGGTTGCTCAGCTCCTCGAATGATGTATTCGTATCTACAGCTGCCTATACATTCGGTCCGGCCTATTTCAGGATGCGTGGTTATGACAACGACCTGGGCAGCACCTATATCGGCAACACACCCATCAGCGATGTGGAAACCGGTCGTACAACGTGGGCATTGTGGGGCGGACTCAACGATGCCACCCGGAACAAGATATCCGTTAACGGGCTGGCTCCGTCCAGTTTTTCCTTCGGTAATCTCGGTGGTGTCACCAACATCATTACCCGTGCTTCGCAGCACCGGGCACAGACCAAACTTACCTACAGCCTTACCAACCGCACCTATACCAACCGGCTGATGTTTACCCATTCCACCGGGATGATGGACAACAACTGGGCCGTTACCGTGAGCGGATCCAGGCGCTGGGGAAACGGCGGTTATATTGAAGGCACTTATTACGATGCATGGGCCGGATTTATCGGCGTGGAGCGCAAGCTGAACGACCAGCACAGCCTCGCATTCACGGCATTTGTTGCCCCGGTGCGCCGCGGAATGCAGGGAGGCTCCACCCAGGAAGCCTATGACCTGAGCGGCACCAATTACTACAATCCCAACTGGGGCTATCAGGACGGCAAGGTGCGCAATGCACGGGAACGCATTATGAATCAGCCGGTTATAATTCTCAATCATTACTGGAAACCTTCTGATAAAACCCAGCTCACCAGTTCCGTTTCCTATCTTTTCGGTGAAACCGGCACAACAGCGCTTAACTGGTACAACTCGTCCGACCCCAGACCCGATTATTACCGTTATCTGCCAAGTTATTACCCCTCTACAGGCCCCGAACCTTACGATCCGGCCATTGCAGCCGCTTATGCCGAACGCTGGAAAAATGATGTAAATACAAGGCAGGTAAACTGGGACAAGCTATACCAGACCAATTACCTTGCCAACCTGGAAGGTAAACAGGCCCGTTATACCATCGAAAACCGCCACAACGATCAGCAGCAGCTCAACCTTACCTCTTTCTTAAATCATGAAATCAATGATAAAATCAGGATAGACGGAGGAATAGAATACAACCGCAATACCGGCTCTTTCTATAAAACCCTCCACGACCTGCTCGGCGGAGAATTCTGGATTGATGTGGACCAGTTTGCAGAGCGTGATTTTTCGGGCAATGATACCATTTTGCAAAACGACCTGAATAACCCGGACCGTGTTATTAAGGAAGGTGATAAGTTTGGTTATGATTACAAGCTTCATCAGAATTCTGCCAATATCTGGGGTGTTGCAAACTTTTCATCCCAAAAGGTAGATTATTACGCCGGGTTACAATTGACACACACTACTTTCTGGCGCGAGGGGTTTATGCGCAATGGCCGGTATCCTGAGAATTCATTTGGAGAAGGAGAGAAATACAAATTTTTCGATTACGCAGTTAAGGCAGGAGCAACTTATAAATTTACCGGCCGTCACTTCGTTGAAGGAAATGCCACGATCATGACGCGCGCCCCATACATCAGGAATTCGTTTATCTCTTCCAGGGTACGCGATGCGGTAGTTCCTGACCTCAGCAGTGAAAATATTGTCAGCGGAGAACTCAGCTACCACCTGCGCGCTCCTTTAGTGAAGGCAAGAATCACTGTTTATCACACGCTTTTCAAAAACCAGAACGAGATCAACAGTTTCTATCACGACTCCCTGCGTACATTTGTGAATCACGCCATGTATAATATCGACAAAGTCCATCAGGGAATAGAAGCTGGTGCCGAAGTTAAAATTACCTCTGCATTTTCTGTAGTCGGTGCCGCAAACCTGGGCAATTACCGTTACACCAACAGGCCAAGTGCAGTGATTACTGTTGAGAACGGATCGCGTCCCGATATAACAAAATCCATTTACAGCAAGTATTTCTATGTTTCCGGAACACCCCAGACAGCCGGTTCATTGGGGATTAAATATGCAGGGCCAGGATTCTTGTTTGTGGATGTGAATGTAAACTATTACGACAATATCTACCTGGATTTCAATCCGGAACGCCGTACTTCATCAGCACTCGCCGGCATGGATCCGGGCGATGAACGGATTTCAGGCATTATCAGCCAGGAAAAGCTACCCAGCGGCATGACCCTGGACGCCTCAATCGGCAAATCGTTCCGCATCTGGAGCCAGTACTACCTTAACCTGAATTTCAGCGTAAGCAATATTCTCGACAATCAGGAAATTGCTACCGGCGGATATGAGCAGATGCGTTTCGATTTCGAAAACAAAAACATCAACAAGTTCCCGTCAAGGTATTATTACTACTATGGCAGGACATTTTTCCTGAATATCGGCTTTCGTTTCTAATTACTCAACAAGAAAAAATAAAAAAATCATATGAAAAGAATCTGGCAAATTTTCGCAGGGTTATTCATTATCCTGGCTTCTGTTAACCTTACCTCATGTGTTGACGGAGAGTTTGAAGAACCACCCATTGTTGTTCCCACAGTTGAATTTGAAGCTAACCGCAGCATTCAGCAGCTTAAAAACTTCTACCTCGACACCCTCAGCCGTACACTTACCCTGATCGATCAGGACATTATCATCAGCGGAATTGTGGTAGCCAATGACGAAAGCGGCAACCTTTACAAGAAGATGGTGATACAGGATGAAACCGCCGCCATTGAACTGTCACTTGACAAAACTTCTCTTTACAACGAATACAAGCTTGGACAGCGCATTTATATCAAATGCAAAGGCTTGTATGTCGGTGACTACAACAACCTGATTCAGCTGGGGTATATCTACAACGGCAGCATCGGCCGTTTACCGGAGATCTATATCGGCGCCCATCTTTACCGTGATGGTTTGCCCGGAGCCGTCCCCGAGCCGGGAACGCTGAGTCTGGCTTCTCTGCCCACCCAATCGGCCGAAATTATCAAAGATGCCCGCATGAGCACCCTGGTAAAAATTGAAAATGTACGCTTTGTTGAAGTCGGCGAATTGTTTGCGCCCCAGGATGTTGACAATACCAACCGCACCCTGATTGACCAGGGAGGGAAAAGCATTACCGTAAGAACCAGTAAGTACTGTAACTTCGCCGGTGATACCCTTCCTGGAGGTTACGGAACTGCCGTTGGAATCCTCACTGCCTTTGGTTCAACCTGGCAATTCACCCTTCGAAGCATAGATGATCTGATTGATTTTGGTGGTGAAGCACCTCCTCCTCCCGGAAGCGGAAGCGGAACCTTTGAAGATCCTTACGATGTTGCCAGAGCCTTGACCACCACGGGAACAGACCCGGTATGGGTAGAAGGCTACATCGTTGGAAATATTGAAGTTGGAACAGAAAATGTACCCAATTTTGCCGGTCCCTTTGTTACCAACACCAACCTGCTGATTGCCGGCAGTGCCGAAGAAACCAATCCCGCCAACTGTATGCCGGTTCAACTCCCGTCAGGAGCCATCCGCGAAGCCCTTAACCTGGTAACCACACCCGGAAACAAAGGGAAAATTGTCAAAGTGCTTGGCACACTCGAAAATTACTTTTCACAGCCGGGTGTTAAGAACCTGACCGGATACTGGCTCGACGGCAACGGTATCATCCCCGCCACCGGCTTCTTTACTGAAGAATTCAACCAGACCCTCGGTTCATTTACCGAATATAGTGTACTCGGCGATCAGAAATGGTTCGGCGATACCTACGACGGCGGGTGCGTAACGATGACCGGATATGTTGCACCCAATTATTTCGCCAATGAAGACTGGCTGATTTCACCGGTGATTTCGCTGGCCGGAAAAACCGGCGTTGAACTGATGTTCCGCGAAGCGGTTAACTTCGTCAACAACATGGATGACGTTAAAGTACTGATTTCAACTGACTACAGCGGCAATGGCGATCCCAGCGAAGCTTCCTGGACCGAACTCAGCGGTTTCACCAGAAGTGCCGGCAACAGCTGGACTTTTGCAAACACCAGCCAGATAAGTCTTGCAAACTGGGAAGGCGATGACATCAGGATCGCTTTCAAATACATCAGTACCACGAGTAAAGCCGGCACCTGGGAAATCAGCCGGGTGGTTGTAAGTTCGAACTAAGCTTTCGCTGAATATTGTTTAAAGGTCATCCGAAAGGGTGGCCTTTTTTTTATGCCGGGCATACCCGGTTAATCATCAATCAAATGGCTTTTCTGTGGCAAAAACCTGATTTTCGTTTCAGCCCTGCATTGCATTCGCCTGCACCATTTCCTCCAGTGGCAGTAAGGCCTGTATGGCCTGCGAAACCGACTGTACCTCCCTGAAACTCAGGCTGAGTTTATTGTTGTTCTCCTTCATGCGGACCTTGCGGTGATCGGTCTGTATAAACTGTAATACCGTGGAGAAAATATTGCTCTGGTAAAAAGGAGAATCCTGATTTGAGATAAAAGTGGCCGACAGAAATCCATTGCGAAGGCTGATTTTCTCGAATCCCAACCTGCGGGCCATACGGCGCAGCCGGATGGTATTGAGCAGTTCCTGGGTTTGCGCGGGCACCGGGCCAAACCTGTCAATCAGTTTCTCCTGGAATTTCAGCAGATCTTCCTCAGCTTCAAGTCCGTCAAGTTCTTTATACAGGCTCAGCCTTTCGGTAATGTTGGTCACATAACTGTCAGGGAGCATGATTTCGAGATCGGTTTCGATCAGGCATTCCTTCACAAATTCCTTTTGCACAGGAATTTCATCGCGGTAAAGCTCCTTAAAGTCGGTTTCTTTAAGCTCGAGAATTGCTTCGTCGAGAATGCGCTGATACATTTCAAAACCGATTTCGGAGATAAAACCACTCTGTTCCGCTCCGAGGATATTCCCGGCACCGCGTATGTCGAGGTCGCGCATGGCGATGTTGAACCCGCTGCCCAACTCAGAGAATTCCTCAATGGCTTTCAGCCTTTTACGGGCTTCATCGGTGAGTACCGAAAGCGGTGGGGCCAGCAGATAACAGAATGCCTTTTTATTGGTCCGCCCCACCCTTCCCCTGAGCTGATGCAGGTCGCTCAGTCCATAGTTCTGGGCTTCATTGATGATAATGGTATTTACATTGGGGATATCAAGCCCCGATTCGATGATGGTTGTCGCTATCAGGATATCATAATACCCTTCCACAAAATCGAGCATGATCTTTTCCAGCTTATGACCTTCCATCTGCCCGTGCCCGATGGCGATTTTGGCATCCGGCACCAGCCGCTGAATCATGCCCGCCACCTCGATGATGTTGTTTACCCGGTTGTGCACAAAGAACACCTGTCCGCTCCGTGAAAGCTCAAAATGAATGGCATCCCTGATGATCTCCTCATTAAAGGCATGCAATTCGGTCTGAACCGGATAGCGGTTGGGAGGAGGTGTATTGATCACGCTCAGGTCGCGCGCCCCCATCAGTGAAAACTGCAGTGTCCTCGGAATGGGCGTAGCCGTCAGGGTCAGGGTATCGACATTCACCTTCAGTTTCTTCAGCTTCTCCTTTGTTGCCACGCCAAATTTCTGCTCCTCGTCAATGATCATCAGGCCGAGGTCTTTGAACTTCACATCCTGGCTCACCAGCCGGTGTGTCCCGATCAGGATGTCAATTTTCCCCGCTTCCAGATCTTTCAATGTGCTGTTTTGCTGTTTGGCGCTCTTGAACCGGTTGATGTAATCCACCCTGCAGGGAAACTCTTTCAGGCGTTCGCTGAAGGTACGGTAATGCTGCAAAGCCAGAATGGTTGTCGGCACCAGCACTGCCACCTGCTTGCTGTCGGCTACCGCCTTGAATGCCGCGCGCACCGCAATTTCGGTTTTCCCGAAACCCACATCCCCGCATACCAGGCGGTCCATGGGATATGACTTCTCCATATCGCGCTTGACGTCCGCCGTCGACTTCACCTGATCGGGGGTATCCTCATAGATAAATGATGCTTCCAGCTCATGCTGCATGTAGGTATCCGGATTGAAGTTAAAGCCATCCGCAGCCTTCCGTTCGGCGTAGAGTTTGATCAGATCTTTGGCGATATCCTTTACCCTCTGCTTGGTTTTGCTTTTCAGTTTGTTCCATGCATTGGAGCCCAGTTTGTTGAGCGACGGCACCGTACCTTCCTTGCCGACATATTTCGAGATGCGGTGCAGCGAATGAATGCTCACATAAAGAATATCGTTGTTCTGATAAATCAGCCGGATGGCCTCCTGCTGCCTGCCATTGTTTTCAATTTTTTCCAGACCGTCGAACCGCCCCACCCCATGGTCGATATGCGTCACATAGTCGCCGGGCTGAAGGTCATAAATCTCTTTCATGGTGATGGCCTGCTTACCGGCAAAACCATCGCGTATGCGGTATTTGTGATAACGGTCGAAAATCTGGTGGTCGGTGTAGCAGGCCAGCTTATTCCCCCGGTCGATAAAGCCTTCATGCAGTGAAAGATTGACCAGGTCATAGTTAAGACCGGCTTCGGTCATTCCCCGGTTGGCTTTCAGATCGCTGAAAATGGTCTGAATCCGCTCAGTTTGCTTTGGGTTGTCAGCCAGAATCAGGTTTGCGATCCCATCCCGGCTGTTTTCATCAAGGTTCTGCAGCAGCAGGTCAAAATTTTTGTTGAAGGAAGGCTGGGGCTGCATGTTGAACTCAATCTGCCCGCTTTCCTTGATCAGGAAATGGCTGCCAAACTCGATCAGCGGGTGGGAAAGGATATCACTCTTAAAGCTTTCCGCATTTACAAAAAGCTCACCGGGTTCCAGATGCCGGATATCGGGCGAGAGCGCTGCGAAAGCCTTTTCAGCCTTCTCAAACTCCTTTGCGATGCGGTCGGTGGCAAACGCCAGGTCGCGCACCCAAACCACGGCATTACGGCCGATATAGGAAAGGAAAGGCTCCCGTTTTTCCTGCAGGGCCCTGTCCTGCACGTTGGGTGTAATGGTGATGTGATCGAGCCGGTCGATGGATAATTGCGTTCCGGGGTCAAAGGTACGGATGGACTCCACGTCATCTCCGAAAAACTCTATCCGGTAAGGCCGGTCGTTGGTATAGGAAAACACGTCGATGATCCCGCCGCGCAGGGCATACTCCCCCGGTTCAACAACAAAATCGACCCGCTCAAAACCATATTCAGCCAGCAGGTCAATGACAAAATCAATGGAGAGGCTTTCTCCCAGTCCCATTCTGAGGGTATTTTTCTTCAGGTATGCTTTGCTGACCACCTTTTCGGCCAGCGCTTCGGGATAGGTAACCACCAGGCTGCCACCCTCGCGCGTACCGATGCGCTTCATCACTTCGGTGCGTGACAGGACATTGATATTGTCGGTCTTTTCTATTTCATAGGGCCGGCGGTAGGTGGTTGGGAAGAAAAGCACCTTCTTTTTGTGGAAAGGCACCTCCTGTTCTCCCATCAGATTTTCAAGATCGTTGAAAAAATAAGCGGCTTCTTCCTTTTCGGGAAGAATAATCAAATGAAGCGGGCCTGAATTGGCAAACACCGCGGAAGCCGCCACGGCAGCGGCAGAGCCCGCCATTCCTTTCAGGTGCATCCTGAAGGTTTCTTTTGAATTACATAAAACACCCAAAGCCGCAACAGCCTCGTTGTTGCGGTAGTGTTCAGTCAGTTGGGAAGCTTTCACGGCTTGCCGGATTAAATGAAGGCTACAAAGTTAGTTAAAATGTGCATTTCATCCGGATATTACTGAAATGCCCGTCAGAGCGCCGGAATTCGGGAATACCGTTTCCATAAGCTGCAATGCTTGTTGCATTGATGCGGAATATACCGGTTGATCAGGCTCAGCGATATGGATAAGGAGGAAAACCGGAGTGCCAGGTCTGATGAGTCAACTTCCAACCGGCCGGGCCTCCCGGAACCCTATTTCTTCCGTTTCCCCTTGCGGTGTTTTTCTTCGTCCTTCTCCGCCTGTTCAATCAGCGAGCGCCAGTCTTTTGGACTTTCGACGGCCAGGTCAACGATCGCTTCATAATCCTGACGGTCGATATTGAGTACCTGTATCTCCTTCTCCATAAAAGCTTCGATGGCATCAAGGAGGGGCTTTTCTTCATTACTGCAGAAAGAAACCGCCGTACCCCGCCGGTTACCGCGACCGGTTCGGCCCACACGGTGCACGTAGTTCTCAGCCTTTTCGGGCAGGTCGTAATTCACCACGTATTCCACATCCGGGATATCAATACCTCTGGCTGTAACATCCGTAGCAATCAACACTCTGAACAATCCTTCCCTGAACTGGCTCAGGGTGGCAAACCGTATTTTCTGTTCCACATCGCCATGCATAACGCGGCTTTGGATGCCCACCCTTTCAAGGGCGGCACAGACCCTTTCGGCCCTGACCTTTGTACGCACAAAAACCAGAATTTTACTTTCAGGATGATCATTGATCATGCGTTCGAGAAAGAAGCGCTTGTCGTCCAT
>ERZ795057.2717-NODE-2717-length-12894-cov-98.643586_pt1 | contig 12894 bp, 11 predicted proteins | sample MGYA00375141_ERZ795057 | MGnify/ENA primary metagenome ERZ795057 (study PRJEB30186, sample SAMN05720163) | activated sludge metagenome | isolation source: Anaerobic digester | place: Hong Kong | collected 2015-01-26 ... | reverse complement strand
ACGATGATTGTGAGCTCAACCTGGGGAGTCTGAAGGACATCCTGAGTGGAGTCAAGGGGATTATAGAAATAGCCACAAACGGCTCGGTGATTATCAACACCGACAGTGGCGAGATCGTGCTGCCCTTCGTGCCGGGCAAACTCTCACTACCAAGTGTGAAGTCTGAGGTAGTTTCTTTGGGGTCTAGAGAGTTGCTGAAGTCACTGACAAAGCTGCTGCCCTTCTCGGCAACTTCCGAGAATAAGCGGAACCTCTTTGGCGTGCTTGCGGAAGCCCAGGGCTCAGGCCTACGTCTAGTAGCTTCAGATGGCTTCAGACTCGGCTATGTGGATACTACGGGTGTTATAACTAAGAGTGAAGCTGTTATGATCCCGCTACAGTTTGCCAAGCTTCTGCAGGGAATTCTGAAGCTTGTTCCGGATTCAGAAGTGAGTATCAGAGCAGACAAAAGCAATGTGAAGGTCCAGGGCGAATACTTTGAGCTAGTGTTCCCAAGGCCTGATTTCGAGTTCCCGGATTACAGAAGAATCCTACCAAACGGATTCAGAGCAGAGCTCGAAGTTAACAGAGAAGAATTGTTAGAGGCCGTAAATCGCTCCCTAGGAACTGAAAAAGTAAGATTGACCCGAGATGGTGAGGTTATCAGCATCGTAGGCAAAATCGGTGAAGGCAATTTCATCCATAAGGTGTTTGTGGCCGGCGAAGGCGAGATGCGCGCCACGTACAACCCGAAGTTTCTAAAAGACGCTCTAGTAGCTATGGATAGTGAGCTGGTCACACTGGAATTTGTTGAGCCAAACTCACCACTGCAGCTGACTCCAGAGGAAGGAGAAGTAGAGAAGTACATCATAATGCCGATAAGGGACATTTGAAGCGTAAAAAAGAGAGGCCTAACTAGCCTCTCTTTTTTTTACCTGGAGATAAAAGGATTGGGGTCTATGGAGGAAGATAGCTGTGCATAAAAAGAGAAAGAGAAACCCATCATACCGGTTTCTCTGTTGTGTTACATACCACTATGGTTCTCACGCAACCTAGCGAATAATTTGACTATAAGTATTCCTAATAGGTTTCCATACCACTATGGTTCTCACGCAACGATCGAGAATGCCTTATTCTCACGAGGATTCGTTTCCATACCACTATGGTTCTCACGCAACCGTTTGCTTCTATGTGGTCGATCCAGACTACAAGTGGTTTCCATACCACTATGGTTCTCACGCAACTGAGACCGCCCGTTGCGATAAACTTTGAGCGGTCCTTGTTTCCATACCACTATGGTTCTCACGCAACGTATGGAGATATACACAAACAGATTGGTATATGTTTCCATACCACTATGGTTCTCACGCAACACAAGCCTACCAGCGATTTTGGTAAAACGATTTCCAAGTTTCCATACCACTATGGTTCTCACGCAACAGGTGATTGAATGTACAATAGCTTTGCTAGCTTAACGTTTCCATACCACTATGGTTCTCACGCAACAGCTTTTATTACAGAAATTATACACGATTGGCGGAGGCAAAGTCAAATCTATTGAGTTCCTTTGCTGGGAAGACATTCAGAGTAAGGATAAGGGTGTCTTTGGTTTCTTAGATACGATACTTCGAGCCTAATCTTACCCTTTGAAGCCTGGTTTTCTATAAGTCATTCGACCTTTTCTCTGTCGGGTCTCTGTTAACTGATCTGGAGTCTTTCAAAACAAGGCTAAGAAGCAATAATAACGGGTCAGGTAGACGAAGAAGGTATACAATCGCTCCGACGAAAGAATATGAACAAAACATTAAGCGAGCTATATCAATACAGTAGAGGCACAGCTCGCGAAATGTATAATAGGATAAGAATACTCCGCAAAATGGAGTTAACCCGAATCGAAGAAGCGCAAACCGATGCGACAATAAGCATACCTAACCATATGCTGAAACAGGCTTCCCGAAAGCTAGAGGGAAGAAAGAGTAAAACACTGGTCGTATGTTTGAATCTTAGCTATTTGGAGTGCGTCTGGGTGGTATTTGTTGCCAGAGTAATTTCGGCTGTGGTAAGAAAAAAGGGGCCGGTGTGGCCCCTTTTTGTGCTACCTTCGAAGATCAGGTTGGCACGGAGTCAGGGTCAGATGCTTTCGATTCCTTCCATTTTTCAAACTTCTGGATGTCTTCATAAATTGATTGGAAGACGAAGGTAATGATGCCTGCGTCGTCGATATAGCCGATGCCAGGGATGAAATCAGGAATCAAGTCGAAAGGATTAACTAGATAGATCAGTGCAGCCACAAGCAAAATCAGAGTCTTCTTCGGGATCTTCTTGTACTTGCCATTGATATAAGCACTGACCATCTCCACAAGGACGTTAATCTTCTCAATGACTCTTCTGATATCCATCCTGACCTTCGGGATAGCCAGAAGTGCAAGAACTTTTTGGATTAAACTCTTGACAGCTACGTTAGACTCCACAACCTCCTCTGCCTCCTGCTTAGCGATGAAAAATGTTGTGATTTTTCTCTTGACCACCTCCTCTATGATGCCCGGGAAAACCGGACTCATATTATTAGTACCAATCAGTAAACTGAATTTTATAAGGGGGCAATACCTGTAAAGATATTGAAAAGCCAAATAGTGCAAAATAGAAGTGCAGAACATCGCAGCGTTCCTGGCCGCTTAAAGCCAGGGGGAAGGTAAAGGGAATAGTTCCCTTGTAAGCCGCAATGACTATCTAAGCGGCCCCGAGTTACTTTAGTAACACCCGGAGGGGTTACCCCTTCAAAATCTAAATCGGAGTAGACCTTGGATAAGTGTTTTGCTTCGAAGATTTTGGAGGCGCCCGATGGCGACAAGAGTAACCCTGGCAGCTAATAAAATAACTATAAGGCGAGTTGATTGCTTGAATGCAGTCGACCCGCCTTTTTTCTTACCTCATAGTACACCACACACCAAAACAGTCTCAACGGCACGCCTTTTGGATTCCGAGTATAGTCGGAGTAAGGCAGCTGAACACAGATAAAGGCGGTGTGCGTATGCTAATAAGCCCAACAGAATTCGCAAGAATTATGGGACTGGATGCGGGTCTAGTCAGGAAGCTTCTGCAGTACCTGGAAGTGGCGCCTGTAGCGGTCTCGCCACAGAAAGTGAGTCTGTTTTATGTTAACGATCTTGAATTGATCTTCCGGAAGCTTGCAAACTTCAAGCAAGTTGTTTTGGAGGAAGTAAAGAGAAAAGTCTAATTTAGGAGGAAGTACCGATGGGAAAAAAGAAAGCCGCCGTGCCAAGGCGGCCAACAATAAAGGACTCTGTCACTTTTATTATAGCAAAACCAGCAGAAACCTGCCGGAAAGAGAACCCTTCAACGAACAGAATTGTGCTCTCGAGCAAGAGTTGCACTTCTCTTTGCACAAATTGGCGATCTACCTTATCAGAAGCTGGTCATAGCTCTCAGGTATACCCGCAGAGTCATAAGCTATTAGTAATAACTATAGCGTATTACGTTGCGGGTATACATACAGTCTGTATTCCTTATTTAGAGAGCATCACCTCCATTTTGTGCATCGGAGGTGACAGAACTTGCTCGAATTGATCAAATTGCCGGATATAAAACCGAAATGGAGAGAACTTACTATAGCTGTTGTCTGCCCATACTGCGGCGATGATCGAGGCCATTGTGGTATCACCTCTGACGGAACCAGCTTCTACTGCGTCAAGTGTCACAACGGCGGGCCGACGTCCTCCAGGGCTGCTTACCAAACCCAAAGAAACATCCAGACAAGCCTCGATCCTGCAGCCTTGAATGCGGTTGATGCTTTCTTGCACAAGGCTCTTGCTTCTTGCAGAGTTGACCGGGAAGAGACTCTGGTATACCTTGTAGAAGAGCGAGGGATACCTCAAGAGCTTGCTGAGAGGCTTATAGAAAAAGGGTTTGTAGTACCAACTAGGCATCATATGAACTTTTCTTGCAGTGTTGAAGATCAGAAGTTGCTTAGAAAACACCCGGCACTCACGGCAGCATCTTCCAATCAAATCTCTATTGACATTCACAAAAACGCACTTCTTGTACCTATATATCAGCCTGGAAAAGGCGAGGATTCTGCAATTGTAGATATCCGAACGCGTTCATTAATGAATAACACCAGATCAAAGTACCTGTGGGTAGCAAAAAAATCCAAGGGCAGTGCTAAGTACCCGCGTCCCAAATACACATTTGTAGAGGGAAACGACCACACGCAACTTCTCATAATTGAGGGAGAAATAAAAGCAGAAGTCGCTTCATATTATCTTGGTTGCGATTCTGTAGGTTTAATAGGTGCCTCAAATTACTCAAAAGTTGGCGACATCTTCACCGAACTTTATGACCGCGGAAGAAGCCACTTCCGGGTTCTCTTAGCCCCGGACCTAGATACTTATAAGAAGAACAGAGACATCGCCTTGAAAGTAGTGGAAGCGGCTCTTACTTTGGCTGCCAGGGAACTTGAGATATCCTTTCTGCTTTGGCATCCGCTGGGCTCTAGGGCCAAAGGGCTTGACGATTTTCTTCTGGCACACCCTGACAACACACCTGTTGAATGTTCATTCAGGGACTTCTGGGAATCCCTGACACCGGGGGTGAGAGAGTATATTGAGTCAAGGATAGAAGACAACGCACTCTTCCCTTTACTCTTCAATTCCTCAGCGGTCCTTACTGAAGAGATGGACAAGCCTTTTTGCAGTCAGATGGCCTCTTACTCCATTACTCCAATTGAGGTAAGCAGTGGCGAAGAGGCCGTAGATGCTCTTATAGGGCTGCTTTTCGATAAATGCTACTCAAAGAAAGTAATGATACCCTGTGTAGTACAGATTTCCAACAATAAAAATGGAGGTGCTATATGACAGAAGAGACCAGAATAGCAAAGTATTCAACGGAAATAACGCAAGTGGAAGTACCGCCACCACCCTTGATCATTAACGGAAAATCCGCTCTGGAAGTGGATAGCGAGTATGAGCAAGCCAAAGGACCACGACCCAGGCCGCTAAACTACCACAGGATCAGGAAAGACCCTGAACCCGATCCGGAGGCTGAGACTGAGCCTCCACATCCGAAACTCCACTACAGATATAATAGAAATCAGCCTTTCTTTTTCTCTGGTTACCGAGTATTGGTCGATTGTAGCTCCACCGGGTCCGGGAAGACTACACGTATCGCCAGACATCTTCACAAGTTCAAAGATGCCGGTGTTAAGAGGGTAGTCTATGTTTCTCGCTCCCCTCTTAATCCACCCGTGACCGAGCTTCTAGAATACCCGGTTCTTGTCGGGCGTACGCCTTATGGCTATACCAAAGATGGCTTGAAGTACAGGGAAAGAACGGCCGAAGAGGCCAGAGAAGATTCCCCTGTTGCCGATATTCCTCCCAACTGTGAAAACCCTATCATCCGGGTAATGGAGGAGAACGGCCACTATGGCTATGTTGGTTCTTACTGCCAAAATATATGTCCTTACAGAGAGGACTGCACCTTCAAGGAGGAGAGGAAAGATGCTAGAAAGGTTCCTTTCCTAAGAACAAGTCTTCAGAATTATTATCCTATGCCGGGCGATGTGGTAATTTTCGATGAAAGGACGACGATCCAGGAACTGGAAGTCGTAAACGTCGATGAGCAAGACTTGAAATTACTTCTTGCCGATCTGGTAAGGCCCGGCGGCAAAGTCAGAACACTTATTGAAAAAGCTTGGACAGAGTCTGTGGCTTTCCCCTCAATTGACGAAGAACCCGTTCCAGAAGTCGTGTCAGCCCCGCAGGGCTCCTCTGAGCTTGATTGTGTAGGGCAATTCTATTCTGATAACGACTGGGATCTGGTGATAGTTGCTATCAAAAGCCTTATAGAGGGACTTGAAGTTATCAGGAAGAGCCGAAAGCTACACTTCGGACCTTCCGCGCTCTTGGCTGAAGTCGCCAGGTCGATTAGCTCACTTCTGGGAATAGAAGCGAACGCGCTCTTCTCAAGATTGAAAGTCTTAGATGGGCTTAGCTTTACAAGCTTTGCCGATTGGAAGGCTCTGGGAGGGGCAGAAAACTCTGAAGAGGTCTTAAGAATACTGAAAGAATCGGAGATGGTCCGTCTCTTCCAGGACTGTCTTAGGTTTTTAAGAATGGACGATAACGTCAGTTTATCTATAGTCAGGGGCAAGCTCTGCCTTGTGAGGCACAATGCCAGATGGTCCTCCATTGTCGAGCTTTTGCGGACGCACACCATAAAGGCAATTGTGCTCGATGCTTCCGCCAGAAGGGACGACTACGAAAATCTCTTCGCGGGGGTCGAGGTTTTCTTTACCAGTTTAGTGGAGGTGTGTTGATGGCCGGCATCCTCGTGCGTGTTGTTATAAGTGGTGTACTACCTCTGAGAAACGGGAGCGGCTTTCCAAGAGCGAAGAGGTTTCTGTCGCTTATAGACTTGATCAACCTGAGGCTCCAGACCCGGTATGCTTTGGGCAGTCCTAAGTCTGGACTGCTCATCCACAAGAGGTATGAAGAGCTCGCAAAGAAGAGTCTACCCGACTTCGAAGTCGGGCACTGGCATTTTGATGAAAAGGGATCTAACCGCTACTTTAATGAAGGAGTCAGCATTCTTCATCTGGCCGGCATACCTCAGAGAAATCTTGCAATTATGGAAGCCGAACTCAAGCTAAGCAAAAAGCAAACGCTTACAAAAGGGGTTACTTCTTACAAAGGCCAGAAGCTCTCGATTGATCCTTCTCTCCAAAAATTCATTGCAGCCGAGCGGGATGACCATTACCTCCAGGCCGAGGGTCGTTTAAGGGCACACCGCCGAGCTGGAGAGCGATTGTTTGTTATCTACTACGACCCATATGCCGAGAAGTTTGCCGACGAGATTCTTGATATAGCTGATTTGTTGAGCGAAACGGAGCTGGAAGAGCTCAGAATGACCGTGAAGAGCCGTTACAGTACACAGCTGGAAAGCTTCGAAGTAAGCCGAAAGGAGAGAATTGAAGCTGCCGATGCTAGGGACTCCAGTCTCAGATTCAAGGCCATCAGACTGGCCGGGCTCGGTTTCAGGCACTTCACCTATGATTGGTTCGAAGTCTCAGAAAGGAAGTGCCAGAATCTGAAACTACGGGACATATTTCTCCAGACCCAGAGGTTATATGTAAGTACTGATGAAGATGTAACTACAGTCAAATGCAGTCCTACATCAGAAGATGCTACCTTCTTCTACAATGTTCTTCTTAAAGCCGATAGAGCACTTCATAGAAATCCGGTATTCAGACTCTATGGAAAACTTCAAAAAGATGATTTCGAGTCTTTGTTTGGGTTGAACCCGGGTTCGGTCAGAGGGAAAGTCAGAAAGATCGATCTGAAGCCTTACCTCACGCTTGACTACACCGCCCGCCTGACAGGACTTTCGCCGGAGCCGGATGAGGACGGCATAGTACCAGCAAAATATGCTGCTGTACCAATTCCGTCTGTCTCTGTGGGCAATGTGATATACATAAACAACTACTTCCAGGGCAAGCAGATACTCGCCGAGCTTGAGCAATCAATCACAGAGAAGCCGGACTCCCGGATGTTTTTAATCTGGGTCCAGCCGTTGGAAGACTTGGCAGATGAGACCCACGATCCTGCTAATAGAGTGCGTTACCTGCTACTACATCATCCCTCCACCGGTAAGACATATTTTATTGACCTCTTCAGGATACTCACAGCCGGCAAGTCAGACATTATCCGGCAATTGCAGACTATATTTGATAAGTCCCTTATCGTTGGGTGTGACCTTCAGCTATCAGGAGTGTTACTTAAGGCTCAGCAGAATCTCAATCTAAGTAATCCATATTGTTTGAAAGTTGCGCTGAATTACCTGAGTAGGGCCACCGGAAAGAGTTTTAAGTATATGGAAAAAGACTTCCTGGGGAAACTTCCCAGAGCCGTGTACAGCGATTGGAAGACACCTAGAACCACGATAAGCGATAGAGAGAGTCTCGTAGCTTGCTGTAAGTACCAGGAACAATTGTTCAGAGATATCGTGAAGCGGTTCAGGGAGAATTCTTTAATTTCCAGAGGAGACACCTTAATAAGTAAATTGGAACTAGGAGACTCTTACTTTGAGCTTGAGATGAGCCTTCTACCGGCTCTGGTTGAAGCTTCTTCAGCCGGTATAAAGGTTGATAAAGAAGAACTGGAGCGTCTGCTAGTTCAGCAGACTGCCTTGGATAGCACAGAAGGAAGATCAACCCTCGTTGGCATACTGCAAAGCTGTGAAGCCAGTAAGCCGATGCTCCACGCTTACTTCAAGCAAATAGCTTCCATAACGGGCAGACTTTCGAGTGTTAATCCAAACATTATGGGGATAGATAGAGAGTTCCACCGCTTTGTTTTAAGTCGTTCTGGTCACGTTCTCTTAAGTGCCGATTACTCCCAAATAGAGCCCAGGATAGCCGCCTCTTACGCCGGCGAAGAGGCTTTACTACAAGTATTTCGTGAGGGTAAGGATATCTACATAGAGATAGCATCTTCACTGTTTCAGATAGCCCCTGACAGCGTTGACACCGAGACCAGATCGAAAATCAAGACGATGTTCCTCGGCCTTCTCTACGGAATGGGTGCGAAAGCGCTTCAGAAAAGGCTGTTGGATCAGGGCATTGATGTGACGATTTCAGAGGCGAAGGAACTAATAATCAACTTCAAGAATACCTACACGAAGCTTGGGGGCCTTATTGACCAAGCCGGGAAGCTCGCTGCAGAACAGAAGAAAGCCGGTGGTATGATTACAGTTAAGACTCTGACTGGCCGCCCGATTACTTTAGACGCAGCCGTGGCCGAAGAAAGTGAGCTACGGGCTCATAACTTCAACCACATAATCCAGGGTACGGGAGCGGACATCTTGAAATTAGCCGCAGTTGAGTTTCAGAGAAGGATCAGGCAAGCGGGGTTACGGGCACAGATAGTAAACCTGATTCACGATGAGATTTTAGTTGAAGTCAGCAGAGAAGACCGAGACAGAGTCCGGGAGGTTCTTGTCAATGTTATGGAAATGGTCGGTAGAGAAGTGCTCGGTGTCGAGACACCGGTGACGTGCGGTGTAGGAAGTAATTGGAGAATCGCAAAGGAAAAGCAGTTATAGATTATATAGGAAGAACCGGCAGCGGTTTGCTGCCGGGTTCACTATGCGGTGGGTTTCTCTGCTAAAGAGCTTTTGACCTTCTGGAGTGTCTTATCTCTTATGACTTCTTCCAATAGGGCCGGACATCTCCTTTTGACGAAGCCTTCGACCTCTTCTGCATATAGTAATCTTCTTAGACTCTTGAGCCCATTTCTATCGCTGTAGGTTATGAACTCCCCAGACTTCTGTCTTCCCACAAGCTCTGAAGCTGGAAATTCAATATAGACGTAGCCGTCTCCCGCATCTGTTACCAACATTGCAGCACCTCCACAAATGAGTATTTGTTCCTGGCAACAATACAACATCCTCTAGTGTGCTTGCCGTTGAGATTTGCAGTTTTTCATCATAAAATGTCGGTGTTGCCCTTTGGATAAGAGAGAGAGGCGAAAATAGATGTTTGTCTGGGAAGTCGTTGTCTCATATTACGAAGATGGTATAAAGAGCTCTATAGGACTGGAAGTGAAAGTCTATTGCCACAAAGGGCTTGCTGGTCACAGTAAGTTTAGAGAGTCTATCAGGTGGGCCCTTTATGACAATCACTGTTCCAAATCAGTCCTCTGCATTCTCACTGTAATCTTCTAACACATCATCGGATAAATGTGCCAGATGCGGAAGAGACGCTATCACTCTTACGCTTTCATAGGAGAGGTATGTGCAGGCTTCGTACAGAGGTCCACGATCCAATAAGGAGAAGACCGGTCTCCGCAGCTCTTGAAAGACCTTCTCTTTCCTTCCAACAGGCGCCACTATGTGAAGGCGTATATCCATATTTGGCTGGAGTGCAAGCAGATCGGCCATCCTGAGAATGCCGGAGTATATTGAAGTGGTATGTTCCACCTCGAAAGCCCTCTTTATCGATCTTCCTTTCAACCATAGAACATCTATCTGCTCTATAGTTTTCAGGGTAGTCTCATCGTAATTGAGTGGCAGCCTCTCCAAGATAGCCGGGTTGCTGCTCTTACATTCAGAAAGTACTCTGCTACGATCGTTCTTTGGAATCCATATCTTCATTCCCATCTTAGCACCAATGTCTGCCAGTAAGGCCTGCATCCTTATCGATTCGCGAGTCTCAGAAAGCCCTTCAAGTGCTTCGGTTACCTCAGAGTCATCATCAGTTGGGACGGTAACTGCTATGTCTTTTTCCACACCCCTAACTCTTGGTAGTAGATGCTTCTTATAAGCATCGAGGTCGTAGGTGAATACTTTCTTAATTCGCTCCTGTTCGGAAAGGGTCACTTCCAAGAATTGTCCGTCCTCGTCCTCCAGTCTAACCAAACTACCTCTGACCTTTCCGGTCCAGGCATTAGAGTCTGGTTGAAGGTCTCTTGTAAAGGATAATCCCTTCCATATCTCAGTCTCGTGTATTGGAAGGGCTTTCTCAACTTCCAACCAGACCAGAGGCTTGACTTTGAATCTCACTACAAATGGGTCGTCTGCTTCATAGAAACGGGGAGAATCCTCTATGAAATGCTTGCTGGTAACTTCTAGTACTCCAATCCAGCGTGAGAGTTTGGTCAGGTAACATATAAGTTTATCTCCAATGTTTACCTTGCTTGCCTGATTCTTGTGCCGTATCCGAAATCCAGAAATTGTTCTGTCCGACTTTGAAAAAGCTTCATATGTTTCCGGCGAAAAGAGGTCCGTGTAATATGCCATTCTAAACATCACCTTCCAGTCAGCTTGCTCTTACTATATCTTATCGATGACAACTCTTCAAATTGTAGTGGTAACTCTGTTTTTGCACGCCCGTTTTGCAGCCAACCTGAATAGAGTCTCGTGACACTCATTGTCTGCCAGAAAACTTGCCGATTTGGTCTACAGCTTTGCTGAAGTATGCGTAGGCCTCTGGACTCACCGTGGATAATTTGTTTAGAAATGTAAAAGACTCGTCGGTAATCCTTCCAAAGAGTTCATCTCCAGCCCACCTGAACGGGGCATCACTCTCCCCGAGCAAACAAGCTGCCAGGTAAGCTACTTTGGCGGCGTCGGAGAAGAATTTCGTCTGTTTGTAGTTGAAACCAAGAATATGCGACGACAGACTTGCTCTTCCTGAATCCAGTTCTCTGTAATGGCCTGGCTCTTTCTTCCCTCTGGCGCCAATCAGGAGTGCCGTCTCAAACACGTCCTTCAGAATATCCTCTGGAGTTAGAGACTCCATTCCACGGTAACGAGCTTCAGTTAAGGCAATTCTCTTGAACGTATCCCTTACAGTTCTAGTGCTTTTGTGGTAATCAAAGAGAGTAGCGATGTCAAATAGCTGTTTGCAGATTTCCATTCCCTTTCTCGCGTTATAAGGAATACCCGTAGTATTGGGCGCGAAGGCCGTGAGTTTGTCTCCAAGAATCGAATCAATAGAAGGTGTTGTAACCGTAGTTACTGGATTTTCGGTGTGTAAGACAGAGCACCTTATCGGTGTCTGAACTAACTCAGTGTGTAGAGGCTTCTCATACAGGGCGTCAATTAGAATATATGCGTTCTTCTGACTGGGGTTGACCGAATCATAGTAGAACTTGAAATGCCTTACCGGGAAAACGGTCTTTCTTATGTCCTCTTCATAGCTTGCGAATCTGCCGGTCGATATGACTTTGCTGAAAGCAGCACTCAGGTCAGTTCCAGGCTCAACAATGATATCTATGTCAATAGATAGGCGTTGAACTCTATCTAAAAGCAGGATTAGAGAAGTTCCTCCTTTGAACGTTAGATTCACACCGTTGATTATAAGCAACTCCAGAAGTTGAAGAGCCTTAATCGTCTTTTCTAGAAGTATCTGGTCACAACCCAGCTCAACTCGTTTAGCCTCAAGATACTCCCTGGTCAAACAACTATCGGAGATCATCCAACATCTCCCTATAACCTGTCAGCTTCTTTGAGGTGAGATACTCCACCATTTCCTGTCTTTTACCTCTCCTTGCTGCATATCTCAATATGGTATCTACGTTTAGTGCGTATGTATCGAAGGCATTTCTGAAAACACTGTCCATTTCGGCACCACCAAAAGGCTCAAGAACGGGCTCTCCTGAGAACAAATCAACAAGCATTTTCTCGAGTCTCGGTATGACGACTCCATCGCTCTCCCTGATCGGTGCTTCGGTGATGAGTTTTCCGACAACTATTACGGGAGTCTGATCTGAAACATACAGATCGATATCTTCAGAAGAGGGCTTTAGAAGTAGCGGAATTCCATTAATGGAGGAGTTCTTCTCCAACGATTCCTGCAGTACTTCAAAGACGGCCCTTTCCGTCTCTCTCTCCGATTCAACAACTATGGTCTGCATAGAGACTATGTGGAGGGTGAACTCGTTCAGCCAGGAAGGCCTCCAGACACATATTCTTGTTAGCGGCAGCCGTTTCCTTAGCTCAAGATATACCTCTCTAAGAGTTTGGCCTATCTCTGGAGTATAATCGTACAGCTTTCTGAGAGTGTACAGACCACGCCCGATAGGGGTTATGATTCCGCGCCTTTTCAGAGCATTCAGTCTGGTACGAATAGTAACCGGGCTTATCTCTTCTCTTGGAAGAGTAAGAAATGGCTTGAGCTCCCCGGTAGTGACGGAGTCCCTATCTTTAAGCTCTGAACTTATTCTCTTACCACTCCGCTTTGAGGACCAGGTCTCGTCTTTCAAATCGATCAACTCACTTTTAGAACAACTGGCAATTTCTAAATATATTGCCGTTTGTTCTAATTATAGCAGATGTTCTTTCATTATTAGCCGTTTATCTCTTCTGAAGTATATCTACTACTGAAGATACTATTTTTTC